>Ga0187886_1002604_pt1 | contig 14275 bp, 9 predicted proteins | sample June2016WEW_20_1_FD_133001 | JGI IMG/M metagenome (GOLD analysis project Ga0187886, IMG submission 133001) | Peatland microbial communities from SPRUCE experiment site at the Marcell Experimental Forest, Minnesota, USA - June2016WEW_20_150 | ecosystem: Environmental > Terrestrial > Soil >... | reverse complement strand
TTTCGGAGCCGGAGTCTGGACGATGGAGACCTCAACTTGTATGGCAATTATAGGATTGATTGCAGGTCTTGTGTGGAATAAGTCACTAAGCTTCAATCGTTGGAGGCTAGCCGTCACCGGTTTCATTCTCACATCTTTCTTCGACATAGCGACGTCAGTAATTGATGCCTTACTGTATGGTTACCCTTGGCTCCCGGCCATTCTCGCATTATACGTTCCTTTCATGCCCGGTAATCTGAGTCCATATCCGTTCGGATTCGTCCATGAGTTAACGACCGCCGTACTTCTCGGAACAATAGGACCTTTACTCATCCGGCAAGTTCGGAAAGTCTATCGATAATTCTACGAAGAATATTGTCAGATGCGTTCTTCTTGCAGATTGATCCAGAACGTCATGTGGGGAATTCTAAAGGCTTTGCACGATATTACTGGGTTTGTGGTGCGTCTGAGCGATACCATCTGAGTGAAGTAAATAAGGGTCTTCAGATATTGAGTTAGGGTACGCCCAAATCTTTCTAGTCATCCGCAACTCGGGCGTAAGACACAATTAGCGTAGCGCCTAAATTATCAAACTTTATTAGCGTCCGTCAGGGTGTTCACGGGAAAGTTTCGGTAGGGCTCACCTCGAGGGCCGGATGAATCTTTCATCGTTCTCCGTGGAGAGAATATTTAGTTTGAAGAAAGAAGCTGAAAAAGAAAAGTCATACGACATCTTCGAGCATCAAATAGTTCCAAAACATGAGCTGCTTTCAAAGAAGGAAGCTGAACAACTCATGCAAGAGTTTCATATTCAACCGCATCAACTTCCATACATCAAGGTAGCTGATCCTGCTTCTCACGCTCTCTCTGCCAAGCCCGGAGATATTTTGAGAGTTATTCGAAGGAGCGCTACCGCAGGCGAAGTAGTCGTTTATCGTTATGTAGTTGAAGGTTAGTGAAAATATGACTGTAGCATCAAGCACAATGGTAAGTCCACAGATATGGGAATTGATAAAACGTTTCCTTGAAGAGAAGGGTCTTGTCAGACAACACATCGACTCGTATAACGAGTTTATAGAGACTGGGCTTCAAGCGATAGTTGACGAGAGCGGAGAAATCCCTATCGAGATCGAGGATTATCCTCTCAAGATTAAACTAGGCAAGATAGAGATTGGAACCCCCCGCGTAACTGAGGTTGATGGTTCTGAAAGGCAGATTTTTCCAACCGAGGCGCGAATTCGCAACTTAACATACGCCGCTCCACTTCATCTTGAAATGACTCCCATCATTGGAGAACGGGAAGGTCAGACGGAGATCGTCTACATTGGCGACTTCCCCGTAATGTTACGATCCAAAATTTGTCCGCTAGCACGCATGACCTCAGAGGAGTTGGTTGGCATCGGCGAAGATCCGCTCGACCCGGGAGGATACTTCATCGTTAATGGCGCAGAGAGAGTGGTTGTTGCGCTTGAGGATTTGGCGGCTAATAGGATTCTCGTGGACAAGGAACAAGCGGGGGTTCATCCTTCTTACAAAGCCAAAATATTTTCGACAACAGTTGGATTTAGGGCTAGGACTGAGGTGACGCTGAAGACTGATGGTGCCAGCTACGTTACGATGCCAGGTGTTCCGTCTGATATCCCGATCGTCGTCATGATGAAGGCCCTTGGTTATGAGGAAGACGCCAAGATTGCTGAGATGATTTCAAGCGACGAGAACGTACAGAACCAGCTTGCGCCAACTTTTGAGAAATCAATAGGAGTAGTGACGCAGAGAGATGCGCTGTTATACATTGGCAACAGATTGGCTCCAGGGCAAGTTGAAGATTATAGGTTAAAGAAAGCAGAGGCGGCGGTTGACAGGAACTTCCTTCCACATATTGGTCGAAATCCTGAAGATCGGAAAGAAAAATGTGCGGAACTAGCAGAGGTTGGTTGTCGAGTAATCGAACTGAAGCTGAAGATGCGTCAACCCGATGACAAGGACCATTATGCTAATAAGCGACTCAAACTCGCCGGCTCATTATTAGCGGAGCTTTTCCGAATCTCCTTCAGAAATCTAATTCGTGACCTGAAATATCAATTAGAACGAATAACCATTCGCCGACACGCTGAACTCTCAATTGGAAACGCAATCCGACCCGGAATCATAACGGAACGAATTCAACACGCTATTGCTACCGGCAACTGGGTAAGAGGTCGAGTTGGAGTAACCCAACTTCTTGACCGAACGAACTTCTCATCAACACTTAGCCATCTCAGGAGGCTGCAATCACCACTCAGCAGAAGCCAACCCAACTTGGAGGCAAGAGATCTTCACCCAACTCACTGGGGAAGGTTGTGCCCAAGCGAGACTCCTGAAGGATCAAACTGCGGTCTCGTAAAGAACCTCGCACTCAGCGCCGTGATCTCAATCGGGGTTGATTCGCGAGACTTCGTCTCAAAGGTAAGAAGGGTAGGAGCAATAAGCGTAGAAGAATCCGACCCGAAGCTACGGCAGACAGGAACCAAAGTTTTCGTGGACGGTTTAATAGCTGGGTATGTACGCGACGCGGAAAAGATGGCGCAAGAGCTGATCCGCATGCGAAGAGGAGGAGAGATCAGCTCCGAAGTAAACGTAGCCTACTCACCACCTCAAGTTGAAGGCGGTCGTTCGGAGCTGTACGTTAACTGTGACGCGGGACGAGTTCGACGACCTCTAATAATTGTGGAAAATTCTAAACCAAAACTCACACGAGAGCATGTTGAAGGAGTACAACGCGGTGAACTTAGATGGGAAGATCTTGTTGAACGCGGAATAATCGAATACCTCGACGCCGATGAAGAAGAGAACGCACTAGTTGCTGATGCCCCCAATAGGATAAGCGAGAAGACAACGCATCTCGAAATTGCACCTTACACAATTTTAGGAATATGTGCATCACTGATCGTGTATCCTGAACATAATCAGTCACCTCGAAACGCGTACGAATCAGCTATGGCAAAACAAGCGCTGGGTGTCTACTGCGTAAACTATGCGAATCGAACCGACTCCCGCGCCCACGTCCTGCATTATCCACAAGTGCCGGTGATACGCACCAAACCCATGGAGATCATTAAGTATGATAGTCGACCCGCCGGACAGAACTGTGTCGTAGCGCTTCTTTGCTATCAAGGATACAACATGGAAGATGCAATCATCATTAACCGATCATCTGTTGACAGAGGTCTTTTCCGCTCCAGTTTCTACCGGGTCTATGAAGGCGAATGTAGACAATACCTAGGAGGTTTACGTGACAAGTTTGAGGTTCCTGAAGCAGGAATTCGAGGATACAGAGGAGACAGATACTACAGACTGCTTGAGGAGGACGGTGTAATTTCAGTCGAGTCGGAAGTTACTGGAAATTCAGTATTGATCGGGCGAACAAGCCCACCAAGATTTCTTGAAGAGTATCGAGAGTTCGAAGTCAAGGGTCCAACGAAGAGAGACTCATCCGTAGGCATGCGTCCCTCCGAGGAAGGCATCGTAGACGCAGTCTTCCTCAGTGAATCGATTGAAGGTAATCGCCTCGTAAAGGTACGAGTTCGCGATACTCGTGTTCCGGAGTTGGGAGATAAATTCGCATCTAGACACGGCCAGAAAGGAGTCATTGGAACGCTAATCCCTCATGAAAATATGCCGTTCACAGAACAAGGCGTCGTCCCGGACATAATCATCAATCCACATGCAATTCCATCACGAATGACTATCGGCCAATTTGTTGAAGCCGTTGCTGGGAAAGTTGCAAGTCTTCGCGGCGAAGCAGTTGATGGCACTGCTTTCAGCAATGAAGGCCCTCAAGCCTTACGCGACGCTTTGCTTGAGTTGGGATTCGGGCACAGCGGACGTGAAGTATTGTACAATGGCGTCGACGGAAAGAAGCTGGTGGCTGACGTGTTTGTTGGAGTAGTCTATTATCAGAAACTCCATCACATGGTAGCTGACAAGATGCACGCACGTGCACGTGGCCAAGTTCAAATGCTCACCAGGCAACCAACGGAAGGACGAGCGAGGGGAGGAGGGCTTAGATTTGGAGAAATGGAGCGCGATTGCCTGATTGGACATGGAGCGTCAGCGTTACTCAGAGATCGACTTCTAGAGGAATCAGATAAGTACACTGTAATGATCTGTGAGACGTGCGGGCTGCTTGCATATCATGATGTGAAACAGAACAAATACATTTGCCGCATCGATGGCGACAAAGCAGTCGTTTCAGGAGTGCAGCTTTCCTACGCATTCAAACTCTTGCTACAAGAACTTATGGCACTTGGAGTGGCGCCGCGGCTAGAAATATTGGAGCGCGCATAGAATGTCAATGGCAGATGAAACGACAAAAGTCATCGGAAGCATTCATTTCACACTGCTTGCTCCTAGCGATATTCGAAAACTTTCAGCCGTAGAGGTTCAGACTGCGGACACATACGATGAGGACGGTGTGCCTATACTTTCAGGACTGATGGATGGAAGGCTCGGCACGCTAGAACCTCGACAAAAGTGTAAGACTTGCGGAAATACGGCTTCGGCGTGTCCAGGCCATTTTGGACACATTGAATTAGCAGAGCCCGTCGTTCATGTTGCTTTCGCCAAGCTCATACATAAACTCCTTCAGGCTACTTGCAGAAACTGTGGTCGAATTCAACTTTCCGCGGATAAGATCAAGTCCTATACTGAGTTGATGGTGAAAGAACAGAAACAGCTCAACGAGGTTCCAGCATCGTTTTACGAAGCTGTTCTGAAGGACGCTAAGAAGATTCAGGAATGTCCTCAATGCGGTGCGAGACAGTACCCCATAGAGCATGGTAAGCCCACAACATTTCATGAGATGATTGATGAAGGAGCTTCTAGGCTTAATCCAAGCCAAATTCGCGAGAGACTTGAACGCATCCCTGATGAAGATCTTCGCCTTCTAGGAATGGAGCCTACGGCCGCACGTCCAGAATGGATGATATTACAGGTCCTTCCTGTCCCAGCGGTCACGGTAAGACCGTCAATAACGCTGGAATCGGGTATTAGGTCAGAGGATGACTTAACTCACAAACTCGTGGACATCATACGAATCAATCAGAAATTAAAGGAAGCACTGGAATCTGGTGTCCCAGTCAACATTATTCAGGAACTGCATGAACTGCTTCAATACCATGTTACAACTTACTTTGACAATGAAGTTTCTGGCCTTCCTCCAGCTCGCCACAGATCCGGCCGAGCCCTCAAGACACTTACTCAACGGTTGAAAGGTAAAGAGGGAAGATTCCGTGGAAACCTATCGGGCAAACGTGTTGACTTCTCTGCCAGAACCGTGATCTCTCCCGACCCTAACATTGACATCAATGAAGTTGGCGTCCCACTCGACGTTGCTCAAAGACTCACCATACCCGAACGAGTTACACCATGGAATATTGAAGAACTTAGAAGTCTGATTCGGAATGGTCCAGACCAATACCCGGGTGCCTTATACATAGTTCGACCAGATGGACGTAGAGTCCGACTTGAATTCGTGACCGAACGTGAAAGCCTAGCGGAGGCACTTCAACCAGGCTTCGTCGTTGAACGCCATATTAAGGATAAGGACATCGTTCTCTTCAATAGACAACCATCACTCCACCGGATGTCAATTATGGCCCACAGAGTGAAGGTTCTCCCGTACAAGACCTTCAGACTCAACCCGTGCGTGTGCCCACCATACAATGCAGACTTCGACGGTGATGAAATGAACTTACACGTACCACAAGGGGAAGAAGCAAGAACCGAAGCCAAATTGCTCATGCAGGTGCAGGACCAGATTCTCTCACCACGATACGGCGGACCAATAATCGGTGCAAAAACTGACCTCCTAACTGCTGCTTACCTCCTAACAAGAAAGTCAACCTATCTTACCAAGGAAGAAGTCGGCAAACTCCTAACTGCCGCAAGCTACGCCGGTGATGTACCTCAACCAGATATCAAACGACCAGTTGAACTTTGGAGTGGAAAGCAAATCTTCAGCCTCTTCCTACCAGAAGACTTCAGCTTTGTCACCAGACCAAGCTTAGTGACCAAGGAAGATGGAGATTCAGTAGTAGTAAAGAATGGAACACTCATTGAAGGCGTGATAGACAAGAACACTATAGGCGCTGAGAGATCGGAGACTCTATTTCACAGAATCGTCAAAGACAGCGGGTCTGAGGTTGGAAGAGATTTCCTTAACAGCCTCATCAAAGTTCTAGACCGCTTCATAACGTTACGTGGCTTTTCATACGGAATTAATGAGCTCGATATCTCCGATGCTGTGAGAGATAAAATTTCTAAAGCGATAAAGAAAGCCGAAGAACACGTTCAAGATTTAATCGGTCAGCACCGGAAGGGCACACTCGAAAGATTGCCGGGTAGATCGCTCGAAGAATCTCTCGAACTTCGAATCATGGATGAATTGTCAAAAGCACGAGATCAAGCTGGCGAATTAGCTGAACAATATCTCATGTCTCAGACTGACAATTCTGGAGTGATAATGACCAAGACAGGGGCACGAGGATCAATGCTCAACATTGCCCAAATGGTCGCAAGTGTAGGTCAGCAGTCAATACGCGGACAAAGAATTCAAAGGGGTTATCGAGATCGAGCTCTCTCATTCTTTGAGAGAGGTGATGCCGGGGCTGAAGCCCGCGGCTTTGTCTACGCATCATACCAAGATGGTTTATCCCCAATAGAGTTCTTCTTCCATTCCATGGGGGGAAGGGAAGGTCTCGTTGACACAGCCGTAAGAACGCAACAGAGCGGTTACATGCAACGACGCTTGATCAACGCGCTAGAACATATTCGAGTTGAGTATGATGGAACCGTACGTGATTCAAGAGGGGACATTATCCAGTTTAGGTACGGAGAAGATGGAGTTGACACCGCAAAGAGCGATCATGGCAAGGCCGTGAACACTGAGCGTCTAGTTGAACGTGTTGAACTGACCATTGAAAAAGGCGAAAAAGCAAGCAAAATATACGTTGAAAAGAAAATTGACGCCATACGAGCCGATCTCACACCAAGCTTAGCAGATCAACTCGGAACCAGTCTCCTCGAGGCTAAACTCACTAGAAAGGGAGTAGACCAAGCCGTAAGAGAAGCAGTGAAAAATTACCGGAAAGCCATGATTGAACCTGGTGAAGCTGCAGGAATCGTCTCAGCCCAGTCAATCGGAGAGCCTGGGACTCAAATGACGCTACGTACATTCCACTTTGCAGGCGTCCGCGAACAGAACGTAACCCTGGGCCTACCGAGACTCATCGAAATTGTTGATGCACGGAAGATTCCATCAACGCCTATGATGGTAATCTACCTTAACAAGAAATATCGCACAAACCGAGAGAAAGCTCAAGAAGTTGCCACCAACATAACCCACACAGCGCTTGGCGACATAGCCACAAGCCTCGAATCTGACATTACAAAAATGAGAATTCTTGTCACACTAAATACCGAAGCAATGAAAGAACGAGATGTGTCTCTCAAGGATATCAAAGAAGCCGTAACACCAGGAGGCTGCAAGGTAGAAGTTGAAAGAAACACCGTACACATAATGCCTCAAGAAATGGACATCCCACAATTCAACAGACTAGTCATGCGCCTCCCACTCATGCGCGTCAAAGGAATCCCCCAGGTCAAACGTGCGCTCGTCATGGAAGAAAAATCAGGCGACAAGAGCGAATGGGTCATCAGAACAGAAGGCTCAAACCTTGAACTAACTCTTGAAATGGATGGTGTAGACCCTACACGAACAACCTCAAACAACATGCACGAAGTAGCCGAAGTATTAGGAATAGAAGCTGCCAGGAACGTCATAATGAAAGAAGCATCCGCAGTCCTTGACGAACAAGGATTAGACGTGGACATTCGCCACGTGATGCTAGTGGCAGATGCGATGACCTCCTCGGGCGAGGTACTACAAGTTGGTAGACACGGTGTGAGTGGACAGAAAGCAAGCACCTTGGCGAAAGCAGCCTTCGAAATTACGATTCCAACAATCGTGGATGCTGCAATAAAAGGAACCAGAGACACTTTGCGAGGCGTAGCTGAGAACGTGATCGTTGGCCAACAGGTACCTATGGGCACCGGACTTATAGAAGTCTACATGTCCATGCCGGAGAAGAAAGGCGGTAGCTGAACTATTGCAGACATCAAAGATTGATGTGAATAAACAGATACAGATAGCAGTTAAGACTGGAAAAGTTGCGCTAGGAGTCAAAGAGGCCCTTGAGGCAGCGAAATTTGCGAAAGCAAAATTGCTCATTTTAGCCTCAAACTGTCCCGAAAACGCCAAAGCGAACATACTTCATTATGCAAAGACTTCATCTGTTCCCATCCATACCTATCCTGGAACAAGTTTAGACTTAGGATCAGCTTGCGGCAAACAATTCGTAGTAGCTGCACTCACAATAAGAGAACCTGGTGACTCAGAAATACTGAAGCTAGCCGTGCAATAATTCATGGCTGCCTCACGAATTAAACTCAGCATGGAAGAAATGCGCCTAATCGCACTATTCGAAAATATTACCGGCGCAACAGCGAACGATTGCATAATTGACAGCGACCGCATAGTCTTCCTTGCTAAACCAGGAGAGATGGGTCTAGCAATCGGGAAGGCTGGAAAGAACATTAACATGCTGCGAAGAATGACGGGAAAACCAATCGAAGTGGTTGAGTTTGGAGACACCGTAGAAAGATTAGTGAAGAACTGTCTAGCGCCTGCAAAAGTCAAGGAAGTTCGCATAACGGAACGTCCGGACCGTAAGATCGTCGTCGTAGAAGTTGAACCACAGGACAAAGCCTTAGCGATCGGGAAGAACGGACGTACCATAGACAAGACACGCATGCTTGCCAAACGTTACTATCAAGTAGACCACGTTCAGATAGCATAGTATCACTAACAATTGTTAGCTAGGACATCGTAGATAAGTAACGGTTGCGGGTTTTGACAAGTTCTACAGACAAAGCCTTTCGACTATTCTCAGCATCATGAGTATTACTTCTGCTTCTCCTAAACACGGGAGATATGAGGTAGGAAAATATTTGTTTGGGTCTGAACTTCTTCAGACCCAGATTGGAAAATTACGTGAACTCGTCGTCGTTTAGTGCTTTGCTTTCTCGTAGCGTTTCTCTACGTCGGACCAGTTAACTACGTCCCACCACTTGTCCACGTAGGCGCCACGATCGTTCTTGTACTGGAGATAGTAGGCGTGTTCCCAAACATCCAAGACCAGCAATGGAACTGTGCCTTGGGCTGTGAGGTTCTGGTGTTTTTCTGCTTGCAATGTCAGTAGCTGGTCGGATAGGGGGTCGTATGCGAGGATGCCCCATCCTGAACCTTCCACTGTTTTCGCCGCGTTGCTGAATTGTAGTTTGAAAGAATCGTAACTACCGAAGTCTTTTGTTATTTGGTCTGCGAGTTTGCCGCCAGGTTTTCCACTGCCTCCAGCCTTCATGTTGGGCCAGAAGATAGCGTGCATAGAATGGCCTGAGGCGTTGAACGCAAGGTCTCTCAACGTTGCCTTGACATCTACTCCTTGAAGGCCAGCGGCTCTACCTTTCTCTAGTTTCTCTAGGGCTGCATTTGCACCGTTTACGTAGGCTGCGTGGTGTTTGTCGTGGTGTAATCGCATTATTTCTTCAGATATCACTGGAACTAGTGCGTCGTATTTGTATGGCAATTCTGGAAGGACATACTTGTTTGTCATAACCTCAAAGTGGGCAGCATGTCAGATAAGTCTTTCATTAGACCTGCCTGGGTCTGGTTTCGACTACACCAGTTGCTTTACTTCTTCAGTAACGGCTTGGCCTAAGTATCCGTAGATTGCTAGTTTCAGAACTTTCAAGCCTAGTAGAGCACATTTTATTCTGGTGGGGCCGGGGTCGATACCTAGCATATTCAGAATATCTGTTTTCCCAAGTGCCTTGGCCTCGTCTAGGGTTTTCTCTTTCGCAAGTTCTGTTAACATTGACGCTGAAGCTTGACTTATTGCGCAGCCTCTGCCTTTGAAGCGTAAGTCGTTGATCTTTCCATCCTTAATTTTCAATTGCATCTCAATGATGTCGCCGCATAACGGATTGGAGTCTTTGGCTCGAACGTCAGGGTCTTGAAGGTCACCCGAGTTCCTTGGATGTCTGTAGTAGTCCAGAATAATGTCCTTGTAAATGTCGGAACTCATACCTTGAACAGCTTCCTAGCCTTCTCGAGAGCGTTGATGAGAATGTCAACCTCTTCCTTGGTGTTATAAACGTAGAAGCTTGCGCGGGAGGCTGCTGGGATGTCCAAAAATTCCATGAGAGGCTGGGCACAGTGGTGTCCAGATCTTATGGCGATGCCTTCTTCATCGAGGATTGATGCCAGGTCATGGGCGTGTATGTCTCCCAGATTGAATGCGATTACCCCTACTCGTTGGTCAGCATCTTTTGGGCCGTAATAGGTGAGTCCGTCAATTTTCTCCATCTTAGCGAGCGTGTAGGCAGTGATTTCCCTTTCATGATCGTAGACGTGCTCCATCCCGATTCTGTTTAGGTAGTCTATGGCTATTCCTAGGCCGATGGCTCCGGCGATGTTTGGGGTTCCAGCTTCGAATTTGTAGGGTATCTCTTTCCACAATGAGCCGGTCGTATGCACTTCTCGAATCATTTCTCCGCCACCTAGAAATGGTGGTGTGCTCTCGAGGAATTGTTTCTTGCCGTATAGTACTCCTATACCAGTCGGGCCCAACATCTTATGGCCTGAAAATGCCATAAAGTCGCAGTCTAGTTTCTTCACATCAACGGGCATGTGAGGAACGGATTGCGCAGCGTCCACAACAAACAAGGCTCCAACTTGATGTGCTGCTTTTCCGATTGTTTCTACAGGATTTATTGTACCTAAGACGTTGGACGCATGCGTTACGGCCACTATCTTCGTTCTACTGTCTATCTTCTCTTTGATCTGTTCTTCTCGCAGCTTCCCTTCCTTGTCTACTTCTATGAATTCTATCTTGGCTTCTTTCTCTTTTGCGAGCAACTGCCAAGGTACGATGTTACTGTGGTGTTCCATTATGGTAAGAACCATCTTGTCGTTTTTGCCTACATTTGTTCTTCCCCAAGCGTAGGAGAGTAAGTTTAGTGCTTCGGTAGTGTTTCTAACGAACACGATCTCTTCAGTACGCCTTGCGTTGATGAATTTCGCCGTCTTTTCTCTGGCTTCTTCATGTGCGAGGGTGGCTTCCTCTGCGAGTTTGTGGATTCCTCGGTGAATATTGGCATTGTACTCTAGATAATACTGCTCGAGTGCTTTGATGACGTGGATGGGTTTTTGTGATGTTGCAGCATTATCGAGGTAGACGAGAGGTTTTCCGTTGACTTGACGTTTTAAGATTGGAAAGTCTTCTCGTACTTGCATCGGGTTGACGGTCGCAGTTTTTTCTATCAAGTTGTAGGCCTGCGATGTGGTTGATTATTATGAGGAATGCTCATTTAAGTTCACTAATTGAGATTCAGATTTGCACGTATACGTTTGATCCTTCAACTTTCAGGCTGTAGGTTGTCAAGGGAAGAGTTGCTGGTGGGTTTTGGACGGCGCCGGTCTTTACATCAAATCTCGATAGGTGTAGTGGGCAAGTTACTTCAGATCCTAGTAGGAAGCCTGTTGAGAGGTCTGCTGTTTCATGAGTGCATATTCGATTCAAGGCAGAGAGGGTACCATCAACGTTAACGATCATGAGGTGGACGTTGCCGATGTCTAATGAAAACATGGTTCCAGGAGGGACGTCGGAGAGTTTGCATGCCTCCACATACTCGCTCAAGTCAACTCACTAGAATTTGTTCACAACCGAGAGGTAGGAGCATTTTATCGGTATTTGTAGTGGCCTTCGAAGATGTCATGTGATCTTTGGGTTTCGTCGTAGTATTCATCGTCGATTGCTGGTACCGTCAGGCTTGCATCGAAGTCTTGGATACCTGACCATTTCAGTTCTAGGATGCGTCTAATCCGTCTTGCTACTTCAGGGACTGGTATGCGTTCTACTATTGGTTCGAAGAATCCGACGATAATCAACCGTTTAGCCTCGTCCTCTCTCATTCCTCGAGACATTAGATAGAATATTTGTTCTTCGTTAATCTGAGCGACCGAAGCGGAATGTGTTGCCTTCACTTCGTTCGTCTCAATTTCAAGTCCTGGAATTGCATCTGCTCGTGCTTCTTTTCCAAGTATCATACCGTGCTCTGCTAGGTATGCGCGTGAGTTCTTCGCGTTCTTTGTTATCCTTATCATTCCTTTGAAGACTAGTCGAGCCTGGTCTTTGACTACGCCTTTCGAGATCGCGTGTCCGCTCGTGTTTGGGCCTAGGTGAGTTATGTTTGAGACGGCATCGAAACGTTGTACGCCTGATCCGAAGATTACTTCAATGTTTTCGGATGTGGCTCCTTGGCCTTCCATCAAGCTCTCAAGTCGTGATCTGGTGTACGCGCCTCCCAAGAGGCCGGTTGACCAGACTATCTTGCTGTCTCGTTGTCCAATCGATTTCTTGTTTGAGAAAATGTTAAAGTTTGTTCCCAGATTGTTGATGCTGGAATATGTCACTTCTGCGTTGTCATGTAGTTGAACTTCAGATAGGCCGCTATATAATGATCGCTTCCTTTGACCAGTTAGGCGCGTGGAGTAGAGTTCTTCGAGAATTGTGAATTTGCTACGTTGGTCTGCGACGACAATGCTCTGGGAGAAGAGGCTGTGCTCCTCCGCGTCAAGAACTGTCACATATCTTAATGGTACGGTGAGTTCTATTCCTTTAGGGACGTAAAGGTAGAATCCAGTTGTGAAGAGTGCGTTATTCAGTGCGCCGAATTTATCATGTTCGGACATTATTGCTTTCTTGGCGAAATATTGTTCGAAAATTTCCGGATTGTTGTTGATGGCAGTTTTGATGTCTGTGAAGACCACTCCCTCTTTCTGTAATGTTTCTGGAAGAGAAGGTCTGAGTGTTTTTGATTCGAATTGATAAAGGGTAATTGCTGATTTCGACTCGAGTTTGTCTCGGACTTGTTTGATCTCTGAATCTTTAGGCTCGGGTGGTGGTGTGGCGACTGATTCTAAGTCGAGTCCGCCTAGGTCGGCGTATTTTGTGTATAACGTCGAGAGTTCTATTGGTAATTCTCTGAAGAGTTTTAGTGATTTTGTTCTGAATTCACATAACCATGCGGGTTCGTTTCGTGAGTTTCCAATTTTCCGGATCTGCTCGTCTGCAGTTTGTGAGACCATTAGTTCGGGCATTAATGAACGCTCCACGGGGGGTTGATAGATAGATGCTAGTGGGAAGTGGAAGATTTAGTTTTAGCCTACTGAGCCAGCCATTTCCATTTGGATGAGTCGATTGAGTTCGATAGCGTATTCCATTGGGAGTTCTTTTGTGAATGGTTCCATGAAGCCCATGACGATCATGCTCAGGGCTTCCTGTTCGGAGAGCCCTCGTGACATTAGGTAGAAGAGTTGGTCTTCTCCAATTTTTCCTACAGTGGCTTCGTGTGTTATCGTCGCGTCGTCTTCGTTGATCTCATTGTAGGGATAGGTGTCCGTCCTCGAGTATTCATCCATGAGTAGTGCGTCGCATCGAACAGTTGACTTGACTCCCTTTGCTCCTTTGCCAACGTGTAGAAGTCCTCGGTAAGTGGATCTTCCGCCGTCTTTTGATATGGACTTGGACGTTATTCTTGATGTAGTGAATGGTGCGAGATGCACAACTTTTCCTCCAGCATCTTGGTGTTGATTCTTACCTGCGAAGGCAACTGAGAGAATCTCACCCTTGGCGCGTGGTCCAAGAAGGTAGATTGACGGATACTTCATCGTTAATTTGCTGCCAAGGTTTCCATCTACCCATTCTACGGTGGCGTCTGCGTAGGCGTAGGCACGTTTGGTGACTAGGTTGTAAACGTCGTTAGACCAATTCTGGATTGTGGTATATCTAACGTGTGCGCCAGGTTTAGCTATTATCTCAACAACTGCGGAGTGAAGTGAATCAGTTGAGTATATTGGGGCGGTGCATCCTTCGATGTAGTGTATGCGACTATTCTTGTCTGCAATGATTAATGTTCTTTCAAATTGTCCCATGTTCTGGGTGTTGATTCTAAAGTATGCTTGAAGTGGGACATCTACCGAGACGCCTTCTGGAACGTAAATGAAACTGCCGCCGCTCCATACTGCGCTGTTCAATGCTGCGAACTTGTTGTCTTCGGGTGGAATAACTGTTCCAAAATGTTTCTTGAATATTTCAGGGTATTCTTTCAACGCAGTGTCAGTGTCTGTGAAGAG
>Ga0187886_1002602_pt1 | contig 14281 bp, 12 predicted proteins | sample June2016WEW_20_1_FD_133001 | JGI IMG/M metagenome (GOLD analysis project Ga0187886, IMG submission 133001) | Peatland microbial communities from SPRUCE experiment site at the Marcell Experimental Forest, Minnesota, USA - June2016WEW_20_150 | ecosystem: Environmental > Terrestrial > Soil >... | reverse complement strand
CCTTGGCCGGCCCGCCGCCGTGGTCGCCCGCGCCATAAAAGAACATCAAATCCTTCGTGGGCTCCCGCAGATTCAGAATGAAATCGCGCAAGCGGTCCTGCAAATCCTCCGAGACCCCGTAGCCGTAAGGAATCCTAAAGGTGAGCACACGCGTTCCATCCGCGCCTTCCCACCAGAAAACGTCTCCGGGCAACTTCTTCTCGTGCGCCATGGGTCGCATGAAAACGTACCCGCGCAACCCCTGAAGCTTCAGGATTTGGGGAAGCGTGCCGGGATGCCCGAACGAGTCGGGGTTGTAGCCAATCTGCGCCCTGCGGCCGAATAGTTGCTGGAACAGCCTCTGGCTGTAAAGGCCCTGGCGGATCAGTGACTCGCCGTTCGGGATGTTCACGTCGGGCTCAATCCACCAGCCTCCAACCACATCCCACCGTCCTTCTGCTACCCGTTTGCGAATCTCCTCTATCATTGTCGGGTCAGTTGCCGCAACCCACTCGTAGAACTGCGCGGAGCTGGCCGTGAAAGTGAAGTCTGCATTCTCGTTCATGCGGTCGAGCGCTGATCGAAACGTGCTGTGGACTACGGACATGGCTTCCGACCACGGCCAGAGCCAGGGAGCGTCAATGTGAGCATTCCCAATCACGTGAAAGCGGTATTCAAGGGCTTGCGGCGGCCAGGCAGTCGATGATTGCGCGCGGACGTCTGTGGCCAAGAAAGAAAAAGTGTAAAGCAGACCCGTGACGACCAACGAACGGGCGAGGTGAGAACTCATACATCTTGCTCCTGGAATAGAAATTCAAGCGCAGACCTGTTCTGGACGTCTGCGATTCGTCCCCCCTTGGTAACAAAAAGCCGCGAACCTTCTATCTATAAAGTCGTCAGCTTTGTCAAGAGACACCACCACCCCGCGAGCCGGGGGCGGGGTCAAGGGCGCCTTGGTATGGGCCCTTGAAGTGAGACAACCAGTCAAGACACTACTTACCACCAAATGGTAAATCCTTCCTTTGTTCCCGGCAAGCGATCCACCCGCGTGCGCACTCCCGGGCCTCGTGCCGGCAAGAGATGCCCATAGTCAGGGAAGCTTGTCTTCCATTCCCAATCCGGCGAATTATCCAACTGAGGGTAGTTTCCGAGTTCGCCATCATCCGCCCAGAATCTTGGATTGCCCCTGCGTACTCGTCAGTAAATACTAGGCGACAAGGCAGGAGCTATTTCCAAGAAAGTCGTTAGGAACTCCGATGTCGGTGCGCTACTTGTTCGAGAAGCCGACTCCAGCGGCCGAATTCGTGCCGGATGCCCTCCTGGGAATCAAATTGGCAAGCGTGGGTTGAAACAATTGGGCGAGCGACAGACCTCAGCGACTTTCGTCAGGTCAAGTCGCGCAAGCGGAAAGGACAGGGCACACCCACAGGCCCCCAGCGCCACACTGGGACATACTTTTCCTATGCAATTCCGTGGGAGTTTTGTGTTGACATCTCGCCTTAACGGCGTGAGCATTCCCCCAATTGGCCAAGCGCAGTAACAAGGCCAAGAGGGGGACGTAATGAGATTCGGCATCTTCTCCCGTCGTGCGTTTCACACTATCCCCAAGCCCCGAGAGTGGGCTGTTCATGTATCGGATGAAGAGCTCGGCCGGATGCAGGAAGTAGGATACTAACATGTTCGAAACCCCGAAGTTCATCGTGGATACCATCGTCCGCCCGGACAATGCCATGGCGCACTGCAACCTCGGCACCGCGCTCAAGGCCAAGGGTGATCTGGACGGGGCCATCGCCGAATACCGCGCCGCGCTTCGCCTCCAGCCGGACAACGCCATGGCGCACTACGACCTCGGCCGTGTGCTCTGGACGAAGGGTGATCGTGAGGCGGCTTTTGAGGAAATCCACACGGCCCACAGGCTCGCCCCGAACGAACCTACAATCCGCCAGACTTACTATGATCTGATGCGCCAAATGGAACGCTAGCCACGGTCACTGCTCTCGTGACGGCGGGCTTTTCTTCGATGGCGAACTGGAATGCATGCACACGAATCCCGTGCGGAAGGGGCGGCGAAGCGCCTGGAGGATGGGTGGTGGTCGAGTTACAATAGTTGATCTGTACCGGCGGCGCATTCCTCGTCTTCCCCGTGGGGTTGGCCCTGAAGACGCCTTCCGCGAGCGAATATCGGCGCGCCGAGCACAAGAGAGGTGATGGCGTTATGAATGACCCCCATATTGCAGGGCCGGAAAGGGGAACGGATGCGACCTCTTTGACGAGCGGAGCGCAGCAGCCGTTCGTGGAGCTGGTGAGCGGGGACGAGGCGGTCGCGCGGGCGGCATTCGACGCCGGAGTGTCGCTGGGGACGGGTTACCCCGGCACGCCCTCCACGGAGATCCTCGAGGCCTTTGACGGCTTGGGTGGCCGAGCCCAATGGGCTCCCAACGAGAAGGTAGCGCTGGAAGTGGGCCTCGGTGTTTCGCTGGCAGGGGCTCGCTCGATCGTGACCATGAAGCACGTGGGCTTGAACGTGGCTGCCGACCCGCTGTTTACGGCGGCATACCTGGATCTTCCCGGGGCTCTTGTGGTGGTTTCTGCCGACGAACCCGGAATGTCATCGAGTCAGAACGAACAGGACAACCGCCGGTACGCCGTGGCGGCTGGGGTCGCCATGTTGGAGCCGTCAGACTCCCAGGAAGCGTATGAGTTCACGCTACGCGCCATCGAGATCGCCGAGCGGTGGCGGAAGCCCGTGATGTTGCGCATGACCACGCGGGTCTGCCACTCAAAGACGGTGCTGCGGCGGGGCGGGGCCCTGTCGATTCCGTCACCGCGACCAGCGGATTTCAGACGGAATATTCCCGGCCGCGTGATGATTCCCGGGTATGCCCGACCGGCCCACAAGAGGCTGCGCGCCGCACTAGCGCAAATCGCCGAATGGAACGAAACTGCGGACGTGAATCGGATCGTCGATGGATCGCCGACCATTGGCATTGTTACGTCCGGCATCTCCTATCAGCACGTTCGCGAGGCCGCCCCTGAAGCGAGTGTGCTGAAGTTGGGCATGACCTATCCACTGCCGTTCGAGCTCATCCGAAGGTTCGTCTCCACGGTCGAGCGCGCGATGGTCATTGAGGAGGGCGACCCTTACTTGGCGGAAGCGGTGCGAGCGGCGGGTATCCCCGTCGAGGGCAAGGCCGAGATGTTTCGCCTTGGCGAACTGAACGTCAGCCGGGTGCGCCGAATCCTGGCCAGCGATGTCTCTCCCGAACCGGAACTGCTGCCGGGCAAGCCACCCGCGCTCTGCCCAGGATGCGGGCATCGAAGCGTCTTCTCCAGCCTGAGAAACCTGGGCTGCATCGTTTCCGGGGATATCGGTTGTTATAGCCTTGCGGTGCTTCCGCCTTTTGAAGCCATGGATTCCGTTGTTTGCATGGGCGCCTCGATTGGAGTGGGTCTCGGCTTGAGGCACGCCCTTCCACCCGAGCAGGCCAAACGGGTGGTCAGCGTCATCGGCGACAGCACATTCTTTCACAGCGGGATCACCGGACTCCTGGAGATGGCTTACAACCCGCCGCCCACGGGCCATGTGGTAGTGCTGCTCGATAACGGCACCACCGCCATGACAGGTTTCCAGGAGCATCCCGGTACGGGGCGAACGCTGGACCATTCCGCAACCGCCAAGGCGAGCATAGAAGGGCTGGTCCGGGCCGCTGGCGTGCGGAATCTGCATGTGATCGATCCGACCCTCGATCCCGCTGCTTTCGAGCGCCTGGTGAAGGAGTGCCTGGACAAGCCCGAACTCACGGTCATCGTGGCCAGACGGGATTGCCTGCTGGCGGCAAGGTACATTCGCGAATACGAGAGGATGAATGCGCGGTGTAACTAACATCGTCATTGCCGGTCTTGGCGGTCAGGGCGTGCTCACGGCTTCAGACATCGTGGCCGATGTGGCGCTTCACGCGGGCTTCGACGTGAAAAAGAGCGAGCTCCATGGAATGAGCCAGCGCGGCGGCTCCGTCGCCAGCGATGTGCGGTTCGGGCCCCAAGTTTTCAGCCCAATGGTTCCAGCGGGCGAGGCGGACTTTCTGGTGGTGGTCGAGCCGGATCAGGTTTCCGTGAATGCCGCTGCCTTGAGCCCGAGCGGCATTATTGTGGAGCCCTCGCAATTCCACGCGGAAAAGCTGCGCAACAAGAAAAGCCTGAACGTGGCATTGCTGGGCGCGCTAAGCCGCCATCTGGAGTTCTCCGAAGAGGCCTGGATTGCGGCAATAAGGCGCCGGTTACCGGAAAAGCTGGTTGAAGCCAATCTCGAAGCGTTTGCTTTGGGAAGGGGCTGAGGTTTTCGAGGTCCGGCCCCGCTTAGGAAATATCTTGAACAGGAGAAAGAACAATAAAGCTGAATAAGGCCCTTCAGGGGCTGATTTGCCAGGTGGCATGGAGACGGCGTGTGGAAGGTAGGGCACATGAAGGCTTACGCCGATGCGACGGCTCCGGCCCCCGGTACCTTGCCGGACCTTTAGCGAGACGTTCAGCTACGCGGACGAAGAACAATACGCTCACCTTTGCGAATACCTGAGCGTAGCCGCGCCGGACGTAGAAGTTGTAATCGCCACTCTCGCACCCGCTGTTGCTCTTCCGGAGTCCATTCTTCGAAGCCGCAGATGGCCTACGTGGCCCTGTATTCCCGCGCCAACTCTTCCCCGCACAGCACGCGCAGCACGCCGTCGGCGAGCGCCTGCAATTCGTCTTCACCCGGATACACGGCCACCGGCGCAATCCACCCCACCGCGGCCTGCACCGCCGCGACCAGCCTAGGCGAATGCGCCATGCCGCCTGTGATCAGCAGCGCGTCCACGCGGCCCAGCAGCACCGTGGCCATCGCGCCGATCTCCTTCGCGATCTGGTACGCCATGGCATCGAACACCAGCGCCGCACGCCCGTCGCCGTTGTCGATCCGCTGTTCCACTTCCGCCAGGTCCTTGGTGCCGAGGTACGAGTAGAATCCGCTCCCGCTCCGCAGCAGACCTTCCATTTGCTGATGCGTATACATGCCGCCGAAACAGAGGCGCACCAGCTCAATAGTCGGCAGCTTGCCGGCTCGTTCGGCCGAAAACGGCCCTTCACTGACAGCGTCGGCGACATCGATCATCCGGCCCCCCTCGTGCGCCGAAATGGATATTCCGCTTCCCAGGTGTGCGACGATCAGGCGCAACTGCTGATACGAACGGCCGACCTCCCGTGCATACCTCTTGGCAACTGCCTTCGTGTTGAGGGCGTGCGAAAAGCACTGGCGCTCGATCGACGCAAGCCCCGACAGCCGCGCGTGCTCTGGCCATTCCTCCACGCTGACCGGATCGACGATGAAGGCATCCACGCCGGCCCGCGCGGCCATGTCCCGCGCCAGAACCGCCCCCAGGTTCGAAGCATGCTCCCCCCGGCGGGCCTCCTTCAAGTGATCGAGCATCACCTGGTTCACCCGATACGTCCCGCTGCGCACCGGTCCCAGCAGCCCTCCTCGTCCCGCCACCGCATGGAAGCCGGACGGATCCTCGCCGGCCGCGACGAGATCACGCTCCACCGCCTCACGCCGGAACTCCTCCTGGTCGAGTACCGGCCTGCCCCGGAACGGCGCCATCTCCCCTGCGGAGTGCCGCAGGTTTCGCACCAGAACGGCCTGGGAGCCGGCGAATACGCCGAACTTGGTTGAAGTCGATCCTGGATTGATCGCCAGTATCCGATACTCAACGGGTGGCAAAGATCACCCCCAGGGCGATGGCGTTCACCTTGTCTTCCGCGCTTTCCACGCGCGACGGAATGAGGATCGGCGCCTTTGCCCCCACCACGACGTGCGCGCAGGCCGAGCCTCCCAGGTACTTCGCCGCCTTGGCGAACATGTTGGCGGCCTCGATGTTCGGCGCCACCAGACAGTCCGCGCGGCCCGCCACCGGGTTGTGGATTCCCTTCGCCGCCGCCGCAGATTCCAGCAGTGCGTTGTCCACGGCCAGCGGACCATAGACCTCCGCGTCCCCGAATGCTCCCTCCGCACCCATCGCGGTCAGGGCCTGCGCGTCTCTGGTTGAGGGCACCGCGTCGGATACCACTTCGGTGGCACTCATGATGGCGATTCTCGGCCGCGCGATTCCGAGGCTGCGCATCACCTCGATGGCGTTCTCGACAATCTGAATCTTCTGTTCCAGCGTGGGAGCCACGTTCAGCCCGCCGTCGGTCACGCCCACCAAGCGGTGCTCGCCGCTCCCGTATTGGAACAGCAGCACGTCGCTCAGCAGGCGGCCCGTGCGCAGACCGTCCTCTTTGTGAAGCACGGCGCGCAGCAGTTCGTCGGTGCGCAGATGCCCCTTCAGCAGAATTTCCGCCCCCCCCGCCCGCACCAGGCGGACGGCGGCCGCCGCAGCGTCGCTTGGTGCGTCCATGAACTCCGCGCGGTCGATAAGCCCGCTGAGTCCTAGTGCTTCCGCGATTTCGCGAATTTTCCTGAGATCGCCGGCCAGCACCGGTAGGGCGATGCCCAGGCGCAATGCTTCCGCCGCCGCGGTCAACGCCACTTCATCGTCCGCCGAGACTATGGCGACGCGCCGCGGGCCGAGGCCTTTGGCGCGTTCCCGAAGTTCCTCAAAAGTGCGGATCGTCATCTCAAAAGACACCGTACCTGTATACCCTCGGCGGCACCGGGTTCAATTCCGCCTCGTCGATCTGTGCCACGAGCCAAAGGACGGAACCATCGCCCATATACCGCGCAGCAGGAAGCGCATGATGGATACACGCTTCCCCAGCACAATCCCGATGTCGCCGCCCACGTTCTCCTACCATCGGCCCTAGTCCAATGCAACAATCCACCACAGGCGCTAACGTGGGCCTCGTGCACACGGTTTGTCGACTAGCCGCGCAGGATAGCACCCCTCACGGTACTTTCCAAGCGTGCCAGCAGCTTTCGTACCAGCTAGCTTTTTGAGTGCAGGGTCTTTCCGGCGTGGTTGAAACTTGTTCTTCGCCAAAACGCGATACTGGTGCTTCGCTGCAAAAACAGCCACCCAAAGACCGCAGTCTCAGCCCTCGCTCTGTGCCTCGGTCTCTGGTCCGCGATGTCCCCGGGCTGGTCAAGCCTCCGAACGGACAAGCGCCCGCCTTGCGCGAGGCTGGCTGCAATTTTCCCGGTAAGGGAACGGCAGGCCCATGCTGCCCTCGGTTACGCAGCGCGCCGTTCGCTGCGATGGTGCACGCCACCGACCTGCGGGATTTCCACGGTCTGTCCAGCCTCCGGCCCCTGCACGACGCGAGTTGTCGGAGCTTCCTTGGCAAGTATCCATCCTGTAGACCCATTCCGGCGAGGCCAGAGATATGCTCGGGGCAGGACGTGAGGGAAGGTTAAGATGTAGGGGCTGGTTGCCGGGCCGTCTTCCACTGGTCGGGGAGCAGTTCGGCGATCCGGGGTTTGGTGTGGGTAGCGATGCGGCCGAACAGATCGGGTAGGTAAGCGAAGGGGTCGATGCCAAGCCTCTTGCAGGTGACGACCAAGCTGGTGGACATGGACTGGTGTAGGCCCTTGAAGTGAGACAACCAGTCAAGGCACTACTTATCACCAAACAGTAATTCCTTCTTTTGTCCCCTGCAAGCGATCCGCTCTCGTGTCCACTCCTGGGCCCAGTGGGGGGACGAAACGGTCATTGTCACGGAAGGGCGTTTGCACTAACGTTTTTCGTTCCCGATCCACCATTGCAGCCGACCTCGACTCTGACCCCATTCGGTGAACCGGCACACTTCTCCGTATAGGGCGTGATCCGGGAGGAACCAGCGGCGCCTTCTACAGAGCCCGGTTATGAGAACTGATCCACACTGCAGTTGGCGGGGCTGGTCTGTGGACCCTGCCACGGTAGTCAAGGAGGGTCGGGCTGACCATACGATCTTCCTTCTTGCCTGCCTCGGCTCGCCTCAGAAGCCGGGCGGCCGCCGGTCAGCGACGGCGAAGGCGCGCTCGAGCGCGAGAGCGGCCAGACCTAGCGTGCCCTCATCAAACAGCCGCCCGATCAGGGTAACACCGTGAGGGACGCGGCGTGGCGGGCAAAACTTCGGGAGCGGATGGTGTGGGTCGGGAGCCCAATCACTGCGCGCTTGTGCGACTTCGACGAAGCCGGCGCGGAGAGTAAGCGACGGATGGCCAGTGCAATTGGAAATGGTGAGCATCTCGTCGCGCAGAGAAGGAACCAGGAGCAGGTCCACTTCCGAGAAGATACGGGCCATTTCCTCCGCGACCCGGCGGCGGAAGCGGTCGGTCTGGACGAAATCGACGGCGGAAAGGAAGCGGGCTTGGCGGAAAAGGTTGGGCCAGGCGTCGGGCGTTTGAACTCTAAGCTGACGATCAGCATGACTGAGCGTGAGCTCCTCGAAGGCCGCCGCGCCCTCAGCGAAAAGGATGAGGTTGAGCGTGCCATAAGGCCAGTTCGGAAGGGCAACTTCCACCGGCACCATGCCGAGTTCTGGAAGTGTTCGGAGGGCGGCGCGGTCCACATCCGTGGCGGGACTCTCCTGCATCCACGCGGGGAAGCAGCCGACGCGCAGGCCCTTGACGGGCGCATTCGAGTCGAAGTCGAGATGGCTGGGCACGCTGGAAACGTCGCCAGGGTCAGGTCCGGAGATGGCTTCGAGCACGAGCAAAGCATCTTCGACACTACGGGTCATGGGTCCGAGCTTGTCGAGGGACCAGCAGAGGGTCATGGCGCCGGTGCGCGGGACACGGCCATAGGTAGGTCGAAGTCCCACAATCCCGCAGCGCACGCTGGGGCTGACGATGCTGCCGCCCGTCTCGCTGCCAATACCAAAGCCGACTAATCCAGCGGCGGTGGCGGCAGCGGGGCCAGCGCTGGAGCCGGACGACCCCTCCTCCAACAGCCAGGGGTTCATGGTTTGCCCCCCGTACCAAATATCGTTGAGGGCAAGAGCCCCGAGGCTGAGCTTGGCGACGAGGACCGCGCCCGCCGCGTGCAGGCGCCTGACGACCACTGCATCCTCCCTGGGTATGCGGTCCCGGAAGGGTTCGGCGCCATAGGTGGTGGGGATTCCGGCCGTGTCGAGGAGGTCCTTGGCGCCCCAGGGAATGCCGTGAAGCGGCCCTCGGTACTTGCCGACCGCGATTTCCTCATCGGCCTTTTTAGCTTGTGCGAGCGCGAGCTCGCGGGTGAGGGTGATGACGCAGCGCAGTTTGGGATCGAATCGCTCGAGTCGTTGGAGATAGAGACGGGTGAGGCGTTCCGAGCTGAGTTTTCCCTGCTCGATCCAGCGGGAGAGCTGTGTAAGCGGGGCGAAGGCGAGGTCCTCATCGCGTGCCGGCAAGGGGCCGGGATCCGCATGGCTGCGGGTAAAGCGATCCCGCGGCGGGCCCGGCTTCTGGTCGGGTAGTAAGCAACCGTAGCGCGACCAGGGTGCGAGTGCAGCCCCCAAGGGCACGTTGCGCGGACCGGTGCGCCGTTCGTAAAGCGATGCCATATTCACACGCCAGCTATCCGCCGCCAGGACGCGCTCGGTGGCGGCCAACTCCACCTGTACGAGTTTTTCTGCCTCGGCGAAGGTGGCAGGCGACACTGGCGGCCCCACAGCCGATCCCGTGCTGAACGCTGGGGGCGCGCCAGGCGGAAGCTGGTTCGACTGCTGTGGCTTGCTGCCATAACACGCGGTTGCACCGATCAGCCCGAGCGAGGTTTGGGTCAAGAACCGCCTGCGCGATTTCGACATGTGCCCTCCGAGCTGCATTGTAGCCGAGTCTCGCAGTCAGAATGCATGGAGCTTAGGGACCGACGTTGATGCGGGATCCCACGGACACAACAACGCCCGCCCAATCCTCAAACTTCTCTTATGATGGATGTTCCTCTTCGCGATGTCCGGTAAGCGCGTTTGAACACCATTCAAATTCCATGGCGTACATGCCGCGGCTTCGTTCAAACGGCTTTATCGAAAGCGCGCCGCTCGGCGTTCTTGCGCTGCTTCGGTGACTATTTCACCGGCGCGCTTCCGATAAAGCACTAACGTTTTTCGTTCCTATCCGGTTCAAGTCGTGGATCGGGCTGTGCTCGCTAGTTATCAGTAAATACTAGGCGACTAATCATTAGTAATTCGGCGAAGCATCCCCTTCACCATGGGTTCCGGGGCACCCAGCATCCAAGCACAACCGTCAGATATGACAGCACGGACCACATCCACGGTTTTCCGACAATACATCCAACTGGTCGGCCCACGCTCACGAGTGCTTACGTGGAATGGCAATTTGACAGGCTGTGGGTGATACTCGAAGAGTCGGAATAATTATAAAGATAGCAGTTAGCGGCTGGAGAACCAGGTCTTTGCCACGCGAGGAGCTAACCCGGGAAATTCATCCGGCGCAGGAGGTCCTGGGACCGCGGGTCGGAGCCGGTGGTGAACTAGGTCGAACACTGTAGCTTAGCGGACCTCACTCCACGGTCTCACTTTCGTTGAAGTCGAACATCCGCTGCGATCTCGCTTGGACCTGGGACGGGTATGGGAATGGATACTATTCGCGCATAACGGTTGTTCGTTGTCCACCCTGCGCGTGGACTGGAACATTGTGTACAGGGGTGGTCACGTGTAGACTACCGCCCGGCGGGGAAATCAAGATAGAAATCCCGGCAGACATCGGGTTCGAGGCACTTGCCCGTCTGCGGGCGGAACTGACTTCTCGAGAGGAGGAGCTATGACCAATCAATCGATATCCCGTCGATGTTTCCTATCGGCGGCGGCAGCGCCGGCCGTCCCAGCATTCTTCCTATCGGCGGCGGCAGCGCCGGCCACCCCGGCATTGCTCACTTCCGACAGAATCGCGATCTTCGACCCGCCCCCCGAGCGGATCCGGATTGCCACAATAGCCACGTCCTACGCAGCTCCGCCGACCACGTTCTCACCCGCTGAGATCCAGCAGATTCAGTCGCAGGGCAAAAACATCGAATTAACAGTGACGAAGTCCCTCGATGAATTGAATCGCCTTCTGCCGGAGGTCGATGTCGTCATTGGGGCCGTCAACGCCGAAATGCTCGCCAAGGCGAAAAGCCTAAGATGGATGCAACACACCGAAGCCGGCATGGACACGGTGCTGTTTCCGGAACTGGTGAAGAGTCCAGTAGTAGTGACCAACATGGCACGCATGTTCGCGCCGTGCATTTCCGAGACCGCCATCGCGATGCTGCTGGCGCTGACGCGCGGCCTCAACAAATACTACGTCCCACAGTTCTCGCAGAAGAAATACTTCGCTGAGCGAACCCTGGTGGAGGTGGACGGCATGACGATGGGGATCGCCGGAATGGGCGGCCTCGGCTCAGCAACGGCCATGCGAGCGCACTACGGCTTCAACATGCGGATTCTCGCGACCGACGCCAAACCCATGGTCAAGCCCATATTCGTCGATACGCTGCGCGAGCCGGGATGGCTGATGGAGATGGTTCCTCAGGTTGATGTGCTGGTCAATGCCGCGCCGCTCACCAAAGAAACCACGCGGATGTTCGACGAGAAGGTGTTTCGGGCGATGAGGAAGACAGCCTACTTTCTCAGCATTTCCCGGGGCGGCTTGGTAGACCAGCCGGCGCTGATCCGGGCATTGAAGGAGGGTTGGATTGCGGGGGCGGGGCTCGATGTGGTCACGCCGGAGCCTTTGCCGCCGGATTCGCTGCTGTGGGACTGCCCCAACACAATTCTCACGTGCCACACCTCAGGATTCTCGCCGCAGCGCCGCATCCGCCAGATGGGGCTGATCGCCGAAAACGTGCGGCGGTATGCAAGCGGATTGCCTCTGATGAACGTAGTCGACAAGCAGCGCGGTTATTGAAGAGAAGGCATGCACATGAAAAGAGCGTTCTGGTAGCTTGTGGTCTGCTTCGTCGCCGCCAGCTTTGCGCCATATGTCCGGTATCCCCATTAAGGCGGGCTGCTCAAATACCGAGTTATGATCTGTTTTGGCGAAGAGCCGGATACGTTGCCGGACCGCTGGAGGTTCGGGCGCGTGTCGGCGGCCGGCGCCGATAAGGCCAGAAACGTGTATGCGTTCCCCCGCGGTCCGAAAGCCGACCCAGTGGTGGCTTTCGAGGCAAACGGGAAATTCATACCCTGCCGGAGACACCTTCAATCGGCCAACCGACATTGCGTTCCTGCCGAACAGCGATTTCTTCGTGACCGACAGCTACGGCAATTCGCGCGTGGTGAAGCTCTCGGGCGACGAGAAGTACCTGCTCGAATGAGGCAACGGCGGTAGGGCTCCCCGCGAGTTCGATACGCCGCGTGAGGAAGCGCCCGGGACGGTAAAGTAGTGTATGCTTTCCCCGGACGTGCAGGTTCAACTCCGGTGAAGAGCCTTCGAGGGGGGCACTTCAATGATGAGATTGACTTTGATTAGAAGAGCATCACTTCCGTTTGCCGTCATGGCAATACTCGGCATGCGGGCGGGCGCGCAGCAGCAGGGCCAGGGTGCCCCGGAGGCCAAACCGTACAACACGGCCAAACAGAAGCTTCTGGAAGGCCAGCAGGTCTTCAGTTTCACCCAATCGCAGTTGGATATCCAAGGCTATTGCGAGGCGGCTAAGCATTACGACTATACCTGGTTCGAAATGCAGCACAGTACGCTGGAATTCAAGGACATAGAGAGAATGCTCGCCGCGTGCCCGCACGCCAGCGCGACTCCCATGATTCGCCTGCCGGACGCGCAGGAATGGCACATCCAGCATGCCACCGACATTGGCGCGCTGGGCATTATCGTTCCGACGGTCGATGATGCGGACAGGGCGCGGGAAGCCGCCAAGTGGGTGCGGTACCCACCGGTCGCACGGCGCAGTACGGGGCAGGGGCAGGCAATGACCATTTGGGGCCCCAACTATGCCCAGACCGCCAATGACAATATGCTCTTGGTGGTCATGATCGAAACGCCGACCGGGGTTGCGAATGCGTACGACATTGCCTCAGTACCCGGCGTGGATGTGGTCATCATCGGGAACCACGACCTGAGCGTGTTTTCGGGATTCCCACAAAACGACATTCGGTATCAGCAGATGGTGACGAAGGTTCATGACGACACCCTCAGGGCGGGCAAGATCTTCGGGCAGGCTAACGCGACGTATGCCACGGGACATCCGCTCAGCAAGGACGCCAAGTTCTTTCAGAATGGTCCCTCGCATGACGGCTGGAAGCCTCCCGCTCCTGGGGGGCGTGACGTCAATCCTAACGCGCCGCCGCCGGGAGAGCGGCAGTAAGCAACATTGCGAAGCGGCCTCGCCCATCTCCTGAAAACAGAGGAATAACAAGAGCTTCGGCCCTTGCGGCTCATGGGGTTACAGTTCGGCGCGGCTCAGATATCAGGGCTATGTCAGCCCCATGGATCGGCACCACGATCAGGCCTAGCTCCGCCTCTAAGCCCACAGGGGTTCCGGGAATCAGCAGCCGCCCTCTGCTCCGGCGCCGTACTGCCCGGCAAGGGGTCCCGCCACCCTTGTGGGGCGCGGATTAGGGAAGGCTTACGAAGCGCGAGCCCGCCATTTCAGAAAAAACAAAATACGAACTAAGCGTGACACCACATTTGAGGGGCCGATCTGAGAATCTCCGCACACTCGGGTGCTTCCCTAGAAGGGAATCCCAACTCAGGCAGTTGCCTCATAGACAGGGCGTCAAGATGCACATGGGGTCCCCCACAAAAGTCCCCACAGTTCCCAGAAATCCGCCGGATGTTGGAATGAAGCGGCTCCGACAGGATGATTCTGGGCAGCATCTCAGTTTCCGAGAAGTCTGTATGCGGCTTGGCTGGTGAGAAGGGCTGTGCTCCCTTGTGGTCATGTATGCCAGTCGATTCCGCAACTGCGTATGTACGGAACGGAATCGCATCGGAGGCAGAAGTAAGAAACGGGGGAGGCAAAAGCCGCGGGCGACCTTATGGTGGGAAATTCATGCGGCGCAGGAGGTCTTTGCAGCGTGGGCTGAGTTTTCGATTCTTCTTTGTTGAGAATCTCCGCCCGGTGAAACTCCTCGGCCGCGCCCGCGAGGTTTCCCTTCTGCCTTAGGGCCGTGCCCAGGGCTGGATGTGCTCCCGCGTCCTTGGGGTCAAGTCGCAGGGCGGCCTGGAGTTCTTCAAGCGCCGCATCCACGTCCGCTTTCTGACGGAAGACGGAGCCGAGAATGTCATGTGCTTCCTCGTAATCGGGCTTGGCGCGAATGGCGGCGCGCCGCCGGGTTCGAGGGAGTAGAGACTACCTCGATCTCTAATAGGTGGCAAGCGAGACGCGCAGCACCACAGGCTCCGCGCCAAAGT
>Ga0187886_1002601_pt1 | contig 14281 bp, 14 predicted proteins | sample June2016WEW_20_1_FD_133001 | JGI IMG/M metagenome (GOLD analysis project Ga0187886, IMG submission 133001) | Peatland microbial communities from SPRUCE experiment site at the Marcell Experimental Forest, Minnesota, USA - June2016WEW_20_150 | ecosystem: Environmental > Terrestrial > Soil >... | reverse complement strand
ATTATGTGCTTAATACACCCTATACTGCTGCCGACGATGTGGCTGCCATCATTATCGAGCCGCAGCAGGGAGAGGGCGGCTATTTGATACCGCCACCGGGTTACCTGGAGATATTGAAAAAAGCGTGCGAAAAATGCGGCGCTTTGTTTATCGCTGATGAAGTCCAGGCAGGGGCAGGACGCAGCGGTAAAATGTGGTCGATCGAGCACAGTAATGTAATCCCGGATATGCTGACGTGGGGTAAAGGCATGGGTGGCGACCTACCTATGGCCGGACTAACCTTCAGAGCCGATTTCGCCGATAAGCTGGTGGAATCTTCTCAACCCGGTACCTTTGCCGGTAACGCCCTTTCCGCAACTGTCTGTATGACGAATATCGATATATTGACCGATAAGAGCTACGACTTGATGGGCAGGACTTCTCAGCTAGGGGAAGAAACCAAAGCCAGGCTTCAAAAAGAATCAAAAAAAATCGGCATCATTGGCGATGTGCGCGGCCGGGGTCTGTTCATCGGGGTCGAGCTGGTGAAGAACAAGGAAACTAAAGAACCGATCCCTGCCGAGATGATGGGGAAGATCCTATCCGAACTTCTCAACCAGGGTGTAATCGTAGTGCCGTGCGGGCGTTATCACAATGTGGTTCGTTTTATGCCGTCTTTAATAATAACTAAGCAGTACCTGAAGAAAGCAACAGATATTCTGCTGAACATTTGCAGGAAATATTAACATTAGGGTTTAGTTGTATATCGTGTCACATTCAAGTATTTTGTGATACTAGCAAATTTTAAATATTGGATTCATATACCAAGATAGGACTGCATCCCCTCTTGCAGGAACTCTCCCGCTTTGGAAAAACAATTGAGTACTTGCGCATATGTCTAAACTCACTTACACTTCAGATACGTTTATGTAAGGAGGTCCCTCATACCCACAACTAGAATCGGGGTGATAGGCGGAACGGGGCTTTATAAAAATCCCTCTCTTATCTCCCTTTACAAAAGGGAGAGGATGAGCTGCCTATGCTCTGGTTCGACAAGCTCACCATAAGCACGCTATTCAATATACAATTCCGCAATACGTTCCGGGAGCGGCACGCCCCTGGAATCCCAGCCCACGAGTGAATAATAGTACCGTTTGGCACGCTCCATCTGGTCAGGATCCAGGGCCTTGTCTGAAAGCGCCCCGGATGTTTTCGGCTGGAAGAAGCGTTTCGGAAGCCGGTCGTCCTCATCAGTGAAGCCTTCTCTGATGTTGAAAAGACGGGCGACGGTCATCGTCCGTTCCGCGATACGGAGTAATTCCATCACACCTGTGCGCCCGCCGGTGACTGCAGCCAATAGTTCCACCATCATCGGCAGGTCGACCATGACCGAGGCAAGGTGGCACATCGAGAGGCAATCGAGGAGTGCCTGCCGGAAATACTCCAGGCGGAATACCGCTACTTTTCTCGGGCCGATATCTTCCGCAGGTATGGGGTCATAGAAACCGAAGGAGTTGAAAGGCCGCATACCCGTCTTGAAAGCGAACCTGGTATCATGAACATTGCAGCAATGGTCGGCACCGTGCGGATTTACCATAAAACCCAGACCCATGCTCGGCATGAGTCGCGGTTCGTGCTGGCCGGGGTCTAGTCCCTTGACCTGCATCGCAAACTCTTCCGAGCCTTTACCGACCCACCGGGCGACGCGGTTGATGCCTTCAGCGAGGATGTTGCCGAAGCCTTCTCGCTGGACGATCAGCTTAATGCACTCCAGCATAGCAGCGGCATTACCCCACTTGAATTCAATGCCTCCGGTCTGTTCTTTAGTCAGAAGGCCACGCTCCCAGCACTCCATACAAAAGGCAATAACACCGCCGGCAGAAATGGTATCCAGCGATGCGGCATTGCAAAGCTCGTTACCCTTGACAATAGCTTTAAGGTCGTCAATGCCGAGATTACTGCCGAGTGAGCCTAATGTCTCGTATTCCGGCCCGCCATAGGCAGGATCGACGGCGTACGGTTCACTAAACTTAGTCTTTTTCTTGCAGCGTATCGGGCAGGCGAAGCAGCCATCCATCCCGGCCCCGATAGTATCACGCAGAGTCACGGCGGTAATATTGCCGATGGTGGTAAATTCCCCATCGCGCCAGTTACGTATGGGCACATCCCCGCTCATCACACCGACATCCATATCGAAGCCGGTGCCGGCTGTCGACCAACTCTTGAGAATCGGGACTTTATCCACCGAACCGGCTAAAATTTTCGCCAGTCCGCCAAGTTTAGCAGCATCAGCGACGGGTATTTTCCCCATCCCCCGCACCACGATAGCCTTAAGGTTCTTGGAACCCATAACGGCACCAAGGCCGCCGCGACCGGCAGCGTCATAAAGACCGTGCATAATACAGGCATATCTGACGAGGTTTTCACCACCGGGCCCGATGAGCGCGAGACGCACCTTAGAATCGCCGAGTTCTTCACGTATCGCCTGCTGGGTCTCCCTGGTTTCCCACCCCCAGAGACGGCCGGCATCTCTCAGTTCCGCCCGACCGTCCTTGATATAAAGATAAACAGGTTTTTCCGATTTGCCTTTGATGATGATAATATCGAACCCGGCACGCTTTAACTCCGTTCCCCAGTATTCGCCGACCTGTGAAAATGCAATACCCCCGGTAAGAGGGGATTTTGCCCCCAAAGAGTGACGACCACTGCCCATAACGGGTGTACCAGTTACTGGGCCGGTAGCAATAACGAGAATATTGCCCGGTCCGAGGGGGTCGATACCAGACTCCAGTTCTTTCCAGAGAAAATAGGAAATAAAACCGGAACCGCCGAGGTAGCGCCGGCGCAGTTCTTCACTGATTTTTACAACCGCGAAGGCGCCTGCGGTCAGGTCTACCCGGAGGATATTCCCGGTATAGCCATACAAAGCTTCTGTTGAATACGGTGCATTGCCAGGCGTGGTCATAAATAAACTCCCCGGAGACGCGGCGCAACATACGCCAGTCTAACTTAAAAATAAACTACTCAAACATCAGCACGTTGCGAATAACATCGCCCTTTTCCATGGACTGTATTGCCTCGTTAATATGGTCGAACTTAAAGTGCCCGGAAACAAGCTCATCGAGTTTAAGTCGGCCGGCCTGGTATAACTCGATAATGCGCGGGATATCGAGCCGTGACCGTACCGCGCCGATAGCGCTGCCGGTAAGTGTGCGTCCGAGACAGAACTCCGTAGGCGTCCACGCATCCAGCTTCTCCCCCGTCCCGTGGCCGATAACGACGGTGGTGCCGGCGGCGGCTGACATGAGGAAACCCTGCCGCAATAACTCGATGCCGGCGACCGCCTGGATAACATAATCGGCCCCGCGCCCGTACGTCAATTTCCTGACCTCGGCTTTTACATCCTTCACCTTCTTAGAGTTGACGGTATGGGTAGCGCCGAATGCCATAGCCATCTCTAACTTGCTATCAAGGATATCGATGGCAATAATCGGATACGCACCGACGTATTTTGCCCCCTGTATGGCATTAAGCCCGACGCCGCCGGTGCCGATGACAGCCACGCTACGGTTAGGCTGGACTTTTGCCCGGTAAAGGATTGCCCCGAAACCGGAGACGACCCCGCAGGATATCAGTGCCGCGAGGTCTACTGGGAAGTCCTGTGGGACTTTAACCACATTGACTTCAGGCACGACAGTGTATTCGGCAAAGCCCGCGACGTAGCCCTCAAACTGGGTGATACGTTTACCGGCTTTATTCGTATAGCGGCCGGGAATAAAAAGGGCGATACGGTTGACCTCGCACTGGCCGGGCGCGCCGATTATGCAGTAATAACAGTGGCCGCAACCGACAGGCATAATGGTGGCGATAACCTTGTCGCCGGCTTTAACATAAGAAACGTTCCTGCCTGTCTTTTCTACATAGCCGCAGACTTCGTGCCCGCCGATGGCCGGGAGCGGGTGAATCCCGTGTTCCCCGTGCATACAGTGAACATCGCTATGGCAAATACCCGTGGCGGCGATGCGAATAAGAACATCATTATCGCCGGGAGTGTCAAGTTCCACCTCTTCCATAACGAGGGGCTGATGATATTCATAAGTAATGGCGGCTTTTACTTTCATGGGAATATTCCTTTCTTTGAGGCGGCAGGGAGGGGTTTCTAACGATTGTACCCCTTCCTACCCATGGCAGGCAAGACTCGGCTTCCTATCACCGGTGGCCCATGAGAAAAGATACTATGCAGGACTGCGGGCAGCATGAAAGGTCTGGTGTCCACTATTTACATCCGACCTTATCGACTATATAATTAAAACACTAAAATAATAAGTATCAAAATAAGGTTCTCAGGAAATAGGAAATGAAAGACGATGGATTATCTATACGGGAATTCGAGGAGGGGAAAGAACTCCGACTGGACTTTGAGAAGATGAAACGGGTAGTAGAACAGAGTCCGGGTATAATTCCGGTGGCTGTTCAGGATATTAATACAAAAGATGTGATACTCGTTGCATACACTGACAAAGAGGCATTCGAAAAAAGCATTAAAACCCGCATCGCGACATTCTGGAGTACATCCAGAAACGAATTATGGATCAAGGGAAAAACCTCAGGGAATATCTTCGAATTAAAGGAAGTATATGTTAATTGCGAGCAGAACTCACTTGTCTATTTTGTGAATCCAAAACGTGAAGGTATTTGCCATACATACAATTCTAAAGGGAAAGCCCGCAACTGCTTCTACCGTCGACTCAACCCCATAACAGGTGTTTTAGAGAATACAAATCCTTAGTGCTAATCCCGAAAACCTTTAGACTTAACAAAAAGTCATAAGGTAAAATTTCAAGAACTAGCACGTTTATCACCGTGTTTACCACTTTAACTGAAGCGAAGGTATTGATTCAGCAGTGGAGGAGGGAGTACAATCAGGTACGCCCTCATAGCTCATTGGGTTACCGACCACCTGCTCCCGAGGCTACTTTAACTGTGGTAACGAGGTAACAAGTGGTATCACTATCGGGGGCAGGTCAAGACCATTGGGGACAAAATATAATACAGGAGGTAAAAAAATTGGAAACCTACGGTAATTATGATGTAGTGGTGGTCGGTGGGGGAGTATCTGGCTGTGCGGCTGCCATAGCATCAACCAGGGTTGGAGCTAAAACAATCCTGATTGAGCGTCTTGGCATTCTGGGCGGTATGATGAACGTTACAGGGCCTCCAGGATGGGCTTTCTCTCACCTCTGGAATGAACGCGGTGAGCAGATTCTTGCCGGCCTTGTAGAGGAGACACATCACAGGTTGGAGAAGGAGGGGCATGCCCTGCCATACCCCAAACCCGAGGATCGCAACTTCAACAATGCCTATTCTTTTGTTGATCCGGACTGGTGGGGGCTCCTTATCTTCGAAATGCTGAGGGAGAACAACGTAGAGCTGCTTATGCACTCGCTGGCTGTAGAAGTTCTGAAAAAGGGCAACAAGGCACAGGGCGCGGTCGTCGAGAACACGTCCGGCCGGATGGCCGTCATGGGCAAGGTGATTATTGAGGCCACAGGCGAGGGCGACATGGCTGTAAGAGCCGGCGTGCCGTTTTCCAAGGTTGACAGGACCAAAGAAGAGATCGATCCTCCCTCGATTACCTTCCATATGGACGGTGTAGACTGGGACAAGGTCACGGCGTATATGAAAGCCAACTCTGATCAGTTCATAGGTGATACCTGGGGCTTGAAACCCACGCCTGAGCAAGAAGCGACGAGGAAGAAAAGCCTAGAACGACTCAATAACTGCAAATCCATCCTTGATATGGTTAGGGCAGGAACACTGGGAACTATCAATTTCCCCGCCCTTACCCGTAAGGCTCTGGATGCTGGTGATCTTCATCCTTACGGCGACCTGGGCTTCTTCTTCACACCCCGGGATAGCGGGCACATACAGCCCATATTCCAGCACTCGGCTCAGGTACCCGATTGCGATGCCACCGATGTCAGGGAGCTGAGTGCCGGTGAGACAGAAGCCAGGAGACAGGTGGTCATCGCCCTGAAAGCTGCTAAAAAGTACCTTCCAGGCTTCGAAAACGCCTACTTTACCAGACTGACCACTGGGATGAGGACCCGAGAGGGGAGACATATGGTCGGCGACTACCAGTTGACCAGCGACGATGTGTCTGAGTCGAGAAAGTTCCCCGACGTCGTCGCCAAATGCGCCATGCCCACGCAAACGGGAGGCCCCTTTCACTCTACCGCACACCCCGGTTCAGCCATGAATATCGACCCTAACCGGAAATATCACAGATGTAAGGATAGGGGGTCATTCGATATCCCCTACCGCAGCCTGGTGCCGAAGAACGTTGAAAATATGCTTATGACCGGAAAACTGATCTCGGTAAACGAAGACTTTAAGAGAGACCTCCTGCCGGACAACATAGCGACCGGTCAGGCCGCCGGCGTAGCCGCCGCCCTGTGTGTCAAGAAAGGCCTGACGCCTCGGCAGATGGAGAAAGACGTCAAGGAACTCCAGGATATCCTAGTAAAACAAGGCGCCATACTAACCGGAACACATTAGGTATATAAAAGGAGAAAAAAAGTGAACACCGTTGATAGTTTGGTATCCGGCGCCATCGATATGCATGTCCATTTTGGTCCTGAGTCTCTGATGGAACGGCGTCAAAATGCTTTACAATTAGCCCGTTCGGCCAAAGAGATCGGCCTCAGAGCTCTGGTACTCAAATGCCGGGAATATAATACCGTGCCTATAGCACTTCTGGTAAGTGAGTTAGTCCCCGAAGTTCAGGTATTGGGTAGTCTAACCCTGGAAAACGAAATCGGTGGTCTTAATCCGTCCGCAGCGATATCTGCCGCCCGGATGGGAGCCAAGATTATCTGGATGCCGACCTTTTCCTCTTCCAACTCCAAATCGGTATGTGAAAAGGTCCTAGGGTTCAAGCTGCCTGGATCGGAACAGGTGATCCTCGATTCTCGCGGTAAATTAAAAGCTGAAGTCAAAGAAATCTTTCAAATAATCAAGGAGTTTAATATCGTGCTGGCCAGCGGACATATCTCGCCTAAGGAAACCTTCGCTCTGGCTGAAGAAGCCCAAAGAATAGGATTCAACAAACTGCTGGTCACCCACGCTCTGCAAGGAGCGCTTACTACCGTTCTGTGTAGCAATGATGAACTTAAGCAATTAGCTCGCGGAGGCGTATACATCGAGCATTCATTTTGGGATGTGTTGCCCACTATGAATGCCTATGACCCTGTACGAATTGTGGAACTGGTAAAAGCCATCGGTGCTGAACACAGTATTATGAGCACTGATTTGGGTCAGAGCTATAACCCTCCGGCTCCGGAAGGTATGAGAATGTTCATCGCTACTCTGCTGAGGAAAGGCCTGGAAGCCAAAGAGGTTGAGATGATGGTAAAGATTAATCCGGCCAAACTTCTAGGACTGACCTAAACTCAGGTACATTCTCCCTCTCCAACAGACATTAGAATTTTTGTTCAGCAGTAAGAATTTCAAAATCCAACAAGTTTTAATACCGGAGAGTGGAGTTAGGATTTGCCTAATGAAGCGAAATGGGAACGCCCACTAGGGCGAAAAAGTTAGGTTGCATCAGGTAATGATTGATATTCAGCGAAAATGGTACTATAATAGGCTCTGAAAAGGAGGCAAGCGGCCTCCGCCTTTTATCCAGGCTACATGGAGTTCAGAAAGTCGGCAGTTCAAATCTGCCCGCCCCGACCATTTTTCTGCAGTTATAATAATGCCGTAAGATTTGAGGCGCAGATGTTCACGGAATTTAAGTTTCCCTATGGTAATTCCGCTTTGGCAGCCCGCATTCCTTCGAAAAATATAGCCTTTGTCCTGAAAAGAAAACATGCCAGAGGTCTAGCGGATGAGACTGAAGCGTTGTTTGAGGCTATCAGGTATCCCATTGATGCCGCTCCTTTAAGCGACTGTGTCTCCGGAAACGATAGAGTTGTTGTAATCGTCACGGACAATACCAGGCCATGCCCTGAGGACCGGCTGTTGCCGCCTCTTCTGGCGGAGCTGGGACGTAAACTGCCAAAGGAAAACATCACCATAATAGTCGGTCTGGGGCTGCACGCTCCTCTGAGTACGGAAGAACTGATTAAAAAGCTGGGTAAGAATATCGTGTCTGGCTACCGGGTGCTTAATCATGATACTACCGAGACATTGAACATCGGCACAACCTCCAGGGGCACCCCGGTTGAGGTAAATAGGTGGGTGCTGGAAGCGGATTTCCGTATCAGCACCGGCTTCATCGAGCCCCATTTCTTCGCTGGCTTTTCCGGCGGCAGCAAGAGTATTGCTCCGGGCGTGTCAGGTCCGAAGTCAATCTATCACAACCACGGCTACGAAATGATTGAACATCCACTATCTCGAGCGGGAATCCTGCAGGGAAATCCGATACACGAAGATATTGTGGAGCAGGCCAAGATGGCCGGGCTTAACTTCATCGTGAACGTTTTACTTAATGAGAGTAAGCAAATCACCCATGTGGTGGCCGGCGACCCTGTGAAAGCTCATGAGAAAGGCTGCCAAATTGAGAAAGGACTTGCAGGGGTAAAAGTTGACCACAAAGTAGACATTACCGTTACTACCAATAGTGGGGCGCCCCTGGACTTGGATTTATACCAAACCTGCAAAGGAATAGACAGCGCCTCGCGGATAACTCGGGAAGGGGGCATAATTGTCATGGCCTCTTCCTGCAACCAGGGTGCTGGGCCCGAGGCGTTTACGCAATTACATTTATCTTCTCGCTCGCCGGCAGAGCTCCTACAAAATTTACAGACCGAAGGCCTCAACCATCTTCCGTGGCAGAATCAGCGTCTAGCCCGTGTCCAGCTTAATAATGATATTTATCTGGTTTCCGAACTTGATGACAGCCTAGTCAAAGACATGATGATGATACCGGTTCCCAGTATAGAAGAAGGCCTGAACAGGGCATTCCAGAGACTGGGCAGTGAGGCCGAGGTGGCTGTAGTACCGGAAGGGCATCTGGTCTTACCCCTTCTGCAAAGATAGAGTAGGCTGAATAAGGGGGTACCAGGATTGAGGATAAAAGGAGTCAAACTGTCTTTTTCAAGTATACATTCAATTACTAAAGTCTGGTTTGTATAATTGTTTTCACCAGCTAATTGACTTGAAATGAGCTTTTATTTATAATCACCTGGAAAAGGAGGCAAGCGGCCTCCGCCTTTTAGTTGGGCTACATGGGGTTCAGAAGGTCGGCAGTTCAAATCTGCCCGCCCCAACCATAGCTTCGAAGTTAAAAGCAACGACCTTCTAATACCTCAAAAAAGCCACCGGTGGTTGAATCTATTATTAAATTAAAATTACAGCTATCTCTTTATTTATGCGGCGACGTTAAACCAGGCTGGGGTCCGGCTGCTTCCGGCCAATGCATCACCATTTCATCGCTGTCATAGCCTACATCAACAAAAAGCATTTTCTTGAGGTCTTCCTTTGACACGATGTCCTTGCGGGATTTTTCCGTGTGCTTGGGTGATTGATTGACTTCCACCATAAGAAAAGGCCTGGTAACCTTAATAATCCTCCACGGGGCATGTACGAAATTCGCCGGTATACAGATAGCGGTAGACTTGTTGAAAGTGTATTTTTCCATCTCCGGCCCCATGCACATCTCGATTTCCGCGCCCAGGTCCATCGGGTTATCCGGGTCCGTCCCCAGGTGGACGATAAGCTCGGGATATTTATGTATGTGCGGGCCGTGCATTATCTCGCCCCATTTTTTTGTGCCGTAAGGGCCGTAAGGTTTGTCGCCTACCCAATATATGTGGTACTCATTACATCCCTCAAAACTCTTGCCGTCCAAAAAGGCGATAGCCGCGTAAGGCCTCTTGGCCTGTATTTCCGGATCTATTCCTGATACAAACATGTGCTCGTATTTTCTCTTCGCCATTTTACTTAATCCTCCAGATTCTTCTACATATACTTGCTATGCCCCTTTGGGATAATTACTTCTTTTTCGTTACCTCGACGGTTCCTTTTACCGCATCCACTTTCACCCAATCGCCTGTTTGAATCACTTCACATGGGTTCTTATCGAGTCTATCTACCAAAGGTATGTTTAATTCTATCGCCAGGGCAACCCAAACCGGGTGAGCCTGCACATTAACGATCGCTTTCGGCGCTGTGCCAACCGCAACCATGTCCATCATGATATTAGTGCTGAAGATACCTCCCTTGCCCGTAGGGAAAACGAGGACCTTATCTTTAAAGCTTTTACCGTACACCGATGGGGTCCCGACCTTGTTGGTGAACGTGGCATCCGCAGGGTTGGTCCAGACGTTTCCTGTATCCGCCATTAGATTGACTGGCTCCTGGCAGACCAGAGCTTCACCTTCAGAAGTTCCGCCAATACCTTTATGCCCTTTGAGAATCATCTTAGCCATTTATCTTCCCTCCATTTTTCCGGTTACCGCAATCTTTACGCAGTCTTCAAGATTCTTTAGAACCGGCTCAATATCCTGGTTGCCAATATAATGGCATGACTTGGCATCAAAGAAGACTATTGTATTCAGTCCTAAACGGCTGGCAGCCATAACGGGATTATTAGAGAAATCAGCTGCGTCAACGTTTCTACCTTTCAGATATTCACCCATTCCCAGCATGACGCCGGCCTTTTTAAGGATATCAGATATTCCGACCCTGTCTGCAACGGTCCTGACAGGCCCATCTATCAAAGCTACCGTCGGGAAATTCGTGGAAACTTTCTTCCCATCGAGCAATTGGGCCAGTTTGTAAACGTTCTCTATCGAGACGTTCACGCCGAAACCTCCGATAGATATCATATCCGGCTGTTTCTTTTTAGTTGAAAAAGTGTCGTAGACTTCCTGCAATTCCTTTGGCCCGACGGTAAACGTCTCCTTAGGTTTGGCGCCGCCGAATGCCTGTTCCAATGTGTGCGCTTCAGGTGAAATGCCGACGAGGAGGGAATGAACGCAAGCCCCGTAAGCGGGTATGCTGGAACAGATGGCGATTAAGGCATCGTGCCAGATATCAGCAGGATTTATTCCATTTATCACCGGCACGTCCCAGTAATGCGTGCCTAACGTTTTGGAGATATAGTAACCGAGAGCGCTCCAGTCGGTCTCGTCCTTTAGCCTTGTCTTTATGTTGAATAATGTCTTGCCAAGCCTGTTCTCTGGCAGGTGAAAACCGTATTCCGGTGTTTTACCCGCGATAGCGGCGGAATATTGCCCGACAAAACACTCGGTATTCGCCCGGGCACCGATGTAGGAATTTACGTAGTGCGTTACCGCCGTGCCGTCAGCGACCAGGTGTTGTCCGAAGACAGGCTGGCAGAACAGGTTGCGGGGATGGCCGCTCCCGCCGATACCGAAGACTCCGCTGAATTTCTTGTGAAGTTCAAAGTCGAGGAAGTTGGATGACTCGAGCGGGGCCATTGCCAAGGGGCATTTGAACTTAGCCCCCTGGTCGGCCATTTTATTTAGCCATTCACTCGTTTTACCGGGTTTGCGGGGGCTGGGGCCGATAGTGAGAAATGCCATGCTCACGGGAATCAGACGCTTGGCATCATAAAATTCCCCCATTTTAACGAGGATTTCTATAGCTCTTCTATAGCCTTCCCCATATCCGCCGGATAACATTTTTTCTTCGTCTTTGGTCAATTGCATACAGCGTATATCTCCTTTCCTGAAAATTGGTAATTTACAGTCTAGTCTATTTTTAACAATCTGGCCGGGTTTTTCTTGATCATGGTTTCAATTTCTTTTTCCGTGATGCCGCCCTGCAGCATTGCCTGGCTTCGTTTCAACCGGGACTCGGGGTCGATGTGGATGTGCATATCAATCATACCAGCGATAAGCCTTTCGACTGCTTTGTCGTTTTCTTGATGCGCCATGGATGTCTTCTTCTTGTGGTCAGCTTGGTTAATGTCATATTATACTACATACGGAGGTTTCCAAAGAAGTCCGGTTGAGCGAGTGAAATGAAGATAATAATAGCGCCCCAATCTTTCAAAGGAAGCCTGCAAGCCCATGAAGCTGCCGAAGCTAGGTGAAAAGGAGTCAAAGCCTGCGACAGCAGTATCGAGACGGTATTGCTACCCATTGCCGACGGCCTGGGGGCTGGACTGGTAGCCTTTTTGGGAACTGCCTTACAACGCGGTGTGGACTTGATATGTGATAGTATCGGGTTCGATAAATACCTTGAGGGTTCCGACCTGGTGATAACCGGAGAAGGCCAGATAGACTACCAGACAGCTTATGGTAAGACGGTCGTTGGAATTGCTAGAAGGGCCAAAGCTGCTGGTAAACCGGTAATCGCCATTTGCGGCGAACTTGGACAGGGATACAATGAGGTTTATAAGTATGGAATCGATACAGTAATGAGTATTTTACCAAGGTGTATGAATCGGATTGAGGCTATGCGGGAAGCCAGGGAACTCGTTCAGGATGCCACAGAACGTATTATAAGGCTTTTTTGTATATCACACTCACAATCTAAAGCTATCAGGCGTTAACAATCCATCTTATCTTTTAATTTCACTCCAAATAATAAAAAGTATTTTTAGTGGATACAAATAGCTTGAAATTTATCATTGTCCCACATATCAATTGACTCAAAGGGTTCATTTTCTTACAATCGTACCGGAAAAGGAGGCAAGCGGCCTCTGCCTTTTTCACGGGCTACATGGGGTTCAGAAGGTCGGCAGTTCAAATCTGCCCGCCCCAACCATAGCTTCAAAACCATTTACTCTCTCGATTTAACAATCCTGACATTTATGCAATCCCCTCAATTGAACAATAAGTCATATTGGTACACCAGAAGAACTAGATTGTTTATTCGCCATATTCGGAGAAATTCGGATTCGTATGTAAAAATCGTAGGAATCAGACGCCGAAATACAAATACTCTGGGTAAAATATGTTATAATAACTCCGTCTTCAATTTTTGACGAGTTGGGTGGTGAAGGTGAGAATCTGAAGTGGAAGCGTCATTGTTAACAACCAAGCTCAATATTCCTCAGGCCCGACTAGCTTTGGTACCACGCTCGCGCCTGATGGAGCGATTGCAGGAAGGCCTCATTTGTAACTTAGTGCTCGTCTCAGCCCCAGCCGGTTTTGGCAAGACGACACTTTTAAGCGAATGGGCTCGCCAGAGCTATCCCCAAATGCTTACCGCCTGGGTATCACTAGATGAAGGGGATAATGACCCTGTCCGTTTCTGGGACTACTTCATCGCTGCCCTGAAAGCACTACAACCTGCTTGGCGCCCTTGTAAACATACTGGATTACAGGCAACCGGCACATGAGAGCGTCGAGCCAATGGACCAGGCGTCTCCCAATCATGTTGGTCGCTACCAGACCGAGTATATAGACTAGTATCACCACCGCTACCAAGCCTGCTCCTGGCAAAGGACGGCCAATCAAGTATTTGATGGCAGGTTGGAAGATGCCATCGAGTGCCTCGAAAAGCCACCTGAATACGAGATAGGTTACCACCAGAGGGATAGCTGCAAGGATTCCAACTAGGAACACGTTCCTTGTATGTCGCAGCCAACTGCTTGTGTGTTGTTGCTTTATTTTGCCCATTGTCCTATTCCTTTCTTCAGAAGATACTTTACCGCCATTACCGAGTATAAGCAAGCTCCAAAACTACTGAGTACCACGCTTTGGTTAATAGCCTTTTGCGAGTACATCATTAAAAGCAGCATCCTATAGCGAATGCTTTTCTTGCTATCCTTTTAATGTTCGAGTAATATTAATATAATAAACATAGATTTAAGTGGCTCCAAAGACGGGAACTCGATAGCATAAGCTAATAATGAGGACAAGATAGTATGCACCTTTTTAATTTCCTGAATAATAAATCTAAGGGGCTAACCGTACTGGTTACTCTTATTGGCTTGCTTCTTATATTTACCTTTCCCCCCGGTATACCTAAGGATACTAAACACGCCGACCCACCAACCCATACAGACTTATCGGCATCCGCAAGTCCTTATGATTTTATTGTTTTTGCTATCCAACCTGAGGCTGACTATAGCTCCTGGATATCAGAATCTGGTAATGGCCATAGCTACACAAAGGTAGCTCCTTCAAATGATACTAAAGCATCTATTCAAACGCAAAAGGTTATTACTGGCCTTAATCAATTTTCCACTTACGCTGGTAGTGGTAGTAACATTTCCGGAAAAGGCTTAGACCTCGCCTACCTGCTTGTTGATATTCCTCCGCCTGCATCCGTAATCTTCTCATAAATTCAAAGGCTCATTTCTGTTTCTATTCGGTTTGGT
>Ga0187886_1002600_pt1 | contig 14285 bp, 7 predicted proteins | sample June2016WEW_20_1_FD_133001 | JGI IMG/M metagenome (GOLD analysis project Ga0187886, IMG submission 133001) | Peatland microbial communities from SPRUCE experiment site at the Marcell Experimental Forest, Minnesota, USA - June2016WEW_20_150 | ecosystem: Environmental > Terrestrial > Soil >... | reverse complement strand
GAGGGGTTATGATCAACGAACGACTGCCGAAGATCTGGTACGGGGGGGACTACAACCCCGACCAGTGGCCCGAGGAGATATGGAAAGAGGACGCGCGTCTGTTCCGGCGTGCCGGGATCGACGTGGCGACCCTGCCCGTGTTCTCATGGGCAAAGCTGCAGACCGATGAATCGACGTACGACTTTTCCTGGCTGGACAGGGTTTTCGAGCTGCTGCACGCGAACGGGATCCATGTTTGCCTGGCCACCTCGACGGGCGCCGTACCCGCGTGGATGGCGACGCGTCATCCCGACGTCCTGCGCACGACGATCGAGGGGTCGCGGCGGAAGTTCGGGGCCCGGCACAACTTCTGCCCGAACAGCCCCACCTTCCGGAAGTACGCGGCCCTGCTGGCCCGCAAGCTCGCCGAACAGTATGGAGCGCATCCGGCGCTGGTCGCGTGGCACATCAACAACGAATACGGCGGCTCCTGCTGGTGCGAGGGGTGCGAGGAGGCGTTCCGCGCGTGGCTTCGGCGCCGATATTCCTCCCTCGCGGCGTTGAACGAGGCGTGGTGCACCGGCTTCTGGGGCCATAGCTTCAGCGACTGGGACCAGATCGTGGCGCCGAGCCTGCTCAGCGAGCATCTCACCGCGGAGAAGACGGTGTTCCAGGGCATCACCCTCGACTACTATCGCTTCACCTCCGAAAGCCTCCTTGCCTGCTTCACGGCGGAACGCGATGCGATCCGCGCGGCCGCACCGGGCGTGCCCATCACCACCAACCTGATGGGGACCTTCAAGGGCCTGGATTATTTCCTGTGGGCCCGGGAAATGGATGTCGTCTCCTGGGACAGCTACCCCAGCCTCGATACCCCGGTGAACGAGGTGGCGATGCGCCACGACCTCATGCGGGGGGTGAAGGGGGGCACGCCCTTCATGCTCATGGAACAGACGCCCAGCCAGCAGAACTGGCAGCCCTACAACAGCCTCAAGAGGCCCGGTGTGATGCGCCTGCAGAGCTGGCAGGCGGTGGCCCGGGGGGCCGACACCGTGATGTTCTTCCAGCTCCGCCGCTCCCGGGGTGCGTGCGAGAAGTACCACGGGGCGGTGATCGAGCACGCGGGCCACGAGAACACGCGCGTGTTCCGCGAGGTGGCGGCCCTGGGGAAGGAGCTCGCGGCGCTGGGGGACACCCTCATCGATTCGCGCGTGGAGTCGCGCGTTGGGATTCTTTTCGACTGGGACAACTGGTGGGCGGTGGAAATGAGCTCGGGTCCCAGCATCGCCCTTCGCTACCTTCCGCAAGTGAGCGGATGGCACGAGGCGTTCTGGGCGCAGAACATCCCTGTCGACCTGGTGGGAGTCGCGGACGATCTCCTCCGCTACGACGTCGTGATCGCTCCCGTCCTGTACATGCTGAAGCCGGGTGTGGCGGCGCGGATCACGGAATTCGTCCAGCGCGGGGGGACGTTTCTCACCACCTTCTTCTCCGGGATCGTGAATGAAAACGACCTCGTCACGCTGGGAGGGTACCCGGGCGAGCTGCGCCAGCTCCTTGGCATCTGGGTGGAAGAGATCGACGCCCTTCTTCCGGACCGCCGGAACTCGATGGTGGTGACCCAGCCTCTGGGCGGGCTGGCGGGGTCCTTCGAGTGCGGAATCGTCTGCGACCTCCTTCAACTGGAGGGCGCGGAGGTATGTGCCGTCTACGGCGCGGATTTCTACAAGGGCATGCCCTGCCTCACGCGGAACACGGTGGGGAAGGGACAGGCCTGGTACGTGGCCTCGTCCCCCGAGAGGAGGTTCATCCATGGCCTCGCGCGTGTCCTTGCCGCGGGGAAGGGGATCGAGCCCGTGCTCCGTGCAACCCCGGGCGTCGAGGCAACCCGCAGGCGGAAAGGGACCGAGACGTTCCTTTTCGTCCTCAATCACAACGAGGAGGCGGTTCGGATCGATCTCGGCACCCGGCAGTTGACTGATCTGCTGGAGCGAAAGCCCGTCCGAGGAATGGTCAGCCTGCCGGCAAAGGGTGTGCTGGTGCTGAAGGAATAGCCGCCCTTCAGGCGGCGTGCTAAAGGCTCAGGATTCGGGGATCGTGTCGGGGGGAACCCTCAGCTCGTGGAGGTCCAGCCCGATGCGGGCCGTGGCGTGCTTTCGCCCCCTCAGCTCGGGGCTGTCCAGGTGGTCGCGCGTGCGGAAATAGCGGGCCTTCGCTTCCAAAGCGCTCGGGCTCTCTATGGTGACCTGGCGGAACTGGAAACTGAGGTTGGGGTCGCTGCCGAGGACGTTCTTCACTCCGTCCACCTGGTCGGCCGGCACTCCTGCCATGCCCAGGATCTCCCCGATTCCCAGGGCGAGGGTGTACGGTTTCGTGCCCAGGAGCGAGATTCTCTCTTCCAGCAGCTTGTTCTCCAGCAGCACATACGTGCGCGTAAGCGGGTTCTCGTACACCTTTGCGCGCAGCCGGATGAAGGTGAACCACAGGCGCTGGCTGAGGGCTCCCAGGATCCGGCCCACGGTGGCCGGCGACTTCTGAAAGATGGAGAGCAGGGACTCCCGGGAAACGGGGAGAAGCACCGACTCTCCCGCGCTCACTGCGGCGGCGCTCCGGGGCGCGGTGGAGACGATGGAGAGCTCGCCGAAGATGTCTCCCTCCCTCAGGATGGAGAGGAGGATCTCGTCGGGCGGAGAGATCTTCAGGATCTCCACCTTTCCCGACTTGATCACGTACAGCTCGTCGCCCGGCTCGTGCTCGCAGAAGATCATCTGCCCGTCGGCGAAGACTCGGCAGAGCCCGCGCGTTCCCGGCGCCGGGGACGCGGCGCCCTTCGCGCGCAGCGCGGCCAGCTGCCGCTTCGCCTCCTCCACGTGCATGCCCCCGGGGTATCGGGTGGTGTACACCTGGAGCGCGTGGGTCGCGTGGGCCGGTCGTCCCTTCTGCGCGAGGTGCTGCGCGAGCTGGTAGAGGTGCGCCTCGTCGTCCCGGGCGCTCGCCTCGTCGGAGGGGGAGGTCATCAGGTCATCGTAGGCGCGAAGCTCCTGGGCGAAGTAGGAAATGATCCGGCTTGCAAGCTCGGGGTTGGACTGCACGGACTCGATGAACCGCTCGCGCTCCAGCGCCGCGCAGGAGCAGTCGGTCCGGGCCACCGCTGTCTCCATCCGCGGGCGGCGGCAGAGGCACGAGGTGAAGCCGAAGATGTCTCCCGGCCCGAGGCTCGCGCGGAACCGGGGGATGCCGGGGGTGCCCGTCAGCCCCACCTCGCCGGATTCCACCACGAACACCTCGCTCGAGTCCTCGTCGGATTCGATGTAGATGAGGGCGTCCTTCCTGTAGCTCTTTGAACCGGCCTCGCTCACTGATGCCTCTCACGTGAGAGTGTAGGCGGTGCCCCGCGCGGTGTCAAACCTCGTGCACGCATGTTATAGTGCCGGCACATGGACAGGCTCAACTCCCCCCGCGTGGAGGACCGACTCTCCGCGCTGCGGTCCCTGGCAGCGGCCCGGGGCACACGCGTCCCAAGCCGGGAAGGGCAGGAAGTCAACTGCCATGTGCATACGTTCTATTCCTTCAGCCCGTACTCCCCGGCCGCCGCCGCTGAGCGCGCACAGGCAGCAGCCCTCGCGGCAGTGGGCATCATGGACCACGACTCGATGGCCGGCGCACTGGAGATGCGGGAAGCCGGTGCGATCCTTGGGATCGCCACCACGGCGGGCGTAGAGCTTCGGGTGAGCGCGGCCGGCACGGCCCTGGAGGGGCGGAGGATCAACAACCCGGATTCGCTCGGCGTGCTGTACGTGATCATCCACGGAGTTCCGGCGCGAAGCATCGCCGCGATGCGGGAATTCCTTCGGCCGATCCAGGCGGCACGGGAGCTGCGCGGGCGCCGGATGGTGGAGGGCCTGAACACCCTGCTCACGGGATACGGGCTTCGCACCCTCGACTGGGAGAAGGACATTCGTTCCATTTCCCGCGCCGGCGATGGGGGAACGATCACCGAGAGGCACATCCTGTACGCCGTGGCAGCCGCCATCGTTGAGAAGGCGGGCCGGGGTCCTGCGCTCCTGGAATTCCTGAAGACGACCATCGGCATACACCCTCCCGCGCGCGTGTCCGAATACCTGGCGGATGCCTCGAATGAGATGCTCCTCTTCGACTTGCTCGGCGTGCTGAAGAGCTCCTTTATCGAGAAGGTATATATCCAGCCCGACGCCCGGGAATGCATCCCCGTCCACGACGTGGTTCGGTTCGCCGAGGAGTCGGGCGGCATCCCGACCTACCCCTACCTGGGGGACGTCACCGACTCACCGACGGGCGACAAGAAGGCGGAGAAGTTCGAGGACAGCTACCTCGAGGCTCTGATGGACGAGGTGAAACGCCTCGGCTTCCGCGCCGTCGCCTACATGCCTCCGCGAAATACCATTCCCCAGCTTCGCCGCGTCCAGGAGCTCTGCGTCCGACACGGGTTCATGGAGATCAGCGGCGTGGACATCAACAGCCCCCGGCAGTCCTTCAACTGCCCCGAGCTGGCGCTGCCCGAGTTTTCGCATCTGATCTCTGCGACCTGGGCGCTGATCGCGCATGAGAGGCTCTCCGACACCGCTCCGCGCTGCGGGCTTTTCCATCCATACAATCCTCTCGCGCATCTCCCACTGGTGCAGCGTGTCGCTGCCTATGCGGAAGTGGGAAGGACCCTGGATCCATCCGACCTCGGTCCGGCCGTGAAGCATCCGCTGGTGGCGTCATGGAGTGACAAGTAGGGGGGACAAGTTTCCCCACTTACGCGTGTAGTCAGTTTCTGACTCCCTCCTCCATTGGGGCGCCGCGCTCGACGGATGCCTCTGACATCCACTACCAGCATCCTGACGACAAGCGCAAGAACAGTCCCACAGCGAGCCCATCGCCTCTGGAGAGCACCAGCTGCTGGCGGAAGCCCTGCGCAACCACGAGCCCTGGCAGGAGGCGGGCGTGCCTCTTGGTGCCAGGGTCACTCCTTGCCTGGCGTCGATTCGCGACCTATAGTTCAAAAAGGTCCAGGATAATCAAATGAATGTTCTCTCGGCGTTCAATTCTTTTCACACGAGACTTCGCGATTTCTTCAATTCGATCCGGACGAGCCACTTGCTTCACGGCGGGGAGCTCACGTATTCGATTCTCCTTCTGGCATGGTTTTTTGTTCCCCTTTTCGCGCATGCGCGGGGCGGGATTGCGCCTCCTCTCCTCCCGCTCTCGTTCCTTGACGTTGACCGTGGCGAGCTTCTCGAGTTCCTTATTGTTACCTGCATCACCTATCCGATCCCGCTTCTTTGCGTTTTCAAGATTTTCGCCGTGTTCCTTGAACGGCGCACCCCGTCCCTCGCGGATCCGACGCGGATCGTGCCAATCGTTCTCAATGTGATCACCTCGGGTCTCGCCGTTGCCACCCTCATGATCCAGCTCGTCACATTCGCCTCGGGGCCAGCCTACTTTCGCATGCTCACGTGGGTTCCTTACGCTGTCCTTGTCTCCTCCATTGCCTGGAATGCCTTTTCTCTTTCCTTTTTGATCGCCACGGTGAATCGGCGCAGTCCAGCCTTTCAGGAGTATCTCGCATACCGCACCAGTGAGAGGGGCCGGGCACGCGGGATCCAGAAGCGGATTGGCATGCTGCTGCTGCCCTTCGTTCTGGCCATCACCATCATTCCCGCCCTCATCATGATGAGGGATTTCTGCCGCACTGCGTTGGCTTCCGCTCTTGCTGACGGCAGTGCCCTGGCAGACAGAACGGCCACCATCGTGCGTGCAAGCGCGGCGGCCCCCGGCCCGATTGCGGACTACCTGGCCGGGGAGGAAAGGCGGAACAGGGATTCCGATCTGCCATTTCTCGCGATCAGCTACGTCGGCAGGGATCCCAGGACGGGACTGTTCGAAGTGGTGGCGAGCACGGACAGGTCCCGCATCGGAAAGAAAGCTCCGCTGAAAAGCTCTCTGCTTGCAGCGGCGAGTCATCGGCTCATTGGGGAAAAGGACGCCTTCGAGTTCATCTCTCCAGTGTCGCTTTCCGGAGCTCTGGCAGGATACGTGAGCGTGGAGGTGGCGCGTGAAGTGGTCTACGAGCCGTACTTCCGCACCGAGGTGAAAGTCCTGCTCATTATGGCGCTGGCGGTGTATGCGGCGATTTTCCTCACCCAGATGCTCGCCCGGAGCATTGTCCTCCCCATTCTCTCACTCTGCGTGAGCGTGAGCGAGGTCTCGCGCGCCATGTCGGACATGATCAAGGGCAGGGGTCGCAGCGACCGTGGGCTTCTGAAATACACCGACCGGGTGCGCACGAATGACGAGCTGAAGATGCTCTCCGGAGAGATCAGCGCGATGACGCAGGTGATACGCGGTGTCATCCCTTACGTTTCAGCTTCGACGCTGACCCATACAGTGAATGAAAGACCCAGGACCCAGAGGAAGAACCTGGCCTTTCTCTTCACCGACATCCGGGACTTTACCTCTCTCTGCGAGGGACACAGCGCGGAGCAGGTCGTGGATATGCTCAATCGCTACCTCGATCTGCAGGTCGGTATCATTTTGGAGAACGGGGGGGACATCGACAAATTTGTCGGAGATGCGATCATGGCTGTCTTCCAGGGTCCGAATAAAGAGCGTGCAGCCTGTCGCGCCGGCACGCAGATCCGCGACGCCGTGATGGTGGAGACGCAGCGGGCGGAGCTTGCGCAAAGCCACGCTCTTTCCGTGGGAATCGGGGTCCATAGCGGCTCCGTGATCTCAGGGAGCGTCGGCGCGCGAGGCCGGATGGATGTCACGAGCATTGGAGACACGGTCAACCTGGCTGCACGGTTGGAAGGTGCGACCAAGAGTTACGGGACCGACTCGCTGATATCAGCGGTCGTGTACGACGAGGTAAAAGACCTCTATCTGTGCCGCGAGATCGACCTTCTCACGGTCAAGGGCAAACGGCAACCCGTTCGGATTTTTGAGCTCCTCCAGGAACGGGTGAAGGCATCCGACAGGATGCACGAGATCCAGCGGGTTTTCGAGGAAGGCCTTGCCCTCTATCGCCAGCAGGCATGGACAGGAGCGGAGAAATGCTTCTCCTTCATGAGGGAGAAATTCGCAGACAAGCCAAGCGAGGTTTTTCTCAGGCGCATCGCGGTGTTCAGGACAACGCCGCCGCCGGCGAAATGGGACGGCGTCTTCAACCTTTCGGTGAAATAGGGGAGACGGCGGCCGCGTCGGCGCATCCACCCGGCGTCATGTCCATTTCTCCCGTATCGCACGGATGACGTCATAAATCTCGAAAAAAATCGCCACCAGCTCGGGATCGAAATGTTTGCCTGACTGCTCCTTGATATGGAACAGGACGCGGTCCTCCTCCCAGGCATCCTTGTAGGCTCTCTTGAAGATGAGGGCGTCATAGACGTCCGCCAGGCCGACGATCCTCCCCGAGAGGGGAATTGTCGAGCCTTTCCTCCCGGGTCCGAACCGGAGGTTCCTGTCATGGATGTCATTCACGACTCCGGGATACCCGGTTCCATCCCACTTCTCGTGGTGATTGAGGGCCACCTCATAGGCCAGGGTATCCCACTCCGAGGTCGGGTTCTCGAAGAACTGCGCCCCGTACACCGTGTGAAGCTTGATGCTCTCGTACTCCTCTTTCGTGAGGTCTTCCCTCTTCTTGAGGATCGCATCCGTCACACCCACCTTGCCGATGTCGTGCAGCATCGAGGAGATCCGCAGGATATCCTTGAAGTTGTTCACCTCCTCCCGTGGCACCGCGTGCTTTTCCGCCCACTTCTGGTAGAGCTCCACGGCGTAGGACCCCACGCGGCTGACGTGCGGCTGCGTCTCCTCGGGATCGCGCAGCTCGGTGGTCCTCACCATCTTGAAGACGACGTCGCGCAGGAGCAGGGCGCGTTCGATGGCGATGCCCGCATAGAAGGCGAACTGCGTAATGTAGAACCTCTGGTCCTCGGTGAATGGGATCGGGTTTCCCTTGCCGTTGAGGCGATTGATGAGCTCCAGGACCCCGACCATGTCGTTCTTGCTCGTGCGGATGGGGACGATCAGCATGGAAACCGTGCGATAGGAGGAGATCTGGTCGAAGTAGGGGTTGAAGGAGAAGGGAAAAGAGGGGTCGATGCGGTACGCATCGTCGATCAGCAGGGATTCGGAGGTGGATGCGACGTATCCCGCTATGGAGCTCGTGTCGATATCGATCTGGTTGTTGGTGTAGATGTACTTGTTGGAGAGGAAATCCTTTTTGAAGAGCGAATCGTTCTGCACGTAGCCGAAGAGCAGCTTTTTCTTCTCGACAAGAAAAATGGATCCTGCATCGGCATCGGTGAGTGAGCGTGTTTCGTACAGGAGGCTGTCCAGCAAGGTGTTCAAATCCCTGATGTGGTGGAGCTTCTCCTGCTTCTCAAGGATCGTATTCAATATTGAGGGATCGTTTCTGAGGCTGCGCATTGCTCCGAGCATAGGCCTTTGCGTGTCTTGTGTCACCACGCGCACGGTACTCCGTGCGATTGGCGCGCACGGTACCCCCGTGCGATTGGCGCGCACGGTACTCCGTGCGATTCGCGCGCACGGTACCCCCGTGCGATTCGCGCGCACGGCTTGAACGGGAGCGCGTTTCCTTCTATAAGTGAGATCGCCCCGATGAAACGCCTCGGAATCGACATCGGCTCACTCAATCTCAATGCTGTCATCCTCCAAGATGGCGAGATCCTTGAACGCGCGTCGTTCGAGCACGCGGGCAGGATCGAATCAGCCGTCCGCACGCTGCTCGATCGGCCCGGCTTCTCTTCTTTCGACACGGCAGGGGCCACCGGCAGCCTGGCGGGGGCGGGCAGGGGGATCATCGACAACACCCTGGCGACCATCGAGGGGGCGATGCGCCTTCTCCCTGGCTGCCACAATGTGATCGCCATGGGAGGGCAGAGCTTCTCGCTCATCCTCCTCGACGGCGAGGGGCGGTACGTGGAGCACGCGGCCAACCCGCCGTGCGCGTCCGGGACCGGATCCTTTCTCGAACAGCAGGCCGAGCGGCTCGGAGTGAGCGTGAAGGAGCTCGCCCTGCGCGCCGTGCAGTTTTCGGGGAAGGTGCCCCGCATCGCCTCGCGGTGCGCCGTCTTCGCGAAGACCGACATCGTCCACGCGATGCAGGAAGGACACTCTCTTGACGCGGTCTCCGCCGGCCTCTGCGAAGGTATCGCGCGCAGCATGCTGGACATGCTCCTGAAGGGCAGGAGGCTGAGCGCCCCGGTCGGGCTGGTCGGGGGGGTGGCGCTGAACGCGAAGATTGCCTCCGCGATCGAGTGCCTCCTCGGCGCGGCGGTCGTCGTTCCCTCCGACTGCCAGTGCGCGGGTGCCATCGGCGCGGCGCTCCTCGGCGCCGAAAAATCGATCAGGATCGAGGCCCTGCTGACGCCCTCGACGGCCCGGCGCCAGGTCAGGACACCTCTCGCCCGGTTGCTTGCGGATTACCCGTCCTTCGGCTCCTTCGAGATGGAGGAGCGGGACGAAGTGGAGATCTTCCGTCCGCGCGGGGAGAGCCTGCCGAAAACCGGGTACTACCTGGGCATCGACATCGGCTCGACCAGCACGAAAGCCGCTCTCACCGGGCCGGAGGGGCGGTTCGTCGCGGGATTCTATACGCGCACCGGAGGTGACCCCATCGGCGCAGTCCAGCGGCTTCTGCGAGTAATCGGTGGCGCAGAATCCGCCTTCGGCGGCGCAGAATCCGCCTTCGGCGGCGCACTGCCCGGTGGCGCACCCCGGCTCCTCGGCACGGCCACGACGGGCTCCGGGCGTGCCATGGTCCACCAGGTCTTCCAGGCTGACCGCGTGGTGAACGAGATCACCGCCCACGCGAAGGCAGCCGTATTCCTGCATCCCGGCGTGGACACGATCATCGAGATCGGAGGCCAGGACTCCAAGTTCACCAGGATCCGGGACGGCGAGGTCTATTTCTCCGCGATGAACTACGTCTGCGCGGCGGGGACCGGGAGCTTCATCGAGGAGCAGGCCCGGAGGCTGGGAGCGAGCCTCGCGGAGTTTTCCGAAATGGCCATGTCGGAGAGCGCCCCCTTCACGAGCGACCGCTGCACCGTCTACATGGAACGCGATCTCGCAGCACTTCTCGGGGAAGGCTGGTCCCGCGAGGCCCTCGCGGGAGCGGTGCTGCACTCGGTGCGCGACAACTATCTCTCGAAAGTCGTCGGCAAGAGCCCCCTGGGGGACACGATCGTCTTCCAGGGCGCCACGGCCCGCAACAGGGCACTGGTTTCCGCTTTCGAGGAGCACCTGGGAAAGACGATCCATGTCTCCCCGTATTGCCATCTCACCGGTGCCCTGGGGGCCGCCCTGCACTGCCGGGACGAGGGCCTGGCGTCGTCAAGCTTCATGTGGGAGACAGAGCCGATCGTTTTGGAAACCGAGGAATGCCGGCTCTGCGCCAACCATTGCGCACTCACCGTCGTCGAACGCCACGGGGTGCGGACCGGGTGGGGGATGAAGTGCGGGAGGGAGTACGCCGACCGCAGGGCGACCGGCCGCGCAGCTTTCACCGATGTATCGGCTCCCGAGCAACGCTTCCGCGACGCGATGAGCCCGCTGTACAACACGAGCCTCACGCACGCCTCGGCGGCCGCGCGTCAGCGCAGCTCCATCATCATCGGGATCCCGCGCGGTCTGTACTCTTTTTCCTACGAGCCGTTGTGGAGGAGCTTCCTCATGCGGCTGGGTTTCTCAGTGGAGACGTCGGACCAGCGGAAAGAGGCACTGGAAGAGGGTGCGGCCTCGGTGAACTCCGACTTCTGCGCCCCCATGATCCTGGCCCACGGGTACGTGAAGCAGCTCCTGGACAGGGGCGTGGACTACATCTTCTCTCCGGCAGTCTCCAATGAGCGTGAAGGTTCCGAGCCGGACCGCTCGAGCTTCCGCCGGAGGCAAACCGACAGCGCCTTCTGCTACTACTCACAGTACCTGCCCTCCGTGGTGGGAAAGCTCACTGCCTTCGAGACAGGCGGCAGGCTCATTTCCCCCCTTCTCCCGCTCAGGGAAAAAAGCGATGAAGAGATTGCGGACCTGATCCACGAGGAGCTCTCCGCCCGGATCCCCGGGCTCGAGCAGGAGGAGACGCGCGATGCATTCCGACATGCCGCCGCACTGTTCCGCGATGTACGGGCGAAGCTCGCCGGCACCTTCGACGACTCCACGGGCGATGACCCGCTGCGCGTTGTTCTTCTCGGCCGGCCCTACGTCGCGTTCGACGCGGTCCTGAACACGTCGCTCCCGCGGACCTTCGAACAGCTCGGCGCGTCCGTGTACTGGCAGGAAGAGCTCGCATTGGAGCAGTTGCCGCTCACCTACGCGCGCCAGTACGAGGAGAGGATGCACTGGCACTACGGCAGGCTCATCGTGCGCGCCGCCGAGTATGCCGCCCGCACGGAGAACCTGTTTCCCGTTTTCCTCACCAGCTTCCGGTGCAGTCCCGACTCGTTCCTGATGAGCTACGTGAAGGACATCCTCACCCATTTCGGAAAGCCCTTCCTCTTCCTCCAGCTCGACGCCCATGCCTCCGACGTGGGGTACCTGACGAGGATCGAGGCTGCGCTCCAGTCTTTCCGCAACCATCGAGCCCGGGAGCGTCTGCGTGCGCACCCTGCCGAACCAGTTGTCCGCGCGCGCAACGACTCGCTCATTGAAGGCGACACGGTGCTGATCCCGGCGCTGGATACGCTGATCAGTCGATTCTGGGCGGACGCATTCACCCGGTCCGGCAATCCCGCGCTCCTTCTCGACTCCAGCGCCTCGGCCCTGAGCACCGGGTTCCGCTACTCCAGCGGCGGGGAATGCACTCCGCTGGTATCAATAGTGGGCTCCGCGATCGAGACGATCGGCGGCAGGGGACTGGACCCGGCCAGGACGTTCTTGTTCCTGCCGACCGTCCCCCTTGCGTGCAACATGCCCCAGTTTCCTGTTTTCGCGGACATGGCGTTCAGGGCAGCCGGCATCGGGGGGGTGAAGATCGGACGGATCAATTTCATGGCCCCCGGGGACGCGCTTCCCCAGACTCTCGCGGTGAAGTTCTTTGAGGGCTATATCGTCGCCTGCACGCTGTACAAGCTGGCCTCACGCATCAGGCCATACGAGCGCACGAAGGGGGACACGGACAGGGCCCTCCAGGAATCGAAGGAGCATGTGCGCGCGGCCATCACGGCGGGAAGCGAGCTGCGCACCCCTCGGGCACGTGCCGTGGAGCTGTTCCGTTCCGTCCCGCGCGACGAAGCCGGGGGACGCAAGCCGCGCATTGCTCTTCTCGGTGACTTCTACGTGAAGTACAACGCGGTGGTCAACGAGGGAATCCAGGCTCTCGTGGAAGAGCTGGGCGGCGAGCTCATCGTCTCCTCCATGACCGAGAACCCTGCCCACCTCCTGGACATCGGAGTCCGCCGTTACGGCGAGGATCCGCGCTCGTACCGGATTCTCAGGACGATAGAGCAGCGCTACGAGAAACTGGCGGAAGACCTGATCGGAGACCAGGCCGAGCCCGATTTCGCCGAGTGCGTGAAACTCATGGAAGAGTACGGGATCTCCCATTACATTGCCGGAGAAACCGCCATCAATGTCGGGAGGGCACTCTGGTACTGCACGCACGGGAAGGTCGAAGCGATCGTCCACGTGAATCCGCTGTTCTGCTGCCCGGGAGTCGTCACCGCATCCTTGTTTCGCAAGGTCCAGAAAGATTTCGGCATTCCCATCGTGGACATCTTCTACGACGGAGCGGCCAATCCAAACCGGGTCCTCATTCCCCACCTGCACTATCTGAAAAAACGGCCCTAACAAAAGATTATGGAACGTTCAGCCGCCGTCTATGGCGCCCGGAGCGGACCGTCGATAGCATTTCATGGGGAGAAGGATGCGGAATGAAAACCAGGCGGCCGGCCCGGCCGCCCGCGGTCAGGTCGTGACCCTCTCTCAGTGCGTTGCGCAAGAAGGCGGGCGCGGAGGTCAAGAGGAGGGAGCGTGCAGGCACGAGTTCTGATAATCGAGGACGTGAAGGAGATGGCGGAGCTCGTCCGCTTGTACCTCCAGAAGGAAGGGATGGACGCGCTGATCTGCGAGACCGGGGAGGAGGCGCTCGCTCAGTTTACGCGGGAGAGATTCGACCTGGTCGTCCTGGACATCAACCTCCCCGGGATGGACGGGTTCGAATTCCTCCAGCGGCTGCGCAAATCCAGCTCCGTCCCCGTGATGATCGTCTCCGCCCGGGACGCGGACGAGGACATGATCCTGGGCCTGGGAATCGGGGCCGACGAGTTCGTCACCAAGCCCTTCTCCCCGAAAGTGCTCGTGGCGCGCGTGCGGGCCATGCTCCGGCGCACCACTGACTTGAAGGCGAGCCCGAACAGCGTCCGCTTCGGTGATTTCCTCCTCGACGTCGATGGATATCTTCTCAAGAAGGGCGGTGAAAAGATCCCCCTTTCTTCGAAGGAGTTCGAGGTGCTCGCGTACCTCGCTACACACCCGGGCAAGGCGGTGACCCCCGACACCATCTATGCCGACGTCTGGCGAAACCAGTTCGGCGACGTCACGGCGGTCGCCGTCTACGTCCAGCGCTTGAGGAAGAAGATCGAGAAGGATCCCTCCTCACCGGTGTTCATCGAGACCGTCCACGGGATGGGGTACCGATTCAACGCGGAGGCGATCCACGCATGAAGCTGCGCACCCAGTTCGTGATCCTGGTCGGCGGGATCATCGCCGTCCCCTTCCTGGTGAGCGCCTTCATGCTGCTCGTGCAGCTCAACATGATCCGCGGCCGCGAGCCGCTGCCCAACTACGAGCAGATGAGATCCTGGATCCTGGGGCACGTGCCGCGTGCGGCCCGGCGGCACGATCTGGCCGCGTTGATGGATCACCGTCCCCCGGGGCTCGACATCGTGATCCTGGACAGGAACCAGGTCGTGTCCGAATCGACGATCGCCGAGCTGCCCGCGGGGACCTCGGCGGCGGGCGGGGCCCTGTGGGCGTACGTCAGCGCCAACGCCGAGCACTTCCACTTCCAGGTCGACAGCGCGGAGCCCCGGGGAGGGGACGACTCGCTGGTCATCCTGAAGCTGCCGCGGATGCGGCCCGATGAGGCGAGGTTCAGGAACCTGACAGTCCGGGTCGTCATGTATACTTCCATCGCGCTCCTCGTGTTCTCATCGCTCATGAGCTTCCTCATCCTGCGATCGCTGAACGGTTCCATCCAGTCCCTCGTCGGGGCCACGCGCCGCATCGCGGGAGGGGACCTCGACTTCGTGCTGCCT
>Ga0187886_1002599_pt1 | contig 14289 bp, 15 predicted proteins | sample June2016WEW_20_1_FD_133001 | JGI IMG/M metagenome (GOLD analysis project Ga0187886, IMG submission 133001) | Peatland microbial communities from SPRUCE experiment site at the Marcell Experimental Forest, Minnesota, USA - June2016WEW_20_150 | ecosystem: Environmental > Terrestrial > Soil >... | reverse complement strand
ATCGCCCGCAAGCTGCTCACGCTCACACCGTTAGCCTGAAATGCGCTGGTATATGGTCAGTGAACTACCGGAAATAAACCTTAAACCTATCGGCACCGTCCACAGCGAAATAAAGGAGCGGGAAAAAGGCCATACCGCGCTGGCCACCGCCACTATCGAAATCGATAGCAGCCTTGCCGAAGGCCTGGATAACCTCGATGAGTTTTCTCATATCATCGTCATCTACTGGATACATAAAACACACCGGCCGGCGCCCATGAAGGTCTACCCCCACCACCACGCCCATCCCCACCAGGTAGGCGTCTTCGCCAGCCGCTCTCCTGACCGCCCCAATCCCATCGGCAAGTCTACCGTCAGGCTGTTAAAGCGCGAAGGCAACGTGCTGACCGTGGATGGGCTGGACGCTCTCGATGGCTCACCGGTACTGGACATCAAGCCCTATATCCCGGGGCTGGACTCTGTGGAAAACGCCAGGGCGCCGTTATGGACGAAGCACTGAATAAAGTACTCCCGGACATCTATCAAAAACTCTTTAAGCGATTCGGCCCGCAGCACTGGTGGCCGGCGGAAGAGCCTTTCGAGGTAATCGTGGGCGCCATTCTCACGCAGTCCACCGCCTGGACGAACGTAGATAAAGCTATCACCAATCTTAAGGCCGCCGGCAAACTCTCCCCCCGAACGCTGCGCCTTTTACCCGAAGCAGAACTAGCCGCGCTGATTCACCCCTGCGGCTACTACAATGTCAAGGCGCGGAAGATTAAGGCCTTTATAAACTGGTTCGGTGAGCAACACGGCGATAGCCTGCAAAAGCTCTTTTCAGGTGAAATTAGCGATGTACGACATCAGCTATTGCAGGTCTACGGCATCGGTGAGGAGACCGCCGACTCGATTATTCTCTATGCCGGCAACAGGCCCGTTTTCGTCATCGACGCCTACACACACCGCATTATCGACCGCCTCGGACTGGCACCCAAAGTGAAAAACTATGCCGCTTACCAGGCGCTTTTCATGTCCCACCTGCCGCCTGAAGTATCGCTCTTTAATGAGTACCACGCCCTACTGGTCAAGCTGGGCAAAGAGCACTGCCGCAAACGCCCTTTGTGTGAGGGCTGCGCCCTGAATCCAGAGAAAACGGTAGTACAAAGTGCCGTGTTTCCGTGCGCTGTCGTTAAGTAAAATAAATTAGCCGGATTTCTTGGGAAACATCCCGTTTTAGGGTATAATAAGGGCGAAAGAAAAATGGCTTCTCAAGTATTTTATCGCAAGTGGCGGCCTCAATCGCTGGCCGATGTCGTCGGGCAGGAGCACGTGACACGTACCCTCCTCAACGCTCTGGCCAACGAGCGCGTCTCGCACGCCTACCTCTTTTGCGGCCCCCGCGGCACGGGTAAGACGTCTACCGCGCGCGCCCTGGCCAAGGCCATCAACTGCCTGACCAACGGCAAGGGCGAACCATGCAACACCTGCTCCATGTGCCAGGCCATCACCGAAGGCCGGGCACTGGACGTTATCGAGGTGGACGCCGCCAGCAACCGCGGCATCGATGAAATCAGGGACCTGCGGGAAAAGGTCAACTATGCCCCCAACATGGCGCGCCGCAAGGTCTACATCATCGATGAAGTCCATATGCTCACCAAGGAAGCTTCGAACGCCCTGCTGAAAACCCTGGAGGAGCCGCCGCCGCACGTCGTCTTTATCCTGGCCACCACCGAAGCCCATAAGCTCCTGCCAACCATCCTTTCGCGCTGCCAGCGCTTCGATTTCCACCGCCATACACTGGCCAACATGGTAAACGCGCTGTCCCGCGTCTGCCAGAGCGAAGGTATTAAAATCGATAGCGAGGCGCTCAAGCTCATCGCCCGCGCGGCCACCGGCAGTTTGCGAGATGCCCTGAACCTCCTCCAGCAGCTTAATACCTATTATGGCAACGATATCAAACTCCCGCAGGTGCAGGCGATGCTCGGTATCTCCGGCGACCAGCGCGCCAGGGAACTGGTGAAGCACATCGTCAACAGGGATGTCGCCGCTGGGGTGGCTACGATTAACAATGTCAATAGCGACGGGCTCGACCTGCGCCAGTTCAACCGGGATATCGTGGAATATTTACGGCTGCTGCTCCTCGTCAAGACCGGCTCGTCCGATTCCCTGGAGCTTACCGCCGATGATGTCAAGGAGCTCAAGGAACTGGCCACTAAAGCCTCTACCGCTCAAGCGCTGAAAGCCGTCAAGCGCTTCGGCCAGATGGACATCAGCCTAGATAACTACTCTACTCTGCCACTGGAGCTGGCGCTGGTGGACAGCACTCTGCCCGATGAAGAAAAACCAGAACGCGCACGTCCGCCAGAATCCGAGCCGGTCACTAGAAAAACGAACCCGATAGCTTCACCGCCGGTTTCCACCGCTAAAGCGACCGTATCCTCTCCCGCGCTTAAGGTAACTGCCCGGCCCGTGGAGAAAAAGCCATCCGAACCGGCGCCGCCGGCAGTAAAACCCGCGAGCGTTAAGGCGGAACCTGTTTCTAAAGCTGCAGCCCATGTTGATAGCCCGCTGGCCGCCGGAAGCGCCATCGAGCAGCTGCAAGCGCAATGGAGCAAAATTATCAGCGATTCGCCCGATGGCCTGGGCAAGACCCCGGCCGCCGCCCTATTGCGCAGCGCCCGACCCAAGGAAATTAAAGAGGACATACTGGTCGTGGAATTTAGATATTCTTATCACAAGGAAAAAATGGATTCTCTCGATAATCAAAAGACCGCCGATAAAATCGTCAGCAGTTTCATGGGGCGGCCCTGTAAGGTACGCTGCGTCTATGAGCATGAGAACAACCACCTGGTGAAGGCGGCTTTGAACATGGGCGCCCAGGTCATTGATGATGCGGAGGGAAAATGAACAGGTTTATGATGCAGCAGGCCCAGAAGCTCCAGGCGCAGCTTCTTAAAGCGCAGGAGGAGCTGGCCAGCCTCACTGTGGAGGCGAGCTCCGGGGGCGGGGCGGTTAAAGTTACGATGAACGGCCAACAGCAGATACAATCGGTCAAGATTTCTCCGGATGTACTGAATAAAGAAGATGTCCAGATGCTTGAGGACCTGGTGCTAACCGCGGTGAAAGAGGCGCAAGCCGCAGCGCAGGAAGCCGCCGCGAAAAAGATGGGCGGCCTGACGGGGGGATTAAAGATACCGGGGCTGACGTAGATGTTAAGTCAAAACTCAAAAGTTAAAAGTCAAAACTATAGCTCAAAAGGTAAAAGTGAGCTAAAGGAACGTTGCTATCATTATTCGATAAAGACTATTAAATTTATCGATTCTCTACCAGAAAAGCGTATTAACTGGGTTATTTCCAATCAATTGTTACGTTCAGCGACAAGTATTGGCGCCAATGTAATTGAAGCAAAATCCGCGAGTTCGAGAAAGGATTTCATCCGATTTTACGAAATAGCATTGAAGTCCGCCAATGAGACCACTTATTGGCTGGGACTGATGCAAGATGCGCTTAATATTGATGGAACAGATTTGAAATATCTATTGAAAGAAACTGATGAATTAACGAAAATGATAGCTGCCAGCCTGATTACTTTGAAAAACAAGAATAAGTTGTAACTTTTTACTTATAGTTTTGACTTTTGACATTTCACTTTTAACTTAAGGAGCACCTTTTGAAACACGAACTCGTTCCCGCTACCGATACCATCGGCAAGCTGGTACAGGAGTTTGCCAGGCTGCCGGGCATCGGGCCCAAGAGCGCCCAGCGCATTACTTTTTACCTCCTGCGCTCTAACGATGAGCAGGCCAAAGCCCTCGCCGAGGCGCTTTTGTCTTTGAAGCAGAGAATCAACCTCTGCTCCGTCTGCTGCAACGTGACCGAGTCCGACCCCTGCCCTGTCTGCCGCAACCCCCAGCGCGAAATAAGTCAGGTGTGCATCGTGGAGCAGCCGCAGGACATCATCGCTTTAGAGCACACGGGCGTCTATAAAGGGCTTTACCACGTCCTCCACGGCGCCATCTCACCAACCGAGGGCGTCGGCGCTAACGATATCAGGATAAAGGAGCTCCTTGCCCGTCTCCAGAACAACACCGTGAAAGAGGTCATCCTGGCCACCAATACCAACATGGAGGGAGAGCAGACGGCCATGTACCTCTCGCGCGCCATCGCCCCCCTCGGCATCAGGGTCACGCGCCTCGCCCGCGGGCTGCCCTTCGGCACGGAGCTGGAGTACGCCGACGATATGACGCTTACGAGAGCTCTGGAGGGACGGCAGGAGTATTAAGTAACTTGTGACCTATCCCCCTCCCCCTTCCCTTGGGTATTGATGAAGGGAAGGGGGAATTTTTTTAGAGAGGTTGCACCCCTCTCATGCTCTCCCCTATACTTAGTGTACCCTTATGGGGCGTTTAAGAGGGGCGAAGCCCCTCTTCCCTAATTTCCCCCTCTCCTTCTTCCAGCCTCGTAAGGAGAGGGGGAAACAGGGGGTGAGGTTAATAATTTACCATGTCAGACCCTCGTGAGTATAAGACCGAAGCAATCGTTATCCGGAAGACGAAGCTGGGAGAGGCGGATAGCATTCTCACTTTCTTTACCCCCCGCCTCGGGAAAATCCAGGGCTTTGCTAAAAGCCTGCGCAAGACCAAGAGCAAGATGGCCGGGCACCTGGAACTCCTCACCTACAGCGAGGTGGCCTTCTCGCGCGGGCGCAACCTTGATACCATCACCGGCGCCCAGACCATCGACGCCTTTCTCCCCCTTAAAAGCGACCTCTGGCTGACCTCCTGCGGGCTCTACGTCGCCGAGCTGGTCAACCAATTCACCGCCGAACACCAGGAAAACCGGGCGCTCTTCCAGCTGACCATCGAGACCCTGCAAAGACTGTGTGAAGAAAATAACAAAGAGCTCACCCTGCACTATTTCGAGCTGCACCTCCTCGAATGCGCCGGCTACCGCCCGCAGCTCCGGGAGTGCGTCGCCTGCCATAAGGCGCTGGAGCCAGTTTCTAATTCCTTCAGCGCCGCCGCAGGCGGTATGCTCTGCCCCTCCTGCGCCCCGGCCGGCCAAGCATTTTCCTATCCTCTCTCAATTAACGCGCAGAAAGTGCTCCGACTGCTCCAGGGCGACGATTACTCCGCCGCCTGCCGCGTTAAAATAGAACCGGAGCTTGCCCGCGAGCTGGAGAGCGTCATCAGCGGCTACCTCAAGCACCTCCTCGAAAGAGAGGTCAAAAGCGCCGCCTGGCTGGAGGAACTGCGGGAACAGCTTCGCTAACATTAACGTTGCTGCCATCCTCCCCTTTACCCCCCGCATACGGATAACATATAATATGATAATATGTCGACGAGAATAGATAGCATCAACGAACAGAGAAAACAGAAACTGGAGCGTCTGCGCGCCCGCGGCATCGACCCCTATACGCACCGCTACCCGCACTCACACACTACGGCGCAGGCCATCGCGGAGCTGGAAGCCCGGGAAACCGGCAAAGCGAAAGCCTCCGGGCCGGTCAGTCTGGCCGGTCGCATCACCGCCATAAGGAAAATGGGCAAGGCCTCCTTCCTCGATATCCGCGACGGCGAAGGCAAGATACAGCTGTTCATCCAGAGCGCCAGCTTCAGCGAGGCCGACCAGGAGCTGTTCAAAGACCTGGATATCGGCGATTTCATCGGTACGGAAGGTACTTTAATGCGCACCCGCACCGGCGAGCCCACGCTTTCCGTGAAAAAATTCACCCTGCTGACGAAATCGCTCCAGCCACTGCCGGAGAAATGGCATGGTCTTTCAGACACGGAAATACGTTACCGCCAGCGCTATATTGACCTTATCGCAAATAACGAGGTCAAGGACATCTTTAAAACGCGCGGCCGGATTATCAGCGCTATGCGGCACTTCCTCGATGGGCGCGGCTTTATCGAGGTGGAAACTCCCGTAATGCAGCCTTCCGCCGGCGGCGCTCTGGCCACCCCCTTCATCACCCACCATAACGCCCTCGACCGGGACTTTTTCCTGCGCATCGCACCGGAGCTTTACCTCAAGCGGTTAATCGTCGGCGGGTTCGATAAAGTCTACGAGATAGGGCGCAATTTCCGCAACGAGGGCATTTCCACCGAACACAACCCCGAGTTCACCTTGCTGGAAAGCTACGAGGCTTACGCCGACTATACCGATGTCATGGCGATGGTTGAGCAGATGATAGCTTATATCAGCCAGCAGTTGCTCGGCACCCATGAAATCAAATATATCAACGATACCATCAACCTGGCCCCGCCATGGCGGCGCATCACCTTGCGCGACGTAATCAAAGAATACAGCGGCATCGACTTCGTGAAATATCCCACCGCTGATGGGCTGCGGGAGAAAATGCGCTCGGTAATGAAAGACGTGGACCCGCAAAAGAACTGGGCGAAGCTCGTAGATGAGCTGCTAAAGACCTTCGTGCGTCCCAAGCTCATCCAGCCTGCTTTCGTCTATGACTACCCCGTCTCCATGTCGCCGCTGGCCAAGAATAAACCGGGCGAGGAACGAGTGGTCGAACGCTTTCAGCCTTATATTGGCGGCCTGGAAATGGGCAACGCCTACTCCGAGCTTAACGACCCCATCCTGCAGCGTGAGCGCTTCGAGGAGCAGATGAAAGAGCGCCTGGGCGACGAGGCTGAAAAGTGGACCATCGACGAGGACTTTCTCACCGCGCTGGAGTACGGCCTGCCGCCTACCAGCGGCCTCGGCATCGGCATCGACCGGCTGGTCATGCTGCTAACCAACCAGACTTCTATAAGGGAGGTAATCCTCTTCCCGCAGATGAAAGAGAAGGAGTAACAAGGGGAGTTTAATCCGAAAAACCTTATATAGCCTTTCTTATGAGCTGTAGACGTTCTGGCAATGGGAAAGGCGTGTTTTCCAGTTTAACAGGGTGTTGACAGGGAGCGCAAAAGGGGTGTATAAATTGGCAGGCATATAAGGGGATAATTGAAGACTCTTAATCATTCGAAACAGCGAGCATTTATCTATATTAGCCTTATGACTTTATTCTCCGTTGGACTATTCTACATTACAGGCTGTGGGCCATCAAAAGAAGAATTACAGCAACAAAAATTAGAAGCTGACCGACAGATAGAACGAGAACAAGTAATAGCTTGGCATTCTCAAATTGCCCAAGTAATCCAGAATATTGGCCCGTTAATGACTTGGTGGGGAACTATTCAAGAGGATTTTAATCGCCAATTATCTGAAGGTAGAAAGATTGATAATGTAGCCAGTAGTCAAAGGGAAGATCAATTGATTACTATGAGGAGAAATTTAGGACAACTATATGCGGTAGTTAATAGTACAAAATGCCCTAATTCCTGTCAGGACGCAGATCAAACTTTATTGCAATATTTTGATAAGTACCAGTCAGCATTTACTTCACTAATTGCTTATAACAGTTTAAACAATGAAAATGATCGGCTTTCCGCCAATACCAAATTGAATGAGGCTGATGCTCTCTTGACGCAATTTATGCGCCAATATAAAAAGATTGAAGCAGACTGGGGAATACATTAGAAAAGAGTTGCAAAGAGAGGTTTAATACCCCCGCCCGTTTCTCTAAATAAAAATATGTGAAATAACCACTATTATTTATTGTAAATAGGGGGTGGGTTGTAATATATGTTAGATTTAAAATTTATCCGTGAAAACCCGGAGCTCGTAAAAAAAGCAGTGGCCGACCGCCATGATAGCGCCCCCGTGGATGATATCCTGCGCCTTGACGCCGAGCGCCGCCAGGGCATCATCAAGCTGGACAACCTGCGCCAGGAGAGAAAAGCTGTCTCTAAAGAAAGAGAGAAAGCGCAGGAACGCGGGCGCGCCCTCCGCGCTGAAATACAGACGCTGGAAGATAAAGCCAAGAAGATTGACGGGCAGCTTAGTGAGCTGCTTTTACAGGTGCCCAATATCCCCCAGCCCGATGTTCCCCTCGGTAAGGACGATAGCGAAAATGTGACCATACGCACCTGGGGCGAACCGAAAAAATTAAATTTCCCGCCGGCCCCCCATTGGAAGTTGGGTGAAGACCTGGGCATCATCGACTTCGAGCGCGGGGTGAAAATATCCGGCAGCCGCTTCTACGTGTTGAAAGGCCCGGGCGCCAGGCTGCAGCGTTCTCTCATTGCTTTCATGCTCGACTTGCACACCCACACGCATGACTATAAAGAGATATACCCGCCCTACATGGTCAAAAAAGAGTGCATGGTCGGTGCCGGCCAGCTGCCCAAGTTTGCCGATAACATTTATCATGACGCCGAGGATGATTTCTGGTTCGTCGGTACCGCGGAAATACCGCTGACCAACCTCCACCGGGATGAAATACTGACGAAAGAATCTTTGCCCTTACATTATGTGGCCTATACCGCCTGTTTCCGCCGGGAGAAGATGTCTGCCGGCAAGGACGTCCGGGGTATCAAGCGCGGCCACCAGTTCGATAAAGTGGAGCTTTACAAGTTCACCGAGCCGGAAACATCCAACGATGAGCTCGAGAAACTGACCCATGACGCAGAAGAGGTCTGCCAGAGGCTGGGACTGGCCTACCGCATCCGCAAGCTCTGCACCGGTGATATCGGTTTCTCTTCAACGAAGTCGTACGATATCGATGTCTGGGCGCCGGGCTGCGAAGAGTGGCTGGAAGTCAGCTCCTGCTCCAATTGCGGCGATTTCCAGGCGCGGCGGGCCAACGTGCGCTACCGCCCCGCCCCTGATGCCAAGCCGCAGTTCGTCCATACGCTTAACGGCTCCGGCCTGGCCCTGCCCCGGATAATGATTGCCGTGATGGAGAACTACCAGCGGGCCGATGGCAGCATCGCTGTGCCGGAAGTATTACAGGACTTCGTGGGCGCCAAGGTTATCAAATAGCCGAAAAGCTTAGCGAAACCTTCTGCACCTTACCGCACTTGACAATCCAGACACAATAAGTTATTATACCTAGAAATTCTAGGTGCACGAAAAAGGAGGTAACATTCCATGCGGGTAATCGCCATCATTGTCGTCATTCTCGGACTGGCCAGCCTGGTATTCGGGATATTGTTCGTATCCGAGGCCAGCTCGGCGGAAAATCAGGTTTTAAACGAGATAGCTCCGCTCACTTCCCTTTCCCAGATAAACCCTCAATACGATAAAGTCACAGCTGCCTTCAATCAAAGACTTGCAGCAGAAGAACCCGGAATTAAAACAGGAACCCAACCCAGTGCCATGTACGCTTACCTTTCGGGACAGAGGGCATTGCTCGGTCTGGCTAAATCGAACGTCGGCCTTGCCATGTTCACGAGACTAAGCGGTATAGCTGGCATCTTCCTCGGCCTGGGTCTGGTACTATCAGGCCTGGCGCTGTTAAGAAAAGCCCAGAGCGTCCCCGCCTAAAAAGGCAATAACCACCCCGAATAAAAAGGTAGGCAATTTAAGTCTCTCCCTCATATGAACTGGGGGAGAGACTTGGTTTTTACATCACATTTTCAGTACTAGCCCGAAGGTTTATGGGGGTTAGCCTGCATTTTTCCGACCGTCACCGCCTTTACAATGTTATCATCAGAGCTTTTAACGTCCAGCCGACTCTGAAAAAAGCCAGGTGATAACTGTATGCTTAAAGATAGCGCCACCGACAACCAGCGCATATTATCGGAACCGCTCCGCGAGACCAGCGGCTATTGCTCCAATTGCCACAGTGTCGTCTTGTTCATCCCCGATAAAGAGCGCGGCTATTACAAACGATGTCCTAACTGCGGCCACGCCGAGCACCTTACGCGGCGCCCCCTCCGGTTCGATAGAAAGTCCCGCCAGTGGCTTTAAGCATTTTGTTCCCCGGATTAAGCCAGTGCCTGCCCCTTTTTATATCACTTAGCTTTGTTCGCTATTTCGCCTCCCCCACGATATAATATAATCGTATCCGAGTTTCGCGTGGGTAAAAGGAGGCCCCTCAAAAATGCGCCGTTTTTCTCCCCCGGTATGGTTCTCCCTGGCGCTGTGTCTGGCATCGATCAATTTCCTCTCTAATACCGCCGTTGAAACATCCAATGTGTACATGGCGCTGTATGCCCGCAGCATCGGTTCATCAAACATGCAGGTAGGCTTTATTGCCGCCGCCATGGGGATTGCTTTACTGGTATCGGCCCTCGTGTTCGGGAGACTTTCAGACATTCACGGCCGTGTGAATTTCATACGGGTCGGTCTCGCGCTGACCTCTTTATCATTCTTTTTCCAGGCCCTGGCACATAATCCGTGGACTTTACTGGCTGCCAGAGGCTTCGTGGGGTTTTGCGGAGGTATCAATACGGCGGTCATTATGGCCTATACCTACGAACACCAGAAGCAAATAGGCAATTTTATTTCTTACGGGGCGCTGGGATGGCTGGTCGGGGCGATGCTGGCGGCGCTGGTCAAAGTCTATACTTCGCTGTTTATCGCCAGTGCGGCTATTTCATTCGTGTCGTTCTTGATCTCCTTCATGCTTAAAGAAGACAAGAATACGGCCGCACGCATCCAGGTGGCGGCCTTCCCCATACATTTATTGAAATCTGACTTCAGGATATTCCTCGGGTTTTTCTTGAGGCAGCTGGGAGGAATGGGCATCTGGACGGTCTGGCCGCTATATTTGAGCAGTATCGGCGCAAGCAAATTCTGGATTTCCGTAATGGATGCCACCAACATGCTGGGCCAGTTTATAGCCTCGCGCTATATCGAAAGATTTAATCCCACCAGGATGTTCCAATTCGGTCTTATCGTCTCGGTAATTGTCTTCGCGCTGTATGGCGTCGCCAACCATTATCTGGAGATTATACCCGTCCAGATGCTGCTGTCCGTGGGCTATTCTGCCATGTTCATCGGGGCGCTTAACTACCTCTTAAAGCGTCACCGCGAGCGCGGGACTATCGCCGGGCTTTTAAACTCCACCATGTCTTTCGCCGGAAGTATCGGGCCGTTCCTGGGCGGCGCTATCTCTCAAGTGTGGGGATACGGGGCGGTAATGTTTTTCGGGTCAGGAGTATCGCTGCTGGCCTATATATCGGCCCGCGGGTTGGCGAGAGATAAAAAGACCGAAACCCCGGCCATTATTTCCGATACGCGATATTCTTCAGGCGAGTGAAATTATCCGGAGAAGTTTGACCAAGAAGCGCTCTATCGGAGAAATCAGCCAGATTGCCCCGAAGGCCAGCAACGCTCCCACCGCGCCAAAAGCGGCGCCGCCGACAATATCGAGCGGATAGTGAACACCGATATAGATGCGTCCAAAACCGGCGAGCAGAGCAACCCCCAGCAAGACAGACCCGTAGCGCTTGTTTTTAATAAAGACCGGCCAGACAATAGCAAAAAGCACCGAGGCGAGGTTTGAAGGAAAAGAGGAATCCGTAGGCCTGTAAAATAGTAGATTTACCGAACCGGGAGGCAATTCATTAAACGGGCGGACCCTGAAATAGAGATGGTTACTTATTAACACCAGCGCGCTCGTCAGGCCGATACTTATCGCTGCGGTAAGTACGGCTTTTTGACAGATTTGCCTTTCTATCCCTTTCATGCCGAACCAGAGCCATACGAGAATAAGACAGCTTGTAACGAGGGCAAAATAATCATTGGAAACACCTTTAAAGAAACCGTCAATGATAGGAATTTTATCCGCCAGGCCATTGATGTGGAGGAAAAGCGCTTTGTCCGTCATCGCGCTTTTCTGCTCCAACGTTTAAGTAATACCTGAATAAAGGTGCTCGTCTGCAGGGCATCCATTCCATCCGTTTGAGGGCCACCGGCATTAAGACGCCTGAAGTTAAGCAGCGACGATAATAACACCGTGAAAATTATACCCGCGGCTGCGGACACAACAAATGAACCTGTCTGCTGGCTACCTTCAATAATCCGGGAGTGAAACTCATTCCAGGTGAAGAAAACGATAAAAGGAAACGCGATGGCGAGCCCGGCAAAAACAACGGTGACTGTTTTCCAGGGGAAAAAGAACAGTCCCCGCAGGTTATTACGTGCCGCCGCCAGTTGCAAGACGCCCAGTACACTGATAAATACCAGCAGGCAGTACTTCAGAGACCACATTGCTAAAATTATAGCACTTCCGAAACTCTGAATAAAATCTTTCAATCGTATAAGGAACTACATCCGCGTGACAATCCTTGCTTTAATCATCCGTATTAGGTTAGAATTTGTAGCCGGGAGGGGTGGCCGAGCGGCCTATGGCGACGGTCTTGAAAACCGCTGTCCCGGCAACGGGACCGTGGGTTCGAATCCCACCCCCTCCGCCATTTTGAAGCTAAAATTATTAGAAAAGCCTTCAAACTGTTGTCCAAATTTTGGAGTATTTCATGTTTTTGCTAACAAATTGCTAACAGAATTAATAGGATTGAATATAAAAACGAATTATATCTAATGCCGGTCTTTAAGGGGATTTGGAAAGGAGGATACCCTTGAATATAACGATTGCAAAATCCCTTTGGAATGAAATAGTAGATATGGTAGAAAAGCGATTAAGCACAGAGATACTCAAGAAGCCTATTGTTTTTGCTTTGTATACACCGGAAGATAACAACTACATGGTAATCGGCTACAGGGAGATACCTACTGTTAGGGTCAAGGGGAACTATCCGAAAGGCGATTATGATTATACTTATCCAGGAATAAAGAAAGAGGGTTTTTATCCTCCCAAGGGAAACGGGCGTTGGTTTAGTGGGACTTTGGTAGTTGGTGATGGAACTGACCTTGATGCATCAGATAAAGAATGGATGGTGAAAGAACAGCTGTATTTTAGGATTAAAATGGATAAGACTGAAAATGGAAATTTACAATTGAAGACTTATTGCATAGATTTTCCGGAGATTTTGCTTGATTTAAAAATATAAAAACGGAGGTTGTTAACGCTATGGCTACATATATCAAAACTTTGCAATTTGGTCCAACGAGTGGAGGGAAATATGTTACTTCGGATAAACTCGACCCCTTAATAAATGATACCCTAGAAAAAATTCAAAACGAGGGTGGAAAGATATTAGACGTTAAAATACATATAGCTCCACTGGCGGCACTCAACTCCATCGTTTCCACGTATCTCATCATTTACGATGCGTCCCGACCAGCAGGTTAACAAGACATATTTAAGGTAAATTACCTGGTTGAAATTTTATTTTTTTACTACCCATTTAGTGATTGAATGTACGCACGGAGAAGCAGACATCCCGATGTTCGTTCAATTGTAATTAAATTAGGCTCCAAACAGCGCCAGCATAGCCTATTTCGCGCAAGGCGAGGATTTTGATTTAAGTGGTCTTGACTTACACCAATGTCAGAATCAAATAGAAAGGGCGTCTGGTGAAAACTGGATGCATCAGTTCTAACAATTCGTTATTACGACCCCTTTTCCTAATATTGTGATTGTGCATTGTGCGTACAGGAATTCAACCACATTTCTAGGATTTGACAATAAAAATTTGGAGCCTATAATTAAAGCACTATGTCTATAAAGTACTTCTGAATAAAAAGGAGATAGTTAAATGGCAAGAATCGCAGAAAGCATTGACATCAAGCGTCCGGTCGACAAGGTATTCGCTTACGCAGCCGATGTAAAGAGCTGGCCAAAATGGCGGTCGATAATAGTAGCAGCAGAGCAAACGTCCCAGGGACCCCTGGGTGCCGGCACCACATTCAAAGGGGTTGTTCACATGATGGGCCTCAATATGAAGTGGAATGCAAAGGCCATGGAATATGAACCAAATAGAAAGTGTACTATGAATTACACCAGCGGGGGTATGATCTATGACGAGTACGTGACCTTTGATCCCATAGAGGGAGGCACAAAGGCCACTGTGGTGATAGATGCAAAGGTAGGTGGGTTTTCCAAGCTGTTTTCGCCAATGATACTTAGCTCGATGCTTAAGGAGTTGAAAAAGAGTCTTAGCAAATTGAAAAGCATTCTTGAAGCCCAGGTTTAGAATTGTCTGTATCCCGATGTTTGTGCAATGGTGTTTTTCATTTAATAGAAAAGGAAAACGGTATCAAATATTCGTACGCATGGCTGGACAGACATCCCAATGTTTATCAAATGACAATAAATGTAGGGATACGCCCCGACTACTATAAAGATATTGGTGAAGTCCTGATTATTACTTCGTCAAAGCGTTTTGCTGCGGCTTCTTGAAGCCCTGGGGTTACATGGCTGTAAGTGTCCAGTGTTATTAGACTATGGACTATAAAAAAGTCTATAATGGTTTTGGTTCACGCTCATAAGATAAAACATGGACTCGAATACGCTGTTCATCGCTATAATCATCCTGATTGCCCTGGCTTTTGATT
>Ga0187886_1002598_pt1 | contig 14290 bp, 16 predicted proteins | sample June2016WEW_20_1_FD_133001 | JGI IMG/M metagenome (GOLD analysis project Ga0187886, IMG submission 133001) | Peatland microbial communities from SPRUCE experiment site at the Marcell Experimental Forest, Minnesota, USA - June2016WEW_20_150 | ecosystem: Environmental > Terrestrial > Soil >... | reverse complement strand
CTTTGGCCAAATTCTGGGTTGAATGTAAACGTTCGTTTTGAAACCGTTTGCCCTGATAGTCTTCCTTGTAGCCTCCAATAACTCCTCGTCAGTGTAAGGTATTTTCATCCCACAGACTGCCGCGGAGCGCCGAAGCCGATCAACGTGAGGCTTCCATTGAAAAATGTTCAAACTTCCCGTGCCGTTGACATCATTTTTCACGTAAGCCTTTATTCCCTCGAAAATGCCAAGATGGATGGGCTCCATAGCAGAGACAAGCGCCTTTTCCGTCCCGATGACCTCACCGTTCATCCAACAGAAGTCGGCACCATGAAACGCAACAGACATAAGGTGGCAACCTCAAACAAAACCTAAGCTCGCCACCTTTTCTATTTATGAGTTTTGATGCAACAGACGCGCGCAAACAGAGTTGTTACACTTTCCCATTCTTTCAACATTGCTCAAAAGTCACCAAACTTCAAAACTGTTACAAAAGGGTGAAAGAAAAAGCTTTTATGACGGATTGTTACCGTCACTGAGATTCTCCTCTTTTCTCTTCCTCTGCGCGTCTGAGCAGCGCATTAACAATATAGTATGTTTCTGAAGTTTTGCTCCGCGCGCTTGAACACGCCCGCGCTATAAAAATGACGGTGGACCGGTGGGGATTAGAACCCAAACGGGGTCAAGTCTCACGACCAGTTGCCAAAAAATGGCAAACGAGCGCACTAAAACCCGCACTCTTCAAAGCCGAGAGTTCGAATCTCTCCCGGGCTACCATCCTCTTTAAAATTCAACTGTTATCTGGCGCTCGCCCAAATATCGAGCGCAGTAGATATGGCATCACCCTCAAAAGATTACCGCTCATTTGACTTGTCAAGTACTTTTTATTGAGTAATTTCCTAATGTTTTAGCAGCGTCAATATAGTATCAGCAATAATAGCACCGAAGATGCCTATCAAACTGACTAAAAGTCCGTGGTATTGCAGAGTCGTGTTCCGGTTATCTTTCCAATCGTTAGAGACCCTGTTGAACTCTTCCCAAAAATCTGTTATTTGAGAACCAAACAATTTGATCTCATTAACTATAAATGGGTCAAATTCAGCAAGCAGGTTTTCAGTACTATTTCTCTTAATTAAATAATGCCCAAAGCGTTCATCCTCTAATACCCAGTGCAAGCTTGCCCATTCCAAGTTCATGAAGTCCTCGCCATATTCACGATAAAGATTAATTGCCGACTCAAATGACGAAGAGAGCCTTTTCCAAAAACCTATTTTTTCGAGGGCGATTTGCTCAAACTTGTATAGATCTTTTCCTATGTTTTGAAAGTTTCTTTGTTGCCAACAAAATCGAGCTTCATAATTATCCAAAATCTGAGACAGCGTCCATTTGGAAATTTCCAGAGATGCAGAAATACTTCGCATAGATCTGACTGCTGAGTAGAACTTGCCAAAAGAATGGATTGCTACTAAAAGATAACTTAGTTCATCAATGGTGTGGTAATCTGTTATTGCTTCAGGTTTTACTGCTACAATTGGATTTGAAAAAAGGCTTACTGGCCATGGCCCCTCAGATCGGAAGTTGAAAATAGTATCTGTTGCAACGGGAAGCTGCTTATTCTCGATATATAATTCTTCAGTTACTTCTCTTAGACCTAAATGTTGTGCAAGTGATTTTGCTTCCACTATGTCATCACATAAAATAATCTTTGCTAAAGCAGCTTGATAACAAAACGGACGGTTCATTCCATCAAAAAGGAAACTGGACAAACTGCAACAAATTTTATTATACTGATAATCGCCACCTTTAGTGTGAATCTCTTTTGAGTTTGAAATGAGCTCAATAGCATAATTCGTGGCAAAGGCATTTTCGATTTTCAAGTCAAACCCATCTTGAATCAACTCATTGTTAGCTTCTTTGGCTGCTTTTGTTATATCATGAATCCGTGGGACTTCATTTGTAACGTGCGCTACGCGCCCAGAGAATAATGATGCCGTTTGTTCATTTACCATTGAAGATAAATGAAATTTGAAAAGACCATCCATGACAGTGATAACCTGATTAAGCGTATCCAAGTTTTTTATTTTTAGGTCGTCCCACATGTAAACAGGAATTATTACTACATGGTATTCTGTTGTCACAGACTACACGCCAAAAGTGTGATTGTTAGACTTCGGTAATTAATTTTTTCTTGGAGCCCTTAGACCTGGACTACTATCCTTCAAAGCTTTGCAAGCGCACGATTAATCATTTATAGTCAGTTATATTTCAGGAAAAAGGGGGAAATGGCAGATGGCTATGTGGGATAATTCTACGCTTAGCAAGATGGAAAGGCTCAGGTTCGAGAATATTATTGATATGGGATTGGCCTACTCTACCATGCTGCGCGTTTTTGTTGAAGGCTCAAAAAAAGAGTTAGCCGATCGCTTAATCGGCATGACAGTAGAGAAAATCTTCAACGCTGGTTCGAAGGATGAATTCGACAAGGCTCACGCAGACTTCTGCAATTGGGGAATATGTACCATTAGACAAGCAAAGGGAGGCGCTTTGGCAAGCTATGGTCAGATCGTCAAGACCTTGGATGTCACGTTGAAAGTTGCCGTATACTACAGCTATCTGCCAAGTTGTGACCAATCCAAAAAACTATGCGAATGGCTGAATTCTGCAGTGGACACGAACATGATGTATGAGCTCCGAAAGAAACATCCTAACGCAATTAAGCCCTGGCCCACAACAGTGAAGGAAGTGGACAAAAACGCTTACCTCAAATTGCAGCAACTCGTTCGCCAAGAAATAACAACTGAATATGATGATGCAATTACCCCTCCGCAGTATGATGACGATAAATGGAGAGAAGCGAATCAATAGTTGCGCGCGCGAGGTCGAACCGTCGAAAAATCTTGGATTTTTCCCAAGAGCGCGCGAGGATAGATGTCGACTTTTCAAAGAATCCAACACTTTCAGCAGCACTCTGTTGTTTGCTGACGCTTTATCTAGATTGTAGTCAGTCCCAATCACAAACTATCAGTGACCACAGCAAAACGCTAGGAAATGACGAAAACCTACTCATCGAAATTTCAAGAATGTTCCAACAGACGCATGGGGATTGGTGCAAGATAGTAATCGGAGAAATGGCTTCACGTTTCTCTTCTGACAATCAGGGTCAGGCTTTGGTTCTTGCAAAAAATGGGGCGTGGATCCCTCTTTGGGATTCAATTATGGCATACGACAAAGTGACAAAGACCATTTTCTATGAAAGCAAAGAAAGCACAGATAAAAACAGCACAAAACAGCCTTAGAAAAAACCGAAATGGTGCAAGTACAGGAGAAGATACCTGCATCAAAAATATCTATAGTTCCTGATCTGTTTTTGGTGTCTGGTGTGGGATTCGCGCCTCAAACCTAGTGCCGAAATCTCCCGCTATTTCCTCTTTTTTGGGCCTCCTAAGACAAGACTTTTTTGTTTAGGCTGAACTAGCAATCAAGTAGCAATAGGTCTTCCGCACCCTATTTTTCTGTCCGCGCACAAGCGGAAAGGCTAAATCAGACATATCTTAAAACAAATTTCAAGGAAAGTTTATGCAAAATAGAGAGTTTCTGGAAAAACGACTAGTTGTGTACGAAGACGACAATTATCACCGTTCATGGATCAACGTCGGCGCCTCGAGCCGAATCGTTGGATATCTTTCGTCTGAAAAAAGAAAAGAAAAGTTTGGGGTCTTGGATGCTAGAGAACTGAAAATGTGGATTGAAGAACGACTCCGAAGAAAAGATGCGAGTAATTCATGCGTAGTTTTTGCCCAGGACATGGTTCCAGACATATTGGCTCCAGATTACAGTCCATCCGTTATCCTGAGAACCTATCTAGATGTGGGTGGTCGAATAGTGTGGATGGGCGACGTTCCATTTTATCGCAAAGGGAAACTCTATAGGAATCTCAAGAGTCTTTCCACAGAGGAAATTGAGAAAAATAAAAACAAGATTTGGGATGAGTGGGGCTCTGCAGGTATCTTCTCGATTCTAGGCCTAGACGCTGAATTCAACTACTCGCCACTGGGCAAGGCGGAGATAACAAAAGCGGGAAAGAAATGGGGCATAAGAGAGGAAAATAGATGGTATGGCACGAGACCCGTCTTGAAAAGTGGAAGATCCACAAAGGTTCTTGCACAAAGCTCTGCGAAACGATATAGAATGCCGGAATTAATCAAACCAGATGAGAAACAACAACCAATCCTGACAAGTCTCACAGCGATCTTGAGTCTGGTTTATACGATTACTGCAATATTGCTTGGCATCCTTACTGGATTCTCTTCCTTCTACGCAATCACTTCTGGTTTCGAGTTACCACGCATTCTCTTAACGTCTTTTCTTGCCACACTATTCGTTGGAGTACTTGTGAACTATCTCTGGAAGAGATTCAGAAAGAGGAGATACGCCAATGCTTGGGTAGAAAACTTCAACAAAGACTTTCCTCTCTCTGGATTTGTCCGAATATGGGATTATATAATCTATGACCTAGATGAGAAAATGTTGGAAGACCTGTACACACTTGCCACTTACGGTCTTCAGTTGAACTAGTCAGGTAACACTGATCAGCTGACGGACCCATATAGATGGGCTCATAACAAACTAGTGGAGTAATGAAATGACCTTGGGTTCTTTTGAAATGGAAATGATCGGTAAATATGTCAAAGATTCGAAGGGCCTTATCGTTGAACTGCGAAGATGGGAAAGGCCACTTGTGGCAGAAGACATGTATCATGATGCGGTTGTTTTTCACTGGGGAAGACTCTTCAGGTTCCTGAGTATTGAAGATATCACATTCGGTCCTTCCAGAGGATGGAAAAGAAAGGAAGGAGTATTTGATGCGAAATTCGACGCTGCAGGTTGGATCACGGGTAAGTCGATTCCTATCGAATTTGAGATAAGGAGTTCTGGCTTTCGAGACCATGTGAAAAAGGGACAGGCCAAAGGAGGCGAGAATGTTCTCATACTATGTTGGAAAGATGATTGGCATGATCGTCCAAAAGGACTTGATGTCTTAGCGCTTGAATGGTTCTGGAGATGAGTATTCTCAATCGGATTGATATAAACCGGAATGAAACCGCTGGTCAAAGCATCCATTGGCAGATTTCAATGAGGTATCCTTTTTCCTTCAGGCAAGTTACCTTGAATGTATTGTTGGCGAATATGTGCAGATTCAGAAATCCGAATATTGAAGATGTTTGTCCTTCTGTATTAGGTACTTAATCCCCTTTCTTGTGATCTGAAAGAATTGTTCCTCGGGAGGCACATTTTGGAAGAAGGATCTTTCTACTAGTCCTTCTTTCCTAGACTTTTCCAAAATCCTGCTTGTCGCCCAGACAGAGAGCTTGCACTCTTTAGCAATATAGGTCAAAGACGCACGAAAATTCTTCTCTTTCACGCCGTAATCTCTGAATTCGAGCAAGTAGAACAGGACAAGCAGTTTGGGGTCTTTAGGGTTCTTTACCTCCGCAACAACCAATTTCTTGCTTCCTTCCAGAAATCGACCATTCTCAATTGGCTCGAGATTGTACCCTATTTTGCGAAAGAAAGATACTGCAGCCATATCTTTCGAGTCTATATCGGTTGTTTTCATGACCCGTACTTCATTCTGCCTAGCAATCTCCTCAATATGCTGGAGCAATCTTGTTCCATAATGCTTTCTTCGACTATGTTGATCGGTCGTTATACTTTCCAAGAGCCCATATCCCAAAGTTCTCGCTGAGCAAACTGTTTCTCCTTCGATCGTGAGTTCAATGATGTGTTCGTCATTCTCCGTCCTTTCTTTGATTTCACACAAGTTCTTTACTCCTATTGGCTCCCAATATTTCTGGTCATCATATACATGTTTTTGGAATGCCCTGCAATGATTCAACGATTGGCTTTCTGTTGATGTTCTTCTTCATAAATTCCTGAAGATTTGTTATGCTTTGAGCACATGTCTGTTCGGAGGACCAGAAATGGCACGGAAGTGCAGCTGAGTCAAATGGGAGACTAGTGCCCTCTTGAGCAGTTATGATAACTTTCTTTCCAAGACCCAATGCGTACCCTAGTTCAGTAAGGCAGTCCTGCCGCATTCCAGTCAAATCTACTATAGTTAAAGAACTGCTGTAGATTGCTTGAAATACTTCAACATTTAGAAAAGGTTCTTCAGATGCTTCTTTTCCCATCTCAAATCGTTCATACCCCGCGTTCTGGACGACATGATCTACGACATCTCTGAAAAATCTTTCAACTTCACTGAACTCTGGCAGTTTCTTATTTAGAAGACGCGCAAAGAAGACTCTTGGTCTCCGCAGGTGAAAAACGAAGTCGAAGAATTTCTTCTCGAACTCCTCGGCTTTTGGTAGCCGATCTTTGAGGGACAGGGTTGAGAACGCTGCAGCAGCGTGATGAGGTGGCTTATAGTCAAAAAACTTCCCCGGGTTCTCAGTAGCTCTGATCGCCAATCCTTCTGCGGCGCTGGTTTTCGTTTTTAGTTTTATGTCTAATGGAATGACCGGTTTGCATGTGGACATGTACAACTGCGCCAAATGCTCAACGCCTGGTCCTCCCCCTGCCACAGCTAGAATGTCTCCAAATGTGGCTTGTCTCTCTCTGAGGATCCCGCCTATGCTTAATTCAGACCTTATCTGAACCAATTCGACGTTCTCTGTGGAGACCAATCTTTCCCACAAAGGCTTTCTGCCCCTAGGCATCTTTTCCTTCCATCGCGGTAGACCAACTGCGATTATTGGAGCACCTTGTGATTCGGGCTAATCTGGCAGTTTCGTCTTGAAAGTCTCATCTATTGCTTCCAACAATGTCCAATCAAAAATTAATGGTAAATCGTGTTCAGTCTTATGGGTCGGCTCAGATCCGACGGTGACCACAAGCCCCGCACCTTCGGCTAGCGTGCACTTTGCCAGATTCTTGATTAATCTGTGGAAATCTCTGAGTCTCTGAGGCTCAACCTCCGGATCTGCGCTTCCGGCAAAATGAATTCGTCTCCCTCTGATCTTGCCAGAACTATTCTTCAAACAGCTTTTTCCACCTTTCAATCGATGCTTCGGAATCCGCGGTCTTCATTTGAGCGGCAGTGGTCTGAAGAGCAGTGCTCACTCGTGTCCTCTTGTTGCTGCCGGAATCACCCAAGTAATCGTCAACGTGAACTGACTGACCTGTACTGTCTTCTATAGGGCTCAGAACAGCCTTGGACGAATATTCCACAAAGTGTAATAGCATATCTTTGTGATTCGAAGAACCTTGATAGGTCCTGAACGCGTTTATTGCCAGTGACTCAATATGATAACCAGACAGCTGTGCATCTTCCGGCAAGGCCGAATTAATGGCCTTGTAGAGTTTTATTACAGGAACTACTTTGGTGGAGTTTGATTGATTGACACTTGTCAGTTTGTTCGCGAATTTGTCAGGTCTGATTACTCCGCTCCACTCGGTTCCATTTGAACTTGAAATGCGGACACCTGTGACAGTCGAGACTGCAGGTAAGACTTGAATTTCATGTCCATCAGAAAACTTCACAGTCACTGCCAGATTTCCAATTTTTATCTCCGTGTTTGGGAGGCGTTCTCGAAGCTTCTCAGCGAAATATTCAAGAACTTGGCGAGGAGATGCGTCAGCCAGAGCTGTATTGTCGATTGTAGCCAGAACATCAACATCGCTTAATCCATCTATGTAGGTGTGTTTCTTTATTGATCCTCCATAAACGAGATTGATCGAACCGATGTTTTCTTTGGTGAGAGCATCCTTTATTGTTTGGAGATGAGTATTTATTTCGTCGACTTTTCGATTGTTGAAATCTGATAGGACATCCTGGAAATAGGAGTTTACATTTGCTTGATATGAAGCTTGTTTGGCTTCGTCGACTGTGGATTTGAATATTTTCTCTGCATCTTCTGCGGTTCGTGTAGATGGACCTGAATAAGAACTACCGCCTCCCATTGCGATTGCCTCCTAATTATGTTTGATTGTATCAGCTTGTTATAAGTTTTGAATCTACAGATTGTAACCTAGAATTTTTCATTTGCGAGATAGGCTTCCGCAGCCAAACGCTCCTTGCAGGAGATACAGTGGCCACATGGTTCTTTGCTGCTTGAGTGGCAAGAGCTCGTCAAGTCCAATGGGAGCCCATACTTGCGGGCAAGTCTAAGTGTATCTCGCTTGTCTAGGGATATCAAAGGCGCCATAATTATGATGTCAGCTCCAAGAGCTCTGCTAATGCTGTTCTGCGCAGCTCGAACAAAGTCGGGTGTTTGATCCGGGAAAATTGGATTCGCAAGGATACCAATTGCGATCACGTTCACAGACTTGACCTTGCCATAGGCTGCTCCAAGGGTTAAGAAGAGGAGATTTCGAGTGGGAAGAAAGGCGTTCTTTTCTATGTCCAATTTGCTGTCCGTAATTCCGCTAGGGACGCTTTTTCCAAATCCTGAAATATCCATCCGGAAAGGTTCCAGTCCCAGAAAATGGCATAAATTCTGGCAGGATATCCATTCCTTTTCTCGAGCTAGTTGGCCATAATCTATGAAGAGTGGAAAGATTTCGTGCCCCTCTTTTTTCAACAGGAACATCATCAGAGAAGAGTCCACTCCGCCTGAGGCCAATACAACAATCCTCATTCCGATCTTCCTCTCATGTATTGCCATATCGCCATGTCAAAGATGGACAGATTTACACCTAGATCACCGCACAAATTCTGAAGGACTCTTTCTAGCCTAGCGTAAAGGCCAGGGGTTACTCCGTTGCTTTTGTTCGTTGGTATTACCCCGAGCTCTGCCAAGAAAGCAATAACATGCGAATCTATTATTGCCAAAGAATTCGAATAGCCAATGTCGCGGAGAAAATGTGAAGCTTCCTTCAATCCGATTCCATAGATGTTCTCAACTAGCAGATCGCGCACCTCATTTTCAGAGGTACAATGCGTCAGAATCCAGGAGAGCCCGGGTCCTTCCTTGTATAGAGTTTTTGCAGCTTTTACAATGTTTGTGGCCCGGATATTCGGGAAGCGGTATTTTCTGAATGAACCATCTCTCCTTCTGGGCGAGTATATTTGTCTTGAGAGTTCAATGGCAATATTCTGAGCTGCATCTGGGCGTTCAATGATCCTTTCTGTCTTCAAAAACTGATTGGAACGAAGATGTTCGAAGGCAGATAGCGCCAATTCATACGGCACATTGCTCGAGAGGATGCACAGGCAGAGCTCTCCCCACAGTTCTTCTTCCAACATTTCATTCCATCTTTTTCTGAATCGAAAAGCGTCGACTAGTTTGGAGTATTCCTGTACTACCTGAGTAAGCGTTGCGTTGTTGCTAATCTGCACTTTCAAAAATCCCTCAAGGCTCAGGTTCCTAAAGGTATTAAATATTAGGCTTGTCTAATAAAATATTGCTCATTGTTTAACAGGAGGAAGAATGTTGGACGAGGAAAAAAAGAAATATCTTGAAGATTTTTTCAAGAAATGCTATCAGAGACTAGAGATGGGTGAAGAAATCGGCGGAAATAGGTTTGAGCCACTGAATTTGTTTGAAGAAATTAGTAGCGAACTTGCTGACATATCAAATTACGCGTTTCTTCAGTACGTCAAGATTATGAGACTTGAGGAAAAGACGAAGTCAATAGAGACAACCAAAGACCAGAGCAAGCGTGATCAAAGCCAGTCTTAAGAAAAGGCGATTTTGTCAAGAATGTTTTGCCCCACGTACCTGCCGAGAAACTGTCGAATTTCATTGTTACGGATTAGCGCCTGGATCTGTAACATATAGTTTTGATAAAGCAAGAGATTGTGCAACAACACTTTTTCGGTGTAATTTCTTTTGGTACTCGCACAGATTGGACAAGGACAACCTATCAATTCCAAATGGGAAAAATCATTCATTGTTAGACGTTGTGGGTCAATTGCATGCTTAACCCAGTCCAAACTATCAAATGTGTTGGCGCCACAATACGAGTACAGGAGCAATGAAATGAGGTTACCGCATCCAAGTATGTGCAAGATTCTATGATGATTGGAATTGTCGCCGTCGTCTAGAATCTTGCGTATTCTAATTATCGTTTGAGCCTTTTCGACAAGACTGTCGCCACAGTCTCTTTCAGATATTGCAATGAATCTCGATAAAGAAGGGTGTTCCATTACGAAACGACTCGTTAATGAAACAAGCATGTTTGGGTGTATTCCATGCATAATCGGCATGAATCCAGATTTGCTTGAGAGTTTTCTTGAGGCTAAAATGTTGTCTACAGTTTCCTTCGCGAATCCCCCAACGTTCTTTGTCGTTGGCAAGACATCAAAACTACTATAGAAATCGAAATCTATCTGACCCGTTGCAGTTTTATAGAGTTCAAAAGACCAGCTAGCATCGGCTTTCCAGTAACTTTCGTAGATACCGCTGTCCGCAAAGACAAAACACCCATTCTCAAAATACGAGCGAATTTCTTCTGATAGTGCTTTCTTTGCCCTGTTTTCCACCAAATGAAAATCGTAAGCTGAAATGAGAATTCGCGGATAAGAATAAGCGATTAGAAGACGGACTAAGGTCTGGAAGGAGTACTTGACGCCGTAACTTGAGACTGCTGGAAAGTATGCGGGTGTTACGAGGGTTTTCCCATTCATTGTTACTTCGATGACTCGGCAAAGTCCTTCAGATTCACAGATTACCTTCGATGCATCCAATGTAGGCGACTCCACTCAAGTTTAATTGTCTAGTTTATACTTATCTTTCTTGGTTCATTGGTCGATGGAAAAGACTCACGATGATGGAGAAGAGATAGTAGACATGGATTTGGATAAACCAAGCTTGAAGCTTGCGGTGGCCAGTTTGATGGCGGCGAGCTACGCAATACTGACCGTTGTGTTGGGATCGTTTGGCTATTCGTGGATTCAAGTCAGAATAGGCGAGGCACTCGCACCTTTGCCATTTCTCATGGGTTTTCCTGCTGTAGCCGGTCTGACAGTAGGATGTGTTCTTGCTAACTGGTTTAGTCCCATCGGCTTGCCAGACATGATTTTTGGACCAGCATTGACATTCTTTGCTGCACTTCTGTCGTGGAAATTCAATTTCAAAAGGAAAGTCGTGGCATGTGTTTATCCTATTGTGGTGAATGCATTTGGCGTTAGTGCCTATGTCTCTTTGTTCTATAATGTACCTTACCCCATGAGCGTCGTAGCAATAGCGCTTGGAGAAACCATTGCGACAATGTTGATAGGCTATCCATTGCTTGTTTCACTCGAAAGAACAGGAATAGCGCGCTAAAATCAGTATTAAGCAGTGATTCATACCAAACCAAATCGATGCGCGCATGTTTGTTCCTAAATTCCGTTCTTTGAGCGTTGCAATATTGAATCGCCCGTCTGGGCGTATCTCTACTCAAATCATATTTGGCTCATATCGTTGACCCGGGGGAGGGGTCGTCATCACACACCTGGCGAATAGCACGCTACCTGACGTTGCATTTGACTTTATGAGAATGAAACACTTGTGGTTCACGTTGCTGAAAAAAAGCGTAACGCCGTGTTAACACGATTCCAAGGAATAGTCCATCCTTTTCTCGGGAAAGGAGCTTAATTCTTAAAGAACAGTTCCTAGAAACAGAGTGTAACAAAAACTCAAAAATCAACATAGTGTTAATTGGAATTCTGGGAATTCCCAGAAAAATGAGATTGTTACCGATTGTTACAGCAAAATTGTTACAAAAGCATGGGAATTCACGTTAATCCTCGTTTAGCGCGCTATTCAGAAACGAACAAGAATACGTTACGAAAGTAGCTCTCAATGTTACAGCAAAATTGTTACAAAAGCATGGGAATTCACGTTAATCCTCGTTTAGCGCGCTATTCAGAAACGAACAAGAATACGTTACGAAAGTAGCTCTCAACGTTAACGAAGCCTGCGCTCTCATCGAGGACGAATGGAAGTACCATACGGTGAATACGCTGACGGCGGCAAAATCTTCGCAAAACCCAAAGATCCCCTGGCTTCCGATATGTAAACGTTGATTTCAGGACCCGGTCATCTTTCAACATAATGGTGCGGGGGGTGGGATTTGAACCCACGAACCTCTACAGGATAGGCTCCTGAAGCTTTCGCGCCTCTTTTTTTGTTTTTTGGCTCTACGCCTTTGGCCAAGCTTGGCGACCCCCGCCTGGCATGTTATTGGTGCATGTGAAAAGGTTTAAGAGTTACTATAAGCTTTGCATAGGACAGGTGATTTCATTTGCCAACTCACGGTTCACTTTCAAAGGCTGGGAAAGTCAGATCTCAGACTCCCAAGATACAGTCCACTCCTAAGAGAAGCCCGACTCCAAGGTATCGCAACAGACGCAACTTCGAGAAACGCGTGATTCTCCAGAGAAAACCCGGACAAAACTGGGTCTAACCAACTTCTCAAACCTTAATTTCTCGTTCGGCAATAATCACAGGTTATGTCAGCTTCGCTTGTGATACTGAACGCCAACATAATCACACTAAACCCTAAACAGCCAAAAGCCACGGCAGTAGCCATTCACAAAAGCCGAATAGTCGCCGTAGGTTCCAACGCCGAAGTCCGCAAACACATAGCCAAAAGCACAAAGATCGTAGATGCCAACCACGAGACCGTCGTGCCAGGCCTCGTCGACTGCCACGTCCACATGACAGAATTCGGCTTCTTCCTCCAAACCCCCGACCTAAGAAACACACAGTCCATAAAAGAAATGCAACAAAAACTCCGAGAACACGCCTCCAAAACCCGCGGAAAAGGCTGGATTCAGGGAGGAAGATGGGACCAAGAAAAATTCGCCGAAAAGCGATACCCAACCCGCTGGGACCTGGACGCTGCAGTATCGGACAGACCTGTTTTCCTAGTTCGCGTCTGCGGCCACATCGGCGTCGCAAACACCCAAGCCCTCCGACTGGCGGGCATAACGAAGGAAACCGTCGTTGAGGGCGGAAAGATAGACTTGGACGAAGCCACCGGCCAGCCCTGCGGAATCATAAGGGGGAACGCTATGCGTCTAATCTGGAAAGTCGTTCCCCAGCCGAGTTCAGAAGTTCTGGAAGAAGCCTGCGTGCTGACGTGTAAGAAGGCTGTGGAAGCTGGACTCACCGGTGTTCATTGGCTGGTGGAGACCACAGATGAGATTCGGGCCATAAAGAAGCTCGATTCCGAGGGAAAACTGCCCATAAGAGTCTATCTAGGCGTTCCATTGAGGCTCATGGACAGGCTTGCCAACCTCGGCCTGTCAACCGGAGCCGTGGACAGCATGGTCAGAATGGGTTTTGTCAAGCTCTTCGCCGACGGTTCTCTCGGCTCCCGAACCGCAGCCTTGAAAGAACCGTACTCTGACGAGCCTAAGTCAACTGGGCTGCTGCTTCACTCGAAGAAGAAGCTGTGCCAGCTTGTCCTAGAAGCCCACAAGGCCGGGTTCCAGGTGGGCGTGCACGCCATAGGCGACCGCGGCATCGAAAACGTTCTAGACGCTTACGAAGAGGCCTTGAAGCGGTTTCCAATGGAGGATCACAGACACAGAATCGAACACTGCTCCGTCCTCAACCCCCAACTCATCAGACGCATGAAAAAGCTGTGCCTCATCGCCTCCGTCCAGCCACACTTCGTCGTCTCTGATCCCTGGATCGTCGACCGCGTGGGCAGAAAACGCGCTCGCTGGGTCTACCCCTTCAAAACGCTCGTGAAAAAGGGCGTAGTCGTCGCTTCCGGCTCCGACTGCCCCATCGAGGACATCAGCCCCCTACTCGGCATCTGGGCAGCCGTAGCCAAAAGAAGTCCGGACGAAAGTCTCACAGTTAAGGAGGCTCTCGGGAGCTACACACTGAACGCGGCCTACGCCAGTTTCGACGAAGACAAAAAGGGAACGATTGAAGTCGGAAAGCTGGCGGATTTCACGGTTCTGTCGGACGATTTGTTCAACATTGAACCAGACGTGATCAACAAGGTTGTCGTGGAGATGACCGTCGTTAACGGAAAGGTGGTTTATGCTCGTGAAGACTCTTTCTAGCGCGCGCCAAAAGAAGAAACCTTTTTCTATCCTTCATGCGCAATCATCGTCAGTGTCTGTCTAACTTTCTCCAATTTCCTTATCTTGTCATGTGTTTCCTTAAGCTTGTCCATAGTATCCGCTCTTGTTCTTACAATGATGTCATATACGCCGTAGAGAGCATAAGCTTCTTCAACCCCCTTAATCTCCTTCAATGTTTTCATCAACTGTGGGTGATATTCTTCTGAATTTATCAACAAATATGCCATAGGCATCCAAATCACCTTTTACTCTTTTCTGAACACTTGGCTTTTAGCTTTT
>Ga0187886_1002596_pt1 | contig 14301 bp, 11 predicted proteins | sample June2016WEW_20_1_FD_133001 | JGI IMG/M metagenome (GOLD analysis project Ga0187886, IMG submission 133001) | Peatland microbial communities from SPRUCE experiment site at the Marcell Experimental Forest, Minnesota, USA - June2016WEW_20_150 | ecosystem: Environmental > Terrestrial > Soil >... | reverse complement strand
GGCCGCGTCGCCCTCGGGCAGCCGGATCGCGATCCCATCGTCCGACCAGATCGTCTGGGCGCCCCCGCCCAACCTCTCCTCCAGGCGCGCTTCGATCGCCAGCGCCCAGGGGGCATGAACCCGCCCGCCGAAGGGCGTCAGGATCACCACTCGCCAATCGCCCAGCTCGTCGCGGAACCGCTCCACGACGACGCGCCGGTCGGTCGGCAGGTGACCGGCCGCCTCTCGCTCCTCGGACAGGTAGTCCAGCACGTTCTGTGCTGCCAGATGGTCCAGGTCGTGGTGCTCGAGCAGCCGGCGCCGCGCCCGCTCGCGTCCGCGCTCGCCGGCCCCGAGGTTGCCCTCGAGCTCTCGCACGAACTGGCCCAGCGCCCGCCCCAGCTCGATCGGACGGCCCAGCCCGTCGCCGTGCCAGAACGGGATCTTGCCCGGCACGCCGGGTGCCGGCGAAACGACGACGCGATCGGGCCGGATATCCTCCACTCGCCAGCTCGAGGCCCCGAGAGCGATCACCTCGCCGACGCGGCTCTCGTAGACCATCTCCTCGTCCAGCTCGCCGACCCGCCGGCCGGGCGTCCCGGCCTCGCCGACCAGGAACACTGGATACAGCCCGCGATCCGGGATCGTGCCGCCGCTGGTGATCGCCACCGTCCGCGCGTCACGGCGGCCTTCGACCAGTCCCGTCTCGCGGTCCCATACCACCCGCGCCTTGAGCTCCGCGAACTCATCGGAGGGGTACGCCCCGGCCAGCATCCCCAGGACCGCCTCGAAAGCGTCGCGCGTCAGCGTCTCGTACGGCGCCGCTCGCCGCACCGTCTCGTACAGCTCGTCGGCCTGCCACGGCTCGCGCACCGTCATCGCGACGATCTGCTGGGCCAGGACATCCAGCGGGTTGCGCGGCAGCTTCGTCTCCTCGATCGCACCCTCGTGCATCCGCGCCGTGACCACCGCCGCTTCCAGGAGATCGCCGCGGTATTTGGGGAAGATGACGCCGCGGCTCGGCTCTCCCACGTGGTGCCCGGCCCGGCCGACCCGCTGCAGGCCGCTGGCGACGCTGGTGGGAGATTCGACCTGGATCACCAGGTCGACGGCGCCCATGTCGATGCCCAGCTCCAGAGAGCTGGTGGCGACGATGGCCGGCAGCCGCCCTGCCTTGAGCTCCTCCTCGATCTGGACTCGCTGCTCCCGCGCGAGCGAGCCATGGTGAGCCCGAACCAGCTCTTCGCCGGCCAGTTCGTTCAGCTTGTTGGCCAGCCGCTCGGCCATGCGCCGCGAGTTGCAGAAGACGATCGTGGAATGGTGCGCGCGAATGAGCTCCAGAATCTTGGGGTGGATCGCCGGCCAGATGCTGTGGCGAGCCTCGGGACCGTCGACCGGGCCACCGGGCCCCTCCTCGGTCGGCAGCTGGGTTGGCGGAGCCAACACCTCGCCGAGCCTGCTCATGTCCTCGACCGGGACGCGGACCGATAGCTCTAGGGCTTTGCGAGAGCCCGCATCGACGATCGCGACGTCGCGGCTCTCCCCCGCCCGGCCCGGCCTAGCTCCACCCAGGAACCGGGCGATCGTCTCGACCGGTCGCTGGGTCGCCGAGAGCCCGATCCGCTGGGGCGGGCGTGCGGTCAGCTTCTCCAGCCGCTCCAGGCTGAGAGCCAGGTGAGCGCCGCGTTTGGTGCCGGCCAGGGCGTGGACCTCGTCCACGATGACGTGCTCGACTCCGCGCAACATCTCGGCCGCCTGGCTGGTGAGGATCAGGTAGAGCGACTCGGGCGTCGTGATCAGGATGTCCGGCGGGTTGCGGACGAGGTGGCGGCGCTCGTCGGCCGGTGTGTCGCCGGTCCGGACCCCGACTTCGATCTGCGGAACGGGCTCGCCCATTCGTTCGGCGGCCATCCGGATTCCAACGAGTGGCACGCGCAGGTTGCGCTCCACGTCGTAGATCAGGGCCTTGAGCGGCGAGACGTACAGGACCCGCACCGTGCCCGGCGCCCTGGCGGAGCGGACCCGCGGCTCGCGGCCCAGCCGATCGAGGCACCACAGAAACGCGGCCAGGGTCTTGCCGCTGCCGGTTGGGGCGTGGATCAGGGTGTGGCGCCCGGCCGCGATGCTCGCCCAACCCCCGACCTGGGCGGGAGTGGGCGCCGGAAAGGCCGAGCGGAACCACTCGGCGACCGCCGGGCTGAACAGGGCGAGCGGGTCGTCGGTGCCACCGAGAGCGTTGGCAGAGATGGAGGCAGCCACGAGACGCCCAGTATAGGCGGCACACCCGTATTAGACCATACGTTCGCTACACCGGTTTCTTGCCCGGGGCGTCGTCTCGTGTCGGCTCGCTAGGCTTCGCGACAGCACCACCGCCATACGGGTCGACTTGCACACCGCTTACATGTCGCGCTCTTCCACCGGTTGATCTGGCTCCTGCGCCGCACGATCCTTTCCCCAATGACATCGTCCCGAACCGCAGCGGCCGTTCTGATCGCCAGCATCGGCGCCGCTCTGATCGTCGCCGGGTGTGGTCCGCAAGCCGGCTGGGGCTCCACTTCGGGCGCGTCTCCGAGCCCGATCGCCACCGCCAGTCCGATCGCGTCTCCCAGCCCAACGTCTCCCAGCCCGGGCGCGTCTCCCAGCCCGATCGCGTCTCCCAGCCCGATCGCGTCTCCCAGCCCGGGGGCATCTCCCAGCCCGATCGCGGCCGCCCCGGACGGGACCACCACGTACACGATGAGCCACGACGGCGTGACTCGGACCTACGTCCTCCACGTGCCGGCTCGCCTGGACCGCACCCGGCCTGCCCCGTTGCTGATCGAGTTGCACGGCGGTGGCGGTGACGGGGCCGAGATCGACCGCCTGACCGGCTTCTACGCCATCGCCGATCGAGAACGATTCGTTGTGGCGGCCCCGAGTGGCGTGAACAAGAACTGGAACGATGGCCGCCCGGAGATCGACACCGCCACCGGCGGCGCCGATGACGTGGGCTTCCTGTCGGCGATGATGGACAGGATCGCCGGCCAGGTCCCCGTCGATCGAAGCCGCATCTACGTCACCGGCATGTCGAACGGCGCCATCATGTCCGGCCGGCTCGCCTGCGAGCTGTCCGATCGGATCGCGGCCTTCGGCCAGGTCTCCGGTACGGCGTCCACCGAGATTGCCGGCAGCTGCCATCCCGGCCGCTCCGTGCCGGTCCTCGAGATCCACGGCACGGCCGATCTCGTCGTCCCGTATGCGGGCGGTACCGTGGCGCCGCAGCTCGACGGCCGCGGCCAGGTCGTGGGCGTGGATGCATGGGCCGCCTTCTGGGTCGCCGACGACGCGGACTCGTCGGCGCCGGAGATCACCCACATCGGCAGCGACACGACCGTCCGAACCTGGCACGGCGCCTCACCGCAGTCGGACGTGGTCTTCTATCGGGTCGAGGGCGCCGGCCACACCTGGCCGGGCGGGCCGGACTTCCCCGGGCGGGCCGTCGGCTCGACGACCCATTCGTTCAGCGCCTCCGCGGTGATCTGGGAGTTCCTGGCCAGCCATCGGCTGGCGAGCTAGCCGATCTCGCGGTCGCCACCGGCGCCGCGGCAGTGACCCCCGGGTGACTCGAGCTGACCCTCCGCTATGGTCGGGGCGAGAGGACTTGAGCCGACGGTTCCCGCATGCCGGATTGTCGTGCCGAGATGGGTCGTGCATACCCTGCGCAGTCTTGCGGAGGCTCGCCATGGTGGGCAGCCCGAGTCTTCGTGAGTTACTGTCTTGTATGCCGTTGACCGTCTCGGCGACGGGTTGTCAGGGTAGTGGTTAGAGCGGTCCGAAGTTGCCGGTAGACGCCTGGCGGGCTAGCTCTCACTCCAAGAACCTCTGCAGCTCGTGGCAGTCGAGCCAATGCGAGTCCGGCCCGCCTGGGCATCCGCACGACTTGACCTTCACCTCATCCTCGCCGGTCGCCGCCGAGCGGACGGCTGACGGCCGCCCTAGTGAACTAACCGCACACCGTCGAACGACGGCGCACCTCCGCTGGTCCGCCGACGATCCCGGCCCGGTGCCGGCCAGTTCGTGCGGCTGCGTCGAGGGCCTCGCGCGTGATCGGGCCATTGACGGCGAGGACCGAGGGCGTAGAGTGTCCTGGCGTCCTTGGCCCGGCTAGGAGGGCTCCCGGTGCACCGGTTGCTGCTCGTCGCACTCGTCGTGGCCGGATGCTCAGGCGCGTCCGCAACCATCAGCCCGAGCCCGACTGCTCAGCTTCCGGCCACGCCCACCGCGCAACCGTCTGTCAGCGCGTCGGCATCGCCGGACATCGCCGCTCTTGCCTCCAAGTACCTTGAGATAGTAGGCGTTGCAAACCCGAAGATCGATGCCTGCAACTCAGGGGTGCAGGCAGGCGAGAACAGTTCCGACTTAGCAGCGGTCAAAGCGTCCCTCCAAATTTGCATCGATGCGTTTGCAGGCATGACCGATAGCCTGGCGGCGGTCAATTGGGGCCCCGTTCAACCCAAGGTGGATAACGTGATTGCGGCGATCGCCAAGACGAAGGCGGTAGTCAATGACATGACATCCTCGGCGAGCATCGCTGAGGTGAAGAGCCACAGCAGCGCCCTTGTGTCGGCGGACGGCGACCTCGCAGCCGCCGTCGCTGTGCTCCGCGTGGCCCTTGGATTGCCGCAGGCGCCGCAGCCGACGCCCCGACCGGCGCTCCAGTTCTCGCCCGCGACCCTGCCCGATGCCCAGGTCGGTTCATCCTACGCTGCCACCATCACCGTCAGTCAGGCCGTGACGCCCGTGGGTGGCGCCTCGGTCCAGCACGGCGCGCTCCCCGCGGGCCTCGACCTCGCATTGGCCAAGGAGCTAGATAACACGATCCAGATCTCGGGAACGCCCACCGTCGCCGGCACGTTCAGTTTCACCATCTACGTGTGGTGCTACGGCACGAACGTCAACGGGCAGACCGCCACCCAGGGGTACACCCTGGTGGTGAAGTGAACTAAGGGAAGTCTGGTCGGGGCGAGAGGACTTGAGCCTGCCACGTTGGCCGTGTCGCGCAGACAGACAGAGACGGCGAGCTTTGCGGCCCGCCGTCTCCTGGTGCAGGGAGGAAATGGGACGAGACTCTCCCCGCATCCTGGTTCGTGAAGGAACCTATCCCAGGGCGTACTTGACGACCGGGATCCTCTCAGTGATGGCCAGCTTCTCGACGACGGAGTCGAGGGCGTAGGCGCCGGCGCCGACGTAGGCGATGACGCCCGCGATCAGGCCGTACATGAGCTGGTTGTTGAACGGGCCGGATGCGAAGCTCATCTGAGCGACGAAGAACAGGGTCATCATGAGAACGCCGCAGACGCTGGCGAACCGGGTGGCCAGGCCGAGGATGAGAGAAACGCCGATCGCGAGCTCACCGGATACGACCAAGACGTTGATGACCGAAACGGCCGCGGGATTGCCCGCGAGCGAAACCCAGAAGTCCTTGGTGGGATTGATCCCGGCAGTTCCGAGCCAGTTCCCGGCCGTGCTCTTGGCCAGGAAGCTGGCCGCCGAGAACGGCCCAAGCAGGAGCTTGTCCAGGCCGGCAAACAGGAAGCCGAGCCCGAGTACTGCCCTCAGGACGAAGATCCCACGATCCCTGCTATCCACCGTATGTCCCTACACCTTTCAGTGGCGGTCCACCTGCCCGATCAGCCAGGCCGTGAACCTATCCATGTCGATGCAATGAATGTAAAGGTCGTTACTGATTTCTTAGGGTGCCGTTGGTCCCGAAGGTCCCGGTCCGGTCGGACCCTTTAGAACAGCATCAAAGTCAGTGTTCGGAATGGGCGGTACGTCGAGCGCCACGCGGGGCCCGCCATTGGACCGAGTGAGGCCGATCGACGGGGCGGCACGACCCGTCAGCGGAGCGGCACGAGCTAGGCGGCCCCCGGCGGCAAGTGGACGGCGGACAGGGAATCGGGGTCGGCGGCGGCCACTTCCGGCGGCGCGGGCCGAATGCCGAAGTTGCCGGAACGAAGGAGGCGCGTGGCCACGTCCCGGCGCAGCTCCCTGGGGAGTGGCTCGATGGGATCGCGCTCCGCGGCCGTGTGGAGCGCCACGAGAGACCGGCCGCTGCCGTCGTGCTCAACGACGATGGTCCGCAACAGGGCCGTGGCCAGGCCGCGGCGCCGCCAACCCGGGGCCACGCCCAGGGCCACCAACTCGTCCGGGCCATCGAGCGGACCCGGCGCCGTCAGCGCGACTCCGACCAGCCACTCCCCGATGACCGCGCCCGTTGCGACGGCGCCGTCCCGTACCGCCGCCCGCAGGAGAGCCAACCCATCGGCCGGGTCGGCGGGTCCGACCGTGCGGGGCGCGAGCGCCACGCGATCGAGGATCGCCGGTGTGAGCGCCAGGACCGCGGGGTTGGCCTCGGGTGCGGCCGGCGGCGCTTCTGCCGCCGACGCGGCGCTCGTCGGTGAGCCGCGCCCCTCCCCATCGAACCGCCACCAACCCTCGCGCTCGGCAGCGCGCAGCAGGGCTGGCACCGTAACCGTTCGAACAAGCGAAACCGTTCGCTCGTCTCTTTCGGCTGCAGCCGGGCTCACCGAGCGCTCCGCCGGCAGATCCGGTTCATCCTCGAAGCCGGAGGGCAGCGGGGAGTCGTCCCAGCGCGCCGCGTCGGCGGCCCACCGCGCCCGCCAGGCTTGGGGGAGCAGCCGCGGCGCCTCCCGGTGCGCGGCCGCCAGCCACGTCAGGGCCCACGCCCGCGGCACGACCCGATACACGGAGTACCCGCCACCGCCGGTCGCCAGCCACCGGCCGCCCGCGTACCGGTGCGCAATCCGGTCGACCAGCCGGGCCGCCTCGCCCATCGCCGTCGTCGTCAGCGAGAGGTGCGCCAGCGGATCCCAGACGTGGCCATCGGCGCCGTGCTGGCTGACCACCACGTCCGGACCGAACGCGGCGGCCAGCGCCGGGACCACGCCACGCAGCGCGGCCAGCCACGCCTTCGGTCCGCTGAGCGGCTCGAGCGGCACGTTCACGCAGGTCCCCGCCGCGATCCCCTCCCCCAGCTCGTCGACGAAGCCCGTCCCCGGGAAGAGCGACCGGCCCGACTCGTGAACGGAAACCGTCAGCACGCCGGGGTCGGCCGCGTGCAGCGCCTGGACGCCGTCGCCGTGGTGGACGTCGAGGTCCACGTAGAGGACGCGCAGGCCATCGCGCCGCGCTCTGGCTATCGCCAGGGCGACGTCGTTGTAGATGCAGAAGCCACTCGCACGGGCTCGCATGGCGTGGTGGAGCCCGCCGCCAGGGTGGTAGGCATGCTCCGCCTCGCCACGCAGGATCGTCTCCATGGCCCGGATCGAGCCGCCGGCCACGGCCGCCGCCGCCTCGTGCATCCCCGCGAAAGCCGGATCGTCCCCAGGCCCGATCCCCGCCTGGGGCTCGCCGGAGGGATGGGCCGAGAAGCGCCGCACTGTCGCGACGTAGTCGGGGGCATGGAGCCATTCGAGCTCGGCGTCCGTCGCCGGTTCGGGCGCCAGCCCCGGTTCGGCGCCCACCGCACGCAGCAGCTCTATCCCCGGCCCGAACCGGCGCGGGCTCAAGGGGTGGTGCGGCCCGAAGTCGTACGTGAGCGAGCGAGGCCCAAAGACCACGAGCGGGCCGCTGCCATTCCGTTCCGCCATGGCCGAATGATCGCGCTGCCGGTCAAAGTCGTCTCGACCGGGCCGGTGAGCGCCCAGTGGGGACGCTTAGGCCCTCAATCTGGACATATTCCAACCCGGGCAGCACTAGGCGAGATCATCCGCGTCGCGCGAGTCCCTGACTCGGCAAATGGCCCGGCCGAGAGCACGAGTTGAGCACGAAGGCAACTCGATTTGGCCGCCAATGGCTCGATTCGACCGGTGAGGCCTGGCCAATGCTACGGGGGTTGGCATTTGGCAGGACCGTGCGGTGCGGCGAAACCAAACGCCCGCGCAGAGGCCGATGAGCTTCCCCTGCCGACCCAAACCGCCTGCGGCCGGCACACCAGCCGCGTTACGCTGCCGTAGTGAGCACGTCCGAGACCTCGTTCCTGATCCGCCCCGTCCGCCCCGATGAGTACGAGGCCCTCGGTGACCTGACCGTGGCGGCCTATCACGCCATCCCGACCGAGATGCCTCACCAGGCGATCTACGACCTCCAGCTGCGCGATGTGGCGCGGCGGGCCCAGACCTCGTGCGTGCTGGTGGCGGTCGGAGAGACGGGCGAGCTGCTCGGCGGCGTGACCTACGTATCCGGCCCGGACGACCCGTACTCCGAGGAGCTACGGGACGGTGAGGCCGGCATTCGGATGCTGGCCGTGGACCCGGCTCACCAGGGAGCCGGCATCGGACGCGCCCTGACGAGAGCCTGTCTCGAGACCGCCCGGGCCGCCGGCCGCACTCGCCTGGTCCTGCACACGGGGGCGTTCATGCCCGCCGCCGTCCACCTGTATGAGGCAATGGGTTTCGAGCGCCTGCCCGCTCTCGACTTCGCGCCGGCCCCGGGGATCGACCTGATCGCCTACGCCTTCGAGCTCGTCGGCCAGTGACCGGCTAGTCGACCGAGGGAGCGCCGCCCGGCCCCGCGGGCGCCGGAACCGGCGCCACACCGCTGGGCCGGCCCTGACCCAAGCGCGGCACCGCCCCGCGTAGCACCGCGATCGCCGCCACTGCTTCCGCGCCCAGGGCGACCGCCCCGTTCATGACCAGCGCCGCGGGCGTACCCCACAGGCCGCCGACGCCGCCCGTGAGCCCGTTCCCGATCGGCGTGGAGCCTGAGAAGACGGTCGTGTAGACGCTCATGACCCGTCCCCGAAGCGGACCTGGAACGGTGATCTGGACCAGCGAGTTGGCGCTGGCCGCGGTCGCGATCGCGCCCACTCCGCAGAAGAAGACCGCGACCATCGCAAGCGGATATGCGGTCGTGCTGGCCAGGACAAGCTCGGCCGCTCCGAGGATCATGCCGCCTCCGATCAGCACCCGAATGTGCGGCCGCCGCAGCGTGGCGACGGCCAGGGCCGACGTCAGCGCCCCGGCTCCCATCGCCGCGAAGAGCATCCCGTAACCGCCGGAACCGACGTTCAGGACGCGGGCGGCCATCACCGGCAGAACCACGTTGAAGTTCATGCCGAAGGTCGAGACGAACCCGACCACGGTGATCGCGAGCAGCACTATCGGCGTGCGCCAGACGTATTTGAGACCCTCGGCCAGGTTCCCCCGGACCTCCACCAGGCTCCTGGGCATAGCCAGTCTGTCGGCCGGCCTCAGTTCCGCGTCCCTCATGGCCAGCAGCCCGATGACGACCGCCCCGTAGCTGAGCCCGTTGAGAATGAAGCACAGCGCGGTACCCAGAACTCCGATCAGGATCCCGGCGATCGCCGGGCCAACGATCCTCGCGCCGTTGAAGACGGCCGAGTTGAGGGCGATCGCGTTGGCGACGTCGTCGTGACCCACCATCTCCACCACGAAGGACTGGCGAGACGGCATGTCGACCGCGTTGACGATGCCCAGCAGGAACGCCAGCACGAAGATGTGCCAGGCCGCTACAAAGTGGAAGTAGTCGAGCCCGCCCAGGGTGAGGGCCAGCAGGCCCGCCGCGCACTGCGTGCCGATCACCGTGAACCGCTTGGGCCAGATGTCGGCGATGATCCCGCCGAACAGGCCGAGCCCCAGAACGGGCAGGAACTGGACCACGCCCAGCAGGCCGATGTACACGACCGCCTGGTCCCACCCGACGAGGGTCCCAAGGAGCCAGGCCTGGGCCAGCGTCTGCATCCACGTTCCGGTGACGGAGATCAGCTGGCCAAAGAAGAAGAGGCGGAAGTTGCGGTGCCTCAGGGCCCGCCCGGCGGCCAGGAAGCGGACCCGCCCGCCGACGATCATCGGGTGGCCTCGCTCTCGGCATCGATCTTCGCGACGGTTTGGGCACGGCGCCCTGCGGTCTCGTCCACCATGGTCTGGAGTCGATCGATCTTGGTCCGCAGCATCGCGATCTGATGGTCGTACCGGGTGACGCGGTCGCGCAGGATCTGGAGTCGTTCGCTCGGATCGGCGGTGGCGTGGTAGGCCTCGTGGCCGCGCTCCCGAGCTGCTTCGTCCTCGAGCAGCTGGGCTATCTCCGCCAGAGAGAAGCCGGCATCGTCGCGCAGCCCTTTGATGAAGCGCAGCCGCTCCAGGTCCGTGTCGTCGTACAGCCGATAGTCGCCAATGGAGCGTGCCGCCGGCCGCAGCAAGCCCACCTCCTCGTAGTACCGAACCGATCGGGGCGTCAAGCCGACCTCGATTGCGGCCTCCTGGATGCGTAGCAGCCGGCCCGGCTCGGTCGGGCTCGTCCTCGTGTCCATGATGGATCCATCCTAGCCCAACCTTGCCGTTTACGTGAAAGTTGAGGTCAGACGTCCAGCCACCGACCGCCCGTTTGACTGCGCGGCGGCCGCTCGCACCGATTCCGCGCCCGCTATGATCTGACTTCGGGCACGAGGAGGTGCCCGGGCGTCTGGTCGAAGAGGAAGCGGCGCGGCGTCGTGGCGAACAGGTGCAGGCTGGTGCGCCTGAGAGCGGCGATAGCCCACCACATCACTGCCCCCAGCTGAGACGGTGCGGAGCCAATCCGGCTCCCGTTTCGCTCCTTCCTCATCCAGGCGCCGCTCCGCCGCCCCGTCAATACCGGCCCCGGTCGGCTCATGGCGTCCCGTCGCCAGCAGCCAGGAGACGCTCAGTTCGGCGATCCAGTCCAACCGTCACCACTGGAAAGGGATCGAAATGGGGAACCTGAGAAGGCCCAACGCGAACGAAGTAACGGGCTCCGTCAACCGATCGCGCAGCGTCGTCCCGATGTCGGGCCTGTGCACCGCCTGCCACGACGGCTGCACGGGTGGCTGCGAGATATTCCTGGCAACGATGCGCGGTCGAGAACTGCTCTACCCGCAGAACTTCGGCGAGGTCACTGCCGGGGCGGACAAGAACTACCCGATCGACTACTCGCACCTGAACATCCAGGGCTACGCCGTCGGAGCCGAGGGTCTGCCCGAAGGCGAGGTGCCCGGTCCTGACACGGCGCTCTTCCCACGAGTGGACACCGAGACCGAGTACGGCTGGGACAAGAAGGTGAAGATGAAGATGCCTGTCTTCACCGGCGCTTTGGGCTCGACTGAGATAGCCCGGCGCAACTGGGAGCACTTTGCCGTCGGCGCCGCCCTCGCCGGGGTGACGCTGGTCTGCGGCGAGAACGTCTGCGGCATCGACACCGAACTCGAGGTGACGCCAAAGGGCAAGGTTGCCAAGTCGCCCGAGATGGACCGCCGCATCGAGACCTATCGGCGCTATCAGAGCGACTACGGCGAGATCCTCGTCCAGATGAACGTCGAGGACACGCGCCTGGGCGTGGCCGAGTACGTCCTCGAGAAGCACGGCCTCCAGACCATCGAGCTCAAGTGGGGCCAGGGCGCCAAGTGCATCGGCGGCGAGATCAAGGTCAAGACCCTCGATCGGGCCCTCGAGCTGGCGCGACGCGGCTACGTCGTCCTGCCGGACCCGAACATCCCCGACGTCCAGCTCTCGTATCAGGACGGTGCAATCCGCGAGTTCGAGCGCCACTCGCGGCTCGGATTCGTCACCCGGGAAGGCTTCCTGGCTGAGTGCGAGCGGCTCCGCAAGCTCGGCTTCGAACGGATCACACTCAAGACGGGGGCCTACTCGCCGGTAGAGCTGGCGATGGCCCTACGCTACGGCGCCGAAGCCAAGATCGACCTGCTGACCATCGACGGCGCTCCCGGCGGCACCGGCATGAGCCCGTGGCCGATGATGAACGAGTGGGGCGTTCCCTCTATCTACCTCCACTCGCTTGCCTACCAGTATTGCAAGCAGCTCGAGTCGCGCGGAATCCGACCGCCCGACCTCGCCTTCGCCGGTGGTTTCTCGACCGAGGACGGCATCTTCAAGGCTCTGGCCCTCGGCAGCCCGTACGTGAAAGCGGTCTGCATGGGCCGAGCGCTGATGATCCCGGGCATGGTCGGCAAGAACATCGGCATCTGGTTCGAAGAGGAGAGGGTGCCGCGTCTGGTCCAGAAGTACGGCACCCGCGTCGAGGAAGTCTTCATCTGCTGGGAAGAGCTGAAGGCGACCTACGGAGAGGCGATCCACGAGATCCCGCTGGGCGCCATCGGCATCTTCACCTTCGCACAGAAGATGCAGATCGGACTCCAGCAGCTCATGGCCGGCAGCCGCAACTTCCGCCTGGCGACGATCGGCCGCAACGACCTGATGTCGTTGACCGAGGAGTGCGCCAAGGTAACCGGCATCCCGTACGTCATGAACGCGTACGAGAAGGAAGTCGCGGCAATCCTCGAGTCTTAGCCCGGATCCACCTCCGAGCCGGGCGGCACCGCGCAACACCGGAGCGTCCTTCTGGACACGCCCGGATGTCGCGCTATGCTCGCGCTTCGCGGCCCTCCGGGAGGGGTCGCGGAGCGAGGTGACATGTCATGGCGCGTTCGATGTGGAAGGGGGCTATCCAGTTCGGCCTGGTAACCATTCCCGTCAAGCTCTATCTGGCGACGGAATCGAAGGGCGTGAGCTTCCACATGCTCCACGCCGACTGCCACGGCCGGATCCAGATGAAGACGTACTGTCCCACCGACGACGCCTACATCGAGCGCAGCGACACGGTCCGCGGCTACGAGATGGCGCCCGGCCAGTACGTGGTCGTCACCGACGAGGATCTGGCCTCGGTGCCGCTCAAGACGGTCCGGTCCATCGAGATCGAGCAGTTCGTGCCGGTCGACTCCGCCGGCGAGGCCACTCGCTTCGTCAAGCAGGCGTACTACCTGGAGCCCGATCCGATCGCTCGCAAGGCCTTCTACCTGCTGAGGCAGGTCCTCGCCGACCGCGGCCTGCGGGCCATCGGCAAGATCGTTCTTCGCGATCGCGAGCAACTGGTCGCCATCGACCCGTTCTCCTCGACGATGCTCCTGTCCACGCTGTACTGGCCCGACGAAGTCAGGTCCACCGCCGAGCTGGCACTGCCTGAAGACGGGGCCGAGATCAAGCCGGGCGAACGGGCCATGGCCGAGCAGCTCGTCGCGGCTATGACGGCCGAATTCGATCCCGCCGGTTTCCACGACGAGTACCGCGAGGCGCTGATGGCGATCATCGAGGCCAAGGCCGCGGGATCCGAGCTTGCCGAGCCCATGGCGGCGCCGGCCGCCGGCTTGACGGACCTGATGGCGGCTCTCGAAGCCAGCGTCGCCGCCGCCAGGGCGGCGCGTGAAACGAAGGCGCCCGAACTGATGGCGGCCGCGGCCGGCAAGAAGCGCTCCCGCACGCCAGCGCCCGTTGCCGCCGGGACCGCCGCCCCAGCCGAGGCCGCGCCGGTCCGCCGCCGCAAGTCAGCCTGAGTCGAGGACGGCACGCGAGCGGCGCTTGCTCGCCGTCGACCGTCGCTTCGCACAAAGCCGCAAGCGGCTCAGAGTGCTTCGCGAGCGGTCGCGGCTCCCGTCGCCGCTCATGAGCGGCCGGCATTCGCTGGCCTAGTCCGCCGGCGTTCGCTACCCTACGGCGCATGTCCGGACACCCCTGGCCGCTGTTCGACCTTCGACTTCGAACGCCGCGTCTCGAGCTGCGCCTCCCGACCGATGACGACCTGCTGGCCCTGGCAAAGGTCGCTCGAGCCGGCATCATGGAGGAGGGTCAGGTCTTCTTCGCCGTCCCGTGGCACGACCTCCCCTCGCCCGCCTTCGAGCGCCAGTTCCTCCAACACTGTTGGAAGTCGCGCGGCAGCTGGTCACCCACGAACTGGACTCTCGGGCTGGCCGTCGTGACGGAGGGCCAGCCGATCGGCATTCAGGACGTCATGGCCGAGCAGTTCGCCATCCGGCGTACCGTCCTGACCGCCAGCTGGCTCGGCGCCGCCTACCAGGCGCGCGGCTACGGGACGGAGATGCGTGCTGCCGTCCTCGCCCTCGCCTTCGACGGCCTGGGCGCCGAGAGAGCCGAGTCCGGCTACTTCCCCGGCAACGCCGCTTCGGCTCGCATCTCCGAGAAGCTCGGCTACGCGCCCAACGGCGAGGAGGTCTTTGCCGTGGCCGGCGAGCGCGTGGTCGAAAGCCGCGTCCGTGTGACGCGAGACACGTGGCGGCGCGAGCTTGTGCCGGTCACAATCGAGGGTCTGGAGCCGTGCCTGAGGCTGTTTGGCGTAGGCGAGCTCGGCCCGGACGAGTGGGCGCGCCTCTAGGCAGATGCGCCGCGCCGCGGTGCCGCCGCTCGTGATGGGCTGCGCGGCGACGGGAGCTGCGACCGCTCGCGCAGCACTCTGAGCCGCTTGCGGCTATGTGCG
>Ga0187886_1002595_pt1 | contig 14302 bp, 10 predicted proteins | sample June2016WEW_20_1_FD_133001 | JGI IMG/M metagenome (GOLD analysis project Ga0187886, IMG submission 133001) | Peatland microbial communities from SPRUCE experiment site at the Marcell Experimental Forest, Minnesota, USA - June2016WEW_20_150 | ecosystem: Environmental > Terrestrial > Soil >... | reverse complement strand
TTTCAAATTCTTCTTCGGTAATATTCACCGGTGAAGTGCGTACCACTCGCCCGTCTGCATCATAAGTGTCGGTCGATTGGCCTAAACGGACAACGGCCTGATAGCGCTTATCTGAAGCGGACACATATTCGCTCAAACGGACTGCCGGGCCAACCAGAATGACCAGCACGCCTGAAGCGCGTGGATCGAGTGTGCCGGTGTGTCCAGCCCGCCGTATGTTAGTCCCTTTGCGAATAATTTGAACTACATCGTGCGAAGTCAGTCCAATGGGTTTATCCACCACCAGTACGCCTGAAATAGCATTTTGCATTTCAAGACTGTAACTATCATTTGAATTCATATGTCACCCCATGTAATTAAGAACCCTGCGCCATTTGGCTGGCAACAGTGTTCATCTTGCCGTTTTTTTGATCCGAATTATTCTCCGACAATTTTATGGTTGCTTGCAAAACCTTTTCCTGTACTTCTTCCAGGCTTCCTTGAATTTCAGCACCAGACGCAGCCGCATGGCCACCGCCCCCAAATTGGAAGGCGATCTGGGAAACATCTACTCCAGGCTGCGCACGCCAGCTTACCTTAACCCGCCCGTCTTTTTGTTCTACGAAGATCATCGATATGTCTGTATCATCAATCGTCGACAACACATTGATTAGATCTGCATCATCATTGCCAGTATACCCGGCTTTGAGGCGATCTTCCAGTGTTAAGGAGGTCCAAATCAACCGGTCTTTCCGGTTGAGACGCGATAGACCCTGGCCCCAGTATAGGGCAGCCTTGTAAGAATGGCGCACCAGAGCCTGATTGTAAAGTTCGGGCAGGTACGCCCCCTTCTCGACCAGGTCGCCTGCCTGGTGAAGCGCTCGGGCAGTTATATTAGAGGTTCGGAAGCCCAATGTGTCGCTTACCACCCCGGTCAATAGAGCACTGGCGACTTCCGTGGAGATCTCGAGACCCCATTCTGGCATGAATTCTGCCAGGATGGCGGATGTAGCTACAGCCTCAGGCATCACCAGGTTGAGTCGGGCAAAATTCAGATTGGTAATGTGGTGGTCAATATTAATATCAGGTTGTTGATTGGCCAGAGCACCGCCGGTTCTGAGCAAGTCGGAACAATCCAACACCACGCTGAGGTCAATCTCACTTTTTACCCGGTGTTGAACCAGATCACTGCCTTTTAGAAAGCGGAAACTGCGCGGTAGTCCATCTGCCAACACCATCTGGACCGTTTTCCCAGCCGCTTGTAAGGCCAACCCCAGCCCGATGGTCGCTCCAATCGCGTCTCCATCCGGCCGGATATGGGAAATTATCAGTACGCGTTTAGCGTTTGTAAATGCCTCACGAATAGCCTGGCTGATCTCAGAGCTCATTTTTGCCTGACGCTTCTGGTTTCTTCTGGTCTGATTCCTTGTGTATCGAAGCCAGTAGTTGTTCAATGTGATCGGCGCGTTCCGGGGTAGGATCCCAATGGAAGCGCAATTTCGGAAATACACGCAGGTCAATGCGAGCCGCCAGGTTATGCCGTAAAAAACCGGCAGCGCTCTGTAATCCTTCCAGCACTTCCTGAGAACGCCGGCTGCCTTCCACGGCAGAGATAAATATGTCGGCAAAGGCTAATTCGCGGTCTATCTTCACGTCCGTTATCGTGATCATCTCGACCCGAGGATCTCTCACCTCTTTGATGATCATCTCGGAAAGTTCCTCCCGGATGCGATCAGCGATGCGGTGTAAACGTAATTGAGAGGGCATGGTTCCTTTACTCCAAAAAAAGTCTCAGGAGGTCATTCGTCAGTTGCCCGCTTCAGAATGTAACAATCCAGGACATCGCCAGCCACGTAATCGTTGAAATTCTTAAGAGAAATTCCGCACTCAAAGCCCTGCCGGACTTCGTGCACATCGTCTTTCTCATGTTTTAAAGAGGCAAATTCACCATCGTAGATGACCTGCCCGGCATGTATCAGGCGGGCTTTGCCATTGCGCCGGATCTCACCTGAGGTAACGCGGCACCCAGCAATATTACCTACCTTGGAAATACGGAAGACTTGTAAAATATCGGCTCGCCCGACGATTACTTCTTTGAACTCCGGCGTCAACATGCCTTTCAGAGCTTTTTCAATATCTTCCATCAGGCGATAGATAATGTCGTATACGCGGATTGAGACGCCTTCAACCTCAGCCATGCGCCGGGCGGCGGTATCGGCGCTGACATTGAAACCTACCACGATCGCTTTAGAGGCTGAGGCCAGGTTAATATCATTTTCGGTGATGTTGCCGGTTTCGGCATACAGGATGTTGATTGTTATTTCGCTCTTGTTCAAATCGTTCAGCGAATTGATGATCGGTTCGAGGGAGCCCTGAACGTCGGCTTTAACGATCAGGCGCAGCTCACGCACTTCGCCAGCCTGGAATTTCTGGAATAATTCCTCCAGGGTGGCTTTGGGTTGGGAGGCTTTTTTCCGTTGCGCCTGGCTTTTTCGTTCATCGATAATCATGCGAGCGTCTTTTTCTGAGGGCAGCACCTGGAAAACGTTGCCAGCGTCGGGGATACCGTTCAGGCCCATTACTAGTACAGGCGAGGAAGGCGGGGCTTTACGAAGCTTGCGCCCACGGAAATCGAACATGGCGCGGATGCGGCCATAGGCTTCACCGGCGATTACTGTGTCGCCCATTTCGAGCGAGCCATTCTGTACCAGCAGGGTAGCCACCGGGCCTTTGGCTTTATCGAGTTGGGCTTCTATTACTGTACCAATGACCTTACCATTGGGATTGGCCTTGATTTCGATACTGTCGGCGACCAACAGGATGGCTTCGAGCAGATCGTCGATGCCTTTGAGTTGTTTGGCAGACACGGGCACGACGATGGTATTGCCTTCCCATTCATCGGGCACCAGACCGGACTCGGCCAATTGGTGTTTAACGTAATCAGGGTTGGCATCCGGGCGATCCATCTTATTCAAGGCCACAATGATCGGTACACGGGCAGCCTTGGCGTGTGCAATGGCTTCTTTCGTTTGCGGCATTACTCCATCGTTAGCGGCTACAACCAGTACGACGACATCGGCTCCCTGGGCGCCCCTGGCGCGCATGGCAGTAAAGGCAGCATGTCCGGGAGTATCCAGAAAGGTGATAAACCGGCCGTTATGTTCAACCTGATAAGCGCCGATATGTTGGGTTATCCCGCCTGCCTCGCCGCCAGCCACGTTGGTGTGGCGGATGGCATCCAGCAGGGTAGTTTTCCCATGGTCAACGTGTCCCAAGATGGTGACTACCGGCGGGCGATTGACCAGGTTTTTAGGGTCTTCAGTAGAGATTAACCGCCGCCAGAGTGGAATTTCTCCAGCCTCTTCTTTTTCCTCAATGACCTCAGGCATCTCCATGCTGGCTTCAAAGCCCATTTCGGAGGCGACGACTGCAGCCGTATCGAAGTCTACCTGCTGGTTTATGTTAGCCATGACTCCATTTGACATCAAGATCTTGATGACCTGGATGGGGCTGGATTGAATACGCAGGGCCAGTTCACGTACCGTAATGCTGGCAGGCAGTTCTATTTTCTTGTCCCCATTCTCGCTCATGTCGGACCTCCTTGTTTATTATGCACCCCACGCTTTACCACTGACCTGGAAAAATTGTACCTGCTTTACGCGCTATGGAGGGCTGGGGCATAATGTTTACGCTCCGCTGAGCAAGTCAGATGGTATAGATTTAGGGTATCATTTCGTCTTTATCCGTCGAACGAGACTTCCTTCCCTCATTCTTTTACGGCTTAATCAGTTTCTACAGAACGCTCTTCCGGAAGGTCTGCCAGGAAATTTTGCAGGTATACTCGGTCCTGGTCAGTCAAGTCTATTTTCAATGCGTGAGCCAAAGTTCCTTTTAGACTCCGTTCCCAGCAGGAACGGGCGTCGTGCAGGTATGCACCCCTGCCAGTAGCCTTACCGGTCGGATCCACCCGGATTCCTTCCAGTGTTCCCACCAGCCGGATCAGGGATCTTTTAGGCAAGACTTTCCTGCAGCCTACACACGTGCGTTGCGGTATATGCTTGACTCGTTTTCCCGTTCTTTTAGTCACCTTTGTTCTCAAAAATTATTACTCTTCCCAATCCCATTCTGTCCCGCCGCGTTTGTGTTTTTTCTTTGCCAGAACCACGTCGCGATCAGGATCGTAAGTTAACTCCACGAACTTCTTCTTTTTCTTCTTCTTTTTGTCTTTTGCGGATTCAGTTCCTTCTTCTTCCTCTTCCTCTTCGGCGGCTGGTTCGATGATCCCAGGTTTTAGAGCAAAGAGCTGGTCGAATGACGTCTCTTCTTCAGAAATCACAGGCTGCTCTGCAACTCCAGATTCAGGAACAGGCGCTTCTTCAGCCGGGACTTCAGCCTGGATTTCGACTGTTGGTGCAGTTTCAACCACCGTTTCTTGCACAACAGTTTCAGCAGCTACAACTTCAACTGGCGGGAGTACTTCCGGAGCACTTGGCTCAGCAGCAGGAACCTCTTCAACCTTAGCAGCGGCCAATTCGGTGGCAGCCGTAATCTCCAAGGTTTCCATCAGGCGGTTGATCTCAGTCATAGCGCGCGGGCCAATACCCTGCAGCCGCAAGACATCGTCCGGATGGGTTTTCATATGCAGAGCCAGCTCTCCAATCGTGGAATAACCAGCTTCTTGCAGGATATAAGAAACGTGTTCAGGCAGGCTGCTGTCCAGGATACTCTGATCGAACATGCCAGCGGGGATACCTTTGCGGATATTGGCCAGTTCGGCTTCTTCTTCTGCCACCTTTTCAGGCTGGCGTCGGGCAGTGCGTTTCTCCACCCGGTCGACAAAGTGAGCCAGTCCATCGTATTCTTCAGGGGTCAACGGGCGGCCTTCGTTCTTCTTACCCAGAATAACTTCGACCTCGACGATCGTGGCGCCTTCGGCCTGTGCGATAGCAGCCAGGGAAGCGTCGTTCTGGAGCTTGTACAGGGCATCGGTAGCGGCTTCGCTAACGCTCTTAATGTCGATACGCCAGCCGGTCAGCTTGGCTGCCAGGCGGGCATTTTGGCCGTCTCGACCAATCGCCAGGCTAAGTTGATCTTCGGGCACCACCACTGTGGCGGTTTTGCCTGTCGCTGAACGCTCATTGAGATATACCCCGGTGACACGCGCCGGGCTGATTGCCTTGGCGATAAAAATGGCAGGATCAGGGTTCCATTCAATGACATCGATCTTCTCATCGTGCAATTCACGTACGATGGCTTGGATGCGGACGCCACGGATACCCACGCAGGCGCCGACAGGGTCGATCCCGGATTGAGTAGCAGAGACGGCTACCTTGGCACGTTCACCCGGTTCGCGGGCAATCGAGCGAATTTCAACCACACCGTGGTAGATTTCAGGTACTTCATTTTCGAGCAGGCGCCGCAAGAAATCGCGGTGGGTACGGGAAAGGATGATCTGTGGACCGCGCGGGCTGTCCTTTACTTCTGCAACGAGGGCGCGTGCCCGGTCATGGATGCGGAAGCGCTCGCCCTGGATCATATCTTTACGGGACATGATACCTTCGGCGCGCATTTCCAGGCCAACTGTTACTCCCTGGGAATTGATTGCTTGAACGACTCCGCTGATGATCTCGCCTAATTGGTGCTGGTAGAAATTCAACTGCGCCTGGCGCTCAGCGTCGCGGATGCGCTGCTGAATTACCTGCCGAGCTGTCTGGGCAGCCACCCGGCCAAAATCATGCGGGGTGCATTCGACGATCACCATGCTGCCAATTTCTGCTTCAGGGGTGTATCGATGAGCTTCTTGCAGGGATACCTCAGTGATCGTGTTTTGAACCGTATCTACCACTTCTTTTTCAGCGTAAATTTCTACTTTCCCGGTTTCAGGGTCGACTTTTGCTTCGACGTGTTGGGCGCTCGAAGCATTGACGGCGCGCCGGTAGGCGGATACCATGGCTGATTCCAGCGCCTTGAGGATTATCTCTTTTGGAAGCTGCTTTTCTTCAAGCACTTCATTGAAAGCCAGCGTAAACTCGTTTTTCATCCCTCTGTACTCTCCAACTTCACCTATCAAGGGCTCTTATACGCAGAAAAGTGGGGGTCACCCACTTTTCGTTGCGCTCAACAGTGATCACAACTAACATAAACATTCTAACATATTGTCAAGGGTCATGCAAGGTTGTAAAAAACTGTATAATAAACCTCTAATCTGGGTCACCGATTATTTTTTTGATCTTTAGGGTTTGCTTATGAAAGAGTCTCATCTCTGGTGGCGTGATGGAGTAATTTACCAGATCTACCCGCGTTCCTTTATGGACAGCAACCAGGATGGTTTTGGCGACCTGGCGGGCATTACCAGCCGTCTGGATTACCTGGTGGACCTGGGGGTCGAGGGCCTCTGGTTTTCTCCCATTTATCCTTCGCCGGACGCTGACCATGGCTACGATATCAGCGATTATCAGGCCATAGATCCACGATATGGCAGCCTAGAAACTTTCGATCACCTGGTTAGGGAAGCACATGGGCGTGGCCTCAAGATCATCATGGATATGGTGATGAACCATACCTCTGACCAGCATCCCTGGTTTGTAGCGTCGCGCAGCAGCCGCGACAACCCTTACCATGACTGGTATCTGTGGAGCGATCCCCGGCCAGGTGGAAAACTGCCCAATAACTGGCAGTCTATTTTTGGCGGCGCAGGCTGGAAATTCGAGCCGGCGATAGGCCAGTACTATTTCCACATGTTTTCAGAACACCAACCTGACCTCAACTGGCGCAACCCGCAGGTGCGCCACACCATGTTGGATAATTATCGCTTCTGGTTGGAGCGCGGGGTGGATGGGTTCCGCCTGGATGTATTCAACGCCTGTTTCAAGGACGCCAATTTTCACAATAACCCTCCCAAGTTTGGCTTATTCCCTTTCGACTGGCAGAAACACCTGTTCGATATCGATCAGCCTGAAATGTTGTCCTTATTGGCAGAAATCCGTAATTTGTTGGATGCCTACCCTGAGAGGTATGCGGTTGGGGAAACTTTTTGGGGGAATCCTGATAAAGCTGCCCTTTACAGCGGACCGCAATTGCTGCATGGGGCGTTTAATTTCGATTTTATGATTTCCTTCTGGCGGCCGCGCCAGTTCCTGCATGCGATCCAGCAATGGGAGCAAGCCCTGGCGCCTGAGGCCTGGCCGACCTGGGTGTTGAACAACCACGACGTTTCTCGCTCTGCCAGCCGCTACGGCCGCGGCGAAGATGATGCCCGTTTGAAGGTGGCCGCTGCACTCCTCCTGACTCAGCGTGGGACGCTGTTTATTTACTACGGTGAAGAAATTGGCATGCGCGATACTCCGCTCAGGCGTAATCAGGTTCAAGACCCGGTCGGGCAACGTTTCTGGCCTTTTTACAAAGGGCGGGATATCTGCCGGGCACCCATGCAGTGGGATTCCTCAGCTCATGCCGGCTTCAGCACGGTCGAGCCCTGGCTGCCAGTGCATCCAGATTTTGCAGAGCGCAACCTTTCCGCCCAAAAAAGCGACCCGGGATCTTTGTATTACTTTTATCGAAGTTTGATCCATTTGAGGAAAAAATATATCGCGTTGAGGGAAGGGATGTTCTTGTCGCTGACCTTTGAGCCGCGTACGCTGATCGCCTACCTGCGCCAGACCAGCGAGCAGACCATTCTGGTAGCATTAAATTTTAGCCGGAGGCCAAACCGGCTGGCGCTTGGTGCAAATCTTCTCCGGGTTTCCTGGAAAATGCTGCTGACCAGCAGCCCTAAAACTGTACCTGATATTCACCACGGCCTGCTGCACCTGGATGCTGACGAGGCCTGTATTTTAGTCCAACAATAAGCAGCGAGGCGAACTAATCCTCAACTTCACCGACCGGCTGCAGATCGAATTCTATGCCGATCAGGGCGCCTGATTCTTTCAGCATATCAACCACGGTGCTGAGGAGCGGGATACCGTTTCTTGCGTTTAGTTCGGCGCGCTCGAATTCCTTTTCGCCGGGAATATAAATACGCTTGTGTCCAACGGCTTTAGGCGAATTCTTTAGCTGGTCGAGCAATGTATCCATATCTTTCTTGAATTCTTCCAGCGGGCGGAAGGAATCGATGCGCACCGCCCCGAAGAAATGGCCTACATTAGCAGGCCGGTCCTGGTTGGGGTGAGCGACATCTTCCCCAAAAGCAGCTCCGGAGAGGACCCCAGAAAAAATATCCACCAGCAGGCCCAGGCCATACCCTTTATAGCCACGCATCAAGTCTATCCCACCCAGCGGCATCAGCGCCCCGCCATTCAACACGGCATTAGGGTCACCAGTCACCTGGCCGTTCTGGTCGATCCCCCAGCCTAGCGGAATTTCTTCGCCAGCTTTCTGGTAGACCGTGATGCGCCCAATTGGTACAATACTGGTCGCCATATCCAGCACATATGGGGCGGATTTGCTGGCTGGCACAGCCACGGCGATTGGATTGGTGCCCAGGATAGCCTTACGCCCATAGGTTGGGGCGACCAGCGGCTGGGAATTGGTGAAGCTGATACCGATCATATCATTGGAGAGCGCCATCATGGCGTAGTAGCCAGCGATGCCGTAGTGGTTACTGTTGCGCACGGTAGCCATCGCGATACCTGACTGGCGGGCTTTTTCGATGCACAATTGCATGGCATGGTAACTCACCACCTGGCCCATACCCATTCCGCCGTCAATCGCCAGGGTTGTGGCCGTCTCTTGCAGCACTTTGAAGGGAGAGGTGGGATCGATCAGCCCTTTCCTCAAGCGCGAACCGTAATAAGTATCCAGACGGATAATGCCGTGCGAATCGACCCCGCGTAAATCTGCCGCCAGCAAAATATCTGCAGTAATCTCAGCGTCCGCTCGGGAAACCTTTAATTGGGTCAGGAAACAGATAATATAATTTCGCAGGTCTTCGACTTTAAATAGGAAACTTTTTACCATACAATCCTCCTATCAGCTTTGTCATAAGAATAGTCCTAGGAATGACCTTCGGAGCGCAGTTATTTTACTCTTATTTAGAATCAGAAAAAAATGCCAGTGAATATCAAAAAGGTGATTGGCCAATCTCGCCAATCACCTTTTTAAGGATTACTCGTAGACTATCGTGTTTTCTTGCCTTTGTCGGCTGCACCGGCGATGGCACGTGATTCGGCTTTGTCTCGCGCCATTTCTTCAACGGTCTTCACGTGCAAGCGCGCCGCCCCCTGGTATTCGCGGGTTTTAACGCGAGTACCATTGGCCACCGCTTGTTCAAGGCGGGCTTTGGCGGCCGGGATTTCTGAGGCGTACTGCGGCAGCCATTGCGCCTGGGCGATCAGCATTTCGTCCGTCATCTGCCAGACTTCCTCGGGGTTTAGCACTGCCCCGGTGAGGGGGTCGTGCAGCATAGCCAGCTTGAGCAGGTTGACGTCACCTTTGACCGCTGCTTCCATGCCCATTTTCTGGACGTTGGCGCTGGCTGAGCAGGTGGCCGCGCATCCCAGAGGCAGGTCGCCTACCACAGGCATGTTTATGCCATTTCGGTCGACGTAGCCGGGGATTTCCACCACGCAGCCATCCGGCAGGTTGGTGATGTGACCGTGGTTGACCACGTTGAAATGCCCGCGGTAGGGCCGGCCGGTTTCCAGGCCTTCAATGATAAATGAGCCATGCTCCTCGCTGCGTTTGCCGGACTTGAGATCGGGGGGAGTCTCGGCCAGCCATTGTGGGAAATCTGTTTCGAACCAGCGCCGCCCTTCCAGGCATACACGCAGGTAGCCGCCGGTTTCCCCGTTAATCCACGTAGACAAATCAATCCACTTCATGATTTCGTCTGGTCGCTTGCGGTACCAGGGTAGGTACTCACTCAGGTGGCCGTTCGATTCGGTCGAGTAATAACCAAAACGACGCAGCACGTCGATGCGCACTTTTTCCGTATTGCGGTAGACCGGGTGCTTAGGGAACAGCTCTGACAGCAGAGGGATCATATCATGCCCCCGCCAAGAAACCTTGATAAACCAGGTCTGGTGGTTGAGCCCGGCTGCGACCACATCCACTTCACGGCGATGCATTTTATAATCGGGTGGAATGAGGCCCTGGCTTTTGGCCCACATTTCCACACATTCAGTAATCTCCCAATGGGCGCCCTGCACCCCGTGGCACAGGCCGATGGTCTTCACTCCGCCATATTTGTTACACGCCCACGTATTCATCGCCATGGGATTGGAGTAATTCAGGAACAGCGCCCCCGGTTTGGCAACCGCGCGGATATCTTTACAGATGCTGAGCAGCTCCGGGATAGTACGTTGGGCATACATAATACCGCCAGCACAGATGGTGTCACCCACGCACTGGTCGACGCCATATTTCAGAGGGATATCTATATCAAGCTGGAAAGCCTCCAGGCGACCCTGGCGGATCATGCAAATAACGTAATCGCAGTCTTTAATCGCTTCCCGGCGGTCAAGGGTGCTGATAATTTTAGCCGGCAGGTCGTTGGCCTTGATATCGCGCTGGCTGAGTTGGGTGATCATGTCCAGGTTTATCGGATCGATATCCATGAAGGCGAAGGTTGTATCGGCGAATTCGGGGACAGCCAGGATATCATGCATCAGGCGGCGCGTAAAGCCAATTGAACCAGCGCCAATCATTGCAATTCTTAGCGGCATATTACTGCTCCTTTCTCAATATGAGCCTATGCAATACATAAGGTGATATGACTTGAATCAAGCGACCAGGATATTATAAGACGATTGCGGTTGAAATTTGGAATTTTCCGGGAAGCATGTTATTCTTACACTAATAATCAGAAAGGAGAAGTTGGAAATGGCAGAATCAAGCAACCAACCAACTCGAATCGCAATCGTGGGGGCTGGAAACGTGGGCTCTACATTTGCTTATGCATTAATGTTGAGCGGGCTGGCCTCTGAGATTGTGATGATCGACAACAACTTGTCCAAGGCAGAGGGCGAGGTGATGGACCTGAATCACTCGGTGCCTATGACCAGCCCGACCCAAATCTGGGTGGGAGATTTTAAAGATTGCGCCGGCGCGGTAGTGACAGTAATAACTGCCGGCAGCGCTCAGAAACCCGGTGAGACCCGCCTTGACCTGGTACAATGCAACGCCAATATCTTTAAACAAATTATTCCGGAGGTCGCCAGGCACAACCCCGAGGGGATTATTCTGATCGCCACTAACCCGGTGGATGTGCTTACATATGCGGCGATAAGAATGTCCGGTCTTTCCTCGCACCGAGTGATCGGTTCCGGAACGATCCTGGATACGGCTCGTTTTCGTTACCTGCTCAGCCAGCATCTGGGCGTCGATCCGCGCAGCGTGCATGCTTTCATCATTGGCGAGCACGGCGACAGCGAGGTGCCGGTCTGGTCGCTGGCCAACGTGGCAGGTATGCACCTGCCCGATTTTTGCCGGCTAAATGGGCGGGTGTGTGGGGAAGAGGATCGAAAAGAAATTTTTACACAAACCCGGGATGCTGCTTATCGCATCATCGAGCGCAAAGGTTCGACTTATTATGCCATTGGGGCCAGCCTGCTGCGCCTGGTGGAGGCGATCCTGCGCAACCAGAATACCGTCTTTTCCATTTCCAGCTACATCGAAAATTATTACGGCATCAGCGACGTATGTCTGAGCATCCCCAGCATCGTCGATCGGGGCGGTGTGGAGAAAGTGATCATGCTGGATTTAAACCAGCGTGAAATTGATGGCCTGCGTGGATCAGCCGAGGTGCTAAAGAATATCATCAGCCAGGTAAAGTTTTGAGGCTATTTATATCTGAGTTCGGCCGTTCTGGTGGTGAGGGTATAGGTTTCACCTTCGTTTGCCACCTGTTTATTGAGTCCATATTTTCCCTTTACATCCCTCTTCCTGAATCTCATTGACCAGCACCTGGCTGACCTGGTTCCACAGGTTGAAAATGCTGTTGGCCATGATGCGCATGTAATTGTCACTATGGCCTTCCAGGCGCCAGCCAGAACCCGGTTGTTCTTTGGCCGATTCCCATAATACCGGTAAAGTCTTTCCCACGAAGCCCTGCTGGTAATACCGACTGGAAGCGTTTATGATCTTACGCAGTTCTGCGCTGCGCGTTTTACGCAGCGGGCCGGGCACTTGGCCCAGCAGGCGCGCGGCCGGTGTGCCGGGGCGGTCGGAATAGTGGAAGACGTGCCCGGCAGCGAATTCTATTTCCTTCACAAAAGCCAGGCTTTCAGCAAATTCCTCAGCGGTTTCCCCAGGAAAGCCGGCGATCATGTCCGTAGTGATGGCAATTTGCGGAGAGATCTGGCGGGCCAGGCTTACCAGGGCGGCATAGTCAGCCGGCGTGATGTTACGTCCCATGCGCTTGAGCGTTGCCTCACATCCGGATTGGAGCGGCAGGTGAAGGTGCCGGCACAGGCGGGAGTTTTCCCATAAGGAAAAGAAAGTCTCGTTCAGGTTCCAGGGCTCGAGCGAGGATAGGTGCAGGCGAGGTAAATCCGTCTCTGCCAGGATTTTCCTGACCAGCCATTCCAGACTGAAGGGAGGGTCAAAATCCAGGCCCCAGGAACCAAGCTGTTCCCCGGTTAGGACGATCTCTTGCGTCCCACCGTCCAGAGCAGAACGGATATCTTGCAGCACTTCTTTTAGTGGCGTGCTGGTTGATTTGCCGCGCAGCAGGCGGGTAATGCAGAAAGTACAAGAGTTATCGCAGCCCTCCTGGACCTTGATAAAAGCGCGCGTACGTTGATGAATCCCAGGCAGCGGCTGTCTGGCGAGCGGTTTCAGATCGAAATCCTGTTCGAGTAAATCCAGGACTTCTGAAACCAGCTTGCTTTTGCGCTGGTTGGAGAAGACTTTTGTCACGGCTGGCATGCTTTGGGCTGCCTCCGGTTCGAGAGTCGCCCAACAGCCGGTAACAATGATTTCAGCTTGGCCACCTTTCTGGGCCTGCCGGATCTTCTGGCGCGAATCGGAGGCAGCTTCGGTGGTGACTGCACAGGTATTCACCACTACCAGGTCAGCTATAGAAGGGCTTGCAACAACAACGTGACCTGCAGCGCGGAACTGGCTGGCCATTTTCTCGATTTCACTTTGGTTTAAACGACACCCGATGGTGTCCAGGTAGACTTTCATAAGCGTGATTAAGGGGTGAAAATGATAAAATTATCAAAATACAGGTCGACTCCGCCAGTCGCGTAAGTACCAGCAATCAAGCCGATCCCACCCGACGAAAAATCCGAGTCATACGCCTCCAGGGATTTCTGGTTGTTTACATACAGCGATAAAGACTGGTTGGCGCAGTCTGCCCGCAGGTGGTTCTGGTTTTCTCCCTGCCGAATGGTCTGATTATATTCCAGAGTCGCTCCTGAAAGCATTGAGAAATTGCCGTCTTTAACCTTTACGATGCCATTATATCCATCGCTGGTGATCAGGAAAGAGTAATAGTTCTTTTCATCCTGGTAACGGCACAGGATGCCAAAATGGTTGTTATCCGGTCCGCCAATTTTCACCGTGTCGACCTCGATACGGCTGTTAGAAAATTTTTTCCCTGGCAGGGCAAAAAGGTCTGTCTGCGACTGGTTGACCAGGATACGCAGCCCGGCAGCCTGATAATCAATGATTGAACCATTCTGGCCTTTCCAGGAGGGCCAGCCGGATTTTGGGTTGGAAAAATCATCCATATACAGGATATTGCCAGCCTGCACCAGGTTACTATTATCCAGAATGGGTATGGCGCTGCAGGCAGTCAATAAGAGGATCCACAGACATGAATGTGTGATGATAGTCCACAGATTTTTCATGTGGACGCTCCTTATCCTCCGCCGAAATACTGCCTCAGCAAGCGCTCTACCATTGCCTGATTCTCGGGTTGACCTTTTGAAAGGTCGAGTGCCTTGCGAAGGTGCTGGTAAGCATCTTGATACTGCCCGGTCTGCAGGTAGACCTGGCCCAGATGAAGGTGGGCGGAAGCATAATCAGGGTTTTCCTGCAGGGCGCGTAAAGAGAAGCGCTCGGCTTCCTGCATATCCCCCAGTGAATACATGGTCCAGCCCATCATGTCGAGCGCTGCCGGATCATGGGGTGCTATTAAAACCGCCTGGCGCGCCGCTGGGAGGGCATAGGCGCGCACGTCCAGGTCGTTAGCAATGCTGAACTGTGCCATGATCTCCCAATAGGGCGCACTGCCCGGTTCCAGTTCCACAGCATGCTGGAAATAAGCCAGGGCCTGGATGGTTTGGCCCATATCCGCCAGGGTAGTCCCCAATTCGATCTGCCAGACAGCCTGGTCTGGTTCGACGGCGGCGACAGCTTGCAGGTCGACCAGCGCTTT
>Ga0187886_1002594_pt1 | contig 14306 bp, 7 predicted proteins | sample June2016WEW_20_1_FD_133001 | JGI IMG/M metagenome (GOLD analysis project Ga0187886, IMG submission 133001) | Peatland microbial communities from SPRUCE experiment site at the Marcell Experimental Forest, Minnesota, USA - June2016WEW_20_150 | ecosystem: Environmental > Terrestrial > Soil >... | reverse complement strand
TTTAGAGACGGAACAGGCCAGGTAGTAGCCTTGATCAAGCCGCAATTAGAAGCCGGCCGGGAAGATGCCGCGCGAGGCGAAGGGGTGATTAAAGATGCAGCAATCCACCGCCAGGTGTTGTTGAGCGTGCTTGAACAGGCCCAGAAAATGGGTTTTGGGGTACAAGGACTGATCCGCTCTCCGCTGCTAGGGCCTAAGGGGAATGTAGAATTCCTGGCGCACCTGACCCTGCCCGCTGAGGGCGCTGCCAGCCTGACCGACCTGGTTGGGTCGGTTGAGGCGGTTTTATCTTGAGAATCCCCGCTTCCATAAAAAATTTAAATTAAGGTATACTACTACCCGTCTATGAGTGTCCCAATCCGAAACTTCTGTATCATTGCCCACGTGGACCATGGCAAATCCACGCTGGCGGATCGGCTGCTGCAACTTACCGGCACCATATCGGACCGGGATATGACCGAGCAGGTGTTGGATACGATGGACCTTGAGCGGGAAAAAGGGGTGACGATCAAAGCTTCCGCGGTGCGCATGGCTTACACGGCCAGAGATGGCCTGACTTACGAGCTCAACCTGATCGATACCCCCGGGCATGTCGATTTTAACTATGAGGTCAGCCGGGCCCTGGAAGCCTGCGAGGGCGCCTTGTTGGTCGTAGACGCTACCCAGGGAATTGAGGCCCAGACCCTGGCGAATCTTTACCTGGCGCTCGAATCGGACCTGGTGATCATTCCGGTGATCAATAAGATCGACCTGGTCTCCGCTATGCCGGATGAAGTGGCCAAAGAACTGGGCAATCTACTCGGGGTGATTCCGGACAGTATCATCCGTATTTCGGCTAAGGAAGGTATTAACATCGATCAGGTGCTGGAAGCCATTGTCCAGCAGGTGCCGCCTCCACGCGGCAATCCGGATGCGCCGCTGAAGGCTTTGATCTTCGATTCACATTACGATTCTTATAAGGGTGTGGTCGCCTATATCCGCGTCTTCGATGGGACAATCCTGCCAACCGACCAACTTCACCTGATGCAGCACAACGCTGACTTGAAACCAGTAGAAATCGGTTATTTTGGCCCGGCGATGAAACCTACTGATATTTTGACCGAAGGCGATGTAGGCTATATCGCTACCGGCTTGAAAACTGTGACCGAATGCCGGGTGGGTGATACTATCACACTCACCAACCGGCCAGCGCCCGAACCGTTATCAGGCTACCGCAAGGCCAAGCCGATGGTCTTTGCCGGGATTTACCCCGTGGACGGCGAGGATTACCCGGATCTTCGGGAAGCGCTTGAAAAGTTACAGCTCAACGATGCCTCACTCATTTATGAGCCGGAAACCTCCCAGGCGCTCAATTTCGGCTTCCGTTGTGGTTTCCTCGGCCTGTTCCACATGGAGATCATCCAGGAACGCCTGGAACGTGAATACGACCTGGATATCGTTGTCACTGCTCCTTCGGTGGAATATGAAGTAGAGTTGCTGACTGGAGAGGTCGTTCTAATCTCTTCTCCGGCGCGCCTGCCCGATGAAGGGTTGATCCGGGAAATTCGCGAGCCTTGGATGCGGCTGGAGATTTTCAGCCCGACTGAATTCTTTGGAACGATCATGGATCTGGCAACTACCCGGCGTGGGATTTTTAATGCCCAGGACTACCCGGCGCCGAACCGTATCCAGCTCAGTTATGAGATCCAGCTTTCTGAGCTAATTGTGGATTTCTTCGACGATCTCAAGTCGCGCACGCGCGGCTATGCGTCGATGGATTACCAATTCATTGATTACCGGCCTGGTAACCTGGTCAAGCTGGAAGTACTGGTGGGAGGGGAACCGGTGGATGCGTTGGCAGCCATCGTCCACCGTGACGATGCCTATCATAAAGGCCAGGCGCTGGTCACCAAGCTGAAGGGCCTGATTCCGCGCCAATTGTTCGATGTGGTCATCCAGGCTTCAGCTGCCGGGAGGGTTATTTCCCGCGCCATCGTTAAAGCTTTACGCAAGGATGTGTTGGCGAAATGCTACGGCGGCGATATCACCCGTAAGAAAAAGCTGCTCGAAAAACAGAAAAAAGGTAAGCGGCGCATGAAGATGGTCGGGAACGTGGAAATTCCGCAGGAAGCCTTCATGGCGGTGTTGCGCCTGGAGGATCAGTGAAGCAGACTTCAGTTGGATTGTGGCGTAACACTCGCCGCTGGCTGCCGGGTGCGATAATCAGCCTGATTGCCCTGGTGACGGTCTTTCGGTTGGCGCGTTGGGAAGATTTGAAGCTGGCATTTTCTACTATCCAGCCGCTTAACCTGCTGGCAGCCGTGGTGATCTCGTTGGTGTCTTTGGGTACGCGCGGCATGGCCTGGCGGGTGCTCTTGAGATACCGGGCGACCTTCAAGCAGTCTTTCTTTATCATCTGTGAAGGTTATTTTTTGAATTACATCCTGCCTCTGCGGGCGGGGGAGATCGGCAGGGCGGTGTTTATGGGCCAGACTTCCGGCCTGGGTCCGTTCCACGTGCTTTCAACGATTGTGATCGAGCGCGCTTTCGATCTGGCCATGGCCTCCGGGTTGTTGCTGACGACGCTACCGCTGGTGCTGGGCGTGACCTGGGCGCGCCCGGTGGCAATCCTGACCATGACTCTGGTGATCGCCGGGCTGTTTGCGCTTTACCTGGTCGCTCGTAACAGCCAGAAAGTTCACGGCTGGGTATCCGGCCTGGGACAACGCTGGCCGTTGGTGCAGAAGTGGGTTGTCCCCAGCCTTGATTCTCTACTGGATGGCCTGGGCACTCTCACTCGCCTTGACCAATTCTTCCTGGCGGTTTTCTGGATCCTCATGTCGTGGGTGCTATGGGTGAGCATCTATTTTGTCATGCTCCAACCCATCTTGCCGGGTTTCCCTTTTTACCGGGCTATGTTCATGACTGGTGTGCTGGCCCTTGGCGTGGCCATTCCTCAGGCGCCGGGCGGTCTGGGTGTCTTCGAGGCGTCGGTAGTGGCGACCCTGGCGATTTTTGGCGTTTCACCATCGGCGGCGCTGGCGTATGCGTTGCTGATGCATTTCATGCAGTTTGTGATCAATGGTATTTTGGGTTTTATCGAGCTGATCCGCAGTCGCAGCTCGATCAGTAATCTCTTCGAACAGCTTCAGATTCGCAACGATGCGAGTCAATAAAACTTTTTCAGGAGCAGAAAGATGGCGCGGAATTTCTTGGTAACCGGTGGGGCAGGTTTTATTGGATCTAACTACGTAGCGCGCCTGGTCAGGCGCGGCGAGAATGTGATCATCTTCGACAATTTATCACGCGGCGGAGCGAAGCTTAACCTGCAGTGGCTGCGCAAGGAATTTGGAAACGGCGGATTCAAACTGATCGTGGGCGACGTACGCGATGCGGACGCGATTAAGGATGCCGCCCGCAAGATAGACGTGATTGTCCACCTTGCGGCCCAGGTAGCTGTCACCACTTCAGTGACTGAGCCACGTGAGGATTTTGAGATTAATGCACTGGGGACATTCAACGTGCTAGAAGCCGCCCGCGCCAGTGGGACCAGTCCGGCGTTTCTGTACACTTCTACGAATAAAGTTTACGGCGGGATGGAAGATTTGCGCGTAGCCGAGGAAGAAAGCCACTACCGCTATCTCGATTTCCCGCTGGGAATCCCGGAATCTCAACTGCTGGATTTCCACTCGCCTTACGGGTGCTCCAAAGGTTGCGGCGACCAGTATGTTCGCGATTATCAACGTATCTACGGCCTCCCCAGTGTGGTTTTTCGCCAGAGCTGTATCTATGGGCCACGCCAGTTTGGAATAGAAGACCAGGGTTGGTTAGCCTGGTTTGCCATCGCTGTTCTGACCGGGAAACCGATCACCATCTATGGGGATGGCAAACAGGTGCGGGATGTGCTCTTCATCGATGACTTGCTGGACGCCTATGACCTGGCTTTGAATAATATCGATCGGGTGGCCGGCAGAGCTTACAACATCGGCGGCGGTCCGGACAAGACCATATCAATATGGAAAGAATTTGCGCCCATGCTAGAAAAACTGGCCGGGCATTCCATACCCACCGGGCAAGGCGATTGGCGGCCTGGCGACCAGCGCATTTACGTGTCAGACATTCGTAAGGCCAAAAAGGAATTGGGTTGGGAACCGGTCGTAACACCTGAAGAGGGCATCACGCGCCTGTTCGAGTGGGTCAAGAAAAATCGCCAACTTTTTTAAAAAAGACGGGATATATGCGCATCCTGATTGTCCTGACTTACTATCGCCCGCACACCAGTGGCCTGACGATTTACGCCGAACGCCTGGCAAAGGCCCTGGTCAAGCGTGGTCACCAGGTGACAGTATTGACCTCGCAGTACTTGAAGGAACTGCCGTCTGAAGAATTTCAGGACGGGGTGCGGATTGTACGAGCTCCGGTTTTGTTTCGCTTGAGTAAGGGCGTGGTCATGCCGACCTTTGGGCTTCTGGCTGATCGACTGGTTCTGGAAAACGACGCGATCCAGTTGCACCTGCCTCAATTCGACGCGGCTGGCGTGGCTTTCAGGGGCAGGGTGCTGAAAAAGCCTACTGTGATCACCTATCATTGCGATCTGCTGATGCCGCCCGGGTTACTGGCCTGGACTGCCAACCAAGCGGTGGATGTGATGAATAACCTGGCGGCAGTTTTTACTCACCGGGTAGTCACTTACACCCGAGATTACGCTGAACATTCTCCTTACCTAAATCGCTATCTAAAAAAACTGTGCGTGATCCTACCGCCGGTCGAGTTGCCGGGGATTGAGCCCGAGGCAGTGTCATCCTTCGCAAGAGAGTATAACCCGCGCGGTCAGCGTCCGGTAATCGGGATGGCGACGCGCTTTGCCACCGAAAAAGGGGTGGATGTGCTGCTCAAGGCCATGCCGGGCCTGTTGTCTACCTATCCCGAGGCGCTGGTACTTTTTGCCGGGGTTTATAAAAATATCATGGGAGAAGAGAAATATTTTCAAAAACTCTCGCCGCTGATCCAAAAATACGAGGAAGAAGGTCACTGGCGTTTCTTGGGGAACCTTGACCTGAAAAGTCTGGCGGCGTTCTATCCCAACCTGGACGTCCTGGTAGTGCCCAGCCTGAATTCGACCGAATCTTTTGGGCTGGTGCAGATCGAAGCAATGATAAACGGAGTACCGACTATAGCTTCGGATTTACCGGGTGTACGGCAGCCGGTGACGATGCACGAAATGGGTAAGATCATCCCAATTGGCGACTCGGCTGCGCTTGAAAAAGCTATGTTGGAAATCCTGGCAGACCCGCAGACGTTCCGCCGGGATGCCGGGCCAATTGCCCAGCGCTACCTGCCGGATACCGTGGCAGTTGAATATGAAAATCTCTTCGCAGAAATCCAGGACGAGCTGAGGGCAAAGGATGGCTGAAAAAGATTATTTGTGGCTGAATATCCGCGAGCTGCCATACTTTCGCGGCGTCTTGCGCGCCGTAGAGGCCAGGTTTTACCAGGAATTCGAAATGGCTGCGCCGGTGCTCGACCTGGGCTGCGGAGACGGTGATTTTGCCCAGATTGCCTTTGCCCAGAAGGTGGACGTAGGCATCGATCCCTGGGCTGGCCCGGTTCACAAAGCCGCCAGGCTGAGAGCTTATCGGCTGGTGGTGCAAGGGTACGGCAACCGGCTGCCTTTCCCGGATGGCGCTTTTACTAACGCTTTCTCTAATTCGGTTCTGGAGCATATCCCGGATATTGATCCGGTTCTGGTAGAAATGGCGCGCGTGCTGAAACCGGGAGCGTTATTCTTGTTCTGCGTCCCTAACCACAACTTTCTCACCAACTTATCCGTTTCGAACTTTTTTGATCGGGTCGGGCTGCGTCGATTGGGAGACGCCTACCGGGCTTTCTTCAACTGCATATCCCGTCATTCCCATTGCGATTCGCCCGAGGTGTGGCAGGCAAGGTTGGAGAAGTCAGGCTTCAAGATCGAGCGTTGGTGGCATTATTTTTCACCGCATTCCTTGCACGTCCTGGAATGGGGCCACTATTTTGGGCTGCCCTCTCTGGTGATTCACGGCCTGTTTCGACGCTGGATCTTGATGCCGGCGCGGTGGAACCTGGCGCTAACTAATGCAATAGTCCAGCCAGTTTATAATGAAAACCCGCTCCATCCCCAAGGATCTTATACTTTTTATGTGGCCCGCCGGATGGAGTAACCTGTGTTTCCACAGCGAGGTGGACTTGCCGGTAAACCCTGCTTGCAGTAAGATATATTGATTACCTAGACATCCTCCCTCGAGTAAGCATAAAAATATGGAAGAACCAAGCGTCCTTGACTATCTAAAATCACTATTAAGGCTTCGGGGCGGGCAGAAAATCGTTATCCCGCCTGAAACGCCGGTTGAGATTGAAGAAGTAAATGGCATCAGCCCTACGACGAGCCCAGCCCAAACGGCAACCGAAGAAGGCATGCAGGAACTGGAAATTATCCAGACATTTCCGGTCGAAGAATTAAATTTAGCAGAATCTGACGAGTTGCCCTCCAAAGAAGTGGAGAAACCTTCCCCCTGGCCATGGCGGGCAGTGATTGCCCTCTTCCTGGCGCTGTTTGCCCAGCTTGGCTTCGAGCCGCCGGACCGCGGCCTGTTTCCTGGCTTGTTTTTCTACGGATTGGCGGCCTTGATGCTGCTCTGGTCGGTGTTAAAAAATGAATTTGGCATCGCACCCTTGCCGCATGAAGAGACAAAACCACCATCGCTCCAGATGCATAAAGCTGCCCTGGCTCTCAGCGGGCTGATGATGGTGCTGGCGTTTTTAACTTTTAGCAACAATACCTTCAATGTGCTCAACGTCTTTTTATGGGTGATTACCCTGGTTTACCTGCTTTATGCTTTATGGCTTCCGCATAAACGCCAAACCAGTCGCCCGAGTTTACTGGAGAGTCTGGCAGCCTGGTGGAGAAAGCCCACTATCCACCTGGTCATCACTCCCTGGGCGATGGTACTTCTAGCCGCGCTTGCCCTGGCCATCTTTTTCCGGTTCTACCGGTTGAATCAGGTGCCCGGTGAAATGTTCAGTGATCACGCTGAGAAGTTGCTGGATGTTTCGGATATTCTCAACGGTAAATTCTCGATTTTCTTCCCGCGCAACACCGGTCGGGAAGCCGATCAGATGTACTGGAGTGCTCTGCTATCGATTGTCTTCAATATCGGTATTTCTTTTATTACCCTCAAACTGGGTACAGCCCTGTTTGGCCTTTTCACGTTGCCGTTTATGTACCTGTTGGGAAAGGAAATTGCCAACCGCTGGGTTGGGTTAATCGCCTTCGTCCTGACCGCTATCGGATACTGGCCCAATCTAATCTCACGCATGGGTCTGCGTTTCCCGCTTTACCCTCTTTTCGTGGCACCAATGTTGTATTTTTTAATTCGCGGCTTGCGCACCTCCAACCGGAATGACTTCCTGCTCTCAGGTCTGGCGTTGGGTCTTGGCCTGCAGGGTTATAGTCCATACCGTATAGTGCCCTTCGTAGTAGTGATCGCTATCGCCATTTACCTGATTCACCCGCAATCTAAGGGGAAACGAAAGGAAACCATTTGGGCTTTGATTGCCCTGGCGCTGGTTTCTCTGGTAATTTTCCTACCTCTAATGCGCTACATGTTCGATAACATGGCATCGTTCGATTACCGCACCATGACCCGGCTGGGAACGGCTGAAAGGCCTCTGCCGGGGCCGGCTGGGCAAATTTTCATGAGCAATCTATGGAAAGCCTGGGTCATGTTCTTCTGGGACAACGGCAATATCTGGGTGCATTCGGTGGTAGGCAGGCCAGCTCTGGACGTTGTAACAGTAGCGCTGTATTTCCTGGGTTCCCTTTTGCTGCTGTACCGTTATATCCGGAACCGTCACTGGCTTGATTTGTTTATGCTCTTATCTGTGCCATTGTTCTTGATGCCTTCTATCCTATCGCTGGCTTTTCCGGATGAGAATCCGTCCTTAAACCGCACGGGTGGAGCAATCATTCCTGTTTTCATGATTGCCTCCTTAGCCCTGGAAGGCATCCTGGCAGGGCTGGTCAAACGGGTGAAATCCCGGCGCATTGGGATTGGCGTCTCGGCTGTCCTGGTACTGTTCTTGTTTACCTGGTCAGCCTCACAAAATTTTGACCTGGTATTCCACCAATTCGACAAGCAGTTTATGGCCGGGGCCTGGAATACAGACGAAATGGGCAAAGTAATTCGTGCCTTTGCTGATTCGATAGGGACGGAGGATTCGGCCTATGTAGTACCCTACCCGTATTGGGTTGATACCCGCCTGGTGGGGATCAATGCCGGGTATCCGGTCAAAGACTATGCGTTGTGGCCGGATAATTTTACGGACACATTGGCTGAGCCGCACGCTAAACTGTTCCTCGTGAAAAACGAGGACCAGAAAGACCTGGACGCCCTGGTAGCTTTATACCCCCAAAGCACTTATTGGTTGTACCATTCGAAACTGGAAGGCAAGGACTTCTGGATTCTGCTGGTTCCACCACAGCCAGGGGAAAAGCAGCAAGGCAGTCTGGCCAATTTCCTATCGATGGCCGGCAGATAAGAGCTCGATGGCAGAAACCGAAACTTCTCTGCTTACTTCAGATAATCCGTCCAACACCTCCAGGCAGATGCCCTGGCTTTGGCTGTTGCTGTTGGCGTTGATCCTGATCGGGGGGGCATATTTCCGTTATATAGGTCTTAGCTGGGACGCTTCCTACCACCTGCATCCGGACGAGCGTTTCCTGACCATGGTGGAAACCGCTATCAGCCCGGTCAAGAACCTGGGCGAATATTTCAATACGACTGTTTCAAGCCTCAATCCTAATAACCGCGGTTATGGATTCTACGTGTACGGCACCTTGCCTTTGTTCATCGTCCGTTACGTGGCTGAATGGGTCAACCGCACCGGATACGACCAGGTAAACCTGGTAGGGCGCTGTCTTTCAGCCCTGGTCGATCTGATGACGGTGCTACTGGTCTTTCTAACTGCCATCCGCTTGTATAAAAAAGTAGGCATAGGGCTTCTGGCAGCCGCTTTCGCTGCCTTTGCTGTGCTGCCAATTCAACTTTCCCATTTTTTCACCGTTGACAACTTCACCAATTTCTTTACTTTTCTTGCTTTCTATTTTGCTACCCTGCTGCTAGACGGGAATCATGTTAACGTCGTCCGTCCGGCTGCTGAAGTGGAGATACAGGGCTCTTCTTCGACCACGGTGTCCGTATGGAGATTGATTAGCGAATCCTGTCGGTCCGTGATCCCATATGTCCTTTTCGGGATTGCCCTGGGCATGGCTATGGCCTCGAAAGTCAGCGTGGTTCCCGTGGCAGTACTGCTCCCGGCGGCTGCTTTTATCTTTTATACAAAACTTCCAAAAGGTGAAAATGGTACCCTGATCGTCAGGGTCCTCCGCCACACTATAATCAGGCTTTCGCATAAAAGTCGAGATCGTGAGGTAATTCTCATCCTGTGTAACTTGATTATCGCTGGCGTAGCGGCTTTCCTTGTTTTTCGCATCACTCAGCCATATGCCTTCAGTGGCCCGAGTATTTTCGGGCTGCGGCTGAACCCCCACTGGGTAGCCAACTTGAAAGAGCTGGCCTCGCAAAGCGGAGGCGATGTGGATTTTCCGCCGGCGCTGCAGTGGGCGCGCCGCCCGATCTCGTTTGCCTGGACCAATATGGTGGAATGGGGCATGGGGCTGCCCCTGGGCCTGTTGGCATGGGCTAGCTTCCTGTGGATGGCCTGGCGCATGCTCAGAGGGGAGTGGCAGAAACATGGACTAATTTGGTTCTGGACCGCGATTTACTTTACCTTCCAGTCGTTGAACTTTACTCGCAGTATGCGCTACCAGCTTCCAGTTTATCCTACTCTCGAAATCATGGCTGGATGGGCGGTTGTGGAGCTGTGGGACTTTAAATCAAACCTGAAACCGGCAGCCAGGTGGCTGGCGCGCAACTGGAATCGAATCCTGTCCGGAGCCATCGGAGTTGTGGTGATATTGGGTACGCTGGCCTGGGCGTATGCTTTCACGCGCATTTATACCCGGCCGGTGACACGTGTGTCAGCCAGCGCCTGGATTTACCAAAACGTGGATGGCCCGATCAACCTGAAGATCGATACAGGAACGGATGTCTGGAACCAGCCACTTGGATATCCTTTAGGGACGACTCTGCGCTCTAATCCACCGATCCTGATGGCTTTCAAACCGCGCACTTCCGGCATGCTGAAAGACATCAATTTTGGTCATATTCGCGACCAATCGGCCAATGGCAACCTAAAAACCCTGGAAGTTCATATTAACGAGGCGCCGGATTCCAAAGTTTCACTGACCGACGGGTTCTTGACGGATGCGTTCAATGACGACAGCGACCCGCGCGGGAAGGCTTACACGGTATCATTCGGCGAGCCATTGCAGGTCGAGTCGGGTAAAACATACTACCTGTCAGTCGATGTGGGTAACGACAACATGCTACTCGACCTGTCAGGTTCGCTGACCCTCGATATTTCTCTGTCCGACGGAAGTTTGCTCCCCCAGGCGTTGGCTGAACCGGTTCAGGTGATGCGCCCTGGCCAGGACTACGTCGACTCATTCACTGCCAGCCAATCAGGCGCCCTGCAGAAAGTTTATTTTCCGTGGATCGTGGATTGGGAAGGCGGCCCTGGCCTTAAAACCCTGCAGTTCTCCCTGATAGGTTCGGATCCGGCCAGCGCTCCCCTGGGCAGTGCGAAGGTCACCAGTGATTTCGGCATCGCAGCGGACCCACGTGGAAAAGCGTATACATTCCAATTCACCTCACCGGTGACCGTACAGAAGGGTGAGACCTATTACTTTAACCTAGGCGTCACGGATGGAAGCGGCGCCATCGCCGTATACGGTAGCCAGTACGCTGACGAATCCACCTGGGATGACGCATTACCGCTGGATTTGTATAATGACAACCCCTTGGATTACCAGAAGGGTGTTTATCAGTCCGACCTCAGCTTTGAGATGTACTGGGATGACAATGCCGATAAACTGCAACGGTTCCAATCCATCTTAAGCCAGGCGGATTACATTTTCAGCAGTTCCGGGCGGGAGTGGGCAACCACAGTGCGCGTCCCAGAACGATATCCGCTCACCACTTTGTTTTATCGCGATCTGCTGGGCTGCCCGGACGATAAAGATATCGTTTGGTGCTACGACGTAGCCCAGCCGGGTATGTTCCAGGGCAAACTCGGTTTTGACCTGGTCTACGTCCAACAATCAGATCCGAAGCTGGGCTCGCTGCGTTTCAATACCCAGTTTGCCGAAGAAGCTTTCACCGTTTATGATGCGCCCAAGGTGATGATCTTCCGCAAGAACGCCTCTTACAATCCGGCGCAGGTGTCGTCAATCTTATCTTCGGTCGATCTTTCCAAAGTACTCCAATGGACACCCTACCAGGCCAGCCAGTATCCTGGCAACCTGATGTTATCCCAGGGGCAGTTGGAGCAGGATCAGGCTAACGGCACCTGGGCAGATCTTTTCAATCGTAACCTGATTTTTAACCAGTATCCAGGCCTAAGCCTGCTACTCTGGTATATCACGATAACCCTGCTTGGCTGGCTGGTATATCCATTCGTGCGCATGGCCCTGGGTGGTTTGAGCGATAAAGGTTACCCGTTGGCCCGGTTGATAGGGATCGTCCTGTTAGCCTACCTGGTATGGCTGGCTGGTTCCTCAGGGATTGCGGTAACCAAATTGACAATTAGCGTGGCCTTACTGCTCCTGGCGGCGGTTAACGCTGTTTTATTCTACCTGCAGCGACATTCGATAAAAGAAGAGTGGAAGCTGCACAAGCGCTACATTCTGATTGCAGAAATCCTGGCGCTGGCGTTCTTCACCTTCTTCTTACTGATCCGCCTGGGAAACCCCGACCTGTGGCATCCTGCCAAAGGCGGCGAAAAACCGATGGATTTCTCATACTTTAACGCTGTATTGAAATCCAGCACCTTTCCGCCTTACGACCCCTGGTTTGCGGGGGGTTACATCAATTATTATTATTATGGCTTTGTATTGATCGGCGTGCTGGTCAAATGGCTGGGGATCATCCCTTCGGTAGCCTATAACCTGATCTTGCCCACCTGGTTCAGCATGCTGGCTATGGGCGCTTTCTGTATTGGCTGGAACTTGCTGAAGAAGCGCAAGCCGCGCAGCCAGGGAGCCTCACCAGGGGAGGAAGTCGCAGCTAGATCACCTGGTGAAGCAAGCGAAACTTCCGCTGAAAGCACGCATTTGATCTTTGGCCTGGAACGCTGGCCTTTCCTGGCCGGGATTGCCTCTTCGGTTGGACTGCTAATCCTTGGCAACCTGGGCACGGTGCGTATGATCTGGCAAGGTTTCCAAAAGCTGGGCGTCCCAGGTGGAAACATCGATAATCTATCTATACCGATGCGCTGGATTTACAGCTTCGAGGGGTTCGCCAAATTCCTGGCCGGAGTGAAGCTGCCCTATCCCCCTGGCGACTGGTATTGGATACCCAGCCGGGTGTATCCCAACGAGCCGATAACTGAATTTCCATTTTTTACCTTCCTTTACGCCGATCCGCATGCCCACCTGATTGCCTTGCCGGTGACCGTGCTGGCGTTGGCCTGGGGGTTATCCATCCTCCAAGGAAAATGGCAGTGGGGCGACGAACAGGGTAGATATGGCTGGTTGCATTTTATCTGTAGCTTCAGCCTGGCCGGGTTAGTGATTGGCGCTCTGCGGCCGACCAATACCTGGGATTTACCTACCTACCTGGCGTTGGGAGTGATCGTTGTACTGTATACGGGAATTAAATACTGGCGCACGCCCCAATCGATCCTGCCTGAATTGAGCGAAACCACTCGGCGCTGGTGGTTGACCGGCGCATGTGCGCTATTGCTGGTGGGGTTATCTTTCCTCTTTTACGAGCCCTTCGCTCGTTGGTACGGCCAGGGCTACACCTCGTTTGAGCTCTGGACGGGTGATCATTCACCCTTCTGGTCATATACCACTCACTGGGGATTGTTCCTGTTCGTGATTATCTCCTGGATGGTGTGGGAGACGCGGGATTGGATGGCAAAGACGCCGGTCTCTGCTTTGAATAAACTACGCCCGTATGTGGGAATTATCGGATTCGTATTACTGATGATGGTGGTGTCTATCTTTGCTTTGCTGTTGAAGGGAGTTCAGATCGCCTGGTTGGTGCTTCCCTTGATGCTGTGGTCGGCGGTCTTGATCCTACGACCGGGTCAGCCAGATGTAAAACGCCTGGTGCTGTTTTTCATCGGCACGGCATTGACGTTGACCCTGTCGGTAGAACTGATCGTGCTTAAGGGGGATATCGGACGGATGAACACGGTGTTTAAGTTTTATTTGCAGGCTTGGACGTTGTTTTCACTGAGCGCCGCGGCAGGCTTGATCTGGCTGTTACCCGCTGTTTTCAAAGAATGGACAGGGGCCTGGCGTACGAGCTGGCAGGTTGGACTGGTCTTGCTGGTGGGTGGAGCAGCCATGTTCACCGTATTGGGCGGGGCCGATAAAATCCGCGACCGAATGAATCCCGTGGCGCCGCATACTCTGGATGGCATGGTATATATGCAGACGGCTCAGTATTCTGATAATGGCAAGGATATGACCTTGGGCGAGGATTATGCAGCCATCCAATGGATGCAGGATAACGTCAAAGGCTCGCCGGTGATCGTCGAAGCCAATACGGTCGAGTACCGCTGGGGCACCCGCTTTACAATCTACACTGGCTTACCAGGTGTGGTGGGTTGGAACTGGCATCAGCGCCAGCAGCGGGGTGGGGTAGTGCCTACAACCTGGGTGACCGACCGGGTCGATGAAATTGGAGTTTTCTACAGAACAGATGACCGCCAGTTTACGGAGGATTTTATCCATAAATATAATGTCAGTTATATAATCGTAGGACAGTTGGAGGAAGCTTATTATTCTGGGGTGGGTTTGGAAAAGTTCACAGCATGGGACGGCGACCTGTGGAAGGAAGTCTACCATCAGGGTCATACCACCATTTACAAAGTCTTGAAATGATTTCCTTGAGGCTCATTGGGATTTACCGTGGAAGGGCCCCCAGATTTTGGGGTGTGAGCGTGCGTACGCACGCTCACACCCCAAAATCTGGGAGTTCACCACGGCAATTCCCAGAGAACCATATCTTGTGTGATTAGAAACGAATGAGCTTATGATTGCATTTCTCTCCTGGTACCTAGTGATCATGCTGGTGGGAATCCTGGCTATTCCGCTAGCATACCGGCTGCTGCCCAACCTGGCCGATCGCGGTTATGCCCTGGTGCGCCCTCTGGGGCTG
>Ga0187886_1002593_pt1 | contig 14322 bp, 10 predicted proteins | sample June2016WEW_20_1_FD_133001 | JGI IMG/M metagenome (GOLD analysis project Ga0187886, IMG submission 133001) | Peatland microbial communities from SPRUCE experiment site at the Marcell Experimental Forest, Minnesota, USA - June2016WEW_20_150 | ecosystem: Environmental > Terrestrial > Soil >... | reverse complement strand
GGCGGCGTGGTGGAGAACATCAGCTACAGCAACATCACCATGAAGAATGTCGACCCGGCCATCACCTTGACCAGCTACTACATGTACAATTCCGCAGGAGACCCCACGCAGCGGTCCACTCCCAAGGATGACGCTGCGCAGCCCGTTACCGAAACGACCCAGATCTATCGGAACATCCGCATCACCAATCTAAAGGCTACCTGCGAGAAATCAGCAGGCATCATCCTCGGCTTGCCGGAGAGTAAGATTTCGGACGTCGTCCTGGAGAATGTCGAGATCACCGCTGCCACCACGGGCTTGTCGATCAAGAACGCCAAGGGCATTCAACTCAAGAACGTGCAGGTGACGCCCAAGAAAGGTCCTCCGTTTATCGTGGAGAACGCACAAGTGGAAGGCTTGAGGAGCGCAATAGATTAGATGCAGGAGTCGTAACGTCGGGCCCGAATTTGCCATCCCGGCGCTGCAAAACCGGCGCCGGATGCGACAGCGAGATCCCGTAGGGCAACCGGGTCGCGTCTGGTTATTCTTCATTTCGCCAGCCGCACGGATCAACTCGTCAGGCAGCAAATCTACTGCTACGACAACAACGGGATTAGCCAACTTCGTGGATCGACAGGAGGTCTCCATCCGTTCGAGTAGGATAATCTTGATCGCCGCGCCGGGGCTGCCTATGCTGCCAACAATTCCATGCCCTACTTCCACGACGGAATATGAGCGCCTGCTGCCCACGCTGCCAGAAGCCGTTGGAAACCGCCCAGGTCGACGACATTCAAGTCAGGTTTTGCCAGGGTTGTCGCGGAATACTGTTGGCGCATCCCGATCTCGTGGAAATTCTTGAGGCAAGCTGGCGCGCAGTTTCCGAGGAACAGGCACAGAAGACGCCGTTCCGTGCGCGCAAAGGATGGCAGAAGAAGGCAATATTGCGTTGCCCGGACTGTCGGCAGGCGATGGAGAAGTACGGCTACATGGGATTAGCGGTCATCCTGATGGATCGTTGCGACCGTTGCATCCTCGTCTGGCTTGAGACGGACGAGTTGCAGAACATGGTGCTCGCGCTTGCCAAGACCAACTACCGCAGCCAGCGAGCGATCCGAGAAGCGCAGAACACCGAATTGGATTTCGTCACCCCTGCCATGCAGGCCGCTGCGCCCTATGTACGTTCGGGAAACTGGCTGTTTCGCGATAATCTGCCAGAGGGCATGGCCGTCGCGCAGACCTTGCTGCGGTTGTTTATGAAATAGGGGCCGTTGAAAGAACGTTTGTAGCGGCGCTTCTGCGAAGCGCCGAATATGGTCGTGAGACGGACACCCCGCGCTTCACAGAAGCGCGGCTACAATGCCGTGAGCCAGTTGCGCAACGCCCCATTGGCTATGGTGCGAATGGAATTCCACTTCAACACCTCACAGACCTCTGTCTATTGATTTAATGATCTCGCGCGCCGTTTGTTCGTCAGCAGCGATCTGTGCTCTGAGCGCGTCGACGGAATCAAACTTTCTCTCGTCGCGCAGCTTTTGGAGGAACAACACCTCCAAGACCTGACCGTAGATTTTGCGGTCGAAGTCGAAAATATGAACTTCAAGAACGCGCTTGCGGTCGCGGTTTGCAAACGTCGGTCGCACGCCGATGTTGGCGACGCCGCCAAATTGCTCCTTGGCGATCAACACACGCGCAGCATAAACGCCGTCAGGCGGCATGATTTCGTTGTGAGGATTGAGGTTGGCGGTCGGATAGCCCAGTTCCTGCCCAACGCGGTCGCCTTTTTCCACCGTGCCCAGAATGGAAAAAGGACGACCGAGCATGGCGGCGGCACGATCGATCTGGCCGTGAAGCACATGTTGACGAACTGCCGTGGAGCTGATCATTTCGCCGGTACTGGTATGCACGGATTTGATTTCTTTGACGATAAACCCGTACGTCGCCGCCAGCTTCTCAATGAGTCGGACGTCGCCCGCCCGGTTATGTCCGAACCGGAAGCGTGTGCCTACGCAGATTTCTCGAAGCTGGTTCCGCTTGTCGGCGACCATTTCGATGAATCTCCCGGCCGGCGTCTCGGAAAACGGCTTGTCGAACCTCATTAAGAGGCAGGCATCCACGCCGAGCTGTTCGATCAACCGCAGCTTGTGCTTGGTAGAAGTCAGCAGCAGCGGCGCTTTCTCAGGTTGTAGCACGCGCATCGGATGCGGATCGAACGTCAGCGCCACGGAAGTTCCGCCTGCCGCGCGCGCATCCTCACGTGCTTGCCCGATCACGCGCTGGTGGCCGAGGTGTACGCCGTCGAACACGCCGACCGCCATGTGGACGCCATGGGCGACCCGCGCGAGCTCGTCGAATGAGCGAATCACTTGCATCAGGGCAATTTCACCAGTTTCAGAATCGGGATGACGGCTGCCTGAAGTTCTTCACGCGGCAGCTTCAGCAAGTCGTCGAGCGTTCGCGCATCTTTCACGTCGAACGCGCCCGATCGGAGGCGGCGCAACTCGGCGAGATGCGCGCCGCAACCCAGCACGTCACCGATGTCCGAGCACAGCGTGCGGACGTACGTGCCCTTCGTGCACGTGACGTGAAATTCCACCCGTGGCAAATCCAGCTTGAGCAAGCGGAGATCGTAGATGTGCACGTTGCGCGGCTCGCGTTCAACGGTCATGCCTTTGCGGGCGAGTTTGTACAATGGTTGCCCTTTGTGTTTCAACGCGCTAACCATCGGCGGGATTTGCTGGATGTCGCCGCGAAACCTGGCGAAAACCTGCTCGATGTCGTCAGCGGTTAGTGGCGGTACAGGTTTCTCCGCGACGATTTCGCCATCGGCGTCCTGTGAATGGGTCGCCACGCCGAGCAGCATTGCGCCTTCGTACGTCTTATCGTCGGCCATCAGGTGATCCTGCAATTTCGTCGCTCGTTCGAGGACGATTACCAGCAAACCTGTGGCGGCAGGATCGAGCGTGCCGCAATGACCGACTTTCTTGAACCCGAAATGCCGGCGTAGTCGATCAACCACGTCGTGCGAGGTCAGCCTCGGCGGCTTATCCACCAACAAAACGCCGTCGAACGGTGAAAGTTGCGGCTGCATATGCTGGTGGAAAGTTACAGGCCCGCCTCTTTGAGGGCAGCGCTGATCGTTTGGAGCACCTTGGCTTCGATCTCGCGCGGTTCGCCCGTGATGCGGGCGCCGGCGGCTTCATGGTGACCGCCACCCCCGAAATGCCGCGCAATCGAGTTGGCGTCGATTTTCGGATGTTTCGAGCGAAGACTGATACGGACCTTCTGCGGTTCGGGCAATTCCTCGAACAGCACGGCGACGTAAACGCCGTCGATCGAGCGGGCGTAGTCGATCAACCCCTCGGTGTCTTCTCGCTTGGCACCGGACTCGTCGAACATCTCATTCGTCACCCAGCAGTAGGCGATCCGGTTGTGGTCAGCGCGCATGATGTCAGCCAAAGCTTTCTGTAACAACTGCAACCGCGCGAAAGGGTAACTCTCGTATATGTGTTGGCAGACCTTGCCCACGTCGACGCCTGCGTCAACAAGATCGGCCGCGACGCGCAGCGATTCGGCGGTGGTGTTAGTGTAAGAGAACGAACCCGTGTCCGTGGAGATGGCAGCAAAGAGGCAGGTCGCGATGTCGCGTGTCAGCTTGAAGCCGCCGTGTTTGATGAGATCGCAGACGATTTGCCCGGACGCTGGCGCGTTCGGCACAATCCAATTGATGTCGGCGAACTTCTCGTTGCTGACGTGGTGATCGATGTTGATGAAATATGTTTTCTTTCCGATGCGCTGGGCTGCCTTGCCGACCCGCTGCCATGTTGATGTGTCGATAGCAATGACGACGTCGAAATCCTTCGGCTTATCGGGTGGACGCTGAATCATCTCGCTGTGCGGGAGGAAGCGAAACTTTGCCGGCACGGCATCGTCATTCCAGGCTTCGACTTGCTTGCCCACGTCTTTCAGCAGAATGGCCAGCGCAAGTTGCGAGCCGACGGCATCACCATCGGGACGGTAGTGAGTGAGAACCAGAAAACTATTCTGGCTGCGCAACAACCCGGAGATTTGCCCGCAAGGGTCGTTCATGGTGCGCCGTGTGTGTCATCGAGCTCATCCAGCAAATGCTCGATCCGTTGGGCGTGGGATTCGGTCTCGTCGAGCACGAACTTCAGGCGTGGCGTGTACTTCAGAATCACGCGGCGCGACAGTTCGCGTTGAATGCGACCGTGCGCGCGATCCAACCCGCCGAGGGCGCGCTGTTTTTGCTCAGCACTGCCGATCACGCTGACGTACACGCGGCCGTCCTTGAGATCGGGACTGACCTCGGTGGATGTGACGGTGATGAAACCGCAGTTTGTGAGATTCAGTTCCTGGATGACCACGCTGATCTCCTGTTTGACCAGTTCCGAAACTCGTTGGATTCGACGGTTACTCATGGCGATGATGGCGGAAACGGTGATGGAGTGGGGCACTGCGACCTGACTCATTCCGTCTTTGGTCCTCCGCGTTGAATGTTGTAATGAAGTTTACAGCGTGGCGGCGACTTTCTCCACGGTGTAACACTCGATGATGTCGCCCTCTTGAAAACTCGAGAAATTATCCAGCCGCAAGCCGCATTCGCTGCCCGCTTTGACTTCCTTCACATCGTCTTGGAAATGTTTCAAACTGGCGATGCGACCTTCGTACTGCACGGCTTTGCGTCGCAACACGCGCACGCGCGCCGACCGCGTAATCCGTCCGTTGACGACCACACAACCCGCGACGGGCGGTCCTTTGGATAACGCGATCACCTTGCGCACTTCGGCGTGGCCGACCGTGACTTCCTTTGATTCGGGTTCGAGCAACCCTTCCATCGCTTCTTCAACCTGCTCGATCAACTCGTAAATGATGCTGTAAAGCTTGATCTGCACGCCTTCGCGCTTGGCCATGTCGGTGACGCCACTTTCAGTCTTCACGCGAAAGCCGATCAGCACGGCATCGGAAGCGCTGGCGAGCAACACGTCGTTTTCGTTGATGCTGCCAACCGCGCCGTGAATGATTTCCAGCTCCACCTTCTCGCTCTTCTTCTTGCTCAGCGCGTCGTTGATCGCTTCCAGCGAGCCTTGAACATCGGCCTTGAAAACGATCCGCAGTTTCTTCTTCTCGCCCTCTTCGATCTGTCCCATGATGTCTTCGAATCGCGCATGGCGCGGCTCCGCCACAATCGCAGCACGCTCTTCGAGTTGACGTTGCTCACCAAGCTCGCGCGCTTCCTTCTCGGTCTTCATAACGGTGAACTCCGCACCGGCCTCGGGCAGCCCGGAGAGACCAACAATCTTTACGGGCGTCGCCGGCGTCGCTTCCTTGACGCGCTGGCCTTTTTCATTGATCAGCGCCCGGATCTTGCCCCAGTGCGGCCCGCAGACGACCGCAGCACCCACACGCAAGGTGCCTTTGCGCACCAACACGGTGGCCGTCGGTCCCATGCTTGGTTCAACCTGGGCTTCGATTACGTTGCCCTTGGCTGCAGCCTTCGGGCTGGCTTTCAACTCCATGATCTCCGCCTGCAGCAGGATCATTTCCAGCAGCGTGTCGAGGCCCTTCTTGGTCGTTGCGGAAACGTCGACAGAGATCGTCTCGCCGCCCCACGACTCAGGCGCCAGGCCAAGCTCTTGAAGCTGCTTCTTCACGCGATCGGGATTGGCCGTCGGCAAATCGCATTTGTTCACCGCCACAATGATCGGCACTTTCGCCGCCTTGGCGTGATTGATCGCCTCCACGGTTTGCGGCATGACGCCGTCATCCGCCGCGACAACCAGCACGGCAATGTCCGTCACGTTCGCGCCGCGCGCCCGCATCTTGGTGAACGCTTCGTGGCCAGGCGTGTCGAGGAACGTGATCTTCTTGCCGTCGGGCAACGCGACAACGCTGGCGCCGATGTGCTGCGTGATCCCGCCGCTTTCGCCGGCCGCCACGTTGGTCTTGCGGATGGCATCGAGCAACGAAGTTTTGCCATGGTCGACATGTCCCATCACCGTAACCACCGGCGGCCGCAGCTTCAGGTCTTCGAGTTTCTCGCCTTGATCGAGGACCTCGACCTTCTTCGGAGGCGCGTGGATCGTGCCGGCGCCGCGCTCGCGCTTTTCCAGTTCAAACAAGAAGCCGTGACGTTCACAGATCTTTCGGGCGCTATCCTCGCCGATCGTCTCATTGAGGTTGGCGAAGACATTCATCTCCATTAACTCGGCCAGCAACAGGTGCGGTTTGGTGCCAACGCGCAAGGCAAGATCGCGCACGACCACGGGTGGTTTCATCTGGATGACCTTGTTGCCCTTGTCATCAACTACGTAAGCAGGTTGTTCCGGGGCCGCTGGTGCAGGTCGCGCCGGCGCAGGCGGTGCGAGAACGCGCGTCGGAGACGACGCTGGAGTCGGCCTCGCGAGAGGTCTTTGGGACGGTGCTGCGGGCGCAAGGCGTGGCGCGCTCGTAGGGGCGGCCGGCTCAACTGGCTTTGGCGCTGCTACAGGTCTAGGCAAATGAACAGGCGGAGTCGGGGCTTTGGCTGGCTCCATCTCCAGAGGCGCCGCAGGCTTCGTGACAACAAGTGGAGCGGGGGGAAGCTCAAGCGTCGCCGCCGTTGTCCCAACCTCAATCTTGGTTTGAGCAGCAGGCGCTGGTGCGGGCACGGCTGCCTCAACTTGTTTTGGCGCTGCCGGCGGCGCAGGCGGCTCAGGCTTTGGCGGAACGTACCCGTATTCCTTCTCGATGGATTCGGCGGTGATCTTGTCCACCGTGCTCGAATGGCTCTTGACGGGATAATTCATCGAGCGCAGCTTCTCCAGCATCTCCTTGTTGGAGATGCCGCAGTGCTTCGCCAGATCGTGTACGCGAACGCTCATTGCGCCTGTTGTTCACCTTCTGCCTGCTCTGGGCTTTCAACCTCGGCGGCGGCTTGCGCGCCACCCTCGCGTTTCTCCTGCTCGGCAATCGCGGCCTGATGAACCATCGCGGCCTTCTCCGGCCCGATAATCTCGCTCAGGTCATTCGAATCCGCCGCCAGCAAACCTTCCAGGGAGTGAAACCCGCATTTGACCAGTTTCTCGGCAGTCTCTTTGTCGATGCCGGGAATTGCAGCCATCTGGTGGATCGCCCGCGCGACTTTTTCTTCGAACCCTAGCGCCGCCGTCTCTTCCTTTTCGATGTCGATGTTCCAACCGGTCAGCTTGGAGGTCAGCCGCGCGTTCTGGCCCTTCTTGCCAATCGCCAGCGAAAGCTGATCGGGATCGACGATGATTTTAACGGAATGCTTCGCTTCGTCCAGAATGAGATTTTTCAACTTGGCGGGCGCCAGCGCATTGGTGACGAATTGACGGACGTTCGGGTCCCAACGGATGATGTCGATCTTCTCGCCGCTCAGTTCGCGGACGATGTTTTTGACGCGCATCCCGCGCATGCCGACGCAAGCGCCGACGGGATCAACCTTCTCGTTGCGCGAAACCACCGCGATCTTGGTGCGGTAACCTGCCTCACGTGCGATGGCTTTGATCTCGACGGTCTTATCGGCAATCTCACTGACCTCCAGCACGAACAATTTTTTGACGAAATCAGGATGGCTGCGCGACAGAACGATCTCCGGGCCGTGCGCGGCGTTGCTGACGCTGAGAATGTAAGCGCGAATGCGGTCGCCGGGCTGGTATTCCTCGGTCGGCACCCGTTCGCGGCTGGGCATAACCCCTTCGATTCTTCCCAGATCGACAATTACGTCGCTGCGCTCGAAGCGGCGGACCACGCCGGGGATTATGTCGCCTGCGCGGCCTTTGAATTCTTCAAAGATCATGTCCTTCTCGACCTGGCGGATGCGCTGGAGCATGGCTTGCTTCGCTGTCTGCGCAGCAATGCGACCGAACTTCTGCGTGGTCACTTCAACTTCGACGCTTTCGCCAAGCTGGAGATTGGCATTAACGCGGCGGGCGTCGGTCAGGGAAATCTCCGCATTCTTGTCCGTCACGTTTTCGACGACCAGCAACTTGGCCAGGGCGCGGATCGCCCCCGTCTTGCGGTCGATTTCGATGCGCAGATCGCGGGACGGGCCGACACTCTTTTTGGACGCCTGCAACAAAGCCTGTTCGACGGCTTGGAGCAAGGTTTCCTTGTCGATGCCCTTTTCGCGCTGCAAATACTCTAAAACCGCGATTAGTTCGCCGTTCATGTCCCTTTCAGTAGCTTTCGGCAGCGGGCGCCATTTGGGAACAAAAAAGTGGGTTTGATGACCCACTGGTTCCATGCCGCCAAAATCTACGCCAAAACTATAGGAGAACACCCCGAGCCGGTCAAGCCCTTAGTGGCAACCACGAACTTGCAGTTTTTCTGCCTCTCACCCCGCCTGTGGCCTATCGCGACATTCCCAATGGGGGGCTTGTCAGTAACACAGCCAAGCACACCGGCTGACACACTTTCCGTTGGCGATCCGGGTGATGACACCGGGCGTCGTTTCGTATCCGGCTGACGGAGCACGTATGTTGAGGTCGGTGTTACCGCCGCTCCTCTTGTGAAACTTTAACATCCCCGAACACGGTTTACGAAACCCTTCCATATTGAGCCAACTTGGGTGCATCTTGTTACTACCACCGGATTGTAGCCCCGAACGTGTTCGGGGCAAGTCGTACCTCATCGGCCATCACAAAGGCCGCGAGCAGGCTCGCAGCTACAACCACCCTATCGGCTATAAACGATGTCGGTGGTAGTGTGCAGATGCGCCCAGCCAACCGTGGAGTGCCCGAATTTGATTGACGGGAGGATTGACTTAGTGATAGCCTTCACAAAGGCAGAAGCTGCGAGTTGACGCCCTATCAGCGCCAGTCCGTCTCTGGTCGCGGAGGGATTGTGAGATGTTCATCTCAAATCGTCGCGGGCCGATTGTGCCATGTTTGCACGACGAGCGGTGAACTGTGCCCTCGCGCCCCCCACCTCGATTTCCCTAAGACCATAGGGCCAGTGTCTCGCTTGCCATTGGTGGCGCAGGCGTTTGTGTGCCTGCGTCTCGCAGACTCGGCTCTGCCTGCGGTCGCCCCACCATTCAACCAAAGCAGAAGCGCAACTAAGAAAACCGTCAGCATCCTCATCATCACGATCCTCTGCCTTTGCCTGCCGGCCTACGTGGCGGCGCGACAATGGACTCGAACCATAGTCCCCGTCATCACGGGCGTGTCCGGTACCGAACGCTTCCCTAATCCCTGTAGCCTTCAAGGCGATCTCCACTCACAACGGGCGTGCCATCTTCACTCGGCACCCGCCGATCCAACGTATCCGGCTGATGAAGCACGTATGTTGAGGCTGGTTCCTGAGCGGACGGCTTAGACGAGGATGGCAATGCTGAGGCCATCTTGGAGCGAAGGCAAAGGGTCAGAATCGGCTTGTCAGCATTGTCAAAGGTGATACTATGAGTGCTTGTCAGACTGAATGGTCCGCGATAGTCGCGGGGCGTAAGTCATATGGGAAATGTCGGGTGAAGGGCAACCGACCGCCACAACCCCCGTACCCGCTAGCTAGCACCGCCGGTGAACAAATGAACACGGACGAGGCAAATGGGTATCTGTAATGCAACCGGAAGAATAGCGAGAATCACAGTCTCGGTTCTGTTCGTCGTCGTCTCAGCAAACGGAGCACCGGTTACGCAACAACAGGCGGCGGTGGTCGATCAGCAGGCGAAGGATGATGCCGACGTCGTCCGGTTCCATCAGTGGTGCGCTGGGTTTGTAGCCGCCTCGAACATGGTATTGAAGGCGCGCTTGGTGCCAGAAGGATTGGCGCTGGCGAAGGGACGCCGGGAGGCGTTGAAGCGGATCATCCTCGAAGACCCGGCACGAGCGTTGACACTCGCCGAAGCGGCGTCAGTGCGCCGGAGTTTGCCGGCGGAGGTGGCCGGGCTGCTGGAGGAACGGATCAGCGGTGTCGGCGAAATCCGTGTGCGGCGCGACGGGGCGGCGACGGCCGAGGTTTCGGCGGACGGTTTGGCGCGCGAGGCGCACGTGAACGGGCGTGCGTTCGCGGCACATGTATACGGGTGGCGACTGGTCGATCAAGATTTCGACGGCGTCCCGTTGCAGGGTGTTGCGGTGGATGGCGTGCTGGCGGTGGCGGAAAGTCCGCTGCGTGTTCTCGATGCCGAGGAAGTGGCGCCGCAACAACGGCAGGCGGGAAAGATTGCTGCAGACATCGGCGGGCAACTCCGATTCTTCGCGAGCCAAGAGGACGTTGCCCGGGCCGAACTGGAGTTGATGTACGGCCGCGGCATGCCGGTGCCCGGCCCGGAACAACAGGCCGCATTGGCGCGTGTGAAAAAAGTCCGGCGCGTTCGTCCCAACGCACTGGCGTGGCAGCGAATCAACGAACGGCGCAACCAAAAGCATCTGCCGCCGCTCAGCCAAGAGGAAATGAAAGTAGTGCCGTTCGGCCAGGAACTGGAGTTGGAGGACGGTGTGGCGCCTGCCGATGCCGGCCCGCCGCCGATGACAGCCGGCAGCACGGACAACAGCGCACTGCAATACTTACCGCCGATCCGGAGCCAGGGCGCTCTCAACTCCTGCGCCTGTTTCTCGACGACCTACTACCAGATGACCTACATGACGGCACTGGCGCGCGGCTGGGACGCCAAAAACGGCGGCGACACGCTGCGGTTCTCGCCGAAGTGGACTTACAACATGCTCAACGGTGGCAGTGATTCCGGTTCTTTGGAGGGCGACAGCCTCAACGTGCAACGGGATCACGGCTGTGCCACATGGGCGGATTTCCCCTACGACAGTGACTGCCACGCTTGGTGCCTGAACTCCAATGTCTGGCGCGCTGCCATCGGCCGCCGCATGAACGCCTTCTACACCATCGGCAGCCTCTACACCAGCAACGGCCTCGCCAACCTCAAGGCCGCGCTCGACAACGGCTATGTCGTCACTTTCGACACGTACTCACCGTGGAGTTATCAGGGTTGGGTGCAAGGCACGGTCGCCAACGACCCCGCCACCACCAATGACGACACCTTCGTCGGCCAGCAAATCTGCAAGTACGTCCGCGCCCTCGACTGGGGCCACGCCTTGACGGTGGTCGGCTATAACGACGACATCTGGTGCGACCTCAACGGCAACGGCGTCGTGGACCCTGGCGAAAAAGGCGCGCTGAAAATCGCTAACTCTTGGGGCAACTGGGCCAACGACGGCTATGCTTGGTTTGCGTGCGACGCGCTGAAGACCGACAGCGATGTGCCCGGCTGGAATCCCTCCGACAAGGTGTACGGATTCGGCTATGGCGACTCCGCCGGCAACGTTATCGTGTACGTTACCACCGCCCAAGCCAGCTACACGCCGAAGATGCTGGCCGGCTTCACCATCAACCACGCCCAGCGCAACCAGATCACCATGAAAGTCGGCAAGGACAGCGGCACGCCGACCAGTAATCCCGCCGTGCAGTGGAATGGCGTTGGACTCAATCGCAGCGGCGGCGCGTGCGCCTTCGATGGCACGACCGCCGCCTGCGACGGGACGTTCTGGCTGGACATGAGCGATCTCAGTCCGGATGTCGGCCAGTCGAAACGGTACTTCGTCGGCATGAACGACAGTGCCACCGCCGGCAGTGGCCAGCTCAAATCGTACACGCTGGTGGACACTTCCACCGGTAACGAAACCACCGTTACTCCCGTCGCCAATCCCAACGCCTTCTATCCTGCCACCGGCGTCGCGGACAATACTACCGCGTGGGGTTTCGTGGACCACACCTATACCACATGGGTGGTCTCAAACACCAACGATTCAGGACCAAGTTCGCTCCGGCAAGCGATTCTGAATGCAAATGTGGGTGGTGGCGGCAGTATCCTATTGTCCAACGTCACCGGCACCATCACGCTGACCAGCGGTGAACTGTTAATCACCAATAACATCAGTGTTTTGGGTCCTGGCCCAGCCACTCTGGCCATCAGCGGCAACGGCGCGAGCCGTGTGTTCAACATCAACTCCAATGCCACGGCTACCATCTCGGGCCTGACCGTCCGTGGTGGTTGGGGTTTCCATGACGGTCGCGGCGGCGGGATTTACAGCGCGGGCATCCTAACACTGAACGCTTGCACCATCAGCGGCAACCTTAACGGGGTGGGTGGTGGGATATACAATGCGGGCACGCTGGCCTTGATCGGTTGCACCATCAACAGCAACTCCACACATAACGGGACATCCGGCCTCTGGAACGGTGGCAACGGTGCTGGGATCTACAATGCGGGCACGATGATGGTGAACAATTGCACCATAAGCGGCAACTCTTGCGGCCAAGGCAACGGAGGGAACTCTTTCGATCCAGCGGGCAACGGCGGCTCTGGCGGTGGCGTTTACAACGCGGGCGTGCTGACGCTGAGCGGTTGCACAATCAGCGACAACCCTTGCGGCAACGGCGGGCGAGGCGACGACGCAATGGATATGGGTATTATTTCTGACGGTCAACCCGGTGGTAGTGGTGGTAGCGGCGCCGGGATCAACAATGCTGGCACTTTGACTTTGAGCGATTGCACCATTAGCGGCAACTCTTCCGGCAGTGGCGGCAACGGCGGCAACGGCGGCTATTTTGATGTTCCGGTGCCGCCTTATCGCGTGGCCACCAATGGCGGCAACGGCGGCAACGGCGGCCGTGGAGGGGGCATTTTCAGTGCGGGGAGTTTGACCATCCTCAACTGCACGCTTAGCAGCAATTCTACCGGTGCCGGCGGGGGCGGGGGCGGTGCTGGCGGATCTGGCGCTTCTTCAGGCAAGCCCGGCAGCACTGGCAGCGGGGGCGGCATTTGGAGGGGCAGCAGTGGTTCCGCACAGCTTCTGAATAGTATCGTTGCCAACAACACTGCGGTCGGGAGCGGTCCCGATGTCTCGGGCAGTTTCACTTCGCAGGGGCACAACTTGATCGGAAATACCAGCGGGAGCAGTGGCTTCGGTGCCAGCGGCGATCTACTGAACGTGGATCCACAGCTTGGTCCGCTCACTGATAACGGCGGCCCAACTTTAACATGTGCCCTGCTTCCAGATAGTCCCGCTATTGATGCGGGAACCAGCTCGGGTGCCCCGCAGTACGATCAAAGCGGTGTTCTACGCCCTCAAGGTGCTGGCTTTGACATTGGTGCGTTCGAGTTCATCTTCCCTTGTCCCGGCGACGCCGATTGTGATGGGATTACGGACTCGTGGACGACTCAGTATTTCGGTCATCGGGCTGGGAGAGTCTCAGACAAATCCCGCGCTGGCGATGATGCCGACAGCACGGGTCAGAACAACCTGTTCAAGTACACCGCCGGTCTCGACCCGACCAACCCGGCGTCGGTGTTCAAGCTGCGCATCGAGAACGTGGCCGGCCAGCCAAACCAGAAGAACCTGACGTTTCTGCCGTGGGCCAGCGGGCGCACGTACACGACGGAATACCGAACCAACCTGCAGTTCGGCTCTTACGTTACACTCACAAGCTACGGCGGTCCGCAGACCAACAGCACCGAAATCAGCATCACTGACCTGAATGCCACGGAGCCTGGCAAGTTCTACCGGATCAGAATCAGTTATCCGTAGCGCTTACTGCAAAAAGAGTTTGGGTCACCAAATGCCGAGGCGTTTCTTGCCGGCGTCGGTGATCATGCTCTGGTTCCACGGCGGATCCCAAACGATCTGGACCTCGGCTTCTTGCAGTCCGGGCTGGGGCGGGCTTGTGGCGTGAGACCAGTTGATTGAGGAGCGCAGCCGCGAAACAAAGGTTGGTAAGTGAACAACAAACCGGTGTTCACAACTAGATGAACGAACCAAGCGGCTGCGCTCCTATCCGAGGACGGCCCCAGTCGATAGCCGGTTGATAAGCAGCCTGTGGGTGCTCGAACTGAAGTCCCGCCTTTTTTTGAATCAACTCCGCCACCTGTTCCCGCGCCGTCTCGACCACCGTCTTGAGCTTCGAGCCGAGCTTGTAGCTGCTGGACGGATTGCCCCATTCCGAAGTGAGATAGGGCATCATCGCCGCCAGCACTTCCGGCAGCACCGGCGTCGTCGCATTGTGGTGATGATTGGCGATGCGGCGATGGTTTTGGTTGCGGACGGCTCGCCGAGCCGTCCCTACCAACAACCTCAATCTGTGGGAATCCCCCACGTGGAACGTGGTGAATGTGCATCCGTGGCTAAACAATTCGCCGCCTCACTGCGGTAACGTGCTTGTTCTACGGGGCGGGGGACTTTAGAATGCGCGACCGATGAATCTGCCGAATCGATTGACAATGGCGCGGATCGGGTTGACCGTGATCTTCGTGACGGCGTTGCTGTTGCCAGCCGAGGGCATCGTCTACTCGCATTTCCCCTTCGGCAAGACGGT
>Ga0187886_1002588_pt1 | contig 14355 bp, 11 predicted proteins | sample June2016WEW_20_1_FD_133001 | JGI IMG/M metagenome (GOLD analysis project Ga0187886, IMG submission 133001) | Peatland microbial communities from SPRUCE experiment site at the Marcell Experimental Forest, Minnesota, USA - June2016WEW_20_150 | ecosystem: Environmental > Terrestrial > Soil >... | reverse complement strand
GAGCGGGACATCGCCAAGCTTGCCATGGTAGAGCGTCACCAGAGCACGGGCAACATCAAGCTTGGCCTGGTGCAAGGGTTCGGGTTCAACCAACCCTGTGCGGTGGCGACCACGGTGGCGCACGACAGCCATCATTTGATCGTGGTTGGTACGAAGGATGAAGACATGGCTAAAGCAGTCAATATCCTGGCAGAATGCGGCGGTGGCCAGGTGGTTGTGCGCAAAGGGCAGGTGATCGGCAAGGTCGAACTGCCCATAGCTGGTCTCATGTCCAACGAACGGGCTGAGATAGTCGCTAAGAAAGCAGGGACAGTCCTGGCCGGGTTCAAAGCCTGCGGATGCCAGATCAACAATCCGAATATGACCCTCAGCCTGCTCGGGTTGGTGGTCATCCCTGAGCTGCGCATTTCTGATTTGGGGCTGGTAGATGTGAACCGCTTTGATTTTATTCCGGTTTTCGAGTGATTTACTATCAGGGAGGGAGGATCATCCTTCGTCCATTGAACAGCCGCGCTGGCTTTCAGAAAGGATGGGATTATGACTCAAGAGGTACAGGTCGAGTCGACGCATATTTTTCAGCGTTTGCAAACTCAGCTTTCCAGGATGATCGCCGAAACGCCTCCTGGAAACCGCCTGCCGGCTGAGCCGGAACTGGCCAAACAGTTGGGCGTTTCGCGAGCGACCTTGAGGGAGGCCATGCGTTCTTTCGAGGGACAAGGATTGATCCGCCGCAGACAGGGGATTGGTACCTTCGTGGTAGGGCATTCTCAGGTTATAGAAAGCGGTCTTGAAGTTCTTGAAAGCATTGAGACACTGGCCAGGCGTATCCAGCTTGAAGTGTCGATGGGGGCGTTGCATGTCAGCCAGATAAAAGCTACCCCGACCATGGCGACTGCCCTGCAGGTTGAGGAGAATGCACAGTTAGTCCAGATTGCGCGGGTAATCCAGGCGGAACGACGGCCGGTGGCTTACCTGGTGGACACCTTGCCGGAGGATATCCTGGCGCCAGCCGATCTACAGCAAGGTTTCACCGGTTCGGTGCTGGATTTGCTACTTCAGCACAGCAGTTTGCCCCTGGCCACTTCTCGGGCTGAGATTCAGGCGGTGGCGGCATCACCGGAGATTGCCCGCTTGCTTGAGATCCAACGCGGGGACGTATTATTGTTGTTCTCAGCCCAGTTATTCACTTCCACTGGTAAGGTGGTCGATTATTCATTGAGCTATTTCTTGCCCGGGTATTTCCAATTCCATGTGGTCCGCCGCGTGGAAGGATCTAGATAAGAATCAGAAGGAGGTTTTTTATAATGCGTAGTTTCTCGGGTCGTGATATCCTTTCGCTCAAGGATTTCGAGCGCTCGGAGTTTTTCCGTGTATTTGAAGTGGCAGATCAGCTCGAGCCGATTGCCCGTAACCGCCGCAACAGCGATCTTCTAAAAGAGAAGACCTTGGTGACGGCTTTTTACCAGCCCAGCACGCGCACACGTCTGGCGCACGAAGCCGCCATGCACCGTTTGGGTGGGCATGTGACCGGGTTCTCAGACGTCAAGAATACACGGGCCGGTGATTGGTACCAGGAATCGATTAAAGATACCGTACACATGCTTGAATATTACGGTGATGTGATCGTCATGCGGCATTTTCAGCAAGGCGCGCCTGCCGAAGCGGCGAAGTGGGCCAGTATTCCGGTGATCAATGCTGGCGATGGCTGGGGCGAGCATCCCACCCAGGTGCTGACCGACCTTTATACGGTCTTGAAGGAAAAAGGAACCATTGATGGCCTGACTTTCCTGTGCATTGGGGACATGCGTATGCGCACCATGCACTCCATCTCTTATGCCCTGACCCAATTCGACTGTGAAGTGATCTATGTCGCCCCGCCAGCCATGTCGCTGACCGATGAATTCAAGAAAGAGTTACAGCAGTACAACCTGCGCTTCACCGAAGCCGAGCACGTTGCCCAGGTGATCGATCAGGCTGACGTGATTTATATGGAGCCGGTGGTTCAGCCGGATTACACCAAAGCGCGCCAGGAAGCCAGCGCAGACCATGGCCTTACCCCGGACAACTATAAGGTAACCCGCCAACTCCTGGCCGAAAAAGGTCGGCCAGACTCGATCGTTTTACATTCCTTACCGCGTATGGATGAGTTGCCTCCAGACGTAGACAGCACCCGGCACGCCCGTTATTGGGAAGAGGCCTTCAACGGTGTAGTGATGCGCATGGCGCTCCTGGCGTTGGTACTGGGAGCGATGGAATAATATCTAAAGCAGTTGTTGATCTTATCATCCCCGATGAATCGGGGATGGAAAGATCATGACTGCGCGAAGCGTATTATGCAGAAGATCCGTTCGCTGCGCTTCCCTGCCTGGACGGTCTCCCTGGCTTTATTGGGAGTGGCCGTGCTTGCTTATGGGATTTTTATTCCATGGTTCAGGTTGTACGGCGATGATTGGTCTTATCTATGGAACTATCACTTGTTTGGAGCAGGATCGTTTGGCGAATTTGTGGCCGGAGACCGTCCTTACTCGGCCTGGATCTACAGCCTGGCGACCGGTCTGTTTGGTGAAAAATACATTTATTACCACATCCTTTTGGTTGTGCTACGCTGGTTGAGCGCAGTCCTTTTCTGGTGGGTATTGGGTTTCTTCTGGCCGGGGAACCCGGTTGGGCGAGCCGGGACGGCTTTGTTGATGCTGGTTTATCCCGGTTTTAAACAGCAGCCCATCCCACTGGAATTTATCCTACATTTCACCGTGTTGTCGTTGTTTCTGGCTTCGTTAGGATTGATGGCGCTGTCATTCCGCAAGCCGGCCTGGTTCTGGCAGTTGACTGTCCTGGCAATGCTGTGTTCTGCCAGTATGTTCTCACTGGAATACTTTATCGGCTTAGAGATAGCGCGCCCGCTGTTAATAGGAGCATTGCTAAAAAATGAAAAGCCAACTGGACGCCCGTTGAGATCTTTGTGGCTGCGGGTTTTCCTGGCCTGGCTGCCTTACTTACTAGTGCTGGCGGCTTTTCTGGTCTGGCGCATCTTCATCTATAAATTCCAGTTTTACCATCCGTTACTACTTGAACAACTTTCGACCAACCCTTTGAATGCTCTGACCGGGCTGGCCTTGCGCATCCTGACCGATCTGAAAACGGTCACCTGGGACGCCTGGAAACAGATCTTCAGTTTGCCACCGACCGGGCGGAGCGGACTGCCCTTGGATTTTGCGCTGGTAATAGCTGGGTTCGGGCTGGTTGGGCTATTTTTGATAAAACTCGACCCTACCAGGAATGAAGATTTTGACCAGCCTCGCTTGCGATTCAAGCGGACATCCGGCATCTTGCTGTCGAGCATTTTTCTCCTGTTGGTGGCGGGAATGCCTTTCTGGGTGCCGGTTATCCCTGTGGAAGTGGTTTTCCCCTGGGACCGCTCCAGCCTACCTTTCATTGTCGGCAGCAGCCTGGCGCTGGCTGGTCTGGTGACCCTGATCCCAGGGCTGCGCTTCCAGGCGCTGCTGCTGGCCGGACTGGTTGGCCTGAGCCTGGGCTGCCAGTACCAAAATGCACTGGTCTACCGAGAGGAAGGAGACAATGCCCAGGCATTTTTCTGGCAGTTGAGCTGGCGCGCCCCTGGGCTTCGACCTGGCACGATTGTCATCTCCGATAATATCCCGTTGAATCGCTTCAGCGATAACGACCTGACTCCCATATTAAACTGGACCTATGCTCCCGCGCTGGAGGGACATGAAATGGCCTACCAGTTTTTTGATATGGTGGCCAGGGAAGAAGGCGGGCTGCCCGGTTTTAAAGCTGGCCTGGCGGTAGAGCACAGTTTACGGACGATGGATTTTCATGGTACAACTTCCAGCGTCCTGGCAGTAAATTTCGGGTTGCCCGGGTGTCTGCATGTCCTTTCGAGCGAGGATGCCAGACAGCCTGGTTTAACGGATAACCTGCGGAGAGTTTTACCGCTCTCGCAACTCAGCCAGATTGTAACGGCTGCGCAGCCTCCAGCGGTACCCCCCTCCATGCTATCCCCCGAGCCAACGCATACCTGGTGTTACTTCTATGAAAAAGCAGACCTGGCCCGCCAGGTAAGTGACTGGCAAAAGGCGGCGGAATTGGGCGACCGGGCTGCTGGGTTATTGCTGAAGCCAGCCGATTTGTCAGAATACCTGCCTTTTATTGAAGGCTATGCTCATCTGCTGCAATGGGATAAGGCCAGCGCTCTATCAAAAGAAGTGAATACGGATGCACAAATGTTCCCGGCTTTATGTACAACCTGGAAACGAGTTGCCAGGGATATGGCCTCTGTTAGCGAGGCAAATCCAAAGATTGAATCAATCCGAATTGAATTGGGTTGTCTGTCATAATTTTAGACTCTGAAAGGAGATAATATGCAAACATTTTTACATGGACGTGACTTAATTGGAGATCTCGATTTCAGCCGGGAAGAAGTTGAGACAGTCCTGGACGTGGCTTTTGATCTGAAGCGGAAACGCGCCTTGAATGAACCGCACGCTTATTTGCGGGATAAGACGCTGGCGATGTTGTTCTTCTTCAGCAGTACGCGCACGCGTGGTTCCTTCGAAGCCGGCATGGCGCAACTGGGTGGTCACGCGGCCTTTATCGAATCGCGCACCACGCAGATCGCTCACGGGGATACAGCCAAAGAGATCGGTGAGATCCTGGGTAGGTATTACGATGGGATGGCCATCCGTCATGTGGATTGGGGAGTGGGAAACCAGTACATCAAAGAGGTTGCGCGCTACTCGCGTACGCCGGTTCTAAATATGCAATGCGAGATCTACCACCCCTTCCAGATCCTGGCGGATTTGATGACCGTTATAGAAAAGAAAGGCCGCGACCTGCGGCGCAAAAAGATGGTGGTCTCATGGGCTTATGCTGCTTCTTATCAGAAACCCATGTCCGTTCCACAGAGCTTGATCCTGCAAATGCCTCGCTTTGGCCTGGATGTAGTGTTGGCGCACCCGCCTGAATTCCGCCTTATGCCGGACATTATGGACCAGGCCAGAGAACAGGCGCGCAAATTTGGCACCAGTTTTGAAGTGGTGGATGATATGGATGAGGCCTTCCGCAATGCTGATATCATCTATGCCAAGTCATGGGGAGCCATGGTGCACACCCAGGATGAGAAGCAGGGTGCGGAAATTATCAAAAAGTATGCAAGTTGGATCATGGATGGACGCCGGATGAAACTGGCCAAAGAGGATGCGATCTATATGCATCCGCTTCCAGCCGACCGCAACGTAGAGGTAACCGACGGCGTGATTGATAGCACTCAATCAGTTGTATATGATGAGGCCGAAAACCGTTTACATGCGCAAAAGGCAGTCATGGCCCTCACCATGGGGTGAGTACCAGCCAACCTGGCAAAGGACACTCTTCCTTTACCAGGTAAGTTAATCAATAAATAAGGAGAGGATAATCAATGGCTAATAGGGTTGCAGTTGTAGCAATCGGTGGGAACTCACTGATCAAGGATAGTCAGCATCAATCGGTTGAGGACCAGTACCTGGCGGCTAAGGAAACCTGTCTGCACATTGCCGATATGATCGAAGCCGGTTGGGACGTGGCGATTGGCCATGGAAACGGCCCGCAGGTAGGTTTTATCCTGCGCCGGTCCGAGGTGGCGCACAAGGTTGAGGGAATGCACGAGATACCTTTGGACGTTTGTGGCGCAGACAGCCAGGGCGCCATCGGTTATGCCCTGCAGCAGAACCTGCAAAACGAGCTGCGCCGGCGTGGGATCAAGAAGCCGGTCACTACGGTGGTTACCCAGGTGGCTGTAGATCGTAACGATAAAGCGTTCCAGAATCCGAGCAAGCCGATCGGTGGCTTCATGGACATAGCCGAGGCCAAAACGCGCGAGAAGGACCTTGGCTGGACAGTTGTCGAAGATGCCGGGCGTGGCTGGCGCCGGGTGGTCGCTTCCCCGATTCCCAAACGCGTGGTTGAACTCGAATCGGTGCAGACCCTGATAAAAACCGGCACGATTGTCGTCACGGTTGGCGGTGGAGGCATCCCAGTGATTGAAGACGGCAACGGCGATTTGGTGGGAGTCGCGGCAGTGATCGATAAGGATTATGCCAGCAGCCTGCTGGCACGCGAAATAAAAGCTGACCTGTTACTCATCTCGACCGCGGTTGAGAAAGTGGCTCTAAATTTCAGCAAGCCGGATCAAAAATTTATTGACAGGATGACCTTGTCTGAAGCCAAGAAATACCTGGCTGAAGGCACCCATTTTGCCAAAGGTTCAATGGCGCCCAAGATCCAGGCGATCATCTGGTTCCTCGAAGCCGGCGGTAAACAGGCGTTGATCACCGACCCCGAGCATATCGGCGCGGCGTTGAAAGGTGAAACCGGCACCTGGATTTTACCGGACTAGCCCGTTTTTTTCCTCCGGGGATTACGGAGAAGATTCGATGTTTTATGATGCGTTGTTTATTCTTGCTAGATATTTCCAAAGGGTTGAATTAGTCATTCCCCCGTCTTTGAAGGCGGAGGAAAAATTTTTCAGACCAGCCAATCTTAAGAAATTTCTTATTGCCTTCTGATCTGCTTGATTTGAGAGTAAAATAGTGAATATTACATTGGTGGTTTCTTTAAAAGAGTGTCTTGCCGTTTTTCTTACGTCTACAAGGCACTTTGCTGTTATAACTGGTTCTTGTTGGTATTATCCCGCCCGACCAGTTTCTGGAATGAAAAAGGAGGTGATGGGTATTGGAAAATGACGGCAAGTTCGAGTTCGAAATATTTTGAAACAATTGGCTCTTACAACCTTAAAAATGGAGAAGAAAAGATGACTGTAAAACGTATTTGGTTTGTAGTTTCCCTCGTGGTAATGGCTGCGATGTTTTTCACAGCCTGCGCGCCGGCAGCAACCCCAACCGCCGCGCCAACCCAGGCGCCCCAGCCCACTACCCCTCCACAGCCGACTGACACTACTGCGCCGACCCAACCGGCAGCGGCAACCGCAACTCAGGCTCCGGCAGCCACCAACACTGCAGCTCCTACGCCGTTTACTTTCGGCCTCGTCATGGTTGGTCCGTACAACGATCAAGGATGGAGCCAGGCTACCTATGAAGCTGGGCAATATGCAGTATCCAAGATCCCTGGCGCCAAAATGGTTTATATTGATAAGGCTAACACCTCAGATCGCCCCGGTACTACCGGCTTGCAGTTGGGCGAGCAGTTGGTAGCCCAAGGCGCGCAATTCATCATCTACAACTCAGATGACCTGAAAGATGACGCCCTCCAGTTCGCACAGAAACACCCGGACATCCCGGTAGTCCATTTGTCGGGCGACTATTCCTGGGCAGCTGGCAAGGATTTCAAGAACCAGCCCAACCTGGTGAACGTCATGGGCCGCATGGAATATGGCAAGATGATGGGCGGTTGCGCGGCGGCTTTAACCACCCAAACCGGCCAGATCGGGTTCTTGGGCCCATTAATCAACGACGAAACTCGCCGTTTGGCCGCATCGGCCTACTTGGGCGCCAAGTACTGCTGGACACAGGTATTGAAGAAGGATGCCGCCGCCCTGAAATTCAAGGTGACCTGGATCGGTTTCTGGTTCAATATCCCCGGCGTCACCTCGGATCCGACTCAGGTAGCGGACGATTTCTTCAACAGCGGTTATGATGTGGTTATTTCCAGCATCGATACCACCGAAGCCCTGGTGGAAGCCAAGAAGATGACCGCCGCTGGCAAGAAAGATTTCGCGGTCGCCTATGATTACAACAAAGGCTGCGATGCAGCTCCGGATGTCTGCCTGGGCGTCCCCTATTTCAACTGGGGCCCGGCTTACGTCAAATGGATCAACATGGCCCAGGCCGGTACATTCAAGACTGCCTTTGATTGGAATGGACCGGATTGGACCAATATCAACAATCCGGATACTTCAGCCATTGGCTTTAACAAAGGCCAGGCGCTTTCCGCAGATGCCTCTACCGGCGTCGATAATCTTATCAAAGCCATGGCAGGCGGATTGAACCTGTGGACTGGCCCGATCAATCTACAGGATGGCTCCGTCTACCTCAAGGACGGCGAAGTTGGTACAGATTTGCAGGTCTGGTACTTGCCCCAGTTGCTTCAGGGCATGGAAGGCCAGAGCGTTTCGAAATAAACAATCACCTGTAAAAGGGGGAAGACACGCAAGTGTCTTCCTCCTCCCTTTAGGATCGCCAAATCAGATGGAAGTTGAACTCCACAATATCTATAAAACCTTCGGCATGGTGCGCGCCAACATCGGCATCAATCTTAAGGTTCCGGCGGGCTCCATTCAGAGTATTTTAGGAGAAAATGGCGCCGGAAAGAGCACCCTCATGAAAGTTCTCTCCGGCTTCATCCAGGCTGATTCTGGTGAGATTCTGCTGAACCACCAACCGGTGATCATCCAGAGCCCGGCAGATGCCATCCGGCATGGCATAGGCATGCTGCACCAGGATCCGCTGGATTTTCCTCCCATGAAAGTCATTGATGATTTTATCCTAGGCCGTTCTGGGTCCCTTTTCCTGCCGCGCAAAGAGGCGGGAAAGGAATTCATGGCCTTGCAGCAGAAATTTAATTTTTCGATTGATCCTGAAACTTACGTCGACACGATGACAGTCGGCGAACGCCAGCAGCTCGAAATCTTGCGGCTGCTGTGGTTGGGGGCGCAGGTGCTGATCCTGGACGAACCTACTACGGGTATCAGCGCCCTTCAAAAAGAAAAATTATTCGAAACCTTGCGCCTGCTGGCTTCTCAGGGAATGACGGTTATTTTTGTTTCGCATAAGCTGGAAGATGTCGAAAACCTGTGCGACCGGGTGGCTGTGTTAAGGCGGGGAGAATTAGTGGGCGAAGTGCTTTCCCCTTACGACACTACCCAACTGGTCGAACTAATGTTTGGAAAGATCTTGACCCTGGGAGAACGCCAATCGTGTAATACAGAGATCCCAGCCTTCGAGCTGAAAGATCTAGAAATCGAAGATTACCGGATGAAAATCGAAGGCGTCAATCTCAAACTGTGTAAAGGGGAAGTGATTGGCCTGGCAGGTATGGAAGGCAGCGGGCAAGGCATCCTTTTGCGCGCCTGCTGCGGCCTAGTGCGACCGGTAGCCGGAAAGGTGATGGTCGATGGACATAACCTATCTGGTAAGTCTTACCACGACTACATGGAAAAGGGAGTGGCCTTCCTGCCGGCTTCCCGCCTTGAAGAGGGACTTGTCCCCGGGCTTACCCTGGCTGAGCATTTTATCCTGGCCGAATCTCAGCAAGGCATCTTTATAAACTGGAAACGAGTCTATGCTCAAACAGAACAGCGCATTTCTGATTTTGCCATTCACGGCAGGCCGACCAGTAAAGTAGAAACCCTTTCAGGGGGTAACCAGCAACGCGCTATCCTGGCTTTGTTGAGGAACCCGCTGTCTGTGCTGCTCCTGGAACATCCTACGCGCGGCCTGGATATTGAATCGACTATTTATATCTGGGATAAGCTGAAGGAGCGCTGCCGCCAGGGAGCTTCGATCATTTTCATTTCACCGGACCTGGACGAAATATTGCAATACAGCGACCACATCCTGGTCTTCTTCAGCGGTAGGGTTTCACCCCCGCTGGATGCCAACAATACTTCAGTCGACCATCTCGGGCAGTTAATCGGCGGAAAAGGCTGGTCAGATACGTTTGTGGCTTAGGAGAATTCATGGCTAAAGAACGGGCGCGTTGGATCAATCTTGCTTTTCAGCTTGGAGCCATCGTTACAGCTCTGCTATTCTCTACGCTGATCATGCTCCTGGCTGGTGCTCCTCCGCTGCAAGCCTTCAAAGAAATTATCTTAGGGGCAGTCGGTTCAACTGATAATATTTCGAACGTCCTGGTGGCCTGGGTGCCGCTGCTTCTATCGACCACCGGCCTGCTGGTCACTTTTACGGCTGGCCTGTGGAACATCGGCATCGAGGGGCAAATCACCCTGGGCGCTATTTTTTGCACCTGGGCGCTGCGCCTTAATCAGCAGAGTATCCTCCCGCCTTGGATTATCCTGGTAAGGTCCATTCTGATGGGCATGTTTGGCGGCGCCTTATGGGCGGCGCTGGTGGGCGCCTTGAAGACTTTCGGCGGGGTGAATGAAATTTTTGGCGGCCTGGGGATGAACTTCATCGCCACTGCGATTACATTGTGGTTGATCTTTGGCCCGTGGAAGCGCCCTGGAATCGGCTCCATGTCGGGCACCGAGCCATTCCCTCAGACGCTCTGGCTGCCGGTATTCCCTAATTTGCGATTGAGCCTGTGGTCTGTGCTCCTGGGTATTCTGGCTTTGATCGTGATTTACCTGCTTTTGCAAGGGACCTATTTTGGCCTGCGCCTGAAAGCGGTTGGCAACAACTTGCGGGCAGCTTTCCGCCTGGGTATTCCTACCTGGCAGAATACGATGACCGCCTTTATCTTGTGCGGCAGCTTTGCCGGCTTGGCCGGGGCGATCCAGGTCACCGGGGTCTATCACCGGCTGATCCCCTCTATCTCCAGCGGATATGGGTTCTTGGGCCTGATGGTGGCCATGTTGATCAACTATCAAGCAGTGTGGGTGGCGCCGGTGGCGCTCTTTTTTGCCGCCCTCAATATTGGCAGCATTCAACTGCCTATCGTGCTGAAACTGGATTCTTCCCTTTCAGGGGTTTTACAAGGCAGCCTGGTGTTGTTTGTCTTGATTGTAGATGGAATTCGCCAGCGCGTCCTGGGCCGTAAGTCCTGAGGAGGTCAGATGAATTTTAATTTGATTTTGATTGGACTGGCAGGGGTGCTTTCGGCAGCCAGTCCGGTGCTGTTTGCCACGATTGGCGAGACATTTTCAGAACGGTCAGGGGTAATCAACTTATCGGTAAATGGGACGATCCTGCTTTCAGCCATGTTCAGCTTTGCGGTGGCTCTAAAGACCAATAGCCTCATCCTGGGTTTCCTGGCCGGGATGGCCATTGGAGCGCTGGTGGCATTGGTGGTGGCTTTCAGCAGCATTACTCTGCACCAATCGCAGGTGGCAGTCGGTTTTGTGCTGACCTTGATGTGCCGGGACCTGTCTTATTTCCTGGGGAACTCGATCATGGGAATGTCCGCTCCCACGCTGCCCTCCTTAGCGATTCCCGGCCTGGTGAAAATTCCAATTCTAGGCCCACTGTTGTTCAAGCAGGACCTGATGACTTATTTAAGTTACCTGCTGATCTTCCTGGCCTGGATTTGGATTTTCAAGACGCGCCCCGGTCTGGTCTTGTTGGGGGTGGGGGAAAGGCCGGCGGCGGCCTACATCCGTGGCGCCAATGTCAAAAAAATCCGCTACTTGTATACGGCGCTCGGAGGGGCGTTGGTAGGCCTGGCCGGGCCGATTTATTCACTCAGCCTAAAAGCTGGATGGAAGGGTACCATTTCTGGCCTGGATGGAATTGGTTGGATTGCCCTGGCAATCACGATTTTTGGCGGTTGGAATCCGATCCGGGCCGCTTTCGGCGCTTACCTGTTTGCCCTTCTGCAATGGCTGGGCCTGGTATTACAGCCAAGCCTGCCCAACATCCCCTCTCAGGTGCTGCAGGTAGCGCCTTTCCCGCTGATGATCCTGACCCTGCTGCTGGTGAACCTTGGTAATACCGAATGGGTGGTACGGACGTTGGCCGGGATGCCGCCCCGCACTCGCAGATTTGTGTCACGCCTGCTCAGATCCATGCGTTCATCCCCGCCTTCTGCCTTGGGAACCCCGTTTGAGAATCAATAGGAAAGACCATGGATAATTTTCTGGGTTATCGCTGTTCTATTTGTGGAAAAGAATATGGGCCTTTTGTAATTGATTATGTTTGCACTCAGGATGGCGGCAACTTGGATGTGATCCTGGATTATGAGGCGATTCGCCGAAAATACCGGGTAGAGGATATCACCTGCCGCCAGGATTTTTCGCTCTGGCGATACTTACCGCTTCTGCCGGTGGCTGACCCTGGGGGCGAAGGTACGCCGCTGCGCATGGCGGGGTGGACGCCGGTATATTCTCCTCCGTCCCTGATGAAAAAACTCAATCTGCGCAATCTATGGGTAAAAGATGAGGGGCGCAATCCGACCGCTTCATACAAAGACCGCGCCAGTTCTGTGGTAGTAGCCCGCGCCCGCCAGATCAATGCTAAAGTGATTGTGACTGCCTCCACCGGAAATGCCGGGGCCGCCCTGGCAGGTATGTCGGCAGCGGTCGGCCAGCCGGCGGTGATTTTCGCTCCGCGCACCGCCCCACCGGCTAAAATCGCCCAGCTTCTGATTTATGGCGCCCAGGTAATCCTGGTGGATGGAAATTACGACCAGGCTTTTGACCTGACCATCCAGGCTGCTGAGGAATTCGGCTGGTACTGCCGCAATACGGGCTACAACCCCTTTACTGCAGAAGGTAAGAAGACCGGCGCGCTGGAGATTTGGGAAAATATCCTTATTAACCAGGCGGATCAACAGGATTCTCTGGCCGTGTTTGTATCGGTAGGGGATGGGAACATCATTTCTGGTCTGCATAAAGGGTTCAAAGACCTGAAATCCCTGGGATGGCTTGGCCAAATGCCGCGTTTGTTTGGCGTGCAGTCTGAGGGTTCGGCTGCCGTCGCCAACGCTTTTTTTGCTCACAACGAAGTGATCCAACCAGTCTCGGCCCATACCATAGCCGACAGCATTTCGGTCGACCTTCCACGTGATGGCGTACGGGCAGTCAGGGCGGCTGTGCAGACCGGCGGAGCCTACATTACGGTCCCTGATGAATCGATTCTGAAAGCGATTGCCGAATTGGGACAGGTAGGCATCTTTGCCGAGCCCGCCGGCGCAACGGCTTACGCCGGCATGCTGAAAGCCTTGAGCCAGGGCCTGATCGATCCCGAAGATCCGATCGTAGTAATCAACACGGGGAGTGGCTTGAAGGATACTCGCGCTGCCATGCAGGCGGTCAAAGAAGCCCCGGTGATCGAGCCAACCCTCGAGGCATTGAAAAAACATCTGGCAAAGTGAATTGGAAGTGAACCATCCGTGTTATTGTAGGATTGACTTCCGTCTTTTTTGAAGCAGGACGATAACTCGCCGTAAAGAGTAGAATGGGGACGGGAACGAATGGAACCTACTTTTTCGATCGTTGTGCCGGTCTTCAACGAGGTTGAAAGCCTGCCAGAATTGTACCGGCGGGTTACTGAAACCATGGCATCCACCGGTGAGACCTGGGAATTGGTCTTTGTTGATGATGGCTCGCGGGATGGGTCGACCGAAATAATTCGCAACCTGGGCAAGCAAGACATGCACGTGCGCCCGGTTATTTTTGCACGCAATTTCGGCCATCAGATTGCTATCACAGCCGGGCTGGATTACAGCGAAGGGCGGGCAGTGGTCGTGATGGATGCGGATTTGCAGGATCCTCCTGAGGTAGTGCTCGAACTGATTGCTAAATGGCGCGAGGGTTACCAGGTAGCTTATGCCGTCCGGGCAGAACGGGAAGGTGAATCCTGGTTTAAGAAAACCACTGCCTCTTTTTTCTACCGGGTCATTTATCGCATTACGGATGTAAAGATTCCTCTCGACACGGGTGATTTTCGCCTGATGGATCGCCAGGTCGTGGAAGTCCTCAAGAAAATGCGCGAGCGCCACCGTTTTCCACGCGGTATGGTGGCCTGGGTGGGATTTCGCCAGGCGCCCGTACCTTACCGCAGGGCGGCGCGCTTTGCTGGTGAGACCAAGTACCCGTTCAAGAAAATGGTCAAACTGGCCTTGGATGCGGTCACCAGCTTTTCCTATTTCCCGCTACAAGTAGCCACCTATTTGGGTTTTGTGGCAGCGATGTTCAGCATCGTCGCTATTCCAGTGGTAATTGTGTTGCGTTTATTCGGGCACGAAGCCTTTCTGGGGCAGGCCACTACCTTGCTGGCGGTGCTGTTCCTGGGCGGGGTGCAGTTGCTTTGCGTAGGTGCATTGGGGGAATATATTGGCAGAATTTACGACGAAGTAAAAGCGCGACCGCTGTATATCGTCAGTGAGGCGCCGCAGGACTCAAATTCAAATCAGACAGGAGTAAAGCAAAATGGCTAAGATAGACCTGACCATGCAAACTGACCGGCTGGAACGCACCATCCAGCGGGCGCGCGAACGCAACATTATCGTCCCAACTTTTGCGCAGATGAAAAACCCTGACCTTATCCCTGTGAAAGTAAAAACGGATCTAAAAGGGATTGGCCTGTGGGACGTGGCCCCACGCAACCTTTTCCGTATCACCTGGAAAAATCAACCGGTGACCTCAGGAGGAAACTTCGGCGGGGTCAATTATATTGAATTTCCCAGCAGCCTGACCGGCATCGAGGCGCGGGTGATTGCCTT
>Ga0187886_1002585_pt1 | contig 14360 bp, 12 predicted proteins | sample June2016WEW_20_1_FD_133001 | JGI IMG/M metagenome (GOLD analysis project Ga0187886, IMG submission 133001) | Peatland microbial communities from SPRUCE experiment site at the Marcell Experimental Forest, Minnesota, USA - June2016WEW_20_150 | ecosystem: Environmental > Terrestrial > Soil >... | reverse complement strand
TTTTGGCTTTCATGGCCTGTAGTATAGCGGTTCGAGCGCGGCAATGCAATTTGTTTCCCTTGCGCGTCATTGGGCACGTCCAGTAATCTTTTCGCGCAATGAAGCTGAGAGGCAAGACAGCGCTGGTCACGGGCGCGGCCAAGCGTGTCGGGCATGAGATTGCGCTGGGCCTGGCAAGGCGTGGCGCGAACATTGTTGTCCACTACAACACTTCAGCGACCGATGCTCGCCGGGCGGTGGCCGAGATCAAGGCGCTCGGCGTTGACGCCATCACGGTGAAGGCCGATCAGGCCAACGCCCGCCAGGTGCACGCCGCCGTTACTCAAGCGCTCAGACACTTCGGCACGATAGACGTTCTCATCACCAGCGCCGCTGTGTACAAGAAGACTCCGTTCGACACGCTGACGGAACGCGATTGGGATTTCCATATCAATGCCAACTTGAAGGGGCCGTTCCTGTTTGCGCTGGAGGTCGGGCGACACATGAAAGCGCGGCGCAGCGCGGGCAAGATCATCCTGTTTGCCGACTGGGCGGCCATCCGCCCGTACGCTGACTATCTTCCGTACTGCGTCTCGAAAGCTGGTGTCATCTGTTTGACCAAATCACTCGCCACGGCGCTCGGAGCAAACGTGCAGGTGAATGCGATCGCGCCGGGCCCAATCCTGCTGCCGCCAGACGTCGGCGAAGAGGAACGACGGGAGATCATCGAAGCCACGGTTGTGAAACGAATTGGTTCACCCAAAGACATCGTTAACTCCGTGATTTTCCTCATTGAAGGCAGCGATTTCATCACCGGTCACACGCTGTTGGTCGATGGCGGAAGATTGATTGCGGGAGTCTAATGAACCACCAAGGCACCAAGGCACCAAGAACGGCAATCTCGTCGGAGACCGACGCGATTGCCAAACAGGTCGTTGACGCCGCGTATGCTGTTCACCGGGCACTTGGGCCTGGCTTGCTGGAGAGCGTGTATGAGATTTGTCTCGTCCACGAGTTGGTGAAGCGCGGACTCAACGTCGAACGCCAGGTGAGCTTGCCTGTCGTTTACGATTCGCTCCGTTTGGACGCAGGCCTCCGATTGGACCTTGTCGTGGAGCGACAAGTCGTGGTGGAACTCAAGGCGGTCGAGATTCTCTTGCCAGTACACGAAGCGCAGCTTCTGACATACCTAAGGCTCTCGGGGCATCGCCTTGGTCTGCTGATTAATTTCAACGTTTCGCTCATCAAACATGGCATCCGAAGGATGGCTCTATGAAACCCTTGGTGTCTTCGTGTCTTCGTGGTTAAACTCCATTCGCCATGTTCAAGGTCACGAAGCAAATCGAATTCTGTTACGGGCATCGGTTGCTGAATTACAGCGGGAAGTGCCAGCATCTGCACGGGCATAACGGACGAGTGGAGATCGACATCGAGTCGGCAACGCTCGATGCGCGCGGGATGGTGCACGATTTCGCCGAGATCAAGTCCGCGCTCAAGAACTGGATCGATGAGACGCTCGACCATCGGATGCTGCTGTGCAAAGACGATCCGATTCTCCCGTCGCTGAAGCAACGCGGCGAGTTGTTCTTCGTCATGGACGAAAACCCCACCGCTGAGAACATCGCCCAACTCATCTTCAATCACGCCAGGTCGAAGGGTTTGCCTGTTGTCGAAGTGCGCCTCTGGGAAACATCAACCTCCTGCGCCAGCTATAAAGGGTGACGGAGGGGTAGGATTCGCCCGGATTATTCAAGATGCGCTCAAAGCACCCACAGCTTGTGATCACCCAAACCCTCACCCTGACCCTCTCCCTTGAAAAGGGAGAGGGGGAAAGTTTCCTCGCCCCGCTCGCGGGGAGAGGATCAAGGTGAGGGGTTGCCCATGCAAGATTCCACGGCAACGAGAGACAAGGTCGTGATCCGTCCCTATGAACAACGCGACCGCGAGGCCGTGCGGGAAATCTGCTGCGACACGGCGGACGGCGGCGAACGCGTGGAATCGTTTTTCCCCGACCGCGAAGTGTTTGCCGATCTGCTAACGCTCTACTACACGGATTACGAATCGTCATCGACGTGGGTGGCCGAGCAGGATGGTCAGGTCGTTGGGTATCTGACGGGCTGCCTCGACACGCGCCGGTTTCTTCGCGTGATGGCGTGGCGGCTGGTGCCGAGGACGTTTCTCAAGGCGCTGGTGCGCGGCACGCTCTGGCATCCGCAAGTCGTGACGTTGCTCAGCGCCAACCTCGGTGGCTGGTTGCGAGGCGGATTTCGCCGTGAGGTGTCGCTCTGGAGTTATCCCGCGCATCTGCACGTCAATTTGCGGAAAGGCAATCGCGGCCAGCAGATTGGCCGTCAACTCGTGGAGCGATTCTTGGAGCAGGCGCGGCAGGCCGGCTCGAATGGCATTCACGCGGGGATCAGTTCGGAAAACGAACGGGCACGTCGGTTTTTTGAGTCCCTCGGTTTTACGTTGCTGGCGCGCGAAACGCGGTTTCGGTCTCCCGGCACGCAGCAGCCGGTCAGCACGGTCGTTTACGGCAAACGATTCTGAACGGCCATTGCCGGGACTTTGGCAAGAAGGCGGTCTCGACAGAAATGTCACTCCCACAACCAGATTCCCAGATTGCGTTTGTCCTTGAGGGGTTTGGAGGTGATCGCTAGACTGCCGCGTCATGCCGGAGAACATGAGCGGCAAAACCGATGTGGCGTAAGCTGAGTCCACTGATTCTGACCGGTGCGGGACTGCTTGCGTACTGCAACACGTTCCGCGTGCCGTTCATTTTCGACGACCTCAACGCGATTACGAACAACGCCCACATCCGTACGCTCTGGCCTCCGTGGGAAGCGATGATTACGCCGGCACAAACTCCCGTCGCAGGCCGGCCTGTCGTCAGCCTTTCGCTGGCGCTCAACCACGCCGTGAGCGGACTGCAACCGTGGAGTTATCACGCGTTCAATCTCGCCTTGCACATCGCCAACGCTTTGCTGTTGCTCGGCATCGTGCGCCGCACGGTGCGCGGCGAGCGGACCGACGGAACCGCTCTCGCGGTCGCGCTGATCTGGCTGGTGCATCCGCTGTTAACCGGGAGTGTCACCTACGTGGTGCAACGCACGGAATTGCTGATGGCATTGTTTTTCCTGCTGACTTTGTACTGCATGATTCGCGGTTGGGAGTTTGGCGCCGTCGTCGCGAGCGCGTTGGGGATGGGATCGAAGGAAGTGATGGCGATGGCGCCGCTCGTTGTGCTGTTGTACGACAGAACGTTTCTCGCGGGATCATTTCGGGAAGCGTTACGGCAACGATGGAGATTGTACGCAGCGCTGGGGGCGACGTGGCTGGTGCTGGTGGCATCGATTGGAGGTGGTGCTCGGAGCACAACGGTCGGGATCGGTTTCGAGCGGATCACGCCGCTGCGCTACGCGTTGACGCAGTGCGGGGTGATCGCCCACTATTTGCGCCTGGCGGTATGGCCACGTCCGTTGGCGCTGGATTATGATGATTGGCCGATCGCGCAGTCGGTCGCCGACGTGTGGCCTGCAGTGGGTTTGGTCGTCGCGCTGGTGGCGGTGACGTTGTGGGCGCTCTGGCGAAAGCAGCGGTGGGGGTTTCTCAGCGCGGCTTTCCTGTTAATCCTGTCGCCCACGTCGAGTTTTGTGCCGATTGTGAGCGAGGTGGCAGCGGAGCAGCGGATGTATCTGCCGCTGGCTGTCGTGGTGGCCACCATTGTTTTCGGTGTGCGCGTGCTGGTGAAGGACCCGTTGCGCCGTGGAGTGCTTGTTGCGGTCGCGGTCGTCGGATTCGGCAGCATGACCGTGCGGCGAAACGGGGATTACGTGAGCGACCTTGCGATTTGGAGCGACACGGTGGCGAAGCGCCCGAACAATGCGCGCGCCCAGATGAGCTTCGGCGTTGCACTGCTGGAACGGGGCAAAGTGGACGAAGCGTCGGCGCACCTTCGAGAGGCTGTGCGACTGAAGCCCGGATATGGGGCGGCACATGACGATCTTGGCGCCGCGCTCGCCAAGCAGGACCGCCTGGCTGAAGCCATTGCTGAATTCCGCGAGGCCCTGCGGTGCGAGCCGAACAACGCGCGCGCACACTACAACCTCGGTTTGGCGTTGGTGAAAGAGGGTGATCCTGCCGGTGCGGTTCCGCAATTTGCCGAGGCCGTCCGGTTGGAGCCGGACTTCGCGCGGGCAAGCAAGCAATTGGCATCGGCTTTGGCGCAACTCGGTCGGACGAACGAAACGACTCGCCCGTTGAAGGAGCGTTCACCGTGAGGACGGTACGCGGAATCACGAACCTCCGATCGTCGCCGGGTTTTGATCTTGAGCCGTGTTGGAGGCATCGTTAGACTGCCGTGCTATGCTTGAGGATACCAGCAAGATGGATCACGCGGGGCGCGTGATTGATGTGGCTTACGTCGCGTATCTGGCGCGCATGAAGTTGAGCGCAGCGGAGATGGCGAAGATGGCCGCGCAACTCAGGGACATCCTGTCCTATGTGGCGAAACTCAATGAGTTGGACGTCTCGAACGTCGAGCCCACGGCCCATGCCACGCCCCTGACAAACGTGCTCCGCAAGGACGAAGCCCGTCCGTCGATCGAGACGGAGAAAATCCTGAAGAACGCTCCCGAGCACGCTCGCGATCTGTTTATTGTGCCGAAGATTGTGGAATGATGAAAACCGCGCTTCATTTCACCTCGGCCCTTCTCCATTGTCATTCTGAGCGAAGCGAAGAATCTCTACTGTGCAGTAGGGGCACGTTGCCAAAGACTGAGCCCCTTCGCTTCGCTCAGGGTGACAGCTTTTGGAAAGCATGAGCCTGCACACGCTGACGATTCAGCAACTCCGCGACAAGCTGCGCCGCGGCGAGGTGTCCGCTCGCGAAGCGACGCAGGCGATGCTGGATCGGATCAACGCCGTTGACGGCAAGATCAAAGCTTACCTCTGGCTCAACCCCGAAGACGCATTGGCTCAGGCCGACGCGATTGATCGCGCGGGCATTGCACGACCGCAGGCGGGGACGCCCGCGCCACCAGACGGGAAGGCGCTGGCCGGTGTTCCGATTGCCATCAAGGATGTCATCAACGTGGACGGCCAGCCGTGCACGTGTGCATCGAAGATTTTGAAAGGCTACGTGTCGGTTTATGACGCGTTCGTGATTCGGCGATTGCGCGAGGCGGGCGCGGTGTTGCTGGGACGGACGAACATGGACGAGTTTGCCATGGGAAGCTCGACGGAGAACTCGAGCTGGGGTGTGACGAGAAACCCGTGGGATTTTGACCGTATTCCCGGTGGATCAAGCGGCGGCAGCGCGGCGGCGGTCGCGGCGGATGAGGCGATTGCCGCGTTGGGCAGCGACACAGGCGGTTCGATCCGCCAACCTGCCGCCGTTTGCGGCTGCGTTGGGTTGAAGCCGACGTACGGGCGGGTGTCGCGCTACGGAATGGTGGCGTTTGCGTCATCGCTGGATCAGATTGGGCCGCTTACGAAGACGGCAGCGGACTCCGCGTTGATGCTGGGCGTGCTGGCGGGCCATGATGCGAGCGATTCGACGAGCGTGCCGCAACCTGTGCCTGATTACACGGAGGCCTTTGGAAAAGGGATCAAAGGGCTGCGCGTCGGTTTGCCGAAGGAATATTTCATCGAGGGCATGGATCGAGAGGTCGAAGCGGCAGTGCGCGGAGCGATCAAGAAACTGCAAGACCTCGGCACGGAGGTTGTGGAGATTTCGCTGCCGCACACGGATTATGCGGTGGCGGTGTACTATCTGATCGCGACGGCGGAGGCGAGCGCGAATTTGGCGCGGTTTGACGGGGTGCGCTACGGACTGCGCATCCCAGGAAAAGATCCGATTGAGATGTACGGCAAGACGCGCGGCGCTGGGTTCGGACCGGAAGTGAAACGGCGAATCATCCTCGGCACGTACGCATTGAGCGCAGGCTATTACGATGCGTATTATCTGCGCGCCCAGAAGGTGCGGACGCTGATCCGGCGCGATTTTGAGCAGGCGTTTGCGAAGTGCGACGTGATTGTGACGCCGACCTCGCCCACGGCGGCGTTCAAGTTTGGGGAGAAGACGGAGGATCCGTTGCAGATGTACCTGAGCGATATTTTCACGATCAGCGTGAACCTCGCCGGCATCTGCGGTGTCAGCGTGCCCTGCGGGTTCACCAGCAACCCGAAACTGCCGATTGGCCTGCAAATCCTGGGCAAGCCGTTCGGCGAAGAAACCATCCTGCGCGTTGCCCACGCCTACGAACAGGCAACGAATTGGCACAAGCAAAGGCCGAATTTGTGATGGAATACGAAGCGGTCATCGGGTTGGAAGTGCACGTGCAGCTCAATACTGCCAGCAAGATGTTTTGCGGCTGCGCGACGGAGTTTGGCGCGCCGCCGAACGCGCAGGTCTGCCCTGTGTGTCTCGGTTATCCTGGTGTGCTGCCCGTGATGAACGAAGAAGCGGTGCGCAAGACGATGCTGACAGGATTGATGATCGACAGCGAGATTGCGCGTTTCTCGAAGTGGGATCGGAAGAACTATTTTTACCCCGACATGCCGAAGAACTACCAGATTTCGCAGTACGATTTGCCGTTGTGCAAGGGTGGGGTGGTGGAGATCAAATTGGAGGGCGGCGCAATCAAGAAGATCGGCATCATCCGTGCGCATCTCGAAGAGGACGTGGCGAAGAATTTCCATTTCGAGGCGACCAGCGGTGTTGATTTCAATCGCGCGGGCGTTCCGCTGATGGAAATTGTCAGCCAGCCTGACATCAATTCGCCTGACGAAGCGTTCGCGTATCTAACGGCGCTGAAGGAAGTCCTGATCAGCGGCGGCGTGAGCGATTGCGACATGGAGAAGGGACAGTTGCGCTGTGACTCCAACGTGTCGGTGCGGCCTGTCGGACAAAAGGCGTTTGGAGAGAAAGTCGAAATCAAGAACATGAACACCATCTCCGGTGTTCGCCGGGCACTCGCGTATGAGATCGAACGTCAGACAGCCGCCTTGAAGAAAGGCGAAAAAATCTCGCAGGAAACGCGACGATGGGACGAAGCGGCCGGCGTGACGACGGTGATGCGCACGAAGGAATATGCGCACGACTACCGCTATTTTCCCGAGCCTGACTTGATGCCCGTGCTCGTTAGCGACGCGATGATCGAAGACATTCGCAAGGAGTTGCCCGAATTGCCTGAGGCAAAGCGGCAGCGGTTCGTGAAGCAGTACGGCCTGCCCGAGTACGACGCGGGCGTGTTGGTTGCGGATGCGATGTTGGCAACGTATTACGAGAAGGCAGCGGCGGGTTCAAAGAACGCGAAAACGCTTGCCAACTGGGTGATGACAGAGTTGCTCGGCAAATTGGCCGAGGCCAAGAAAACGATTGCAGAATGTCCGATTGCTCCCGAGCAGCTTAGCGAGTTGGTCTCGCTCGTGGATAGTGGACAGATCAGCGGCAAGATGGCAAAAGACGTGTTCGCAGAGATGTTTGCCACGGGCAAAAGCGCGGCGGCCATTGTGAAAGAGAAGGGCCTGGCACAGGTCAGCGATGCGAGCGCGATCGAAGCGTTCGTGGACGAAGCAATCGAGAAGAATCCGAAATCAGTGTCCGATTTCGGGGCGGGCAATCAGGCGGCGCTGAATTTTCTCAAGGGGCAAGTCATGAAGCTCAGCAAAGGCAAGGCGAATCCGCAGTTGGTTGGAGAGATTCTGACTCGGAAGCTGCAAGGTTCGTGATGCGCGCAGCCTGTTTACGAGTCGGGCGTTGGGTCCTCAGTTTCCTTGACGAGCTTGTTTCCAGGCGGTAATGTTGACATAAGAATATCTCAAGAAGGATATGCCAGCCCAAGACGAATATGTCGTAGAGATCCTGCGGGACCTCGGACTGATCACGCACGAGGACCTGCTGAAGGCCAAGGATATGACCAAGCTGGGAGGCATTGGTCTGCTCGATGCGCTGATCAAGATGGGCTGCGTGACGCAGATGGACGTGTCCAAGGCGTTGGCCAGTCAGTTCGGAATGGACACCATCAACCTGGCCGAATACCGCGTCCCCGACGAAGTCATCGCGCTGGTACCGCGCCACATAGCCCGCCGCTACAAGATTGTCCCCGTTTACAGGCACGATAACACGCTCACCGTGGCCATCAGCGATCCAATGGACGTCGATACGATCGACAGTCTTCGCTACATTTTGAGGGTGAACGTCGAACCTGTGGTCGCCTCGAAGCCTGATATCGAAGCCTCGTTGGCCCGTTATTACGGCAGCGCTGACGACACTGTCGAGAATATGCTGCAGGAAATCACCGAGGGCGAAATCGACCTGGGCATTTCAGCGAAAGCGGCGGAGTTCAGGGTTGACGAAGGGATGGAGACCGAGGCGGACGCGCCGATTATTAAACTGGTCGGGCTGATAATCAACGAGGCCTATCGCAGTCGGGCCAGCGATATTCACATTGAGCCGCTGGAGAAGCGGTTGCGCGTCCGTTACCGCATCGACGGCGTATTGCACGAGGTGGAGAATCCGCCGAAGAAGTTACAGCCAACGATCATCAGCCGTCTCAAGATCATGTCCAATATGAGCATCGCGGAAAAACGCGTGCCACAAGATGGGCGCATTGAGATTCCCGTGATGGGCCGGGTGCTGGATTTGCGCGTCTCATGCTTGCCAACCAATCACGGCGAGAGCATCGTGATGCGTATCCTGGACAAGAGCAGCTTGTTGCTCGGCTTGGGCGACCTCGGGTTCTTCACCGACCAGGAGGAACTCATGAACAGGATCATCGGGTCGCCCGACGGCGTTTTCCTCATCACTGGGCCGACCGGTTCCGGCAAGACGACGACTCTTTACGCCTGCCTCAACGCGATCAATAAGCCCGACCGTAAGATCATCACGGTTGAGGACCCTGTTGAGTACCAACTGTCGGGTATCAACCAGGTGCAGGTGAATCCCGACATTAACCTGACGTTTGCGGCGGGGTTGCGTTCGATTCTGCGTCAAGCGCCGAACATCATCATGATTGGTGAGATTCGTGACTTGGAAACCGCCAATATCGCTGTGCAGTCGTCGCTGACCGGTCACTTGGTGTTCTCGACGCTGCACACCAATGACGCGCCGTCAGCGGTGACGCGTCTGATCGACATTGGCGTGAAGCCCTTCCTCGTGGCCTCGGCAGTGCGCGCGATCATGGCACAACGGCTGATACGCACGGTATGTCCGAGGTGTAAGGAGCCCTATACGCCGAGCCAGTATGAGATGGACATTTTGAAGCTCGACCCGGAAGAGATGAAGAAGACCACGATTTATAAGGGGCGTGGCTGTTCGGATTGCGCAAAGACAGGTTACCGCGGTCGCAAGGGCATCTTCGAGATCTTCGTGATCGACGAGGAGATGCGCCGCATGGTTTACGAGAAAGTATCTTCGAACGTGCTTCGCAATCGCGCCCGCGAGATTGGAATGCGTACTCTGCGCGAAGACGGCGTACGCAAGATCATGGCGGGTATCACCACGCCCGAGGAAGTCATTTCGATCACGCAGCGTGATGTAGATTAGGTTGAACACCAGGATTCGCCCCAACCAAGATGGAGAAAGATAACAATGTTGACTCAAATGGATGATTTGTTGCAGGTCGTGGTGGATGAAGGCGCATCCGACCTGCACATTCGCGTAGGCGTGCCTCCTATCATTCGCTTGCACGGAGAACTGTTGCCGATGGACTTGCCCGTGCTGACGCCCGAGGACACCGAGAACTTGATGAAAGCCGTCACCTCGGAGAGTCACATTCAGAAGGTGCGCGAGCAAGGCGGAACGGACTTCGGCTTTGCCTTTGGTGACATGGCTCGTTTCCGAGTGAGTGTCTTCAAAGAGAGAGGCAATCACGGCTTGGTGTTGCGCCAGATTCCCAACAAACTGATGTCGCTGGAGCAGATCGGGTTGCCGCCGTCGGTCAAGGATTTGCTGTATCGTCCCCGGGGGTTGGTCCTCGTAACCGGGCCGACTGGCTCGGGCAAGACCACGACGCTGGCTTCGATGATTGACATCATCAACACCGAACGCGACTGTCACATCATCACCGTCGAGGATCCGATCGAGTACTACCATCCTCACAAGAAGTGCGTGGTGACCCAGCGCGAGATCGGCGTGGATGTTCCCGATTTCGCTGAGGCCCTGCGGCGCGGGTTGCGCCAGGACCCGGACGTAATCCTGGTGGGCGAAATGCGCGACTTGGAAACGATGGAGGCCGCGATCACAGCGGCGGAAACCGGGCACTTGGTGTTTGCGACGCTGCACACGACGGGCGCGGCGCGGACGGTGGACCGCATTGTGGACGCTTTCCCAACGAACCAGCAAGAGCAGATCCGCACCCAATTGGCGTCCTCGATCGTCGCGGTGATTTCGCAAGTGCTGCTGGTTCGCGCCGACGTCAAGGGTCGCATCGCTTGTTTTGAGATTATGATCTCCACGCCGTCGATTCAGGCATTGATTCGCGACAACAAGACGTTCCGGATCACCTCGGATATTCAGACGGGAGCGAAGTTCGGCATGGTGACTTTGGATTCAAACCTGATGAGCCTCTATGAGCGCGGGCTCATTTCGTACGCCGACCTCGTCACGAAAGCTCAAGACCCGCAGTCAATTCTGCAGAAGATGGAAGGCGAGCAGTCAGGTAGGATGCGCTAGATCATGTTTGAAAGCGAAGCAGTTATATTGTCCGAGCTTATCCGCGAGCGCAACCTGATCAGCCCCCAGCAATTGACGGAGATTCAGGAGGAGCACGAGCGGACAGGCAAACCGCTGTCGCAGGTACTCGTCGATTTCGGATTGGTGGGCGAAGAGCAACTATTGCGGGCCGTCGCCGAGCATCTGGGCCTGGAGTATCTGAATCTCGAAGATGTGGATCCCCAGCAACAAGTGTTGCGCTCCATGCCAGGCAGCATGGCGCGAATGTACGGCGCAGTCCCGGTTTCAGTGATGGGCAGCATCGTCACTGTAGCCGTCCTCGATCCGTACAATCCACAACTTGTTGAAGAACTCTCGTTTGTCCTGGGCAAAGACGTTCAACTCGCCGTCGCGCCGCGCAAGCAGATTGAAGCCGCCATCGCGCGGTATTACAGCGAGGAGAGCGGCTCGCTCAAGGATGTGCTTGCGGACATGGAGTCGCAATTGGCCACCTCGGCAATCGTGGAAACCGTCGCCAAAGGAGGGGGCGGAACCGCTGCGCTGGAGGAACTGGCCAGTCAGGCGCCGCTCGTGCGGTTTGTGAACCTGGTCTTGTTCCAGGCGATCCAGGACCGTGCCAGCGACATCCACTTCGAGCCGTTCGAGGATGAATTCAAGATTCGCTACCGTGTTGATGGCGCTCTCTATGAAATGGCGCCGCCTCCGAAGCACCTCGCGTTGCCCGTGATTTCCCGCCTCAAGGTCATGTCCAACCTCAACATAGCGGAGAGACGACTGCCGCAGGACGGGCGCGTCCGGATCAACCTCGGCGGCCGCGAGGTGGACTTGCGCGTCTCGACGTTGCCCACGCAGCATGGCGAGTCGGTAGTGTTGCGCGTGCTGGATCGCGCGGTGGTAAACCTGGAACTCGAAAGCCTGGGCATGCCGAAGGAGATTTACGCGAAGATGCTGGAGGTGATTCGCATTCCCAACGGCATCATCATCGTGACAGGGCCGACGGGCTCGGGCAAGACGACAACGTTGTACTCCTGCTTGAAGCGAATCAACACGATCGATTTGAAGCTGCTCACCGCTGAAGACCCCGTCGAGTATGACATTGAGGGGATTATGCAGGTCGCCATCAATGAGGCGTTTGGGCTGACCTTTGCGCGGGCGTTGCGCTCCTTCTTGCGGCAGGACCCCGATATCATCATGGTGGGCGAAATGCGCGACTTGGAGACGGCGCAGATCGCCATTCAGGCATCCCTCACGGGGCACCTGGTCTTTACGACGCTGCACACAAACGATGCCCCTGGTGCCGTGACGCGCATGATTGACATGGGTGTCGAACCGTTCTTGATGACATCGACGTTGGAAGGCGTGCTGGCGCAACGCCTCGTGCGGAAGATTTGCAGGAAGTGTCGGGTTGCGTATGAGCCGACGCAGGCGGTATTGTCGGAGTTGGGGCTGACGAAGGCTGACATAGAGGGGCGCCCATTTTACTATGGCAAAGGCTGCGCGGACTGCAACGAAACCGGCTATTGGGGGCGCAAAGGATTGTTTGAATTACTGCTGGTGTCAGACCCCATCCGCGAGTTGGTTAACATGCGTGCGCCCTCGGGGGTCATCCACGCCAAGGCACTCGAGTTGGGAATGCGGACGCTGCGCGAAGACGGAATCCGCAGCATTCTGGATGGAGATACGACCGTCGAAGAGATATTGAAATACACCTGAGTTGCCGCGACCGCGAAGTCGCGGAGGAGGTCGATATGCCGAAATTCAATTACGTCGCGATGGACACGAAGGGCAAGGAGATCACGGGCGTCCTCGAAAGCGACAACAACACCACCGCTGTCAGCCGCATTCGCGAAATGGGGTATTTCCCGACAAACGTCACCGAGGTAACCAACGACAAGAAGGGTGGCCGACCGACTCGCGCACCGGCGGGCGTGGCCAAGCCTGCCAAGTCCGCCAAGTCCGCCAAGAAGGGTTTCGGCCACATGGAGCTGAAATTCCTCCAAGGCAACACGGTGAAGTCAAAGGTTCTCACGGCGTTCACGCGACAGTTGGCGACGCTGATCGATGCCGGCTTGCCGCTGCTGCGCGGGCTGGACGTGCTGCGCAAGCAGGAGAAAAATCCCGTCCTCAGGCGCACGCTAATCCGGTTGGCCGAAGCTGTCGAAGGCGGCAGCACGTTTAGCGAAGCGTTGGCGCAGCACCCGAAAGTTTTCAATAAGCTTTACGTGAACATGGTGCGTGCTGGCGAAGCGGGTGGTGTGCTTGACGTGACTCTCAGCCGACTGGCCGAGTTTCAAGAAAAGGCGCAGAAGATCAAGGGCAAGGTCATCTCGGCGATGGTATATCCAGCGGTGATCATCACTGTCTCTGTGGGGATTCTGATCTTCCTGATGATCGTCATTGTGCCGAAGTTCCAAGAGATTTTCAACGAACTGCTGGAAGGCAAGTCACTGCCGCCACTGACGCTGTTTGTGTTGGGCATCAGCAATGTGGTGAAAAACCAGTTCTTGCTGGTCCTTGGTGTTGTCGTTGCCTTGGTGGTTGCCTTCAAGATGAGTGGCAAGACAGCGAAGGGTCGTTATGCGATCGATGTGATGAAGCTCCATGCGCCTGTGTTCGGTTCAATGATCCGCAAGGTCAGTATTGCGCGGTTTACCCGCACGCTGGGCACGCTGATTGCCAGCGGCGTTCCCATCCTACAAGCGCTCAATATCGTCCGCGAAACCTCGGGCAATGCAGTCATTGCCAATGCGGTCAGTCAGATACACGACTCGGTCAAAGAGGGTGAACGGATCGTCCAGCCGCTGGAAGCCTCCAAGGTGTTTCCGCCGATGGTCATCAGCATGGTGGATGTCGGCGAGGAAACCGGCGCGTTGCCGGACATGCTGATGAAAGTGGCGGACGTCTACGACGACGAAGTGGACAACGCAGTCGGGGCAATGACGTCGCTGCTTGAGCCGATCATGATCGTGTTTTTGGCCGTGATCGTCGGCACGATCGTCATTTCCATGTTCCTGCCCCTGATCAGCGTCATCGGTACGCTGAGCAGCCAGTAGGTCCGAATGACTGGGGGCGGCTCGGATCGAGAGGGACACTCTGCCTAGGAGCGCGCAAACAAATCCTGTGTGCAAGCCGTTTCCTCTTCCACCTCAGCCAGGAGGGATTTGAAGCCGAACTGCTTGAATAGCGCCGATAGTTTCGTGTAGTCGGGGGTTTGCACCTTCAAATCGTCCAGCGTCACCGGCAAAGTGAGATCAGAACGCAAGGCGATCAATTGACGGTTGGCGCGTAGCCGGTCGGCAGAGGCACGGATGACTTCTCTTAACCTCGGTTTCTCGATCTGCGAGACAGAGGCCAGAAGGTTTTCCACCGTCCCATATTGACGCAGTAATTCCGCGGCGGTTTTTTCGCCAACGCCGGCCACGCCGCGAATGTTATCCACGGAATCACCAGCCAAACTGAGGAGATCGACCATCTGTTCCGGTCTGACGCCATAGCGGCTTTCAACACCAGCCTCATCGATCAGCGCAGCTTGTTTCCCATCGGTACGAATCAATCGAACGCGTGGTCCGACGACTTGCATAAAATCCTTATCGTGACTGGCGATGAACACGTCCGCTCCTGCCCTGGCGGACCGCACGGCGAGCGTGGCGATGATGTCGTCGGCTTCCTCGCCATCGATTTCAACGACCGGAATCCGCAGGGC
>Ga0187886_1002582_pt1 | contig 14368 bp, 10 predicted proteins | sample June2016WEW_20_1_FD_133001 | JGI IMG/M metagenome (GOLD analysis project Ga0187886, IMG submission 133001) | Peatland microbial communities from SPRUCE experiment site at the Marcell Experimental Forest, Minnesota, USA - June2016WEW_20_150 | ecosystem: Environmental > Terrestrial > Soil >... | reverse complement strand
TGCCGGCAAGCTCGGCCTGACCGTCCAATCGGAGGCGGATCTTTATCGGCCGGTGATCAACGTTCAACTCGGTTCGAAATACCTGGCGATGCAGCGCGACGGCTTCTCCGGCGATCTGTACCTCGCGCTAGCTGGTTACAATGCCGGGGCGGGCAACGCCGCAATCTGGCAAACCTTCGCCGGCGGCGACGACGACCTGCTGCTGGAGGTCATCCGTTCCGACGAGACCCGGAATTACATCCGCCGAATTTATGAAAATTATGCGATTTACATGGACCTGTATCAAATATCCTAGGGGCGGACCGCGGCCCGCCCCTACATTTTTATATTTGCGATTAACGTTTACGGATATTCCACCGGGTTCTTCAGTTTCGCCCGGAAAGCGATCCGGAATTTCCGAACCTTCGGGTTGATCGTCAACCGGCAATACATCTGGTCCGGGTTGTTCTTGAAATAATTTTGGTGATAATCCTCGGCCTTATAAAAAACGGTGAAGGGTACGATCTCCGTGACGATCGGAAGCGACCATACCCCTTCTGCATCGATCGCACGTTTGGTCTCTTCCGCGGCCTTGCGCTGATCCTCGCTGTGATAGAAAATCGCCGAGCGGTATTGCGTGCCCACGTCCGGCCCCTGGCGATTGGGCGTGGTCGGATCGTGCGTGTGCCAGAAAATTTCCAGCAGGTCCTTATAGGATACGACCTTCGGATCGAAATCGATTTGCAGCGCTTCGGCATGGCCGGTCACGCCGGAAGAGACTTCCTCGTATGTCGGATTTATTTTTTTTCCACCGGTGTAGCCTGAAACCACACGCTCGACCCCGCGCACGTCCTGAAAAACCGCCTCCACGCACCAGAAGCATCCTGCGGCGAATGTTGCCTTTTCCAATGTTTCAGCCATGAGAACCTAGCCTTTCTATTGAGTCTGCAATTGATCAGCTATGCAAGAAACATTTATTTGAAGCTATATCCACCTGCTTAAAATATACCCCCAGTCTGCGGTTTTGTCCGTTTCGTTAATCACATTATTAAAAGAAGCGGAGAATTTTCACGAAGGTGCTTTCTTCCTGCGCCGACCTAACCCCCTCCTTGCGGCCAATTCGTTCTAAAAGGATGAATTTATTTTCCTCCACCTTCTCCCCTCGCTTTCCCTCGCTTCGCTCGGGACAGGCGCTCGGGGACAGGCCATTAGGGAAGGGGGAGGGGAAAAGTCCAACAATTTAAATAAAAGATTTATTGGAGGAAGAGGGTTAGGTCGGCTGATCAATATGAATCCACCAGCGACTTTATCCGCAGCGCCCTGCGCGCCCGCGCCACTTTCCACCCGGCGGGCAGGGGGACGGTGATGCGGGCAGTTGTCCGGGCGGGAAGATCGAAGTAGTTGTCGCTGAAGACGGTGTCCGAGCCTTCCAATGCGAGCTCCACAAACAGCGCCAGCTTTTTGGCGGATACTTTGATGACAATCTCTTCGCCTTGGACGGCGAGGGCCGCATTCAATTCCGGATCACACAGTGCGAGATGCTTGAAAGGCGCGAAGGGTGATACGCACGAGGCAACCTTCGACCGGCTCTGCCACAATTCGCATACCAGGATCCGGTCGCGGCGGTTGCCGTCGTCCACCCGCCCGGTGAAATCGAGCGTGCACACGGGCGTATCCGCAAGCGGAGCGGCGGTCAGGCGCTCCCGACCGGATTCGACAACCTTCCCACCGGGCGTCTCCAGCCGCCAGCGGATTTCCCCCTCCCAAGCCTGCGTCAGGTCGCTGGTGACGTGGATCACGCGGCGGTCGGCGGTATCCTCCACCGAAAGCAGGACCGGCGCATAGAACCGCCGCGCGGCGTACTGGAGCGCCTTCCAACGCCCAAAATAATCCAGCGACGCCCAGGAGATCGCCTGCCAGCAGTCGTTGAGCTGCCAGATGATCGTTCCGCTCACCCGGTTGCGGTTGCGGCGCCAGTGTTCCACGCCGATGCGGATGCCGTCGGCCTGCAGGATCATGCTCAGGTAGGCCAGCGCAGCGAAATCCTTCGGCAACCGGAAGGCATCCAGCATCTGGGAAAGAATTACCTTATTGCCCGGACCGGACCGCTGGCGGTGTTCCATGACGTAGGAGGTCAGGTTGCGGTCTTCGGGGGCGGTGAACGTTTTGAGGGTTTTATACGGCGGAAGGGATTGGAAGCCGAACTCGCTGGCAAACCGAGGTAGTTGCTCGCGGTAAGCGCTGAACGGTTTGCGTTCGTGCCACACCCCCCAATAGTGCATGTCGCCTCGGGTTTGGCCGTTCGGATCTACGAACGGGTCGCCGGAGGAAGCCGAAGACGGCCAATACGGCCGGTCCGGATCCTCCGCCGCGACGATGGATGGCAGCAGATGGTGGAACATGCGGTCGTATCCGGCTTTGAGACGCTGATTGTCCTCGTCGTCGGGTTTATTCCAGCGCCAATCGGACCAGCCCTGTTCCATCTCGTTGTTGCCGCACCACAAGGCGAGGCTCGCGTGGTGGCGCAGCCGGCGGATGTTCTCCACCGCCTCGCGGCGCACGTTCTCGGTGAACGCCTCGTCGTCGGGATACATCCCGCAGGCGAAGATGAAATCCTGCCAGACCAGGATCCCGAGCCGGTCGCACAGGTCGTAGAAGCGATCCTCGCCGTAGGTTCCTCCGCCCCACACGCGCAGCATGTTCATATGCGCGTCGGCTGCGGATTGCAAGAGGGAGCGCATGCGCGCGTCGGTCACACGAGTGGGAAAGGAATCGGCGGGGATCCAATCCGCTCCCTTGGCAAAAAACGGCACGCCGTTGACGACGAAGGTGAACGATTCGCCCCACTCGTCGGGCTCCCTGCGCAGCGCGATCGTGCGCAAGCCGAGTTCGTAGACGCGCCGGTCGAGCGTCGCCGTGCCCGAGAGCAGCATGATCTCGAGCCGGTAGAGATCCTGCGCACCCATGCCGCTCGGCCACCATAGGCGGGGGGCCGCCACGCCCATCTCGATCGTCGCCGAATTTCCGTCCACCAGCGCGGCGGCTTCCGATCGGATTCCGTCCGGCGAGAAGAGAACCGCCTGCATCTGCAGCGGCTCCTCGGCCCAGGCTTCCACTTCCGCGTGCGCGATGATCCGCACTTTGCCGCCCTGATGTTGCTGGCGGACGTGCACGTCGGCCAAGCGGGCCGAAGAACACGCTTCGAGGCGGATATCCTTCCAGATCCCGATGGCGGGAAGCTTGGGCCCCCAATCCCAACCCCAGTGGTAGGGCGACTTGCGCAGGTACGGCCCGCCGGGGATGTCGCCGCCGCCGGTGAGCGGCCGTTCCCGCTGGTGCGCGCGGATATACGCGAGCGGCGAATGGAAAAGAATCGTCAGTTCGTTTTCCCCCTCGGCCAACTGTCCGGTCACGTCGAAGCGCCAGGAGCGGAACTGATTGTCCGCCTTGCCCAGCGGCTTGCCGTTGAGCGATACATCGGCCAGCGTATCCAGCCCTTCGCAGACGAGGAACTGCCTGCCCTCCGAGCACTTCGGATTCGCGACGGAGGGCTTTTTCTCCGCCCGCATTTTCGGATCGGCGGAAAATATTTTACGGTATTCCCAGTCGCTCTCGGCCACCCATTGCACGCGCAGTTCGTTGTCGGCAAAGAACGGATCGGGAATGCGGCCGAGCGCAAGCAGGTCGGTGTGCACTCCTCCCGGCACGGATGCCGGCAGCCATTTGGTTGTGCCTGCCTGCCGGAACTGCCACTTGTCGCCGAGATTTTGTTCGCGCATTGGGTTTTCCTTTCAGGGATTCGCAATGGGATACCGATGACTATGATAGCCTAAGAGGCGATTTTTGTCTGCGGGGGTTTTCACCAAGGCAATCATCGCGTTTAGGTTTTGGTTTTTTGTCCTTCTGCTCGGACCTGCTTACGGATAAATTGATTGCGACGCATTCGCGCCCTGCAAATAAAAAGCCCCGTCAGAATTTCTCGAACTGGGAATTAATAATTGTGTAAAAGAACGGCGTAGCGTTTCAGAGGCAGACTGCCTGAGCGAATTGGAAGGATACGCTTCCTCTCAGGCCTGGGACCCGATAATCCTATAAATCAATTCCATGAAATTTGGCAATGCCTCTTGAAGTTGTCCAGGGGAAGGGGAGAAGGGAGGCGGATAAAATTTTCAGGATGCGCTCCATGCGAACAAGAAATGCTGATACTGGCGAGATGATTTCGTTCGTTGGATGGGTTTTCGATGGGGAGGTATCAGGCAATTGTTCGACGGGCATTTAAACTCGATGATAACCAGGGGATTGGCAGAGAAGCCCAAACATTAGGTAGAATTGTCCTATGGGCAGCGAATGGTTGGTGACGAGTCTGGTTAATTTTAGAAACGTTCCATCTTAATGAAACAGTATTGCTGTTAGGAGTGGAATATGCCAAAACGAAAAATAAAGCTGGGCAATGGAGCCATTGCGGTTCTGTTGGCTTGTCTGGCGGCGATCATTTTAACCATTACTGCGCCGGCCATCGGCCTGACTTGGGATGAACCTGCTTATATTACCTCGTCCGAATCATATATGGGCTGGTTTACTGCACTTGTGAAAAACCCGAGTGTGGCTTTCAAGGCCTATACTATTGATTCGTATTGGACTGCTACCCATGAACACCCCCCGCTGGACAGAATTTGGTCTGGGATGATTTGGTCATGGGCCCGCCACATCTTTGACGACTTAACTGCACATCGGTTGGGGAATATCCTGCTGGTGGCTCTCATGGTCGGGGTTTTGTATTTTATGGTGGCGGATATGTATGGAAAACCGGCCGGCCTGTTTGCGGCGGGGGCTCTGATGTCCATGCCGCGTTTCTTCTTTCATTCCCATTTGGCTGCGCTGGATGTACCGGTGGCTGTTGCAATCTTTTTCGTCACTTTCCTTTTCTGGCGGACGATTGATCGAAAGGAATGGTGGTGGGGACTTGTGCTGGGACTTGCCTGGGGATTGGCGGAAGCCGTTAAGCTCAATGCAACTTTTTTACCAATTGGTTTGATGGTTTGGTTTCTGGCTTTCCGCCGGAAGTGGTATATCGTTTTCCGTTTTCTTCTTATGGGGATCGTTGCTGTCCTGACGTTTGTCCTGGTCTGGCCATGGCTCTATCACCAGACGTGGACTCGAATCCTGGAATATATCAACTTTCATCTCCACCATTTCACCATTGGAACATGGTATTTTGGCCATTATTATGCGCCTCCGCCGTGGCCCTACGTATTTGTAATCCTATGGGCGGTTGTACCGTTGACAATAATGCTGCTGGCTTTTGTCGGCATTGCGCGGTCCAGAAGAGGCAGGCAGGATAAGGGGCTGGGTTGGCTGCTGTTCATCAGCGCGCTCGCGCCGCTGCTGGTCTTCGCGATCGGCAGAACGCTGGTCTATGACGGCGAGCGGCTCTTCATGCCCACTTTTCCGTTCCTGGCGGCATTGGCCGGCGCGGGGTTCGGATGGATTTTGATTGGTTTGAGAAAACTGGCAGACCGCATTCAGCGCCCGGTCTTGGTTGTTCCGGCAAGTATTATCTTGGCCGCCTGTTTTTTTGCACCGCAAGTTATCACGATGATCGGGTTATATCCCCATTTGCTTTCCTATTATTCGGAAGGCGTAGGGGGTTTGCCGGGTGCGACGAAAATGAAACTTGAAACGACCTACTGGTGTGAGACGTATGCGGCTGCTCTGCCTTATATCAATGCCCATGCACAGCCCGGCGATCGGATTTGGGTTGAACCCTGGAGCTATGATGTAATGATTTACTACCAGTTGCATGGTCCGTTACGTAAGGATGTGTTCATCTTGAACGACTCTCCGACACAAAGCATTTTTGGGCCAGGCGCGCCCCAGCCCGTTATCGGGGATTATTTCACAGCCAATTGGATAATTCTCGAATATCGCCAGACTCAATTTGACGAAATGGGAGGCACCGTTCCTTACCTTCCCGATTATCTAAAAACTTTGGAACCACCCGTGTATCAAGTGAGCTATCAGGGGATTCCTATTATGGAATTATTTCATCGCTGATTGGTGATTCAGATCTGGATGGTAGATCGGTGGCAGACGAATTATCGAATTTGATTATTCATCGTCAATAGCATAAACCTAGTTCCGACGGAAAAGCCCCGTCCTTCGTGGCTGGAGGGAACGTCCCCGCCATAGGCGGCTGACAGACCGCCGAAATATCCGGGATGGTTCGTTTACCCGCATATTTTGTTCCTGACGATTAATTGCGCCACCTGGCCCCAAGGAGTAAATGTCAATATAAAATTAGGCCTGATTCAAGACAATATTCCATCGCCTTCGGTTATTGCATCAAGGATGCTTTAACCGGACACGTCTCTTCTTAATCCGAAGGTTACCTCGAAAATCAGGTCGGACGATAGGGAGCTTCCCGGTCGATGTCGCCGACGAATTGGGGAAGGTTCGTGTGGCCGAGCGCCTGGCGGATGGCGAGGTTCTCCCCGTTGTGATACCAGTAGTGATAGATCACGCGCTGGAGGAGCGAGCCGAGCATATAGGAGCTGAAGTCCTTGCCTCGATCGACATTCTTCAGCAGGTCCTCCGGCGCGAGCGAATCGAGCCAGGGATCGACCGCCGCGGTAATGGCCTGCCAGGCGGAAATCACTTCCTCTACCGGTGGTGTGCAGGCGGGAGCGCCGTAGGCGTAAGCCCTATTCACTTCCGGAAAAAGTATTTTTTTCTGCCCGCCGTAGAGAAAACAGATTTGCTCCTGCCAGGCCAGATGCCCGACGTTCCAGCTGATGCAATTCAGGGGCTGCAACCGGCGCCGGGCATCCCCGTCCGTCAAGCCCTCCAAACCGCGTTTAAACTCGCTTCGGGTGAAACGCAATTGCTCGACCATTGGATGAGGCATGTTGATCCCCTTATGTTGACAAATGGACAATCCCTTGGAGGTCGGAGAATTGTACGCGGATTACGCGGATATTTCGGATTTCACGGAAACTTCCATTTTAATAATTTTTCAAAATCCTTTTTCAATCCGCGCCTGCCCTCGCGCCTGTCCTCGCGTAGCGGGGGCAGCGGGGGTAATCTGTGTTTCTCCGCGAGATCCCCGTACCAGATCCTCTGGGCAATCCTTTTATCGTCTCAAACCGAGAATCCATTCGCCCAACGCGCACACGACTAGTGTTGCCGCCATAGTAAATATCCAGGCGACTCCCGCTATGAGTTCCGCGTGGTCTTCCCGCACCTCGACTTCCCGCAGCGAGCGGCCCGCCAGGACGAATCCCGGCTGGGCGCCCGAGTAGCGGACTACCACCGCGGCGATGCGTACGCCCGGCTCAGGTTGCCATGTGACGCGATCCTGCCCATGAGTGCGGACGTAATCCAATATTCCCCCAGGCAGCTGAGGCGTCTGTCCGTGCAGCATCGCTGAGGATCCGGCGACTTCGCCGCGATCGTTGAATACCATGACGAACGAGGCCAGACTGCGTTCGATGGCCATTTTTCCGGCGGGCAGGATGGAATCGACCATCGCGCCGTTTTCCAGCGCGGCCGCCGCGTCCTCGGCGATCTGAATTTGCGGGTCGTTGGCCGTCTGGCGCAGTTCCTGTTGCACGGCCAGATAGACCAACCCGCACATAGCGGTGATCGCCACCGCGAGCGGGAGCCACAACCGGAGAACGTCCTTTATCCTTTCCATAAAACACCTCTGCTTTTCATCGGTCCGGTTGATATTCTAACAGTTTGAGAAAACCCCAGCACGGATCAGTGATGGGACCGGAGGGAGACCCACTCACGTCGGGGTTCAACGACCCGGATCAGGCGGATAGTACTTTGGATTATTTCTCACGGACGACAGTTTCCACCATGATGCGGTAGTCCGTTGGTACTAAACGGCCGTAAGGTAACAGTGAAATCCAGACAAACGTATGGGGGAAAACAGTATCATCGTCATTTCTTTTTGGATTAGGATTATCATACTTAAAGATGGACCAGAGTCACCACGTGGATATGTCATGAAGAACGCGAACGCACTTCAAAAATTATTTTGGCCGGCAGCCGCGACGCTGGTGTTCGGTTGTTCCCTGATGACCGGGTCGATCCCGGCCGCCTGGAAACAGGGTTCGGCCAAGGATCTCAACGCCTTTTTGCCGCCGTCGAACACGCCTTTCCTGCCGGGCTTAAGCATGCCCACGCCGACTTCCGGCGTACTGCTCGACGATCCACCTTCTGCGTTTCTTGCATCCGCTTCGTCCACGCCGACGATAACGATCCTTATCATTATTACCGAAACGGCTACGTCCTCTCCCACGGTAACGATAATGATTCTCCCATCGGTAACGTCCACCGGGTGGTCGCAGCCGAATCTCTCGCCGACGATCACCAAGACCAAAGTTCCGCGCGTCTATCCAACCGCGACGTCCGCTTACAGGTCGCAGCTCGAATCGACGTCGGTGCCGACGCAGTACAATCCGGCGACGGCGACTTCGACCCCGATTCCCAGCGCGACGGAAGATCCGTATACCGCCACCCCGACCGCGACGCTTTCCGGAAGCGAAACCGCAACGCCCACCTTCACCCAGACCCTCACGCCCACGATCACTCCGACGGTGACGCCCACTCCTTTGCCCTCGGCGACGCCCACCTCCGCGCCGCCCTCGCAGGGATGCGCAACCTTCAATTATGATTGGGAGGCGCAGGTGGCGGTGATGATCAACGACCAGCGTGCCCAGAATGGAAAATACGCGCTGACCATGAACAGCATGCTGACGACTTCCGCGCGCGCCCACAGCGTGGACATGGTGGTCAATAAATACATGTCCCACACGGGTTTGGACGGTTCCACGCCGCAGCAGCGGGAACAACAAGCGGGTTATTACGGCCGATATTGGGGGGAAATCATCGGGGGCGGCACCCCGACCGTAGCGGTGACTTGGTGGATGAACGAACCGGGCCACAGGGATATGGTCTTGGGAACCAACTGGCCTTACGTGGATTACGGCGTCGGCTATGCTTATTGCCCGGGCCAGGGCTGGTTCACGGTGGATTTCGGGGCGCCGTAAGTAGGGTTGAAATGAAGTCTAGACATTTCCGTAGCCTCCGGCATGCCGCCGGAGGTTATCATTCTTTCCTGCCATTTTTATCACATGTCCGCCCGGTGATAGGACTTTCGATTGCCATTTATCCGTGGAGGCTCGTCGGACCATACGATTTAGCCGATTCGTACTAGAAGACATCGGCGCAATCCGAAGACAAGACGAACGTAAGGGAATAAGAGGAGGTTTGTCGTTCCATTTGGAATTAAGATATCCATGCTGAAAAAAGTAGACCGCTGATGCATTCCTTGGGTCGGGGGATAAATCCCCCGCCTTCCAACATCGCCGGCCCCAAGAGCCCGGTTTTAACCGGGCGATGTTGAAAGTTCCGAGCTTCAGCTCCGGTCGGTCAAGGTTATCAGCATACTCATACTGTATGATTGGTGAGTTTTTTTAAAAAGAGTGGAGATGAAGGCCTCGATCGTTACTCGAAGGTTCTTTTGGCTGGCGGCCGCGGCGCTCGTGTTCGGGTGCTCCCTGGTGAGCGGCTCGATTCCAGGAGCGCTGAGCCAGGGATCCGCCAAGGACCTCAACGCGTTTATGCCGCCGTCGAATACGCCCTTCCTTCCGAATTTCGCCACGCGCACGCCCACCGCCGCCGATCTTCGCGGCGATCCGGCGACGGCTACCTTCACCGTGGTGATCGTCTTCAGCGAAACCGTCACGCCCGTTTCGACGCCCACCGAAACCCTGATGATGTTTCCCTCCCAAACGCCGACGCTGACGTTGACAATCTATATCCTGCCCACGGTCACGCCAATCCGGGCGTATCAACCGCAATCGCAGGCGTCGTCCACGCCCCGGCCGATTGTCTATCCCTCAGCCACGCCGACGGTTTACATTCCACCGGCGAACACGTCCACGCCGCTACCCACTGCCACTGCGACGCCGGGCGGGGGCGATGCGGGAACGTCTGTACCGAGTGCAACGCCTTTGCCGACCGTGACCTCCGCAGACCAACCGCTCCCGACGGCCACGCCCACCGCGACGGCGACGTTCATTCTGCAGCCGAGTGCTACGCCGACCGCGACGGCGGTCTCGACGGGATGTGTCGTCTACAATTACGATTACGAATCGCAGACGGCGTCGCTCCTCAACCAGCAGCGCAACCAGAACGGATTGCCCTCACTCTCCGTAAACGGCGCACTGACCAATTCCGCCCGCAGCCACAGCATTGACATGGTCACGCACAACCTCACACAACATAACGGGTCCGACGGTTCCACGCCGCGCCAGCGCATGATCCAGGCGGGATACACCGGTTCCTGGTGGGGGGAAATCATCTACTGGGGTTCCGGTTCGTACGGCACGCCGTCTCAGGCGGTGACCTGGTGGATGAATGATCCGCCGCATAAGGACGTCATCCTGGGAACGCATTACACGGATTTCGGGATCGGGTATGTATCCTGTTCTAGCTTTTCCTATAAGGGATTTTTCACGGTTGATTACGGGGGACCGTAAGTAACACGGATTACACGGAAGAAAAGCGGATTACACCGATAGATCAAAAACCGAAAAATTTCCGTGAAATCCGTGTATAGAATTTTTGATCGATAGTCGTGCAAATTAAGACAAAAAAGCCGGGAAAGAAATTTCCCGGCTTTTCAAGCTCACCCCGAGTTTCTTTTACGCGCCGAACAACTCCACGTCGCCGAGCACGTTCACGCCGGCTGCTTTGAGTGCCGCGTTCGCCTTGTCGCAATCGCCGAAGCGGAAGATCATCACCGCCTTGCCCTTGCGCCCGGTGCTGAACGCGTACATGTATTCGATGTTGAGCTTGGCCGCATCGATCGGCTTGAGAATTTCAGCCAACCCGCCCGGCCGGTCCTCTACTTCAACGGCCAGCACCTCGTTTGGCTTGACGGTGAAGCCGCCCTTTTCCAGCGCGGCTTTGGCCTTCTCCCAATCCCGGATGAGCAGATGCAGAATGCCGAATTCCTTGGTGTCGGCCAGGGAAAGCGTGGAAATGTTGATCTTGGCCTGGGCCAGCAGGTCGCATGCTTTTATCAACTGGCCGGGTTTATTCTCCAGAAAGATGGAAAGTTGCTGTAATTTCATTGTCGCCTCCCGTCCCTACATCTTCCGCTGATCCACGACGCGTTTGGCTTTGCCCTCGCTGCGTTGAATGGTGTGCGGTTCCACCAGGCGCACGCCCACGTTGAGGTTGAGGGTTTGATCGAGCGCCTTGGCGATTTTCTTCTGAAGGCCTTCCATCGCGCCCACCGTGTCGTGGAAAATCTCCGGCGTAACCTCCACCTGCACTTCCATATGGTCGAGCCCCTTATCGCGGGTCAGGACGATCTGGTAGTGCGGCAGCGTACCCTCCACTTGCAGCAGGGCGTGCTCCACCTGGGAGGGAAAGACGTTGATTCCGCGGATGATGAACATGTCGTCGCTGCGCCGCCCGACGCGCAGGAAGCGGACCACCGTCCGGCCGCAGGCGCACTGCTCGCGCGCGAGGGTCGTGATGTCCCGTGTGCGGTAGCGCAGCATGGGCATGGCCTTCTTGCTCAGCGTGGTCAACACCAGCTCGCCCTCCGCGCCGTCCGGCTGCACCTTCCCGGTCTCCGGATCGATGATCTCCGGGTAGAAGTGATCCTCGAAGATGTGCAGGCCGTGGTGACGGGAGCACTCGATCGCCACGCCCGGACCGACGATTTCCGACAGCCCGTAAAGGTCGAAGGCTTCGACGTTGGAATTCTCCTGGATGTAGGCGCGCATGGATTCCGACCAAGGTTCCGCACCGAACACGCCCACCCGCAGCGGCAGTTCCTTCATCTTGATCCCCATCTCGCCGGCGCGCTCGATCAGGTGGATGAAGTAGGAAGGCGTGCAGGTGATCACCGTCACGCCGAAGTCCTTCATCAGCATGATCTGCCGGTCGGTGTTGCCGCCGGAGATCGGGATCACCGTGGCGCCCAAGCCCTCCGCGCCGTAATGCGCGCCCAACCCTCCGGTGAACAGCCCGTAGCCGTAGGCGTTTTGCACGATATCACCCGCGTGCATCCCGCAGGCGGCGAAGCTGCGCACCATCACGGTGGTCCACACGTCGATGTCTTCGCGCGTATAGGCCACCACGATCGGCTTGCCGGTGGTGCCGGAGGAGGCGTGCAGGCGCACGATCTCGCGCATCGGGGCGGCAAACATTCCGAAAGGGTAGGTGTCGCGCAAGTCGGCCTTGACGGTGAACGGAAGCCGTTCGATGTCTTTCAGTGTCTTGATGGCTTCCGGCTTGACGTTGCCTTCGTCCATGCGCTTTTTATAGAGCGGGACGAACTCGTACGCGCGCCGGACGATGGCCTGCAGCCGCTGCAATTGCAGTTCCCGCAATTGGGGCAGGGGCAGGTAATCCGGCGCGCTGGCGGGATGAAACTTGCCAAGTGCGTCGTTCCATTGTTCCATTTGCATAACGGATGTCCTCCTTGCCAGAGTTTGGTGGTGGAACAAAAAACGGCACGGCGGAACCTCCGGCGTGCCGTGAAATACTTTGGATTAAACCTGCTTTGCGCTCCGGCCCAGCTGGAAGGCCTTCTCGTTGTTCGGGAAGAACTCCGGCGCGAAGGCCTCGCGCAGCGCATCGAGCCAGATTCCCTCCGGCAACGGGAGCAGTTTGCTGAGCGCCCCCAAGAGCGCAACATTCAGGCTCCTCTTGTTGGGCAGCGCATTCTCGTCAATCATCTCCGGCCGCAGCAGCACGCCGCCTTTTTTGAGCGCGGGCAGGTTGTTCTCTACTTGGTCGGGCGAAATCACCACCAGGTAATCGGCTTCGCCGTCGGGGATCATCGGGCTCCACACCTGCGCGCCGAAGCGCACGTCGCTCGAGACCGACCCGCCGCGCTGGCTCATCCCGTGCAGTTCGCTCTTCTTCACGTCCTTCCCGGCGCGGAAGACGGCCTCGGCCAGAATGTCGGAGGCGCGGATCACGCCCTGTCCACCCAATCCCGCAAATTTAACGTTGGTCGTTTTTTCCATGATGGCATTATCCTTGGGTCTCGGCACTCACCGGCTGGGCTGCCTTTGACCGCGCGTTGATTTTTTTCGCTGCAAGCAAACAGGGGTTGCGGACCACGATCAACGTGAGGTCATTCGAAGCAAGCGACGAGCGCAGCAGATTTTCCAAATCCTCGGTCGTTGTTTTCTGCCCGAGGGTGTGCACTTTGGAAATACCCATCGCGGCCCCGACGGCTTCGAAATTCATGCGGTTCGTCGGCGCGTCGCCCAGCGTGTAGCCCGTACCGGGGTGATCCTGCAAGCCGGTCATGGCGGTGGTGCCGTTGTCGAGAATAATGACCACGTGCCCGGTTTTGGGCGGATTGTATACCATCTCCGCCAGGCCGGTCAGACCGCTGTGCACGAAAGTGCTGTCCCCGATCACGCTCACCACGCGCCGGGCCTGCTCCTCGGGCAGCACATGGCGCAACCCGAGCCCCACGCCGATGCTGGCTCCCATGCACACGCAGCTGTCCATCGCGTTGAACGGCGGCAGCACACCGAGGGTATAGCAGCCGATGTCGCCCGAGACGATCAAATCCATTTTATTGAGAACTTCGAACGTGCGGCGATGCGGGCAGCCAACGCACAGCGCCGGCGGTTTGCCCGGCAGCGGGGCCGGCTCAGGCGACACGTCGTGGGCCAGGATGCGGCGCACGCGCCCCACGGTCAGTTCGTCGAAGCGGTACATCTCGGGTTTACCTTCCACCGGGATCCCGGCGGTGCGGAGGCTCTCAACCAGGTATGGATCCCCTTCCTCGATGGCGACGAACCGTTTGACCGACTCCGCAAAGGCGCGGATCTTCCCGATCGGAAGGGGATAGGTCATTCCGAGTTTAAGGACGCTGGCAACGGGCGCCGCTTCGCGGACGTGAAGGAAGCTCACGCCCGAAGTAACGATTCCGATTTCTTTTCCGCCTTCGATCACGGTGTTGAGCGGCGAGGTCTCATTCCATTCCGTGATCTCGACCAGCTTTGCGCGCAGGCGGCGGTGCGCCGGGCGGGCGTTACCGGGAACCATCACGCGCGCCCTGCGGTCGTGCTCGAAGCCGAGTTTGACGGGCGGGAGTTTGTGCGGCGAACGCTTGAGAATGCTTTTGGAATGGCATACGCGCGTGGTCATCCGGAACAGCACCGGAATTTTCCAGCGCTCGGAAATCTCGATCGCCGAGAAGAAGAAATCGTAGGCTTCCTGGGCGTCGGCGGGTTCGAGCATCGGCACGCCGGCGGCCAGGGCATAGCGCCGGTTGTCCTGCTCGTTCTGGCTGGAGGACATTCCCGGGTCGTCGGCCGAGACGACGATCAGCGCG
>Ga0187886_1002580_pt1 | contig 14375 bp, 11 predicted proteins | sample June2016WEW_20_1_FD_133001 | JGI IMG/M metagenome (GOLD analysis project Ga0187886, IMG submission 133001) | Peatland microbial communities from SPRUCE experiment site at the Marcell Experimental Forest, Minnesota, USA - June2016WEW_20_150 | ecosystem: Environmental > Terrestrial > Soil >... | reverse complement strand
GCCCGTTTTCATGCCGGTCGGCACACAAGCGACCGTCAAATCCCTCACCCCGGCTCAATTGGAGGAACTGGGCGCGACGATCCTCCTGGCGAACACCTACCATTTATATTTGCGTCCCGGGGATGCGCTGATCGCCGAATTGGGAGGGTTGCACAAATTCATGAACTGGCCCAAACCGATCCTGACGGATTCGGGAGGATACCAGGTATTCTCCCTACGATCGATCCGCGCCGTGGACGAGGAGGGCGTGACGTTTAAATCACACTGGGATGGTTCCCTGCACCGGCTGACGCCGGAAAAGGCTGTCGCCATTCAGGAGAATCTCGGCGCCGATATCATCATGGCGCTGGACGAGTGCCCCGAGCCGAAGAATTACGAATACAACCGCGAGGCCCTGCAGCGCACGCATGCCTGGGCCAGGCGATCGTTGGAGGCTCATCGGCGACCCGACCAGGCCTTGTTCGGAATCGTCCAGGGGGGAATATTCCGGGATTTGCGGGAGGAATCCGCCGCCTTTATCGGATCACTAAGGTTTCCGGGAAATGCCGTCGGAGGGCTTTCGGTTGGTGAAAGCAAACGAGAGACCTACGAGGTTTTGGACTGGATGGATGCCTGTCTGCCGGAAGATCGCCCGAGATATTTAATGGGCGTCGGCACACCCGCGGATTTGGTGGAGGGGGTGGCTCGTGGGATGGATATGTTTGACTGCGTCCTCCCAACGCGCCTGGCCAGGCACCATACCGCCATCCTCCGGCATGGACGGTTGAATTTGATGGGTTCAGCATACGCCCGGGATCCTTTACCCGTCGACCCCACTTGCTCCTGCTATACCTGCGCGAATTTTTCCCGGGCTTACGTGCGGCATCTCGTCCAAACCAGGGAGATCCTCGGCGCCACGCTTCTTACCATCCACAATATTTCACTCCTTCTTACCGTCGTAGCGGATATTCGAAGTGCTATCACCGCGGGGTGTTATCATCTGTTAAGGGAAGAATTTAAGCTCGAGTCTTCCGATGTGACACCCCATTCATGAAATCCTTTCAGAAAATACTGATCATGGGATTAGGGATATGGTTGTCGGCGGCGGCCGCCAAGACGACCCCTCCCATTACGATTGTGCATGCCGACGCCAAAGTTTCCTACCCGACGCAGATTGAATTTTCCATTGAAGCGCGCGGCGACGTGGAAATTCGAACTGCGGAATTGGAATATGGTTTGATCGGGCGAGATTGTTCCCCCGATGTTATCATCGCGATCCCCGCAACCTTCACCCCGGAAAAACAAATCCGCCTCAGTTGGGTTTGGGATGTGGCGGAGTCGGGCAATCTGCCTCCGGGGATGAAGATTTGGTGGGATTGGCATCTGGTCGACGCGGAGGGTAAAGAAACCCGTTCCGAAAAACAATGGATCACTTGGATCGATTCGACCCATCTCTGGACCTCGATTGCTTCCGGAAACATCATTCTTCACTGGTACAACGGAACGGAAACCTACGCCCGGAACCTCATGCAATCCGCTGAGAACGCCCGAAGGCTCCTGATCGGAGACGTCGGCGCCTGGCCGGAATCGGACATCAACCTGTATATCTACGACTCCAATCAGGCGATGAAAGACATCTTGGTGAATGAGCCGGACTGGATCGGCGGGATGTCGTTTTGGGAAAATCAGAGAACCATCATCATCGGAATCGAACCCGGGGATGAGGCCTGGGGAAAGGCGACCATCGCTCATGAATTGGCGCATGTTGCGGTTAACAGCATCATGGGCGGATGTTATGCGTCCATTCCTCTATGGTTGAACGAGGGAATCGCCGTCTATTCGGAAGGGCCTCCAGACCCGCAATACGCCAAGCTGATGGATAATGCCATTTATTATGATGAATTATTTTCTCTTCGCTTAATCAGCGAGATATACCAGGAGGTCGACGGTGATCCCAGCCTGACCTATGCGGAATCCCTTTCGTTGGTCCAGTTCCTGGTGAAGCAATACGGTCACGAGAAGATCCAACGGATATTGCAGGCTTTGGGAGAAGGGTACACCTACGATTCCGCGCTGCAATCGGCGCTGGGGCTGGATATGGATGGACTGGAAAACACCTGGCGGAAAAGCATCGGCGCGGATCCGATGCCACAAAAAACCGCAAGCGCGAGCCCGACCCCGTTGACGGAAGAAACGCTGCCGCCCTTCTCGTCCACTTTGGTGTACTCAACACTCACACCGACCGTAATTGTTATTCCAACTGCGGCGCCGGAACCGGGCAGGGCGGGGCGCGCACTCGCAAGCATTTTGGATTACCCCGGCAACCTTCTGTCTATAGTTTGCATCATGACGATATGCTTCCTTCTCTTGATGGTATTGGCAGGTCTTCTATACCTGCGCGCAAGATCCTCCAGTCGGGGAAGGGGCTAGAAACCAATGCCGATAGATCGCCTGCGAATCATCAAGAAAGCCTTGGCGCCCAGTTGCGTGATTGCTTTGTTATACGGCTGCAGCCTGGTCTTTCCCCCGGCGACGCCTACGCTCCCGGCCACCCCGGCTCCTTCGCCGACCCTCACCCCCACGCCGATTTCCGCAAAGGCATTCCTGCAATCCGTCGCCGCGGAAGCGGTGAACTATCCGCTGCGTTATTACTCCCCCGAGGGAGCGATCTCCCTGGAGATTCCCTCCGGCTGGGTCGAAAATCAGAAGAAAGATTCCGGAGAGGAAGTCGATGCCATCTCGGAAACATACGGCGGGGATGTGATCGCGGCTATTTACCATCCCGAACCTTCCTCAAAAGAAACAACCGCTGAACAAGCCGCGGTTTCGTTTTTTAAAGCGGATTGGATAACTGCGCGGCAAATGGAAACCGGCAGCCAAATGGAATTTGCCTTTGATTCCGGCGATCCGGGCTGGAGGGCCGACGGCACGCTCGTGCCCGACCCGGGCAATGGCATTCGGGTGGATTGCATTTTCATCGTATCCGCGCACCGGAATCTTACCTATGTATTGGTCGCCTATCCGAGCCGAGCCAAAGACCCCGCCTCGTTCCGCGCCGACTTCGAAAAAATGGCCCGGTCCTTGCGTTGGGAAGAAACCAATACGGTGGAATTTGATAAATCCGATGCGCTGCAATTATGGAGCGCGGAGCCCGACACCCTGGATCCTGCATTGACCCACGCGGAAACCGACGGGGTAATGGGGGACATCTACAGCGGATTGGTCATGATGGACCGGTCCCTGAAGGTTCAACCGGCGCTGGCGGAGCGGTGGGACGTCACACCGGATGGCAAAACCTACACCTTCCATTTGAAGAAAAACGCCCAATTCCAAAACGGCCGCCCGGTGAATGCGGGCGATGTGATATTCAGTTGGCTGCGCGCCGCCGGCCCGGAATTGAATTCCGACACGGCGCTGCTATCCCTGGGGGATATCGCCGGGATGAAGGAATACCATGAAGGGAAGACAGACAACGTACCGGGAATCCGTTGGATCGACGCCGGAACAATTCAAGTGACGATCGTTGACCCGGTTTCGACCTTCCCCGAAAAATTAACTTCTCCCGCCGCTTCGGTTGTAGATCGGTACGACGTCAGGCTCCCCCACTGGGAACTGCATCCCAACGGGACCGGTCCGTTCCAGATGGTCCAGCGTGTGCCGGAACGAAGCATCCTCCTGGAACCGAATTCCAATTATTATGATTCGATTCCCAAACTGAAGTATTTGATGTACTGGATTTCTTCCAGCCCGCAGGAAACGTTGTACAAAAACAACAAGCTCGATCAAATGCAGACGACGGGAGCGCTGCTTCCGCAGATTCTCGATCCGCACGATCCGTTGTTTGGAAACGTATTCATCCAGCAAAGGCTGTGCACGAATTTCATCACCTTGAACAATTCAGCTCCGCCATTCGATGATCCGCTGATCCGAAAAGCCTTCGAACTTGCGATCAACCGTCCCATCTATACGGAAGTAACGGCCGCACTGGGGGATTTGCCGGGATACGGAATTCTTCCTCCCGGGATGCCGGGATATTCCGCCGAATGGAAACCGGTTATGTTTGACCTCGAAACGGCCAAACAATTGCTTCATCAATCCCGGTATTTTAATGGGTCGGGACTCTCCACGGACATTCAATTGATTTTACCAACCGACGGACTGGAATACTCTCCAACGATGGAATACCTGATCGACTCCTGGAAGAACAACCTGGGGATCAAAATCAGTGTCGAAGGATTGCCCGCGGAAACCTATCGGGCTCGATTAAAGGCCGGAGATTACGGCCCCGCGATGATGGACAGCCAATGCGCCAATTTTCCGGACCCCGAAAATTTCTATAGTTTCCTTCTTCGCAGCGATTCAACGCAAAATCAATCCCATTACCGCAATGAACAGATGGATTCCCTCTTGGAATCGGCTAGGATCGAGCCGGATTGGAGCAAAAGGATCGCAAATTATCGAACCGCAGATCAAATGATCTATGACGATGCGCCGATCATTATTCTTTCCTATTCCGGGCCGGAATATATTATTTGGAAACCTTTCGTTATGGGTTTTGTGCCGACTTTTGCGGGAGTTCCCCAGCACCAATTTTTATGGATCAATCGATAATCCGGTTGGATGCTTCTTTTAAATAGGAAGATTTCCTGCACCCTCACTGTTTTTTAATTTGATCGGAAGGAAAGGGCGTGCTAGAATCCCGTAAAGATGAATAGTACTCTGGAAAATTTTTTTACGAATAGGAGTGGAATGGTTCAATTATTTGGATGGGCATTTTTTATTGTTTCCATCTGGCTGACGATTTACGGTGTAAATGCTTTGATTCTTACCTTAATATACTTTTTCAGACGAATCACGAAAAAAGACAGAAAAACGTTTTTTCCCCCGTCGAATTTCAAATGGCCCGAAGTGACCATTCAACTGCCTGTCTACAATGAACCCATTGTCGTGCGACGATTGATCAATTCCGCGGCGAGATTAAGCTATCCACTGGATAAATTGTTCATTCAAGTATTGGATGATTCCACGGATGGAACCACTTCGCAAGCCGAAGAACAGGTTGAATATTGGAAATCCCGCGGGAGAAGAATCTCCCTGATTCATCGATCAGTACGGTCGGAATATAAGGCCGGAGCGTTGCGGAACGGCTTGGAGCAAACCTCCAGTGAATTTGTGGCCGTCTTTGATGCGGATTTTATTCCCCACAGCAACTGGCTGAAAAAAGCACTGGAACCGTTCTTTGGGTCGGATGGAAAATCCATCGGGATGGTACAAACCCGATGGGTGCATATCAACGAAACGCAATCGCCATTGGCTCGCGCCCAGGCGCTGCTGTTGGACGGACATTTTGGAATCGAACAGAGGGTCCGATCCGACACGGACTTATTCTTCGGTTTTAACGGAACGGCGGGGATCTGGAGAAGGCAATGCATCCTGGATGGCGGCAATTGGCATGGGGACACGCTTTCGGAAGACCTCGACTTATCCTATCGAGCCCAATTGAGCGGCTGGTTTTTCCGGTACCTACCGGACGTAATCGCACCGGCGGAACTTCCGACCACAATGTCGGCATTTAAAATCCAGCAATTTCGATGGGCTAAAGGAAGCATTCAGGCCGTGAGGAAAACAGTTCCCCTCATTCTGCGAGCACCGGTTGGTTTATGGAAAAAATGGCAAGGACTCATGCATATTACCGGCTATAGCGTGCATCCGCTAATGGTATGCATGGTGCTGCTCTCACTCCCGCTTTCGCTCGTGGGAAGACAGGCGCTAAGAGGTCTGCCGACGACGTGGTTGGGGGTTGGTACCTTGGGCCCACCTTTGCTTTTTGCCGCTGCGGAACGGAGCCTCTATCCGGGGCGTGTTTGGTGGAAGCGTTTTACCTGGCTGCCGTTGCTCATTATTTTGGGAACCGGGGTGGCCGTCTCCAATACCAAAGCCGTGATATCGGGTTTGTTAAATATTCATAGTCCGTTTCAGCGAACTCCCAAAACGGGTGTGGGCAATGCGGTGGGGCGATCCGGGCATGTTCTCCGGGAACCCGTTGCTGTTGATTCCGTCACCTGGATGGAGTTCGCACTCGCTGTGTATGCTTTTGTCGTAGTCGCAATCGATATTCATTTTAAAAATTGGTTTAATGCGGTTTACCTCTCAATTTATTGCGCAGGTTTTGCCTGGGTAGCCTTGGCGACTCTGTGGGAAGCTTTCTCCCCCTGGCTGATAAAAACCCTTTCTCCGGAAAAATGGGATACCCAGATGGATTAACCTTCCCCTCTCCAGATACAAGGCTGCGACCATTGCCTGCCGATTTCTCATTTCGCGAATAATAGATTCCTCCGAAATAATCATCACAGAAATAATATTGCTTCCATCTGTTTTTTTACTGAATTGCTTAACGAAAGGAAACCCAATCACCAGGGATGGTTTTTGGGATGATACAATCTAGAAGCTCCTGGATCGAGAAAGCTTTCGAAACGCCCGCGAAGATTGATATTCCTGAGTCGTTTTGGGAAGAGGCGATTGTTTCTATTTATGAAACGTCTATCGGGTGCAATGCGGTTTTGCTTGCTTATCGGATGCGTGCTTTCCGGATGCCGGGCCGCGGTACACACACCAGAAATACACCCGATGTTCCTGGGCGTCAGTCCATCGATGGAAACGTTGGCACAGGCTTTGGTCGACGCGTACCATGCAACCTATCCGTTGGAAACCACTTTTCAGATTACGGTGTCCTCCGCAGACGAAATCCAAACCGCCCTGGATCAAAACCAGGTGTCGGCCGCGCTGCAATGGAATGCACCGGGTTCGAATGATTGGGCGGCGGCGGTCGGGTGGACGGGAATAGTTATTGCCGTCAATTTACAGAATGAAGTTTCCAACATTTCCCCGGATCAGGCGAGAAATATTTTCCTGGGTCTGACGGATCGTTGGGAAAGTGTGGGCGGAGCTCCCGGCGACATCCATCGCCTGGCGTACGAGCCGGATCAGGATATCGGGAATCTGTTTCAAGACGTTGTACTCCATCAGGAAGAAACAGCCGACAACTCGTTGGTTGTACCGGCACCGTACGCCATGATCGGGGAACTCCAGAAAGATAAATATTCCATCGGGTACTTTCCCGGGTTCGAACTTTCCCGCGCGGTCCGTCCGGTGACCATTGATCATGTGACCGCGGATTATCCTAATCTGATCTCCTCCAAATATCCATTCCGGGTTCCCGTCTTACTGATATCCAGAAACCCCGTTCCACCGGAGGTTTCGCGGTTTGCGGGCTGGACGCAATCTGCGGAAGGTCAGGTAGTGTTTCTCACACTGCAATCCTGGGAGTAAATCACGATGGACAACCCAACACATAAAGAGAGAATTCGGGAAGTGCTGGCCGGGAACCACCCGGATCGCGTTCCGGTGGGGCTTTGGCGGCATTTCCCCGTAGACGATCAGGATCCGGAGATGCTGGCGGAATCCACATTGGACTTTCAAAAGAGATACGATCTGGATTTGATCAAGGTTACACCGGCATCCTCCTATTGTTTGAAGGACTGGGGGGCGGAGGACCGATGGGAAGGAAACACTGAAGGAACAAGGAAATACGTTCAATATGTCGTACAGAAGCCGCAGGATTGGGAGCGCTTGAAGGTTTTGGATCCCCGCGGCGGTTTTTTGGGGTCGCAGATGCAGTGTCTGAAGATCGTGGTTGGGAAAGCGGGAGCCATCACGCCCGTGGTGCAGACGATTTTCAACCCGCTGGCGCAGGCCAAAAACCTCTGCGGAGACAGCACCCTCAGGCGCCATCTGCAAAAACATCCGGATGCCGTGCGCGCGGGATTGGATATCATCCTTCAATCCACACTGCGTTTCATCGAGGTTTGTCTGGAGATTGGCGTGGACGGGATTTTCTTGGCAGTGCAGCACGCCACGCCGGCTTTCTTCCGCGAGGAGGAATACCGAAAGTGGGGCATGCCGGACGACCTGAAGATCCTTGCCGCAGCCGGGAACTCTTGGCTGAACATATTGCATCTTCATGGGGAGGAAATCCATTTTCAATTGCTGAGTGGATACCCCGCGCAGGTGATCAATTGGCACGACCGGGAGGCCGGTCCTTCGTTGAAAGAAGGGCATGCCATCTCCGGGAAAACGGTGTGCGGCGGATGGAGACAGTGGGAGACGATCGCCTTGGGCGATGGGAACAAAGTGGAGGCGGAGGCGATGGATGCGATCATGCAGATGCAGGGAAAAAACCTAATCCTCGGGACGGGATGCGTCACGCCGATCATTGCCCCCGACAGTTGTTTGCGTGCGGCGGTACGCCCACGAAGGGGATGATTTTCCTAGATGAGAAATCATCCGTGACAGAAAAGAGGCATTCATGACGGCTGAAATAATCGACGGAAAAGCCATTGCGGAAAAAATCCGAGGCGAAGTTGCCGCGCAGGTCAGCCGGCGCATGCAGGAAGGCGAACCGCCTCCCGGATTGGCAACCGTTCTGGTCGGCGACAATCCGGCGTCACTATCTTACGTGCGCGGTAAACAAAAAGCTTGCCGGGAGGTCGGGATCGACTCGCAGGGGTTTCACCTGGCTGAAGATACCCGCCAGGAAGTCCTCGAGAAACTGCTTTTCGATTTGAATGCCGACCCGAAGGTCAACGGAATTCTGGTTCAACTGCCGCTGCCATCGGGATTGGACGAGGAAAAGGCGTTGACTGCGATTTCGATCGAAAAGGATATCGACGGATTCCATCCGGTGAATGTGGGCCGGCTGGCCATGAAGCGCCGCGATCCGATGTTCGTGCCTTGCACTCCATCGGGTGTTATGGTGCTTCTGCAAAAGGCCGGAGTAAAATTTTCCGGTGCGCGGGCTGTGGTGATTGGGCGTTCTAACCTCGTCGGCATGCCGACCGCGCTCTTGCTTGTCCGGGAGAACGCGACCGTTACGATTTGCCACTCACGAACTGAGAACCTTCCGGAAATCGTGCGCCAAGCGGATCTGCTGGTCGCCGCCATCGGCAGACCGAAGTTCGTTCGGGGCGATTGGATCAAGCCGGGTGCGATCGTGATCGACGTGGGTATAAATCGCGTGGAGGACTCCGGCGCCAAAAACGGTTACCGGCTGGTAGGGGATGTGGATTTCGAAGAGGCACGGCAGGTGGCCGGAGCGATCACACCGGTTCCCGGAGGCGTCGGCCCAATGACGATCGCCATGCTTTTGAAAAATACGTTGAAAGCCGCGGAGATGGCTTCGATAAAGAAATAATAGGGCAGACCGCGGAAGAAAATTCTATTCGTTTTTACCCAAAAGCAAATCCCCAACTTGGCGGCTTGCATGGCGGGCGGTGTGGCGGGCGCGTGCCAGCAGGCGCTGCGCCCAGACGTAGCGTGTCGGCTTGCGAGCCCCCGTGACGACCCATTTGACCACGGCAGAACCCCACGTCAATCCGGCACCGAAAGCAACCATCACGATGTGATCGCCAGTGTGAATGAGATGAGTGTCGATGGCTTCGCAGAGGGCGATGGGAATCGATGCGGCGGAAGTATTCCCATACCGGTCAATATTAATAAAAAACCGATCCAAAGGCAGTTCAAGATTCTTGGCGGCGGACTCGATGATCCGCCGATTGGCCTGATGGGGGATGACCAGCTGGATGTCGTCCAGTGATAAGCCGGCTTTTTCCACGACTTCCAGGGTTGAAGATACCATCGCCCGGGAGGCAAACCGGTACACCTCCCTGCCGTTCATCACGATAGTATGTTTATTATCCTCAATGGTTTCCAAAGAAGCCGGCAGGTGGCTGCCACCCGCGGGGACGATGAGCAAATCCCCGCCGGAACCGTCGGCATGCAAGGCGATCGATAGAATCCCGCCCGGCGTCTCGCTGGATTGCAGGACCACGGCGCCCGCACCGTCGCCGAACAGGACGCAGGTGGCGCGGTCGTTCCAATCGATCAGGCGGGAGAGGGTTTCCGATCCGATCACCAGCGCGTTTTCATAGGCGCCGCTGATGATCATTTGGGAGGCGACGGACAGGGCGTAGATAAATCCGGAACACGCAGCCAGAATGTCGAAGGCGGCGGCCCGGCTGGCGCCGAGTTGATCCTGAACGATGCAGGCCGTGGACGGAAAATGATATTCCGGGAGGCTTGTCGCGACGATGATCAGACCGATGTGCCGGGCGGGTATCCCGGATACCGACAAGGCTTTGGCCGCGGCATCGAAAGCCAGAGTGGCCGTGGTCTCCCGCGGGCCGGCGATATGGCGCTCGCGAATTCCGGTGTGGGATTGGATCCATTCGTCGTTGGTATCCACCATCTTGGCCAGATCCTCGTTGGTCAAGATGTGGGTCGGGACGCTCATTCCCCAGCCGATGATATGCGCGTATCGCGTCATGCCGCCTCTTGGGAGGAAGCGTTTAAGACCCGGCTGAAAATCAGGGAGGCATTGTGGCCTCCAAATCCGAACGAATTGGACATCACCACCCGCAGATCCTTCTTGCGCGAATGATTGGGCGTGTAGTCCAGATCGCATTCCGGATCGGGCGTTTCATAATTGATGGTCGGAGGGATGACTCCATCCCGCAGGGCCAGCACCGAAAAGACCGCCTCCAATCCGCCTGCGGCGCCCAAAAGATGTCCGGTCATGGATTTGGTCGAGGAAATAGCGAGGGAATAGGCGTGATCGGCAAAGACGTTCTTGATGGCACGGGTTTCGCTTTTATCATTCAGCTGCGTGCCGGTACCGTGGGCGTTGATGTAATCCACTGCGGTAGGCGGTCGACCCGCCTCGGCGAGCGCGGATTGCATGCAGGCCGATGCGCCGGAACCATCCTCCAGAGGCGCCGAGATGTGATGCGCGTCGTCGGTCGTCCCGTAGCCCAAAACTTCTGCGAGGATCGGCGCATGGCGGGCGCGCGCATGTTCCATTTCCTCCAAGACCAGGATCCCGGCTCCCTCTCCCGCGACGAATCCGTCGCGATGTTTATCGAACGGACGCGAAGCACCCGCCGGATCATCGTTCCTTTTTGACAGGGCGCCCATCACGCCGAACCCGGCCAGGATGATCGGCTGGATGGTGGCTTCCGCTCCGCCGGTGATCATCAGATCGGCGGATCCGCGGCGGATGATTTCGGAGGCTTCACCGACGGCGTTCGTTCCCGTAGCGCAGGCCGAGACGATCGAATGGTTGGGACCTCTGGCTCCGAACAGGATGGCGATCTGGCCGCCGGCGCTGTCTGAAAGCATCATGGGAATGAGGAATGGGCTGATGCGCTGCGGGCCGCTGCGTTGGAACACACCCACTTCGTTCAGCAGCGTGCCGATCCCGCCCAGGCCGCTGCCGACCATTACTCCGATTCGTTCCGGTGCGGGGATGGGAAGGGCAAGGCCCGCACGCCGGACGGCTTCGTAGGCCGCAATCACGGCGAATTGCGTGTACCGGTCCATCCGCCGGAGTTCTTTGCGGCCGATCAAAACCGAAGGATCAAACCCCTTCACTTCGGCGGCAATTTGAGATTCCATTGCGGAAGCATCGAAAGCGGTTATCCGACCGATGCCCGACCGTCCGGCGCAAATATTTTCCCATGCTGTGTCGATATCGTTGCCAACCGGGCATACACACCCGACGCCGGTCACCGCTACACGTCTAGTCACAATCCCTCCGTAACGGACGATTTTACTGCTTTTACTGAATCGGTGGAAGATCGATCGAAAGGAAGGATCTTATGGAATTTGCGGTCGAAAAATGGATCGTTTATACTTATTACCATCGGAAATACAACCGGAGGGATGATTTCAAATGAAACCTGTATATTCCATCGTTGTACCGGTTTTTAATGAAGCCGATAATCTCTCCGAGTTGCATCGACGGCTCGCCGAGGTGATGAACTCCCTGGACGAAGCGTGGGAAGTTATTTTCGTCAACGACGGAAGCACCGACGAATCCTCCAATTTCCTCAACGCATTAAGAAAAAAGGATAACCACGTCCGCGTGGTGGAATTTGTCCGGAACTTCGGACATCAGATCGCGGCCACCGCGGGGATGGATGCTGCGGAAGGCGAAGCCGTCGTTATTATCGACGCCGATCTGCAGGATCCCCCGGAAGTGATCCCGGAACTCATCGCCCGGTGGAAGCAAGGCTTTGAGGTGGTCTATGCGGTACGATCCGAGCGCGAGGGGGAAACCTGGCTGAAAGAATTTACCGCGAAACTTTTTTATCGGTTGATTTATCGGATTACGGACGTAAAGATTCCGCTGGATACCGGCGACTTCCGATTACTGGACCAAAAAGTGGTGGCAGTTCTGAGAAACATGAGGGAGAGGCACCGTTTCCTGCGCGGCATGGCTGCCTGGGTCGGTTTCCGGCAAATCGGTGTGCCCTACCGGCGGCACGCCAGGTTTGCAGGAAAAACCAAATATCCCTTGGGGAAAATGATCCGCCTTGCACTGAATGCCGTCACCTCTTTTTCCTTTTTCCCGCTGCAAATGGCGGCGTATTTGGGATTCATTTGCGCAGGGATTGCCGCCATTGCCATCCCCGTCGTCATTGTGCTGCGTCTCACCGGATCCGGCGCGTTTTTTGGACAAGCCACGACATTAATCTCCGTCCTTTTCCTGGGCGGGGTGCAATTAATTTGCGTTGGAATTCTCGGTGAATATATCGGCAGGATTTACGACGAGGTGAAAGGGCGGCCGCTCTATATCAAGCGAGATGAAATATCCCCTCCGTCCTCCCCGCCTGCGCGAAAAAAGCGATAATCGGAATTCTGCATCGAATTCCATTCGGGGGGAATCATTCACAGGAGGGAAATGCTTTTAGTTTCGATTTGATATCCTGCAAGATATTGATAAAATGAAATCTCTGAAAAAGTCCGTTCGTCGGGGGGATAAATCCCCCGACAACTAACAACGCCGGTCCCCGCTTTGCGAGGATAAAATAAATCCGGCTTTAAAGCCCGGTTTTTCCCCAATCCGGAAAATCACCGGATTGAGGACAGGTAGCCGGGCGCTGTTGAAAGTTCGGAGCGCCTGTCCCGAGCGAAGCGCGGGATTAGCTCCGGACAAATGATGATTTTCAGAGGTTTCAAAATAATTATCCGTTGATCGGATATAAAAAATCCAAAAAGGGGGAGCCATGATCCATCCAACCGACCTCGTATTAATTGCCGTTCTCAACAACCTCCGCGATTTTGAAGTCCTTCGCCTACTGGGGTGGTATCGGATTCCTCTCCGTTTTGCCCCTAAAATTGTTTCCGTCGATGTCGTGGCTTTCTATCAGACGGCGGAATTCGGGAGTGAGAAATGGAGCATCCGCTATGCCGCCCGGGTCCAGGGGGTGGAAATGGTGAAACGATCCGATCTCTTTCAAGAAGACGTTCATCACCCCCGTGCGCAGGAAGAATACTATAAGCTGCAATTGGGGCCGCTGGAAATCCTTCCTCACGCGATCGCATCCCGTGCCTGGCACCGAATCACCTTTTTCTATACCTCAGGCGATAAATTGTTGAATGCGCGGGAAATCCACGATTTGGTTGTTCCTACCGCCGATCGGGAAACGCTATGGAATGCATTGCGCGATCGATCAGATTCCTTTGCGGTTGGGAATGGCGATGCGGGAAATATCCCTTGGCCGGATGCTTGGAAAACCATTGCCGAGTGGTTGGAAGCAGGTCCTGAAGACAGCTGATGGGAAAAGATCATCCTGCCATGATTTTAATTGTGACGTGCCTCTCGCGCGGCCCGTCAAATTCGGTGAGGAAAATTCCCTGCCATGGACCGAGCAGAATTTTACCGTCATCGATAATGAGAAACAGGGTGGCTCCGATAAGCGAGGACTGAATGTGCGCCGGGGAGTTTCCTTCCCGGTGGCGATGCTCCGGATGAGGCGGAGCGATCTGCCGATCCAGGGTTAGCAGAATATCACCCGAGACACACGGGTCCCAATTTTCATTGAGGGTCAATCCAGCGGTCGTGTGGGGGAGGAAGAGAAGGCAGATCCCGTTCCGCACTCCGCTGTTGGTTACTTCAGCCTGGATGAAATCCGAGATATCCACGAATTGTTTGCGGGAATCCGTTTTGACGGAGATCGTTCTCAGGTAAGAGGAATTCATTGATTTATCGCCGATAGGTTCCCATAAGGGAACCGGTATCGAGGATGTGATCCCGCATCGACTTCTGCATCTGGGAGGAAGTGCAACCGGCAGACAAGTCCAACATCCGATCCAGCGCAAAAATCTTAAAAAAGTACCGATGCGGTTTTCCGGGAGGCGGGTACGGACCAAAATAACCGGTTTCTTGCGCGTCGTTTGTCCCTTGTTGGCCGATGCCGGGAAGCACGGACTTCTCCGGCAATCCTTCCGTCAATTGTTTTACTTCGGGAGGAATGTTGAACAAAACCCAATGGATGAAT
>Ga0187886_1002579_pt1 | contig 14375 bp, 9 predicted proteins | sample June2016WEW_20_1_FD_133001 | JGI IMG/M metagenome (GOLD analysis project Ga0187886, IMG submission 133001) | Peatland microbial communities from SPRUCE experiment site at the Marcell Experimental Forest, Minnesota, USA - June2016WEW_20_150 | ecosystem: Environmental > Terrestrial > Soil >... | reverse complement strand
GTGTGACTTGACGCTGCCGTTCCTCCGTAGCGGGAAACCGGTTCTGGATGCGGAATACACCGATACGGGGATCACTCTGGCCGCCTTCTGCCCGCGCGCGGAGGAGCTCGGCGTCCGCGCAATCCTCAAGCACCGCACGCTGGACGCGTGGAGGCAGGTTTGTCCATAGTGGGAGGCCTTCTGGTCCGCGCTGAAAAAACTGCCCTCGCTTTTCCCCCCAGGTTTTTAATCCAGTTCTCCTATATACTTGATTCCGATCCCCGGTTTTATTGTCCGTTCCACAGATCGGGGAAACCGGCTTGATGGAAAGAGCCGATCATCCGCCATTTCCATTTTTTTCCGAGAGGAGGGAATCATGAGTCCCAAGGCAAAGGTAACCGCCAAAAAGAAAATCTTGGCAAACAAAGCTATCTCCAGTGTTTTCCAATCACGCTTTACCCCGTTGAAGTCTGGTTCCGGGAACGGAGAATGCACGGTCGATTTCAATAAATACGTCGTGGTCTATAGCAACAACGTCAACGGAAACCTCAGTTCCCCGTGGCGGGCCGGAGGAACCTCAATCGAATGCTACAAGGACGACCAGTTCGTCGGCTCGATGGTGTTCTACGAGATGCACGAGAACATGAACGGCGGCTACGTCGATGCCAACGGGGTGGTGGTGATGGAATATCCGATCGAAGAGTTCGAGGATGTGATGCGGATTCTCAGAACCTTCGGCAACCTCTCGCTCCTGTTTGTCGAAAAAGATCTGCAGGGAGTTCCGCTTGCCCATCCGGTCGGCGCCGTGATGACGTTTGCCAAAAAGCAAATCGGCAAACACTGATTTTCATATCCCCCTGCTGCCCTTTGAGTCAGCGCCTGGATAGGGCCGCCATTCCTCTTTCCCCCTGGTGCAGTGGGAAGGGGGGAAAGAGGAAATCGGCGGTTTCCAAGTAGGAATATCCCCGGATCGTGAAACCCGCGCTCTCACCGGCGAGATAAACCCCGACCCCGGATTTTAAAAACCCTCCGTACGGGTTATAATCCCGCTCCAATACCCCGGAAAGAACCATCGGGAAAACCGAAGGAAAGATTGGAGACCTCTGATGGCCGATGCCAGATTTCGCGTATATGGATACCGCTGGGTGGTGTTGGCGGTGTTCATGTTCATCAACCTGACCATCCAAATGCTGTGGATCGGCTACGCCCCGATCACCGGTCCGGCCGCCCAGTTCTACCACGTCACCGATTTTCAAATCGGGCTGCTGGCGATGATTTTCATGCTGGTGTTTCTCCCGCTTTCGATTCCCGTTTCGTGGGTGATCGACACGTACGGGTTCCACGTGGCGGTCGGGATCGGCGCTTTGTTGATGGGGATATTCGGGGTGGCGCGCGGTTTGTCCGGTTCCGAATTCGCGCCGGTGGTGTGGTGCACGATCGGCCTGGCGGTTGCACAACCGTTCATGATGAACGCCTGGACGAAAGTCCCGGCCAACTGGTTTTCAATCGAGGAACGCGCCACCGCCGTCGGGTTAGTCACCCTGGCCAGCCTGATGGGCGTCGCCTTGGGAATGGCGCTAACGCCGATCCTGATGGACGGCGGGATGCCGATTCCGTCGATCCAATTGCTTTACGGAGGAGTGGCGGCCTTTTCCGCCGTGCTCTTCCTCTACCTGGCCCGTGAAAAACCGGCCACGCCCCCCTGCCCGGAGGGCCAGGAAACGCGCGCGCTGATGCTCGACGGACTCAAGAACGCGCTCACCGTCAAACCCTTCTGGATGTACCTGTTTATCATGTTCATCGGCATGGGCGTATTCAACGGCGTGACCACCTGGGTGGAAACCATCATCCGCCCGCGCGGCTTCACCCCCACCGACGCCGGGACGGTCGGCGCGTTGATGCTCCTGGGAGGGGTGATCGGGGCGGCGATCCTCCCGTCGTTTTCCGACCGGCAGCACAAACGCGTCCGCTATCTGCTGCTGGGAGTCCTGCTCGCCATTCCTTGGCTGATTGGATTGACCTTCGCGACCAGCGCGATCCTGCTGTTTGTTTCCGCGTTCGGCCTGGGATTCTTCCTGATCAGCATCAGCCCGATCGGGATGCAGTACTCCGCCGAGATCACCCAGCCGACGCCGGAAGGAACTTCCAACGGGCTGATCCAGCTGGCGGGCCAGTTGTCGGTGGTCTTTGTCTACATCATGGAATTGCTGAGGCTGCCCGACGGATCGTTCACCCCCGCCCTGTTGCTCTCCGCCGGATTACTGGTAATTGGCGCGCTGGTCATTACGCGGATGAAGGATCCGGAACCGCGGGTGTGAGGTTCGTCTTCTCCCTACCTCTCCGCAGGAACGGCTCCTCGGCGTCGAGCGCCCCGTAGCATACTTGGGCCGCGGCTTTGCACCCACCCTGGCATTTCGCCGCAGCGGACGTAGGCGGCTATCTGCGCATCTGCTTTCTATTGAATCATCTGGAAAAAATAGGATAGATTTTTTTCGGTATATCATTCGGGATTGGCGATTGCCATTGCCGTCGCGGCGATACCGAGAGCATAATCCCTCCCCGACCCTCCCCATTCTGGGGAGGGTGGCTGAAGACCGAGAGGGGTCAGGAAAATCGCCCGATAGCACAATCAATACATTATGGGAATCACCACACCTCTAAATGATGTTTCTAGAGACCTGCTGATTAAAGTCCGTTATTAATCGCCATCCAATCTTCACCCCCGTCTGTACTTATAAAGACACCGCGTGAAGTGCCGGCGAATATTGTAGTCGGACTCCTCGGATCCATCACTAGAATATTAACTTCGATTTCAGGCAGACCGTTGTTGACTTTGAACCACTTGATACCGCCATCGGTACTTTTTATTACACCGCCGTCGGATGCCCATGTACCACCATAGAGAACGTTCGGATCCGTTGGATCAATAACAATGGAATGTAAACCGGGATGGTTCTTTCCGGCATAGATAGCATTCCAATTCCCACCGCCATCGGTACTCTTGTACACACCCCCGATCTCCCATCCGTTTATGCTGACGTAAAGCGTAGTTGGCGTCACCGGATCTATCATTAAGGTATCGATATCCTTTTGCCCCTTGGGCAAGCCGGCAATCATCGTCTTCCAACTGGCGCCTCCATTCGTGCTTTTAAAAATCCCGGTCCATCCTCGGATAGATCCTGCATACAGATTGGTCGGTGTTAACGAATCGACCACCAAAGCGCAAATCCAGCCTTCGGTAAGACCGGTGTTCATTTCGATCCAATACTTGCCGCCGTCCGTGCTTTTAAAAACGCCGCCGCCCATCGTCCCCGCAAAAAGGGTAGTCGACTTTGATGGATCCATCGCCAAGGTACATACTTCCTTATTGTGTAAACCGGTATTCATCGGTTGCCAATCCCCGCCGCCGTCGGTGCTCTTCAGTACACCGCCCCCTCCGGTTGCATATAGCGTGGTCGTAACCACCGGGTCTATCTGTAACCTAAAACCATATGATTCAATATCCGTGAGGACGGGATGCCAATTCTTTCCGCTATCCGTTGTTTTAAAAATACTGCGGCCCTCATGGTAGGAGGAAGTTCCCGCGTAGAGAATGTTTGGATTCGTTGGATCGATTGCCAAATTAAAGACCTCTGGAGTGGTCAAGCCGATGCTGGCCGTGCTCCAACCTTCACCCCCGTTCGTGCTTTTAAAAATGCCGCCGTAACGCGTCCCTGCATAGATGGTGGTCGGTGTATTCGGATCAATTGCGAAGGTGCGGATACCTTTATAATCAAAATCGATATTGGTTGCGTTCCAATTCGCTCCACTATCCGTGCTCTTATAGAGTCTTGTTCTCCATGCGTTCCCAATATAATCCGCATCAACCGCATAAACCGTATCCGGCGTGACCGGATCAATCGCCAGAGTATAAAATCCGACATCGGGCAGGCCATGGTTTATGCCGTTCCATGTTTCACCGCCGTTCGTACTTTTATACATGCCATATAACGTTCCAGCAAATAGCGTATCTGGAGTAAGCGGATCAATTGCCAGAATAAAAATCGCAGAATCGGGTATCCCAATACTCCGATCATTCCAAGACAGGCCATCGTCGTTGCTTATGAATAACCCTTTTTTGTAGGACCATGCATATACAGTCTTCGGAGACGCCGTGCTTATCGCCAGATAATAATTTTCATCGGATGGAAGGGTGTTAATGGCATACCAACTTTGTCCGCCATCCTCGCTTTTGAATACTCCGTCGGACATGCCTACGTAAAGAGTGGTCGGCGTTTCTGGATTGATCACAAGGGACTGGATAAAAGTACTAGGCAGCCCGTTGTTGATTCCGATCCAACTTTCTCCGCCATCCAAACTTTTCCATATTCCGCATTCTCCTCTCTGGATAGTATAGTCTTTAGATGTGCCTGCATAGAGTGTGGTCGGCGTTATCGGGTCAATTTCCAGAGCCACAACCTCACAATCTGGAAGGCCATTGTTCTTGGCATTCCAATATCCACCACTGTCTATACTTTTAAACACACCGCCGTACGCACCCGCATAGATGGTCGTGGGGATCGTCGGATCTATCGCAAAATCGTATATTTCTCCACTCTCAGGCCTAATTGCTGGATTGATATTGACAGCCGTCTGGAGTATCGTCGGAGTCGATGTCTCTGTAGAGATCATCCAGGGTGTAGATGTTCGAGTGGTTTCATGCATCCCCGGTGGTGGCAGCACCGTGATATTCGGCGAGGTGCTCACGCTGCCGACGCCGCATGCGGATACTCCAATTATCATAAAAATCGCAAGAAAGCTTGATAATTGAGACAGAGAAGAATCCGATTTGCGATGCATAGCCGACTCCAATTCTCTACTCTCCCCGATCTCTCCGAGTTGAGAAGAGCTGGGAGGGGTCACCGATTTTTCAACCAGGTCAATATCTTTTCCACCGGCCAGGCATTGATCACATCCTCTTTGGTCAGCCAGGCGCGGCGGGCGATGGCCACACCGTAAAAAAGCCGGTCCAGGTCGTCCTCGGAGTGCGAGTCGGTGTCGATGCAGATGGGAATTCCCAACTCCTTCGCGCGGCGGGCATGCACGTCGTCCAAATCCAGGCGGGCGGGATGGGAGTTTATCTCCAGCGCCACTCCCGACTCCGCGGCGGCCGCAAACACCGCCTCCATATCGAGATCCGCGCCTTCGCGGTCCGGAATAAGCCTGCCGGTCGGATGTCCGAGGATGTCGACGTTCGGATTCCGAACGGCGTTGATCGCGCGCTGGGTGACTTTCTCGCGCGGCTGCCGCAGGCTGGCGTGGAGCGAGGCGACCACCAGGTCGAGGCTGGCCAGGAACTCGTCCGGATAATCGAGCGAGCCGTCGGCGTGGATCTCCACTTCGCTGCCGTGAAGGAGGCGGATGCGGTCGCCGAGCTTCGCCTGTACCTTGCGAATCTCGGCCGCCTGCTCCTTATGCCGGGCAATGTCGAGTCCACCCGCCACGCCGAGGCCGGCGGAATGGTCGGTAACGGCCATCAAGCGGATGCCGCGCGCCGCGGCGGCCCGGGCCATCTCCAGGATGCTCAAACTCCCGTCGCTCCAGGTGGAATGAACGTGAAAATCCGAGAGGATATCCTTCCCCTCGATCAGCTTCGGCAGCTTCCCCGCTTTGGCGGCCTGCACTTCACCGCGGTCCTCACGCAATTCGGGCGGGATCCAAGGCAATCCGAGCGCTGCGTAGACTTCCTCCTCCCGCGCGCAGAGAATTTCACCCTGCCCGTCGGTCCGGGTGAGCGCGTGCTCGGAGAGCGAGAGCCCTTTGGCGAGCGCAAGCTCGCGCAACGCCACGTTGTGGTCCTTCGACCCGGTGGCGTATTGCAGCGCCGTGCCGAACCGTTCCGGCGGATGGACCCACACCTGGGCGCGCACGCCGTCGCCGAATTCGACGCTGGATTTGGTATCGCCCTTGCCCAACACGCGCGCGACGCCGGGAAGGTGCGTGAAGGCTTCCATAACCGGCCCGGAGTTTTTGGATGCGACCAGAATGTCGATATCGCCGACGGTGGAGCGCATCCTGCGCAGGCTGCCGGCCGGCTCCGCGGCCGTCACTCCCTCGACTTTTTTAAGAGCCGCGACGATTTCTTGAGCCAGCGGATAGGCCCGGCCAAGCGGAATCCGGTCCGAACGCCGCGCGAGGGATTCGATCCCCGCCAGCACGGCGGCCTCCGACTTGGCGCCCATTCCCGGCAGGTCGCGCAGTTTGCCGCCGCGGGCGGCTTTCTCGAGCTGGGCGAGGGTGGTGATGTGCAGCGTCTTCCAGATGAGACCCACCTTTTTCGGACCAAGGCCGGGGACTTTCAACCAATCGGCCAGGCTGGGCGGAACTTCTTTTTTAAGTTCGGCGAGGAATTTTAATTTTCCGGTGCGGATCAATTCGTCGATCTTTTCGGCGATGGCTTGGCCCACCCCGGGGATTTCCCGGAGCTTGTCTTCTTTCCAATAGTCGTTTACATCGCGCCCCAGAGCGGCCAAATTCTCGGCCGCTTTCCGATAAGCGAGGGTCTTATAAATGATCTCGCCCTTGATTTCCGAAAGGTCGGCGATCAGGGTGAAGGTATCGGCCAGTTCGCGGTTATTCATAGACCTCCATTATAGAACCGAACGAGATTCCCGATCCATCCCGGATGGAATTTGAATATCTTTTCACCACGGATTACACGGAGAGAAAATGGATTGCACGGATACTTTCAGAGGAATTATCCGTGAAATCGGATTTTATCTGTGGTATCCGTGGTGATTGTTTTTCGAACCAGCGCCACCGGGAATATTGGCGTTCCCGGAGGATTTGATATAGGATGGATGGGTGATCGCTAGAGGATGGATATGAAGCATAAACTTGCAGTAATCGCCGTAGGCGGAAACACGCTGATCCGGAAAAAGGGAAGTAACTCCATCTCCGACCAGTACGCGGCTGCCTGCGCGACGATGACCCAAGTCGTCTCGATCATTCAAGCGGGCTGGGACGTCATTATTACACATGGGAACGGGCCGCAGGTCGGATTTCTTCTCCGGCGTTCGGAATTAACCGAACATGAACTCTTCCCGATACCGCTCGACCACTGCGGCGCGAACACCCAGGGTTCCATCGGGTTCATGCTGCAAATGGCGCTGATCAACGAGTTCCACCGGCGCGGCATGAAGAGCCACGCCGCGACCGTCGTCACGGAGACCTTGGTGGATAAAAACGATCCGGCCTTCTCGAATCCGACCAAGCCGATCGGCTCCTTCATGGACGCAAGGTCCGCCAAAGTGCGCCACGACATGGATGGCTGGACCGTCATCGAGGATGCCGGACGGGGCTGGCGGCGGGCCGTGCCCTCCCCGGCGCCGATTCGAATTGTTCAGCAGGACGTTATCATGACGCTGGCAAAGGCTGGTTTCACCGTAATCGGCGTTGGAGGCGGAGGGATTCCGGTCATCGAAAATGATAAGGGCGAACTGGTCGGGGTGGAAGCGGTGATAGACAAAGACTTGGCTTCCGCCCTGCTGGCCTATAGCATTAACGCGGATCTGTTAATCATCTCGACGGATTTGGAAAAAGTTGCGGTTGACTTTCATAAGCCCAGCGCTCGATGGTTGGACCGTCTGACCGTACCGGAGGCAAAACGATATTTAACCGAGGCGCAATTCGGCAAGGGAAGTATGGAACCGAAGATAGAGTCGGCCCTAGATTACCTGGAACATGGCGGCAAGCGTGTAATCATTACGAATGCGAAGAGCATGGTAAATGCCTTGAGCGAAAAAGCGGGGACCCACATTCTCCCCTAAGGGTCCCTCTCCTTAAAATTTAATTGTGGGGGCGTGAGAAGCCTGTCGAAAATATGCCGACGAACCGGTTGAATTCCCGCAATTATTTTTTTAGCGCAAGAACACGACTGGGCCATGTCCCCGGCTTTTTCGATTTTTTTATTAGCGATTTGAGTTGACCGGTTTGTTTCCCAGATTTGTTCCATCATCCCGGGCCGATCCAAAGTTGATGAACGAGGTCCCATTGCCATCCGGGAGCGGTCAATGCGAGAGCATGGTGTGGCCAACCGCCTGTGACGCGCGCCCGCGTGACGTCCCACGACCGCAATCCGCTCAACGCGTCGGCGGCTTCGACGTTGCACGCGCCGACGGCAACCGCCATTGTCGCGGCATCGGCCGGGGGCAGGCCGCGAAGCATCGCCGCAAGGAATCCGGCGATGGTGGCATCGCCGGCGCCGGTTGTTCCCACAACCTCCACCTGAAAACAGGGTGCCCACAACTCGCGTCCACCCCAGGCCTCGCCGTCGATCCCGTGCCCCAGGGAGCGGATCGCATCCGCGCCGGCTGTGCGCACGTATAATCCGCGGTCGCCCAGCTTAAGCACGACGATCTTTACGCCCATCCCGATCAGTGCGGCGCTTACTTCATGCAGCAATGCCGGGGTGATGCGCTGCAATATTTTTCCATCCCTACCGGCCATCCGGTCGTGCAAAGGCCGGATCAGGCAGAAGAGCAGTTCTTCGATGCTGGGTAGAAAAATATCCACCGACGGCAGCACCGCTTCAAAAATCGCATGCCAGTCGGCCTTTCCCGCCGGAAAGGCCGGGTCGGGGAACGCCATATCGAGCGAGGTCAACACGCCTCCGGCCTTCACCCGCGCGAACATCTCTGCCATTTCCCTTCCGCCATTTTCGTACATCCGCCGCATCACCGGCGGATATCCAAAGTGGAATACATTCGTTTGCGCGACCAAGTTAAAATCGACGTCGGCCGCGCAGAACGTGTGATTGGCTCCGGGACTATGCAGAAAAATCCGGTCGACGCCGGGCGGGCTGAAGATCAGCGAGTACGAGGTGCTGGAGGCGCCGTCGACGATCATGCCACGCGCCAATTCGGGCGAATACCCCGAAACAATATCGCGGAGGATTTCCCCAAAGCGATCCGCGCCGACTTTCCCCATCAAACGCGTGGGAACGCCGAGTTTGTGGAGCGCCAAACCGGTGTTGGAGACCGGCCCACCCGTGGAAAAAGCCGCCGGTCCGATTTCGACCAGGCGACCGGGCTGAAGCCGCGCCAGGAACCGCTCGTGCCCGGTAGCAGCAATTTCCGGAATGATGTCCAGACAGATGTGGCCGGCGACGACGGCGCTAAACGACTGGCTCATATTTTGCTCTTGCGCCACAAGATGACCAATGATCTCGCCTTTGATTTCCGCAAAAAGAATTGCATTTTATCGACCCGAGTTTATTATGGGAACCAAATCAGCAGGAGGCAGATAGAGCAGATGCTTTAAGAAAGACAAACACATCCTCGCTATCATACATTCAATAATTGGTATTAGCAATTGTCGGGAGGAAAACAACCTCCCTCACGCATCGATCGATTCGGAATCCCAAAACCGCCAAGAAATTCATACCCGCGGTTTCTTTTTCTCTTCAACCTTTGGTCTGTTGAGCAGGTTTTCCATTCCGATTTTTCCTCGGATGGCGTCTCCGAGCGTAAATCCAACGTAAATTATTCTTATAGGATGGTTAATAAATCCCCAAGAAGCTCTTCCTGCGGCGATCCGCATAGTACAATCTTTTAGGCTTCGTCTTTTTCCTCTTCTTTTATTGGGAACTCTCCTCCGAATAGGGAACGGCCAAGTCATCCGCCATGAACAGATTGGTTTGTATCTTCGTTCCTCATTTGCATTCTTCCTTCCCGCCCGGGATTCTATTTCCGCTTGGCCGTTCGATTCGAGCCGCCTTAGCGGACGGGGGCTTTCTAAGTTGACTTCCGCATCCATCAACCTTCATCAGCGCAGGATTTCGGATCGCGAACCGGGAAAGCCGCTCATCAGAATATGCGCTGTTCGCAAGTCCTATAAAACCGCCGGGAGCGAGTTTACGGCCCTGGCGGGGATTGATTTTGACGTTTTTCCCGGCGAGTTGATCGGCATCCTCGGAAAATCCGGGGCCGGCAAGACAACCCTTGTCAATATGATCACCGCGACGGATCACCTTACCGCCGGGGAGATCTGGGTCGGCGACGTGGCGGTTCACGGCCTGAAAGAAAACCAGGCAGCCGCATGGCGCGGGAAAAACCTGGGCGTGGTGTACCAATCCTTCCACCTGATCCCTTCGCTCTCGCTCATTCAGAACGTCATGCTGGCGATGGATTTCAACGGAAATTACTCCCCCCTTGGCAGCCGGGAGTGCGCCCTCGGGCTTTTGACCGAGATGGAAATAGCCGAACACGCCTACAAATTTCCCGGCGATATTTCCGGCGGACAGCAGCAGCGGGTGGCGATCGCCCGCGCGCTCGCCAACGATCCTCCCATCCTGGTGGCGGACGAACCCACCGGACGCCTCGATTCGGCGACGGCGGACACGATCTTTTCCATCTTCGAAAAACTGGCCGGGAGGGGCCACACCATCCTGATGGTCTCCCACGACCCGAGCTTTTACCGGCGCTATTCGCGGGTGCTGTGGATCGCCGACGGCCGTCTCACCGACGAGCCGCAATTTCCGGTGGAGGCGTAGCGCCGTGTCCACGGAATCCCCGGTCTTCATCGAACTGCACGATGTGCGCAAGGTTTACAAAACCGCCGCCGGCGAATTCTTGGCGTTGCACGGGATAAACCTCTCCTTCGAGCGCGGCGAATTCACGGCCATTATGGGCAAATCCGGCAGCGGCAAATCGACGTTGATCAACATGATCACCGGGATCGACCATCCCACATCCGGTTCGGTGCGGATCGGCAAAATCGACCTGTATAAAATGCACGAAGGCCGGATGGCCCAGTGGCGCGGCCGCAACATGGGAGTCGTGTTCCAGTTTTTCCAGCTGCTGCCCACGTTGACCGTACTCGAGAACATCATGCTCCCGATGGATTATTGCAACATGTACGAACCCGGCGAGCGCGTGGCCCGCGCCCAAGCCTGGATGGATCTCGTCGGGATGGACGGCATGGCCGACAAACTCCCGGCCGCTCTGTCCGGCGGGCAGCAGCAAATCGCGGCGATTGCCCGCGCCCTCGCCAACGATCCGCCCATCCTCGTGGCGGACGAACCGACGGGAAACCTCGACTCGCGCTCCGCGAACCTCGTCTTAAACCTCTTCGAGAAACTGGCCGCCCAGGGAAAAACGATCCTCCTGGTGACCCACGACCCGACTCTGGTCCGCCGCGCGCGCCGCCGGGTGCTGATCTCGGACGGGGAACTGGTGCATGAGGCGATCGATCGCGCCCTGCCCATGCTCCCCCATCCGCAATTGCTGCTGCTCACGAAACTCGCCGTTCCGCGCAGCTTCGAACCGGACGCGGTCATCGCCCGCCAGGGCGGTCTGGACAACGGATTGATCGTTATCCTCCGGGGCGAAGTGCAGGTCACCCGGGATCATATCGGCCATCCGCCCGTAGCGATTGCCACACTGGGGCCCGGCGATTACGTCAGCGAACTGGAAATGCTCGAGCTTCCCCCGCTGCGGCTTTCGCTCCGCGCGCTGGGACCGGTGGAAACCCTGTGCGTTCCGCTCGCGAGCTTCGGCGATTATCTGAATAACCATCCGTCCAGCGAGAAGATCTTGCGAAACGCGGCCGCACAGAAAATCCAAAAGTACGATCCGACCGGCGCGCTCCAGCGCGAGAAAATCCCATGATGAGCCCGCGCTGGCAAAAAGTTTTTGCGGATATCTGGGGACATAAATTCCGTTCCCTGCTGGTCGTTGCATCGATCACCATCGGCCTGTTTGCCACCGGCCTGATCGTCAGCATGGACCTGATCATCAGCCAGGATATGAAAGTCGGCTATGCCGCAGTCAATCCCGCCAACATCCAGATCTTCACCACTCCGTTCAATCAGGATCTGGTGGATTCCGTCCGCCACGTCGACGGGGTTCTCCAGGCGGAGGGCGTGCAAGCGGTCACCCTGCGGGTCCTAAACACCAAAGGGGAATGGCAGCCGATCGAGCTGCAAGCCATTCCGGATATCGACAAGATGGCGATCAACGTGTTGAGCCTGAAACAGGGAGTCTGGCCGCCGCAGGACCGCCAGGTGGCTATTGACGCGTATCGATTGGGCGAAGTCGCCAAGGGCGTCGGAAGCACGATTCAGGTGGAACTGCCTTCGGGGAAAATCCGGGAGCTTTCCGTCACCGCCGTCACCCACGATCAGACGATCGGTTCGGTGGGTGCCGGGGGCTTTTTCCTGGCGCCGGTTCAAGGGTATGTTACGTTTTCGACGCTCGAGTGGCTCGAATCCCCCTTGCTGATGAACCGCCTGTACGTGACCGTGCAAGACAACCCCAACGACCGGATTCATCTGCAGCAAGTTGCCGACCGGGTGACGCACACGGTGGAAGAGAGCGGGAATGTGGTTCTGTTTTCGCAGGTGCGTCCGGAGGACGACCACCCCAACCGCGTCTACGTGGACGCGATCTCGGCGGTGTTGGTCGTGCTCGGCTTCCTGGTGATGTTCCTGAGCGGCTTCCTCATCACCAACACCCTGGCCGCCCTGCTCAACCAGCAGGTGAACCATATCGGCATCATGAAAGCCATCGGCGCACGCCGGGGCCAGATCATCGCCGTCTACATGTCGTTGATTTTTATTTACGGGTTGACGGCCTTCGTGATCGCCCTGCCGCTTTCGGGCCTTGCCGCATATGCGCTGATGCAGAATTTCGCCAGCGCGATCAACGTCGATCTGCAGGGTTTCCGGATCGAACCGTCCGTCGTCTGGCTGGAGCTGGGGATTGCGCTCGTCATCCCGCAACTGGCCGGGTTCCTCCCCATTCTCAACGGCACCCGGATCTCCGTGGTGGAAGCGTTGAGCGGGCTGAGCCAGAACAAACCCCGCCACACCCAAAGCGACCGGGGAAGCTTCCGCCGGCTGCCGCGCCCCATGCTGCTCTCGTTGCGCAACACCTTCCGCCGCCCGGGCCGGCTGTTCCTGACGCTGCTTACGCTGACCTTGGGCGGAGCTATTTTCATCGCCACCTTCAATGTGCAAAGTTCGCTCACCAAATACATCGAGCGCATCGGGCATTACTTCCTGGCGGATGTGACCGTCAACCTGAGCGACAACGCGCGCATTTCGGAGATCGAACCGATCATCCAGGGTGTTCCGGGAGTGGCCCATGTGGAAGGCTGGGCGGAGACGGCCGCGGTGCTGGTGAAATCGGACGGCACACCGGGTGAAAGCGTCAGCTTGCTGGCCCCCCCGGCCGGCGGCAAACTGGTGAACCCGGTCATGCTGGAAGGCCGCTGGCTACGGGCCGGGGACGATGGCTCGGTCGTCGTCAATGAGAGATTCCGGGAAACGTTTCCGGATCTCAGACCGGGCGATCGGATCAAGATGAAAATCTCCGGCGAAGAAAAAACCGTTACGGTGATCGGCTTCTTTCAGATGGCCGGAAAAAGCAGCGGATATCTCGCCTACACCACGTATGAATATCTCTCCGTCGTCACCCACCAAAACAACCGCGCCAATTCGTTTCACGTTGTCGCCGCACAGGACAACATGACACTTGAGGAACAGAATGCCCTCGGGCGGGCGATCGAATCGCGTCTCAAGGAGCACGGGTTTCGCGTCGCCGAGGTTCAGGCCGGCCGCTCCCTCACCTCCACGACCGCCAGCGGATTGAATATCCTGACCGGCTTCCTGCTGATCATGGCCATTCTGATCGCCATCGTGGGCAGCATCGGGCTGGCGGGCACGATGAGCCTTAACGTGCTCGAGCGCACGCGGGAGATCGGCATCATCCGGGCGATCGGCGCGTCGGACCGCTCCGTGATGGAACTGGTGATGGTGGAAGGCTTGCTGATCGGAATGATGAGCTGGATCTGCGGGCTCCTGCTGTCGCTTCCGGTGAGTTCGCTGATGGCGAACGCCATCATTCTCGCCCTGTTTGGCGCGACCGCGGATTTCACCTTCACCCCGATCGGCATCATCCTCTGGCTGGTCGTCGTCGTCATCCTGTCGGTGCTGGCCAGCGTCGGTCCGGCGCGCAACGCCACGCGTTTGACCATCCGGGAAGTGCTGGCCTACGAATGAATCGCATCTGGCAACCCGGCGGTATCACGGAGCGGAACCCCCAGGTTCTTGCGCCGCAGGCGGCGAGGTATTCCTCATCCTGCGTGAGCGGGATAAATTCCAAGGAGTAAAACCATGAAAATTCGAAATCTCATCCGCATCCCCGTTTTTCCGTTGATCGCCCTCCTCGTGTTGGCCGGGTGTGGAAGCACATCGGCGAAGGACACCCCGACCCCGACGCCGGTTTCCTCCGGAGCGGGGGTTGCGGTCGTTGCCGAAGGACGCATCATGCCGCGCGACAATGCCAATCTGTATGTCGCCGCGCCCGGCAAAGTGGATCAAGTGCTAGTCACCGAAGGTGAGACCGTCGCCCAGG
>Ga0187886_1002578_pt1 | contig 14376 bp, 13 predicted proteins | sample June2016WEW_20_1_FD_133001 | JGI IMG/M metagenome (GOLD analysis project Ga0187886, IMG submission 133001) | Peatland microbial communities from SPRUCE experiment site at the Marcell Experimental Forest, Minnesota, USA - June2016WEW_20_150 | ecosystem: Environmental > Terrestrial > Soil >... | reverse complement strand
CGGTTATATTACCGTCCATATCATGTACCAGGATAGCATCGTGGGCATTTTCGAATAATTCGCGATACCTCTGTTCCGATGTTCGCAGTTTTTCAGCGACTTTCTGTTGTGTTTGATAAAGGCCGGCATTATCTATCGCTACACTTATTTGATTGCCTATGCCGGTGAGGAGTTCTATTTCATGCTGCTGGAAGGTGCGATAGCTTCGTGAGCCAATACCGAGGGTGCCTTTAACTTTATCTTTCGAGATAAAAGGTACGATGAGGACGGAACCTGTTTGCCGGCGGGCTGCTTCCGGAGCGCGGGGGTCGCGGGATATATCGCCGACGAATAGCGGCTGTCCCGACTCGGCTACGGTGCCGCTAAGACCGTAGCCCGCTTTAATTCTGGGGAAATCTTGACAATTTCCCCGACAGGCCGTAAGTACGAGTTCATTCTCTTCATCGTTTATAAGATGAATCCAGGCATCTTCGACATGCATCGAAGCGATGATACCGTTAATCGCGCTATTCAAAATCTGGCCCATGTCCAGAGATTGGGAGATGATACCGGAGATATGGTTAAGAGTGTCCAGGCGTCTTTCATTATCTTCGATGATGGCGGCATGCTGCTGGAGTTTCTCATGGGCTGCCTTGAGCTCTGAAAGAATGTGCTGCTGGCGCTCCCTATCTTTGCGGTAGAACTGACACCAGAGATTTATCAAAACGCCGACTACAATGACAGCGCTGGTCTCGAATATCGAGTCGGGAAAATACTGGGAAATCAGGAAAACGCGGGGGAACATGATGGCCGCCGCCAGGGTGATGGAAAAGAAACCGGCCCTGAAGCCAAAAAGAAAACTTACGTAACTGACAGGCACCAGCAGGAAAATACGTTCTATAGCGTGCCGGGTCAGGCCGAGAAAGGAGAAGACCGATGGCGAAGATAGGCCGAGCAGCTGTTGCGGGTATTGCAGCACCAGACAGATAGCAAAGAGTACTGTAACCGCCCAGAAATGAGGATTGGCCAAGATTTTCAGACTTCGATGATAAATGTTCAAAGTCACCATTTTTTCACAATCAGTATGGTGTATCAATGTAACAGAACACCCCTCAATTGTCAAGAAAGGCTACGTCATTACTTAGGTACGAAAATGCAGGGACTTGACAAAGGTATTATAATTAATAGTAGGTACAATGGTATAAAGGTACAATAATACCTGCAGATTGATGAACATGGATATTGATAGAAGGCAGCTCCATTTAAGATTATCCCTTGACGAGTACAAAAAACTCAAAGTGAAATGCGCCTACGACGGGATATCGATGCAGGACTATATATGTAGATTGATATCGGAAAGTCTGGGAGCATATCCCGCGAAGGGCGGCTCGATACTGGTTATAGAGGACGAGAAAATTTTACGCGATTCGCTTAAGGATGCGCTCAAGGACGCGCATGCCGTGACCACGGCGGAGACCGGGGAAGAAGCCCTGGAGCTTATAAAGAAAAGCGAATTCGATATATTAATAGTGGATGTAAGGTTGCCCGGGAAAAGCGGGATTGAGGTCATCAAAGAAGTAAAATTCGCGAAACCGTATATAAGGTCCATCGTTATCACGGCCTTCCCTTCAGTGGAACTGGCCGTAGATGCCATGAAACACGGGGCAGTCGATTACCTGGTAAAGCCAATCCGTTTTGATGACCTGGAAAATCTTATCTGGGAGAATCTTTCGAAGGTAAGAACGCGAATGCTAGACGACGCAGGTAGAAAAAAGATATGAATAATCAAGCCAAGGCACTCCAGGAAAAAGTTGTTTCCGCCCCGACCGTACCCGCCGAGTTTGAAATCCACCCCGAAGAAGTTTCCCAATTTTCCGATTCAGTAAAAAAATTAAGCAATGTAGATATTAACGCTTGCTATCAATGCCGCAAATGTACCAGCGGTTGTCCCGTAGCCTATGCCATGGACTATACCCCGGCCCAGATTCTCCAAGCTGCCCGTCTGGGCCTAAAAGACCTGGTGCTGGGCAGCGCCACCATCTGGCTCTGTGCCGCCTGTGAGACCTGTGTGGCACGCTGCCCTCAAGACGTGAACCTGGTTAACGCCATGGATGCCATGAGGGCCATCGCGTTAAGCGAGGGATATAAGCCCAAGGAGGCGGAAGTCGCCGATTTCTACCGCTACTCCCTGGGCAATATCGAGCTTTTCGGGCGCATGTACGAGATGGGATTGATGGGAAGGCTGAAGCTGGCCACCCGCAAGTTCCGCAAGGACATGTCACTGGGACTGGGACTGTTCAAACGGGGAAAGCTAAGTCTGATTCCGGACCTGGGTGCTCTCGGTGTAACCCTTAGAATACGTTCCCGGGTCAGAAAGTCGGAGAAAAAATGATATATGGATATTATCCCGGTTGCTGTCTGAATACCACCTGTAAGGACTTCGATACTTCCCTGCGTTCCGTTTTAAAGGCGCTGGATATGCCTATCAGACAAGTCAAACGCTGGTCATGTTGCGGCTCGTCTGCCGTCCATATCGCTTCACGCCAGATGGCGGCTTCCCTGGCCATGACCAACCTGGCCAAGGCCGAAGAGCAGGGTTTTGAACAAATGCTGGTGCCCTGTGCCTATTGCTATGCCCGGTTCAAGTTCGCCATGCATGAAATGGACAAAGACCCGGAACTGCGCCAGAACGTTGAGGACACTCTGAAACACAAGTTTACCGGCCGTGTTAAAATAATCCACCCCCTGGAGTTTTTCGCCACCGAAGAAATTATGAAACGGGTATCTTCGTCCAGAAAAAGAGACCTTTCTAGCTTGAAGGTAGTCTGCTATTACGGCTGCTTCCTTTCCCGTCCCCCGGACCATTTTGAAAACGCTGAATTCCCCCAGACCATGGACCGCACGGTAAAGGCGGCCGGCGCCACGGTTCTGGATTGGGGATACCGGACTGACTGCTGCGGTGGTAACTTTTCGCTCACCAGGACAGACATCGCGCTTAAGCTTACTAAAGATATCCTGGACGGCGCTAAACAGGCAGGGGCTGATGCGATTGTGGTTACCTGTCCCTTCTGCCACATGAATATGGATGCCAGGCAGAGTGAAATAGAGGCCAAATACAGTACTAAATACGGGCTGCCGGTCTATTACTACAGCCAAGTTCTGGCGGCGGCCCTGGGGGCTCCCGAAAAGGAATTGATGTTGCGTATGCATTTCGTACACCCCCAGAGAATGCTGGAAAAGGCGGGGTCTCATGGAAAACAATGATACTAAAAAGGTCGGCTCGGTAATGGTGGTGGGCGGCGGCATCGCGGGGATGCAGAGCGCCCTCGACCTGGCCGAGTCCGGTTTCAAAGTCTATCTGGTAGAGAGCAGCCCCAGTATCGGCGGCAGGATGGCCCAGCTGGATAAAACTTTCCCGACCAATGACTGCGCCATGTGCACGCTCTCTCCTAAAATGGTGGACGCCGGCAGGCATATTAACATCGAAAAGCTCACCTATGCCGATGTCGAAAAGGTGGATGGCCGTCCCGGCCATTTCCAGATTACGGTAAGAAAGAAGGCGCGCTCGGTAGAGGCCGATAAATGCACCGGCTGCGGCGAATGCACGCTGCATTGCCCGGTAAGATACCAGGCTTACCCGGCGTATGTTGAACCGGTTGACCCAGCCATAAAATCGGCAGAGAAAGAAAAGATTGATAAACTCCTGAAACAATACGCCTATAAGAAAGCGCCGTTGCTATCGGTGCTCCAGGGCGTTAATGCCGAGTTCAATTACCTGCCGGAAGATGCCCTGTACTACCTTAGCCGTACCCTGCAGGTGCCCATGGCTCATGTTATATCGGTGGCTTCTTTTTACTCCCTTTTCAGTCTTAAACCCCGCGGCAAGTATGTAATATCGGTGTGCCAGGGGACCGCCTGCTTTGCCCGGGGCGCGGAAAGGCTCATGGATAGGCTGCAGGACGTGCTGGAAATCAAACTCGGCGAGACGACGCCCGATAAGAAGTTCAGCCTGGAAATGGTGCGCTGTCTCGGCTGCTGCGCGCTGGCGCCGGTAATAAAAATAGGCGAACGGGTTTACGGTAAACTGCGTCCCATGGCAGTCGCTGATATCCTCAAGGAGTACCGAGATGACAAGCGATAGCGGCTATACGTTATTTGTGTGCCAGGGCACCGGCTGTGTCTCATCACGCTCGGCTGAAGTCCGACAGGCACTGGAAATTGAGGTTGAAAAACAAAAACTCGGTGAAAAAGTCAAAGTAGAATTCTCGGGTTGTCACGGTTTCTGCGAACAGGGTCCGCTGGTCGCTATCGAACCGGAAGGTATTCTCTACGTTCATGTCAGCGAGAAAGATGCTGAAGAGATTATCAAAGAACATCTTGGTGGAGGGAAACCGGTGGAGCGCCTTTTATACCGGGACCCCGTTTCCGGCAAATCAATACCCCTCTACCGCGATATACCATTTTATAGCAAGCAGACGCGCCGGATTCTGAAAAACTGTGGTCTTATCAATCCGGAGAAAATCGAGGACTACTTTGCCGTGGGCGGCTACCAGGCGCTGCAAAAAGTATTTAAGGGGTTATCTCCCCAGCAGGTTATCGATGAAGTAACCCGGGCCGGTCTGCGGGGAAGGGGCGGAGCCGGGTTCCCCACCGGGAGAAAGTGGTTAAGCGCCCGCCAGGCACAGGCGACGCAAAAATATATTATCTGCAACGCCGATGAAGGCGACCCGGGGGCCTACATGGACCGGAGCATTTTAGAGGCTGACCCGCACAGCGTTATTGAGGGTATGATTATCGGTGCTTATGCCGCTGGCGCCAGCAGCGGTTACGTTTACGTGCGCGCGGAGTATCCCCTGGCGGTGCAGAGGGTAAAAAAGGCCATTATCGAGGCTGAAAAACATAAACTCCTGGGTAAAAATATCCTCGGCAGCGGTTTTGATTTCTCTCTGGACGTGGAATGTGGTTCGGGCGCCTTCGTGGCGGGGGAACTTAGTGCCATGATAGCTTCTATCGAAGGTTCCACCGCCGAGCCGAGGCAGCGCCCGCCGGGCACGACGGTAAAGGGACTCTGGGGCAAGCCCACGGTCACCAACAACGTCAAGACCTGGGCGAATGTGCCCCTGATTATCTCCCACGGCGCCGGGTGGTTTGCCGGCATCGGGACGGAAAAGAGCAAAGGCACCGCGGTCTTTTCGCTGGTGGGAAAAATCAGGAATACCGGCCTGGTAGAAGTGCCGATGGGTACCACGTTGCGCTCTTTAATCTTCGATATCGGCGGGGGCATCCCGGACGGTAAAAAATTCAAGGCCGTGCAGACAGGGGGACCCTCGGGAGGCTGCATCCCCGAGCCGTTACTCGGCCTGCCGGTGGACTATGAAAAGCTCGCCGAAGCCGGCTCGATAATGGGTTCCGGCGGCATGGTGGTGATGGATGAGGACACCTGTATGGTGGACGTGGCCAAGTTCTTCCTGGCCTTCACCAAGGACGAATCTTGCGGCAAGTGCGTACCCTGCCGCGAAGGGTGCAGCTTAATGCATGAACTCCTCGCTGACATCACCGAAGGAAGAGGCCAGAAGGGAGATATCGAGCTGCTGGAAGAAATGGGCAAGAGAATCAGCGATACGGCGTTGTGCGGCCTGGGCGAGTCCGCCCCCAATCCCGTTCTGACCACCATACGCTATTTCCGGGAGGAATACGAGTCCCATATCAATGAAAAGCGTTGCCCGGCGCGAGTTTGCAAGGCATTGACTTCATATTACATAGAGCCGTCTAAATGCCAGGCATGCATGATATGCATGAGGAACTGCCCGGTGCAGGCTATCAGCGGGGATAAGGGGCAAATCCACGTGATTGACCAGGAGAAATGCACCAAGTGCGGCACCTGCTTCAGCATGTGCCCGGCGCGGTTCAGCGCGGTAACCAGGCTTTCCGGAGTCCCGGTGCCTTCTCCCCTTCCCGCAGAGAAAAGAATTCTGATAAGAGCGAAATAGAGGCGCAATTATGGTCAAGTTTATCCTCGATGGAAAACAGGTCGAAGCGGAAGCCGGTAAGACGATTCTCGAGGTCGCGACCGCTAGCGGCGTCAAGATACCCACGCTTTGCTATTACAAGGCCCTTACGCCGTGGGGAGGGTGCCGCTTGTGTATCGTGGAGATAGCCGGCGGCAGGATGGAAATGGCCCCGTCCTGTACCTATCCTGTGGAAGAGGGCATTCAGGTCCAGACAAACTCCCCGCGGGTACAGAAAGCGCGCCAGCTGGTCGCCGGTCTCTTATATTTACGTTGTCCGGAGGTGCCGCGCATACAGGAGCTCGCCAGGGAGTTCGGTGTCACCGATGAACCGTGGGTCAAGAGATTCAAACCCAAAAACGAGGACTGCGTGTTGTGCGGTCTCTGCACCAGGATTTGTAAAGAGCGGATGCAGGTTAACGCCATCGATTTTATCGGCCGCGGGCCTTCGCGCAAGGTCGGTGCCCCGTACGGGCGTCCCTCGCCGGTATGTGTCACCTGCGGTGCCTGCGAAACGGTATGCCCTCTGGGCACTTTCAAACTATCTAAAGTGACTACCCACGAGCCGAGACCGCTGCTTTCCGATTATGATGCCGACCTCGTCCAGCGCGGTTCGATATATATACCGTTTGCCCAGGCCGTGCCCAAGGTGCCGGTCATCGACCGTCAGACCTGCCAGTATTTCGGACGCAACGTCTGCCAGACCTGCGAGGAATTTTGCGAAGCTAAAGCGATTAACTACAAACAGGAAGACGAGCTGACGAACATCGACGTCGGCGCGGTGGTCCTGGCGACCGGATATGATATCATTGACCCCGGACTGAAGAAGGAACTGGGCTACGGGCGGTTCGATAACGTAGTTTCCAGCCTGCAGTACGAACGCATGCTTTCCGCGAGCGGGCCAAATATGGGTACGGTATTGCGCCCGTCCGACCACAAACCGCCGAAGAAAATCGCTTATATCCAATGCGTCGGTTCCCGGGAGATAGACCGCAATTACTGCTCCTCGGTATGCTGCATGTACGCTACCAAGGAAGCCATCATCACCAGGGAGCACGCTCCGGAGACCGAGTGCACCATTTTCTACATCGACCTGCGCGCGTTCGGCAAGGGCTATGAACACTATTTCCAGAGGGCTAAGGAGCTGGGAGTCCGTTATGTTCGCTGCCGTCCGTCTTCGGTGCGGGAGATGCCGGAGACTAAAAACCTGGCGCTCCGGTTTGAAAAGGAAGACGGTTCTCTGGTGAACGAGGAGTTCGACCTCGTGGTGCTATCGGCGGGGATGAAACCGGGTGATGAAACCAGGAAGCTGACCGATATCTTAGGGATTGTTACCGATAAATATGGCTTCGCCCGCATCGGCGAGATGACCCCGGCCGAGACATCCCGGACCGGAATCTATGCCGCAGGGGTGCTTACCGGCCCCAAAGATATACCGGAAAGCGTCATGGAAGCCTCCGCGGCAGCCTCAAAGGCGATGTCTCTGCTGGCCGAGGCTAGAGGAACGTTGATTAAAGAAAAGACCTATCCGCCGGAAAGGGACGTGACCGGGCAGGAGCCCCGCATCGGTGTCTTTGTCTGCCACTGCGGCCGGAATATTGCCGGCGTGGTCGATGTTAAAGATGTGGTAGCCTACGCCAGCACTTTGCCGAACGTCGTCCATGCCGAGGATAATGTCTATACCTGCTCCACCGATAGCTGTGAACGCATAAAAAAGATGATTATCGAGCATGATTTAAACCGGGTTATCGTGGCTTCGTGTACACCGCGCACCCACGAGCCGTTGTTCCGGGATACGGTCCGGCAGGTAGGGCTCAACCCTTATCTCTTTGAGATGGCCAACATCCGAGACCAGTGCTCCTGGGTTCATATGCACGAACCTCAAAAAGCGACTAAGAAAGCCAAAGACCTGGTCAGGATAGCCGTGGCCAAGTCCAGGCTGCTGGAGCCTTTATATCCAGATTATGTTGATGTTAACCCCCGAGGCCTGGTGCTGGGCGGCGGGCTGGCCGGTATGACGGCGGCGCTGGAACTGGCGAAACAGGGCTTTGAAACTTACTTACTGGAAAAAAGCGAGAAGCTCGGCGGAAACCTGCGGCGTGTCAGGTTCCTGCTCGACCATGTTAGCCCGCAAGAAAAGCTGAACTTCCTTATCGGCGAGGTCAAGAACCATCCGAAATTGCATATCTTCATGAACACCGAGGTGGTCGACTTCGAGGGGTCGGCGGGTAATTTCAAGACCACTTTTACCGCCAGCGGAGAGACCCATGAAATCAAACACGGCGCGGTCATCGTGGCTACCGGCGCCCGGGAGTACCAGGGTACGGAATACCTCTACGGCCAGCATCCCGGCGTAATCTCCCAGCTTGAGCTTGAAGAAAAGCTGGCCTCCGGCGCTTTTAATGCTAAATCCGTCGTTATGCTGCAATGCGTGGGTCCCTGCTCAAAACCGGACGGCTACTGCAGCCGGATTTGCTGCGGCCAGGCCATTAAAACCGCGTTGCGTATCAAGGAAACGAAGCCGGACACCAGCGTATTCATCATCCAGAATGACATGCGGACCTACGGTTTCAATGAAGTGTATTACCGCGAAGCCAGGGATAAGGGAGTGCGTTTTATCCGCTTAGCCGAAAGTACCCTGCCAGAAGTCCAGCCCTCTAACGGAAAGGTGAGGATATCGCTGATAGACAATATGCTCAAGTCCAGGCTGCATATCGATACCGATATGCTGGTGCTATCTACGGGTATCGTTCCCGATGAAAGCAACCAGGCGCTGGCGCAGAAGCTCAAGCTCCCCCTGACACAGGAAGGGTTCTTCCTGGAAGCGCACCTCAAGCTGCGCCCGGTCGATTTCGCCAGTGAAGGCATCTTTCTCTGCGGCCTGGCTCACAGCCCGAAAACGGCCGATGAGAGTATCACCCAGGCTATGGCGGCGGCAGCCCGCGCGGCGACAATCCTCTCGAAACCGCGTATCGAACTCCAGGCAGCCATCTCCAATGTAGTGGAAGAGAACTGCGACGGCTGCGCTTACTGCGTCGACCCGTGCCCTTATAAAGCTATCAGCCTGATTGAATACATGAAAGACGGAGAAATCAAAAAAACGGTCGATGCCGACCCTGCCAAGTGCCAGGGCTGCGGCGTCTGCCAGGCCACCTGCCCCAAGCAGGGAATTTTTATACGCAACTTCAAAGTAGACCAGCTGGCAGCCATGGTGGAGGCTGCGCTTGCCGAATAGGAGAGTCAGATGGCGGAAAATGGGTTTGAACCTTTAATCATAGGTTTCTGCTGCAACTGGTGTTCTTACGCCGGCGCTGACCTGGCCGGAGTGTCCCGGCTGCAGTACCCCCCGAACCTCCGTATCATCCGGGTCATGTGCTCCGGTATGGTGCATCCGAATATGGTGATTAATGCCCTGACCAAAGGCGCCGACGGCGTGATGATATGCGGCTGCCACCTCGGGGATTGCCATTACCGGGAAGGCAACGTGAAGGCTCAATCCAGGGCAGATGCCATAAAGCTTATGCTCCAGGATTTCGGCATCGAGGAAGACAGGTTCCGGCTGGAATGGGTCTCTGCCTCGGAAGGCCCGCGCTTTGCCCAGGTGGTCACCGAAATGACGGAAAAGGTAAAGGCGCTCGGGCCAAGCCAGTACAAACAGTAGGCGTTTTAAGGGAGACTTATGCAATTATCGCGGAGGTTTGAAGGCAAGAAGTACATGTGGGATGGTCAGGTATATCCCGACCAGAAACAGGCCGAAGAGGCGTCCCTCAAGTATCAGGCGAACGGTTTTCAAACACAAATGGTAAATGAAGATAACCAGTATTATATTTTCACGCGCAGAGAAATCAAGGAAGTCGTGGTAGAAGGAAAACCCATGTAACGGGTAATATATTTGCGGTAAAAAAAGGAGGGTTTGTTCATGGTAAAAGTAGCTGAAGAATGGTTGAATATCTGCGGGGGTTGTGAGGTGACTATCCTGGATATAGGAGAACCGTTGCTGGACCTGCTGCCCCAGCTCCAGTTCGTCCACATGCCGGTGTTGATGGACCACAAGTACTACGGTCAGCTCGGCGAAAAGACCGAGATGGAAATTCCGGAGGCGGAGGTGGGCATTATCTCGGGCGGTGTCAGGAACGATAAGGAAAAACATGTGGCCAACGAGATGAGGAAGAAATGCAAAACGCTTATCGCGCTCGGTTCCTGCGCCTGCTATGGCGGCATTCCGGCGCTGGCCAACCAGTACTCGCTGACCGATCTTTATGAAAAGGTCTACCGGCAGTCCAAGACGACTGACCCGGCCCCAAATCCCACCGAAGACCTCCCCCCGCTGACAGACCGGGTTTATGCCCTGGATGAGGTCATCAAGGTTGACGTCTACATACCGGGCTGCCCGACATCACCCGATATCATAGTGGATGCGCTCACCGCGCTGCTGACAGGCAAGCCGTTTTCATTACCTGAAAGAAGCGTCTGCGACGATTGCCCGACCAAGCGTGAGAAAAAAGCCCTGGCGACCGTGAAGAGGCCTCTCGAATCTATCGTGCCGCCGGGCGAGAGCCTGGCTAACTCGCGATGCTTCATGGAGCTCGGGTATCTCTGCCTGGGTCCGATAACCAAGTCCGGCTGCGGCGGGCACGAAAAAACACCGCGGTGTATCAAGGCAACGATGCCCTGCCGCGGCTGTTTCGGCCCTATCCGGAAAGGCGTGAACCCCATGGTCGATATGATGGGAGCTTTATCGAGTATCGGACTGGACCCCAGGTCGATTCCCGACAGACCTGCAACATTCCAGCGGTACATCGGCGCTCAAAATAGATTGAGACCGCTGCCCAAGAAATGAAATCGTAAAGGAGACTGAAATGAGTAATAAAATTGTAATTCAGCCGGTGACCAGGCTCGAAGGGCACGCTAAAGTCACCATACTTCTCGATGACGCTGGAAATGTCAGCGATACCCGCGTGCATATCGTAGAACTAAGGGGATTTGAAAAATTCTGCATCGGGCGGCCGGTGGAGGAGCTGCCGCGCATTGTGACCAGTATTTGCGGCGTGTGCCCCTGGTCGCACCACCTGGCAAGCTCCAAGGCGTGCGACGCAGTCTTCGGGGTAGAGCCCCCGCCCGCAGGCAGGAAGCTCCGTGAACTGGCTAACGCTATCGCGTTTACCGAGGAGCATATACTGCATTTCTATTTCCTCGCGGCGCCCGATTTTGTCATGGGACCGGCCGCGGAATATTCTATCCGGAATGTCATCGGCATTGCCCAGGCCATGCCCGAATTAGGCAGGAGGGTCGTGAGAGTCCGCCACCTGGGTGCCAAGATGCTCGAAATACTTTCCGGCAAGTCCATCCACCCGGTCGCTTCAGTCCCCGGCGGGTTTAGCAAAGCCCTGAACCCGGAGGAAAGGGACAGGATGCTCCCGATGGCGGAAGAGGTTCTCGAACTGGCCAAGTTCAGCATCGCCATGGCGAAAAAGGACATCTTCCCCAAGTACCTCGATGTGGTTAAATCGCTCGGTGTTATCAAGACCGGTTTCCTCGGCACCGTGACTAAAGACGGCACGCTGGACCTCTATGATGGCGTTTTAAGGATGATGCAGGCGGACGGTACTTACGAGGACTTTGCCTATGATAAGTATACCGACTACATCGCAGAACATATCGAGCCGTGGACGTATCTCAAGTTCCCCTACATGAAAAAAGCCGGGAAACTTTCCATGGACCTGGATAATCCTGTGGGGGTTTACCGGACGAACACCCTGGCGAGAATGAATGTCTGCGAGAGGATACGCACGCCGCTGGCGCAAAAGGAGTTCGAAGAGTTCCGCAGCACTTTCGGCAGGCCGGTACAGCTGACCCTCGCTTACCATTGGGCCAGATTGATAGAGCTGCTGTACAACGCCGAGCACGCTCTGGAGCTGCTGAAATCACCGGATATTACTTCCAAAGATATAAGAGTTCCGGTGAAGCCGCGGGCGGCACGGGGCATCGGGTGTACCGAGGCTCCGCGGGGAACGCTGATTCACGACTACGAGACGGACGCCGAAGGAATGGTCACCAACGTGAATCTCATCGTCGGTACGACCCATAACAACGCTCCCATAAATATGTCCGTCAGGAGAGCGGCCATGGACAACATCAAGGGCGGTAAATATGATGAAGGCCTTCTCAATATGGTGGAGATGGCCATCCGCGCCTACGACCCATGCTTGTCCTGCGCCACACATCAAATGGACGGTCGGTTGCCGGTCAAGATAACGATACTTAACCCGGAGGGGAAGACGGTCGGCGAAGTGAGTTAGCGCCAGAAGAGAAATGGTTGAAAATAAGGATTTTCTCCCTGAATACTGCTCGAGGCCAACTTTAATCCTGGGGTGCGGCAATATCCTGCTGGGAGATGACGGGTTCGGGCCTGAAGTAATAGCTTATCTCCAGGCCCACTCCTCCTTCCAGGAAGAGGTATCTCTAATGGACGCCGGTACGGGCGTCATCGATATTTTATTCAATATAGCTCTCTCGGAAGTGAAACCGCGGCGGATTGTCCTGGTGGATACCATGGAAAGCGGCTTGCCGCCCGGCAAGCTGTCTCTTCTACGCCTGGAAGCAGTCCGGGCCAGGCCGCTGCGAACCTATTCACAGCATTATTTACCTACATCTACCTTGCTCAAAGAACTCCAGGAAATCGGGGGGTTGGAGGTTGAAATCCTGGTGATGGAACCGGAAAACATCCCCGAAGAAATCCAGCCCGGACTATCGCCGAAAGCGCAGGAGGCGGTAGCCCGGGCTTGCGAAATCATCGTCATCAATTATTTTCGACGCTAAAAACTCATGCAGCTTGCCCCTGCTGGCGATTAGGACACGCTGGGTAAAGAAAAGTCCAGCCTCTGAGAATGAGTAATTTTCCATAAAATATTGATTGGTTAGATTGTTGTCTTATAGAAAAGAAATACTTAACAAAGAAGTAAAAGGTTACCCAACAAAGTAGCGAAAAGTGATTTTCGACTTATTCTTGGGAGCCGCATAACCGCATATTTCTGAAAATGGGTTATAATTGCAGTAAAATAGTCGCCTTTAGAACGAACGACCTGTAGTGGGATTAGCTCGAACGGCCCGAATCCTGTAAAATGGTTAGTTGGGAGCGCCACGTGAGGCGGATACTGATTCAAGAAGTCATGGCAACTATAAGATGCACCACCAAGCTGTTGAAGGAACTTGGAACCAAACCCACAATCGCACCAGCACAGCCTCCTAGCTTGTCCGATTGGCACGCCAACCTGTTACGGGTGGATCGCAAAAAGTGTGTGCTGTTCACCAACGATCTAACTCTTTATTCGTTCCTCATTCACATGGTGAAGAAACCACTATCGGCAGGTTTTGGTGAGCTATTCAGGTTAGGCCTATTGAAAAGTCTGATGAGCGATGGATTGGATAATCCGCAAGTAAGGCATATGCTGGGCAGCCAAGGTTCCATTATGATTGCGAAGACCAACAGTCGCAGTATTTTGGGATCTATGAACGACTTGGCTTTCCAAATCAAATGTATAGTCCACGCAATGTGTGGATTGGTTATCACCGATTTATCTGAAATCAATCGGCAGCTGAACTACATTCCGATGAGTGCCATAAAGTACAACGTTGGCATCGAGGAGTTGAGACGTAGACTGGTTGAGCCGGAATCTAGAATAGAGAATCCTGGGCCGTAGACATAGCAGACATAGTAGATTGGCGGTGTCACAATCGTCCAAATTGTGTGACATTCTAACAAGGGGTGGTTGTTGATCCTGTGGTGTCCTTTATGTCCGCAAGTCTTTCTCTGAACTGGATGAATCTGGCTAATTCGTTCATGCTAAATACATAGTGCACATTTTGAACATACTTTGGCATGTCTTCCTCCGGTATTCCTGCATTGAGGTTCGGGTGCCCATCAACAGAAAATTCATTAAAAAAGCTCGGACCTCTAATGCTTTCAAAAGGAAAATAGTAAACGAAAAACTCCCTGCTCATGTCAAGATAAAGGATAGATTGGTTTACCTTAACGGTCTGTTTACAGATTGGACAATCTGCGGCATGAATCCTGCCCTTTAGCAATGTCTCTCTCGCTTCAGGATCCAAATCAGCGTTAATAGTATCCCAGATCATCATTTCTATCCTGTTGCCGCAATAAGGGCAACTTACTTTCGCTCTACGACGTATTGACATTTTATATTACCTCAGTCCAACTCGACACTGGTGGTCGCATAACTTTATAGCATCCCGTTGAAGCCTATTGTGAGGTGGACCCCATCCTTAGGACAGCAAAGGGGCTAAGTTAAGGTAGTGTCCTGCTGTCTTCATGGTACCCAGTGTTAAGGATTCTATCATGCCTCCTTCGGTAACTTCAAATGGGATTGTG
>Ga0187886_1002577_pt1 | contig 14380 bp, 15 predicted proteins | sample June2016WEW_20_1_FD_133001 | JGI IMG/M metagenome (GOLD analysis project Ga0187886, IMG submission 133001) | Peatland microbial communities from SPRUCE experiment site at the Marcell Experimental Forest, Minnesota, USA - June2016WEW_20_150 | ecosystem: Environmental > Terrestrial > Soil >... | reverse complement strand
CCGGCGGAAGCTCGAGGCCAAGAACTGCGATCTGGTGGTCGGCAATCGCGTCGATCGGGAAGGCCTGGGCTTCGGCGCCGAGGAAAATGAAGTCGTGCTGGTGCCGCGCGCCGGCGACGTCATCGAGCTGCCGCGCGCCTCCAAGCGCGAGATTGCCGGCCGGATTCTGGACGAGCTGCTGAAGCTGCGGGCGGCGCTCCACGCCACGCGATGAGCTACGACGAGCTTCGCCGCCACCTCGAGTATTTCCAGGATCTCGGCGTTCGGACCCTGTACCGCCGCAGCCCCTCGCCGCGCCCGGCGGCGCCGGTCCGTGCGGGCGCCGCGATGGTGCTGGAGGGCGCGCCCCAGCCCGCCTCGCTGTTTGAAGCCGCCCTGCCCGAGGGGGAAACACTCGAGCAGATCCGCGAGGACCTGGGGGAGTGCACGCGCTGCCGCCTCCACCAGGGCCGCCACCGCATCGTTTTCGGCGTGGGCAATCCGCGGGCCCGGCTGGTCTTCGTCGGCGAAGGTCCGGGCGCCGATGAAGACGCCCAGGGGATTCCCTTCGTCGGCCGCGCCGGGCAGCTTCTCACTCAGATGATCGAGAATACGGCGAAGAAGGAAGGCATACCGCTGGTGCGTGGCGACGTCTACATCTGCAACATCGTCAAGTGCCGGCCGCCGGAGAACCGCGCGCCGGAGCCGGACGAGATGGAGATCTGCGGCCAGTTCCTGTTCCGGCAGCTTGCCGCAATTCGCCCCCGGGCCATCTGCGCACTTGGTGCCACCGCGGTGCGCGCGCTCCTCAACCGCAAGGAGGGCGTGACCAAGCTGCGCGGGAAGTGGTACGAGTGGCGCGGCATCCCGGTCATGGCGACCTATCATCCCTCCTATCTGCTCCGGCCCTACAACCAGGACGCGAAGCGCGAGGCCTGGGAAGACCTCAAAAGGGTGCTGCATTATGTCTACGACTAAGCGTTCAACCCGCCGCGGCGGCCTCCTCACGAGCTTCGAGGGCGGCGATGGCTGCGGAAAGACCACGCAGATGCGACTGTTGGCCGAACGGCTGCGCGCCGGGGGCTACTGTGTGATTGAGACCGTCGAGCCGGGTGGCACATCTATTGGCGACCAGGTCCGCCGCATCCTGCTCAATTCGGCCAACCAGGAGCTCTCGTCGGTGGCCGAATTGCTGCTCTACTTCGCCTCGCGCGCGCAGAACCTCGAGGAGCTGATCTGGCCCGGTTTGGCCCGGGGCGCCGTGGTGCTCACCGACCGTTTCACTGATTCGACCATGGCCTACCAGGGCTTCGGCCGCGGCCTCGGCCAGGAGGCCGTTGTGAAGCTGGACCGCATGGTGTGCCGCGGCCTGAAGCCGGACCTCACCCTGCTCCTCGATATCGATCCTCAGACCGGCCTGGAACGGGCGCGAGGCCGCTGGCTCAGCGGCCTGGAGACGCGGATGGACGACCAAGCCCTCGAGTTCCACAACCAGGTGCGCAAGGCTTACCTCGCGATGGCCGCCCGCGAGCCGAAGCGGTTCCGCGTCATTGACGGTCACCCCGACGTCCAGACCGTCGCCCGCGCCGTCTGGGAGGCGGTCCAACCCGCGCTCGGCAGACTCCATGTTTGAGGGATTCCTCGGAAACCGCGCGGTTCAGGAAGCGCTCGAGCAGATGATCGCCTCGGAGCGGATCACTCAAACCCTCCTGCTAGCCGGCCCCGAGGGCGTGGGCAAAGCCACGCTGGCGCGGCGGTTCGCCGCCCGGCTGCTCGGCGACCCGCGCAAGATCGAGAAGGATGACCTCAGCCGGCCCGAGAACGCCGCCTCGATCGCCGAACGCGAGAAGTGGCCGGCGGACAAGCGCAATGAGGACCCGCTGCTGTTCGCCTCCCACCCGGACTTCGTCACCTTCGCGCCCGATGGCCCGCTGCGGCAGATCACCATCCCGCAGATGCGGCTGCTCAAGGAGCGCGCCCAGTTCAAGCCGCTGCGGGGCGCGCACCGCGTCTTCCTCATCGACCAGATCGACCGGGCCAACGAGCAGGCCGCCAACTCGCTGCTGAAGACGCTCGAGGAACCCCCCGAGCACCTGATCCTCTTCCTCACCGCGGCCAACCCTTACGACCTGCTGCCGACCATCCGCTCGCGGGCGGTCTGGCTGCCCCTGGCGCCGCTCGGCGCCGAGGAGATGCGCGAGTTCGTCTCCGCCCGCGGGCTCGAGGACGCCGAGCGCAGGATTGCCCTGGCTCGCGGCAGCCCCGGCGTGGCCATCTCGCTTGATCTCGAGGCCTACGACCGGCGGCGCGCCCTCATGCTGACTCTACTCGAGGTGGCCGCGGGCGCTTCGCCGTTCGAAGAGTGGGTCCTGTGCGCGGAGTCGCCGGCGGGCCGGCAGGAGAAGCTCGAGGCCCTGCTGCGCACGCTCTACGGTTTGCTCGAGGACGTGCTGGTGCTCGAGCAGGGCGCCTCCGGCATCCGCAACGCCGACATCCGCGAGCGGCTCGCCGCCATCGCCCGGCGCGTCGATTACTCCTGGATCCGCCGGGCCGTCGGCAAGGTCGACGAGCTGGCCGACTTGGTCCGCCGGAACATCCAAAAGAACATCGCCCTGGACGCGCTGATCGTGGAGCTCCGCCCGGCCTGAGCGGTGCGTGCGACACACGTGTGGAACCCGCGCCGCCGGTGCTAGAATAGCCCCCACATGTGGAGGACACATGCCCTGGTGCTGGGGCTTCTGGCCGCGCTGGCGATTGTGGCCTACCTGCCGGTGTTCACGCAGCCGCTCATGCAAGATGACTATCCGCTCATCGAGCAGGCGCGCCTCTATGGACCGGCTTCGGGCTGGCACAACGTGCTCGCCGACAGCGCGTTCCGCTACCGCTCCACGTTCTTTCTGCTGACCGGCGCGCTCGACCGGCTGTTTGGCCCCTCTCCGCTGCCGTTCTACCTGGCGGCTCTGGGGCTGCACATCCTCTGCACGTGGCTGGTCTACGCGCTCGGCGCTTGGCGCGTCGTGGGCGGGCGCGTCGCGGTCCTTGCGGCCGGGTTCTTCGCCGTCTGCGAATGCCACCAGGAAGCCATCATGTGGTACTCGGCTGTGCCCGAGTTGCTGCAATTCCTCTTCGGCGTAGCGGCTCTGCTGTGCTGGATATGGTTCGTCGAAAAGGGCGGCGGATGGCGCTGGTATGCGGCCTCGCTGGGCCTGTTCGTTCTGGCGCTCGCCTCCAAGGAATCGGCGGTCATTTTCGTGCCGCTGTTGCTGGTGCTCGCATGGGCCTCGGGGACGGGCCGGCGGTGGCTGGCCGCCTGGCTGCCCTTCGCGGCGCTGGCCGGCGCCGACGTCTGGCTCATCTTCTGGGCGCAGCCGTACTCGTTCCGCCTGGCGGACGGCAGCTTCTCGTTACACGCGCCCTTCTGGATCACGCTGCCGGTGAGTTATGCGCGGCTGCTGTGGTTCTGGGGCCTGCTGAGCCTGTTGCTGCTGGCGATCCTGCGGGCCCGGCTACAGCGCCAGCTCGTGCTGACCGCGCTGGTCTGGATGCCGGTGGCACTGCTGCCCTACAGTTTCCTCACCTACATGCACCGCGTGCCGAGCCGCCAGACGTACCTGGCGAGCCTGGGTTTGGCCTGGCTGGTTGCGGCCGGCTTCTGTGCGTTCCGGGCGCGGCTCCAGCTTCACCGCAGGTCCGTGACGGCGGTCGTGGTGGCGATTGTGCTTGTGGCGAACATCGGCTACCTGTGGACCAAGAAGCGGCGGCAATTCCTGGAGCGAGCCGCGCCGACCGAGGCGCTGCTGGCGCTGGTCCGTAAGGTGGACGGACCCATCTACATGCGCTGCTACCCGGGCCCGCCGCTGGTCTACGAGGCGGCGCTGCGGGTGAAGACGGGCAAGCCCGCCTCGACGCTCATCTGGGACCCCGCGCGCGCCGGCGCCGCAGCCGCGGAGTTCTGCTGGCCGAAACGGTGAGAAGTGGGGCGGACCTCCTGGTCCGCCTGCCGGTCTCTAGACCGGCCCCGGCGCGCCCGGTTCAGCTTGCGGGTCGGCCCGCGATGTGCTATCCATGAACATAAGTTCTGACTTACCGCCCGGCTCCCAACCTCGAGTTCCGTGTGCGTGTGGGTCAAAGTCTGTCGGCAAAGGAGTGGTCTCCCATGGATCCCGCCAACCGCAAGCTGATCCGCCCGGCGCTTGTTGAGATGAAGGAGCAGCCGAGCGCCAGCCGGCGCAACAACAGTGCGCCGAAGAGGATGGTTCCCCCGGAGCAGACCAACGCGGAGAACTTCTACTACGTAAAGCAGATGCAGGCCCGCACGCCCATGGTGTTCGTCCTCAAGGACGGCGAGACGATCGAGGGCACCATCGAGTGGTACGACCGGACGTGCCTGAAGATCCACCGCGACGGCGCGCCCAACCTGCTGCTCTACAAGCCCAGCATCAAGTACATGTACAAGGCCGAGGGCTGAGGCTGGCTGCTACCTGGCCGCCCGGTTCTTCAGGGCCAGGCGATGTTCCCTGCGCTGCCCTGCTTCCGCGTACCGGCGCTTTTCCTCCTCGCTTTCCGGAATCACGGGCGCGACGGGGATCCGCTTGCCCTCCGCATCCATCGCGACGAAGGTCAGATAGGCGGAGGAGGTGTGCAGGCGCTCGCCGGTCACGAGGTCCTCAACCAGCACCTTCACCCCAACTTCCATCGACGTGCGAAACACGCGGTTGACCGAGGATCTCAGGATCATGAGCTGCCCGATGTGGACCGGGTGAAGGAAGCTCATGTGATCGACCGAGGCCGTCACCACGGGACAGCGCGTGTGACGCATCGCGGCCAGCGCCCCGGCCATGTCCACCAGGTGCATCACGCGGCCGCCCAGCAGGTAGCCATAGACGTTGGCGTCGTTCGGCAAGGCGATCTCGGAGTATTCCGACGCCGACTCGCGCACCGGTCGCCCTTCGGCGGGCGCATTCTCTTGCGGTAGCTCTCCCTCGGGCATGGAATTCGAGCTCGGTTTCACGGCGTATACTCAACGCCGGTGCGGACGGCGAAGCGCTCCACCGGATAGAAGGAGGGGCACGCCATGGCGAGTATATTAGCATAGAGATTGCCGCGGTCCTCTCGGCGGGCCATCGGTACGCGGGCGGGCGCGGTCCAACTCCGATGACGAACCGGCTGGAAGCCCTTCGGCAGATCCTGGCGCAGAATCCCTCGGATGGCTTCGCCCGCTACGGCCTGGCGATGGAGTTCTCGAAGGCGGGCCGCTTCCAGGAGGCGGTCGCCGAGTTCCGTGCGCTGCTCGATCTCAAGCCCGACTACGCTTACGCTTACTATCACGCCGGGCAGGCGCTGGAGCGGCTGGGCCGCTTCGAGGAGGCGAAGGACTTCTACCGGCGGGGCATCGAGCTCACCGCGCGGCTCGGCGACGAGCACGCGCGGAACGAGCTGCAGCTTGCCCTGGATCTGCTGGAATGAACACTGGAGGAACCACATGCCAATGATTGACGCGATTCTCAAGGAACTGGAGCAGGAATCGGCCGCCACCCGGCGGGTGCTCGAGCGGGTGCCCGAGGACAAGCTCGGCTGGAAGCCGCACGAGAAGTCGATGACGCTTGGCCTGCTGGCTACGCACATCGCTACGGCGCCCGGCAACATGGCGCGCATGATTTCCTGCGACACGTTCGAATTCACCGAGGACTACAAACTCAAGCCGGCGGCCTCCCACGCGGAGTTGATGCAGGCGTTCGAGGCCAGCCTCGCCGAGGCGAAGCGCACTCTCGCGCAGTTCGACGACGAATCGCTCGGCAGGCTCTGGACCGCGAAGAAGGGCGGCGTCGTGGCGGCGCAACTGCCGCGGATGGCCTGCCTGCGGAGCATCCTGCTGAACCACCTCTATCACCACCGCGGGCAACTGTCGGTGTATTTGCGCCTGCTGGACGTGCCAGTGCCTGCCATCTACGGCCCGAGCGCCGACGAAAACCCGTGGAAGAAGTGAGCGACGCGGCGGGCCCGGTCCGCGCGGGGGTCCCCTGACCACGCCAGGGCCGGCCCGGGGGCCGGCCGCGGACGAGGGCGTCCGCCCCGCTGTGGCAACGGACCCGGCGGCCGGCGGCTAGCGGCTAGAACGGCACGTCGTCGTCGGTGATGGCTTCTGCGTCGGGGCCTTCTTCGGCCGGGGCCGCGGCTGCGGGCACGCGCTGCGGACCGCGACCGGAGGCCGCGGACGGCTGCTCGCCTCCGGCGCCGGCGGCGTCGGTCCGCCCGCCCAGCAGCAGAATCTCATCGGCGACGACCTCCGTCACGTAGATCTTCCGCTTGTCTTTGTCTTCGTAGTTGCGGGTCTGCAGCCGGCCTTCCACGTAGATCTGCTTCCCCTTGGTCAAGTAGTTGGAGACGTTCTCCTGGCGCCACACGATGATGTTGTGCCAGTCGGTCTCCTCCTTCCACTCCCCGGTCTGCTGGTCCTTCCAGCGGCGGTTGGTGGCCAGGGTGAAGGTGGTTCTGGCGGCGCCGCCAGCCGTGAACTTGGTCTCGGCGTCCTTGCCCAGGTGCCCGATCAGAATGACCTTGTTGACGCTTCTGGATGCCATAATGCCTTGAAATGTAGCACGTTTCAGCGAGAAAAAGGAGAGCGTGTTGAAGGAGGGGTCGGTCGTGTTGCTTTGGGTCCCCGCGGCTTGCTAAATTAGGCTCTCTTTCCCAGTTGGCCGGAGGGGGCGCGGGGCCGGGCGCGCTGCGGGCGCAGGGCGCCACTGGCCGACGGTGCACCGGTGGGTCTTTTCGGTCGCGGTAAATCCGTTTGTGAAGGGACCATGCCCTTGAGAGTCATTGTTCTTGTCAAGCAGGTGCCGGACACCAAGAACGTCACCGGCGAAGTCATGAAGCCGGACGGCACCGTCAATCGCGGCGCGCTGGCCGCCATCTTCAACCCCGAGGACGTCAACGCGCTGGAGATGGGGCTGGAGCTGAAGGAACGTTACGGCGGCGAGGTGATCGTCATCACCATGGGTCCGCCGCGCGCCGCGGAGATCCTGAAGGACTCGCTGTGCCGGGGCGCCGATCGCGTCATTCTGCTCAGCGACCGCCGCTTCGCGGCTTCCGACACGCTGGCCACCTCCTACACCATCGCGCAGGCCATCACCACCCACCTGATGCCCTACGACGTGGTGCTGTGCGGGCGCCAGGCCATTGACGGCGACACGGCGCAGGTGGGGCCGCAGGTGGCCGAAAAACTGGGCATCGCTCAGGTGACTTACGCGAGCCAGGTGCTGGAGTTCGACGGCGCCAGATTCCGCATCCGCCGCGACCTGGGCCGCGCGCACGAGGTGGTGGAAACCGTCACGCCGGTGCTCATGACCGTGCCCAAAACGGCGAATCTGCCGCGCTGGCCCAACGCCCGGCTGCTGCTGAAATACCGCCGGGCGCGTTCGGCCTTCGAAGTCGAAGCCGAGGCCAAGGCGCAGGGCCGGAGCGTCGATGAGGTGGTCGCCGGCTTGCGCTCGCGGGGCCTGTTCATCGAGACCTGGGGCGCCGAGGACATCGGCGCCGACCTGGCGCGCATCGGCATCTCGGGCTCGCCCACCAAGGTCAAGAAGATCGAGAACGTGGTTTTGGCCGGCCTCAACCTGAAGATGTTCCGGGGGGACGATGACGGGGTCCGCGCGCTGGTCAACGAGCTGGTCGAAGAGAGGACGTTCGGCTGATATGTCGCAGCACGGCGAGGTCTGGGTTTTCGCGGAGGTGGACGCAGGCAGAATCGCCGAGGTCTCGCTCGAGCTGCTGGGGAAGGGCAGGGAACTGGCCGGGACGCTGGGCGTCAAGCTGGCCGCGGTGGTGCTCGGCGATCGCGCCAAGGCGCTCACCGGCACCCTGTTCGCCCACGGCGCGGACATCGTCTACTCGGCCCAGGACGAGCGGCTGGCGCGGTACACCACGCTGCCCTTCGCGCGGGTTCTGACCGATCTGGTGGCGGAGAGGAAGCCGGAGATCGTGCTCTACGGCGCCACGCCGACGGGGCGCGACTTGGCGCCGCGCGTCGCCTCGGCGTTGAAGACCGGTCTGACGGCCGATTGCACCGACCTCCAGATCGGCACCTACGAATCCGGTGGCCGCCTCTACCAGCAGAAGCTGCTCCAGATCCGCCCGGCCTGGGGCGGCAACATCATCGCCACCATCGTCAGCCCGGACGTGCTGCCCGAGATGGCCACCGTGCGCGAGGGCGTGATGCACGTGCCCGAGCCGGCCGACGGCCGCACGGGCGTGCTCATCGAGGTGCCGGTGAAGCTCGACGGCGAGACCGAGGCGGTGAAGGTGCTCGAGCGGCAGACGCACCCGCGGCGCGTGGATCTGAAAGCCGCCAACGTCATCGTCTCGGGCGGCTACGGGCTGGGCTCGAAGGACACTTTCCACCTGGTGCACGAGCTGGCTGCGGTGCTGGGAGCGGCCGTGGGCGCCTCGCGCGCGGCGGTGGACGCGGGATTCATCCATCACGACCACCAGGTGGGCCAGACCGGCACCACCGTGCGGCCGAAGCTGTACATCGCCTGCGGCATTTCCGGCGCCGTGCAGCACCGCGCCGGCATGGAGGACTCGGCGAAGATCCTGGCGATCAACAGCGACCCCAGCGCGCCGATTTTCGGGATTGCGCACTACGGCATCGTGGGCGACGTGCGCGAGGTGATCCCGCGCATCATCAAGGCGCTCAAGGGCAAATTGTAGGGAGGCCAGCGTGGACAACTTCTTCACGGACAACGCCGACATTCAGTGGCACTTCAACCACCTGGACCTCCAGGACGTGACGGCCTCGCTCGAGGACGGCTACAAGCAGGCCGAGCAGTACGACGACGCGCCGGCCTCGTATGAGGATGCGCTGGCGGGTTACCGGACGGTGCTGGAGATGGCCGGCGCCATTACTGCCCAGGAGATCGCGCCGCTGGCGGCCGAGGTGGACCGGGAGGGCGCGCACTTCGAGAACGGCCAAGTGCGGTACGCCCAGGGCACCGAGCGCGCCATGAAGACGCTGGCGCAGGCCGGCCTGATGGGCTGCATGCTGCCGCGGCGGTACGGCGGGCTGAACTTTCCCGGGCTGCTCTACAGCATGGCCATCGAGATGGTGTCGCAGGCCGACGCCAGCCTGATGAACCTGTTCGGCCTCCAGGACATCGCCGAGACGATCTACGAATTCGCCGACGACACGCTCAAGGACCGCTACCTGCCGCAGTTCGCCTCGGGCAAGGTCAGCGGCGCGATGATACTGACCGAGCCGGACGCGGGCTCGGATCTGCAAGCGGTCCGCCTGAAGGCCGTGTTGCAGCCGGACGGCGGCTGGAAGCTCTACGGCGTGAAGCGGTTCATCACCAATGGCTGCGCCGACGTCTCGCTGGTGCTGGCGCGCTCGGAGGAAGGCAGCCTGGACGGCCGCGGGCTGTCGATGTTCGTTTGCGAGAAGTGCCCCGAGCTGGTGATCCGCCGCATCGAGAACAAGCTCGGCATCCACGGCTCGCCCACCTGCGAGCTCCAGTTCAACGGGGTCCCGGCGCTGCTGGTGGGCCAGCGGCGGCTGGGCCTGATTCGCTACGTCATGGCGCTGATGAACGGCGCGCGAGTGGCGGTGGCGGGCCAGGCGATCGGCATCGCGCAGGCGGCCTATGAAGAAGCGCTGAAGTACGCCCGCAAGCGCGTGCAGTTCAAGCAGCCCATCATCGACTTCCCGCAGGTCTACGACATGCTGGCGCGCATGAAGGCCTCCATCCAGGTGGCGCGCGCGATCGCTTACGAGGCCAGCCGGCTGGTGGACGCCCGCCGCATGCTCGAACACCAGTCGGAGGCCGGCGGCGCGGCCGAACTGCGCAGCCGCCTGAAGGAGGTTTCCTCCCAGGCCGCCGTCATGACCCCCATCGCCAAGGCCTATGCCTCCGAGATGGCCGTGCAGGTGACCTACGACGCCATCCAGATCCACGGCGGCACGGGCTACATGAAGGAGTTCAGCGTCGAGCGGCTCTCGCGCGACGCGCGCATCACTACCATTTACGAGGGCACGACGCAGCTCCAGGTGGTGGGCGCGGTGGTGGGCGTCACCAGCGGCACGCTGGGCAACTACCTGGCCCGGCTCGGCGAGCGGGGTTTCCGGGCCGAGCTGATAAAGCTGGCGTCGCTGGCGCGGGAGGCCCGCGAGCGGCTGGCTTACTGCGTCCTGTTCCTGAAGAACATGAACGACCGGACCTACAGTGAACTCATGGCGCGCCGGCTTGTGGATATGGCCTGCGATGCGCTGGGGGCGCACCTGGTGCTGGTTCAGGCCGAGCGGGACCCCGACCGCACGCCGCTGGCGCAGAAAGTGCTCGCCGACGCGATGCCGCGCATCCGCATGCAGGCCGACTACATCACCAGCGGCGACAAGCTCATCATCGAGCAGCGCCAGGCATTATTGTAGGGGTCGATCATGATCGACCCCTGCCGCTACAGGCCCCGGCGGCGCCGGTAGGGCGGGCCCGGCCGCTTGACATCCTCCGCGGATTCCGCCGGGTGCTGTGTTACAATAAACTCGAATTGCGTCACGATCTTCGCCTTGGCTGGTACTGACCATAACCCCCCGAACTGACTGCTCGCGGGATTCATGTTCAATTGCGTACTGCGCGGGGCGGATTGGAGTGGTCGCAATATTCGTAGAGAGATGAGGTTTGAAGGTTTAGCAACATGAAGGAAAAGGGTACTGTCAAGTGGTTTAATGCCTCCAAAGGCTTCGGGTTCATCCAACGGGAGTCGGGCGAGGACGTGTTTGTGCATTTCAGCGCCATCAACATGCCGGGCTACCGGACGCTGGAGGAGGGCGCGCGGGTCGAGTTCATCGTCAAGAAGGGTCCCAAGGGGCTCCAGGCGGAAGACGTAACGGCGGCGACGTAAAGCAACAGAAGAAGCTTCCCCGCCTTTCAGGAAGCCGGCCGCTTGGCCGGCTTCCTGCAGATCATTCCCACGCCGGGCTCAAAGCAGGCTGCTGAAAGACGCCGCCGGTCACATCCTTGCCCGAACGAGCCATAACCAAACACAAACATCTACCCTCGGCCACCGGCGAAGCCCCCCATGCCTGTCAAGGCAGACGGGTCAGGGTGCGAAAGTCGAGATCCGGGCGCGTGTCGGTATTGGTGCCGACAATCGTGCCCCGGTGATCGATCCAGTAGTAGTCCGAGCCGCTCTCCACTTTGAGGCTGCGCCCGGTGGTCGAGTCCACGACGTCTTCGACGCCTAGCGTGGCGTTGGAACGCCGCCGGCTCAGGTCGTCCATCACCGTCTGCCGGTTCTCATACGTGCTGGTGATGATGCTGGAGATTGCGGTGTTGGTGCGGCTGACGATCCGCGACGTCTCCGCCGTGATGTTCTGCTGCATGGCCATCCACTGCGGGTTCATCTGGGACGACTTCAGAATGTGCTCCGCCACCGCGCGCGCCAGCTCGATCTTCGCTTCCGGAGCGATCACGCCGAAGAGGTGCTCGACGTTCCAGGGCCCGCCCGGCATGCCGGGCACCTGCGTACGCTGCGTGCCCGCGAAGTAGTAGCCGCGCATCAACCGGCCGGACTCGCGGCAGGTGAAGGTGACCTCCCCGACCGAGAGGCGCACCGTGATGCCGCCCGCTCCGGGTTGCTGATTGATGGAGTTCAGGGCAGCGGCCGTGTCGGGCCGGTCGCGTTCCCCGGTGATCTCGAGTTCGGGGCAGCGCCGGGAGACCCTGGTTCGGACGTACTCGCGCGCGAAAACTACGCCCGGCAGGTAGCGCTGGACCAGCCTGTTGATGCCGTAACCGGGCGAATACCAGGAACCCTCGCGGAAGCCCCCCATGGCGAGCATCTGGTCAGGCTCGGTAAACAGCGGCAGCTCGGCATCGCCGCCGAAAATGCGAATGCCGTCGGGCGAGACCGCCTGCCAGACGCTGCGGACGTCCACCGGGGCCAGGCGGTGCAGGCCGCCGCTGATCTGCCAGCCTTCCGGCACCTCGAAGCTGAAGGCGCCCTCGCGGGGATCCGTCCAGCGGACGTAGTGCACCGCCGGCGCGGCGGCCGCGCCACCCGCGTCACCCACTGGCGCGCCCGTGATCCGAAAACTCGCCAGAATGCGCGCGAAGGTCTCCTCGTTCCCCCGATAAGCGGCTTGCGGCGCCGCCGTGGCGTAGAAGTAGCCGGCCGCCCCCTGGGGACTCGGCACCCAGGCGAACGCGGCCACGGCGGCACGGCCCTGCCAGCGGCCCTCCGCACGTACGGCTGACGCTCCGGCCGGGCGCGCCGGGCCCCAGCTCGAGCCGCCGAGCGACGCTGCCGCCAGGCGCTCGAGAACCGCCGGCGCCGAACGAACGCTCACCGCTCCGGGAACGAAGACCGGCCAGACGATGACCCGCTGCTGGGGACCGTCGATCACGACCCGTCCCGACTTGGCGTCGGAAGCCACGCCCCACCCGTGCGGCAGCTCGACCGAGAAGCCGCGCGGGTCCTTGTGCACGGTCCATTGCGGCGCCGCGCAGCCGCTCAGGGCGAAGGTCAAAAACAGCAGTCTAAGCAAACCCGTTTTCCGCATATCCTTACTATCGGCGGCTCCGCGCCGCCGCGCCAGCCGGCGCTCCTTTGTGCTAGTACGATGGGGCCTTGCGCGGAGGCCACTGTTTCGGGTACTGTAGCTTGCCATGTCACCCCTCAGCTTTCTGTACCCCGTCCTCGACGCACTGAGCGACGGCCGGATCATTCGCAAGTCGATGGTGCTGGCGCTGCGGATCCTCGGCGTTCTGGCGGCTGCCGGCGGCGTCTATACTCTGGTCAAGCTTCTCAAGGAGATCTTCGACCGCACGGTCCCGACGGAGGTCACCTTGGGGGGGCTGGTGCTGGCCATCCTTCTGCTGGCGGGCACGGCCTGTGTCGTACAAATCTGCTTTTACCGCGCGCGGAGCGTGAGCCGGCTCGGCGAGTCGGCGTTTACGGTGGTGCCGATCGTATCGATCCTGTTCCGCTGGATCGGCGAGGTCTACGCGACGATTCTGGCTACCCTCGCGGTGGGCGGCTGCCTGTTCCTGTGGTTCGCCGGCTCTGGGCCGGGCATGCTGCTGGGGCCGTTGCGCGACTTCGCTCCCGTAAGCCCCTTCAGCGTAAACTCCGTCTTCCTGTACGGGCTCATTTTCCTGGTGTACGTCTTGATGGTGGCGTTCGTCATGCTCGTGCTCGCCTACTTCCTGGCGGAGAGCACGCTGGTCATGGTGGATATTGCGCTGAACATACGCAGGTTGGTGGGCGGCCCAGCGCCCGCGGTCGCTGCCGCGCCGGCTGCGCCGATCCAGCCTTACCTGGCGCCGGCGAGCGCGGCGCCGGTGCAACCGCCGCCTCCTCCGCCTCCACCGGCTGTGACTGTGTGCCGGGTGTGTGGCGCGACGGTGGCCCCGGGTAGCGCCTTCTGCGGCACCTGCGGGAACCGGGCCTAGGAGGACATGCGACATGCCGGTATGCCCTCGCTGCGGGACCGATAGCCCGACCGGAACCCGGTTCTGCGAGTCGTGCGGTCTGGGGCTGGAGGCGGCGCCCCCAGTCGGTCTGGGGTGTTCGAAGTGCGGTCGGCAGCTTCAGCCCGGAGAGAAGTTCTGCACGAGCTGTGGCACGCCGGCACCTCCGCCGTCCCCGCCTGCCGGCGTGGAGGCGCCGGCGCCGGCTCCGGTCGTGGATATGGGCTCAGTCTCGGCCCTATGGGAGGTGCCGCCGCTTCCGCCGGAGCCGGCGCCTCCGGCTCCACCGCCGGCGCAGCCGCCGCCCCCCGTGGCGCCACCGAGCTTCGGTCCGCCGCCGGCCTTCGGGCCGCCACCAGGCGCCCCGCCACCGCCCCCGTTAGCAGCAGCGGCCCGGCCGCCGGCAGGCAAAGGCCCCAGCGCCATTCTCATCGTGAGCATTGTGCTGCTGCTGCTGGCGGTGCTGGGCGTCGGCGGCTACTTTGCGTACCACAAACTGTGGTTGCCCTCCCATGGCGGAGCGGCGCCTGGGACGGAGGCGGTGGCCAACGTGCCAGCGCCCTCTTCCCCTCCCGCGTCTGAGGCCGCCGCACCCGCGGCGCCGGCCGAAGCGCCGCCAGCGCCTCCGCAGCCAGCCGTGGAGGCTCCACCGGCAGCGGCGCCGTTGGCTGCCGCCCGACCGGCGCAGCCCAGGGCCCCGGCCACGCCGCGCCGCACCTCGACCTCGAGCCGTGCGCCCGCCACGACCTTCGCGCCTCAGGAGCCGGCGGCAGCGCCGCAGCCGCCCACGGAACCGGCGTCGCAGCGGGTCGCGCCGCAATCCGAGCAAGTGTTCCGCCCGGAGCCGGTGGCGCCTCCGCCCGCACGCGTTCGGCGGGCGTACTCGGGGCCGGACTCGGGCACAATCATCTGGACCGGGCAGCTTCAGAAGAACGGGT
>Ga0187886_1002574_pt1 | contig 14401 bp, 24 predicted proteins | sample June2016WEW_20_1_FD_133001 | JGI IMG/M metagenome (GOLD analysis project Ga0187886, IMG submission 133001) | Peatland microbial communities from SPRUCE experiment site at the Marcell Experimental Forest, Minnesota, USA - June2016WEW_20_150 | ecosystem: Environmental > Terrestrial > Soil >... | reverse complement strand
CCCATGATTTTCCATCCTCACCACGGCTGAGACTGGCCTATCAGAGAAGCCCGAATCGGACGCAAAAAGGCAAAAGAAGAATAAAAACCATTTTTGACCAATTTAGGAACACGCATGCGCGCTACTGTAAAGGAGGATGTATCTTTGAAGGACGTTGAGTTGAAGCTTATTTCTGAACTTATGAAGAACAGTCGCAGAAGCGACAGAGACTTGGCTAAAGCAATAGGAGTTTCTCAACCCACCGTATCGAGGATGATCAAAAAGCTGGAGAAAGAGGGCGTCATAAGGGAATACACGATGATCCCTGATTTTAGCAAACTCGGATTCGAACTAATGTCTTTGGTAACCACAAAGGAGAATAGATTGCTCAGCGAAGAAGAAACTGAAGAAGCATGGAAGAAAGCTCGTGAAATGGCGAAGAAAATGCCCACGCCATTCCTTTTCGTCCTAAGCACTAAACCCTCAGCCGCTGACACAACCGCTCTTGCTTTGCACGAAAACTACTCGGATTACATCACATATATTAAGGGAATCAGGGAAAATCCGCTCGTAGGTATTGATGGTGTTGCGGGTTTCATCGCAGAGACGAAACTCAAGAATCATTTTGTTCCCTTGACTCTATCTGAAGTGGCGAACTTCATAAAGAGAAGAGGACTAGCGAACAAGACCAAGAGCGTCCCCACAATCAAAGCAGGCAAGAGGGCAAAGGCTCCCTGACTACAGAGGTCTGGGCAGAAAGCGCGAAGGCAATAACTAAGGTTTCTGCGTGTTCAAAGTGTCTTGGGGTTTTGAAGATAAAACTTTACCCCAACCAACCATAACGACACCCTAGTTGGAAGAATTGGGGACCTAACAGAGGCGCGCGCGCTATCGCTGTGGCCGAAAAGGTGCTAAACCATGTCCAAATGTTGTTTCCCGGTTTGGAAAGCAAGACGGTGAAATCAAAGTTACCTTCAATTTCGCCGGTTGATTAGAAAGTGTGAAAAGGAATGACAAGGAACGGTGAGCATCATAACTGTGTACCTCTTATTCCTGAGCGCGCGCAAACTAAATGTGAAACCACTGCAACAATACTGTTGGGTGAGCTTTGCGAAGGCAAGAAGAAACGAGACCGTCTAAAGGGCGCATGCGTGTTCCCAAAACGTTGAAAATGGTGTTTGTTCCTCTTTCATGATTTGATGGCAGTTTTGGGCCGCATATCTGTTCTGCGGGCGTGTTTGGGCGGAAATCCTATGCCTCTTATCATCCCTCAACACGGCCAAGAGTAGCCTATCAAACAAACCTGCACCAGACCCAGACAGGCAAAAGCAAGCGACTCACGAAGCAAAGGGTAAGCAACAATCTATCGGTAGTAGGACTTTCCTGCAATAGAGGTAGTCAACGCGGCTTACAAGAATGAGAGTACGGTAAGAGTTATCTTCCTATCTTCTCTTCTGTTTCTTTCCGCCGCGAGCTCTTCTCGCCTGATGCCCCTTCTGCCTATCGATTGATTTTCCCATAGGCTTACTTCTCCTACTCATTTTCGTCACCTCCGCCTGAAGTTTGCTCGAGAACTGATTCCGCTCCTCTCGGATGCTTCTCCATCCAATTCAACGCATAGGCTTCTGCTTTCGATGCAGTCGCATACGCTGGTGATATAGCCTCTCCTTTATCATCAACCCTTACCCTGGGAAACAGCAGCACGACGTATTGCGCTCCAAACTCTTTCTTTGTGACGACCAGATTCTGTCCCGTGGTCTCATTCACGAATCCTCGCTGTCGGTCCATTTTTCTCCAGCCTTCTACTATTTTCAATGACAATTCCTCAGTCGTTCTTCTTTGGCCAGCAGGCCCTAAGAGCTGATCACGGCTTTCACCTGACAGCTTGACTCGTCGACGCTGCTGAGCAAGCTCTTTTTTCCAATGTTCAATTGCCTTTGGCCTTTGAACGTAGAAGCCCTTGCATTCTCGATCTGAATGGTGTCTCCAGCAGAAATGCAACGTATCTGCTCGTTCCAAAGACACAGTCTGATCGTTCCGGTTTCATCTGCTATCAGGGCATTTGCCACGCTCGCATAGTTTCCATAGCGCGTGTAGACCATGGTTGGCTTCGGAATCTCCAAGACCTTGGCCTTCAGACAAACCTGCGTCATCCCACTCCGCAGATCTCTGATTGGAAGAAGCGATGATTGCCTAGCCTTCTTGGCCAGGAATCTGCGTATCTTGTCAGTTTCCATGAAGTCTCTAATGGGGTGGCCTTTCTCCAAGAGGAATTCCTTAAATACTGAAAGCTGTGCAACAACTTTGGAACTCGTCAGAATTAGAAACATGACCTTGTCCCGTGTTTCGCCCCGCCACTCGATTGAAAGGTCTCCGCACCTGGATTTTTCACTTTCTTCTGCCAAGATCAACGCGTTGAAGAGCCTGTCGGGGTCGACATCATATTTTGCTGAAAGAAACGCGAGGTATTCGTTGGTTGATGTATTTTTCCTTCTCAAACCCTTTCACTCATTCCCCAATGCTGAACATATTTCGGAAATACGGGTCAATTTCAAAGTAGACCTCAGATTGGCTACATCGTGAGGTAGCCTTTGAGTCTCAATTGTTCAGTCTGGTTCTTCCTGTACCGCCAGAATATGTCTCCTCGAGTGTCTGACTGGAAGTCCCAGGGGGAGACTAGCACGATGTCTCCGTCTCTGATCCACACGCGTCTCTTTAACTTGCCTCGGACTCTGCATAATCGTTCCTTTCCGTCTTGACACTTGACCATGATTCGGTCGAAGCCAAGCATTTTGACCGCCACGCCTAACACGTCATTTTTGCTTGGGAACAACATGTTTTCCAAGTTTTCTTCGTTTATGACTTTTCTTTTACCCAATTTTTCCACCTCCAAACCATGAGAACATGATTCCATGATAGCTAGACTAGTCAGAACGATCAGAGAAAAAGCGTACTTCGCGATTAGACTCTTCCTCTAGAGAATCCCAACTGCTGCTAAAGGATGCGTCGCCAAGTATATAGGTCTATGCAGGCAGATTTGTGAAAGTGTCATCTGACACACACATCGTGCTCAGACCAGCGAGTTTCTCGAGTCTTTCGGCCTTTGGTCTGGGCGCGCTCAGACTCGTTTTTCGCTGGAAAGCATCATATTACCGGCAGAAGACATTAGTGGGCTCTAGCTCCTTTCTTCCTTTCCAGTCTTCTCCTCGTCGTGCCCATGCCTGTTTCGGATCAAAATTGAAGCTCGTACTCTTATTTTCTGATCGCTTGAGCATGCGTTTCGAGAAGCAGGTTCTACAGTAAACTGGTTTGCTTACCGTAGGCTCGAAAGACACAGCGTTGCCGTTGCCACAGTCCGTACAAATGACTTCGAACATTCCTTTTTGGAACGCGTAAATCACCCCTGTTGGTGTTGAGCGCAATTGGAAAATGTGAAAAATAGAAAAAAACGATGCTAAGCTAGAGTTGTTGGCTTAGCTTAGAATCTTCTTCTTGGTGGTCCTCGTTTCGAATAGCAATCTCGACAGTAAACAGGTCTGCTTGGGTCAGGCTTGAATGGAACTTCACAGTCTTTTCCACAATCAGCACAGACTGCCTTATGCATTTCTTTCTCTGCCATATACTATTTCAACTCCTGATATGCTGCTGTGCAAAAATCGCTTCTTACACGCTGCGCTAAGATTCGCGTCGGGGCTTATAAACAGAGCACCCTCAAATCGAGAAGTTATACATGTTTAAGAGCGAGACATGCGTTAGAAGGGTGTTGCAGTGGGGTATGCTTATGTCTCAACCTGTTTATGGAACAATAGTGAACTATCGAATAGGCATCAGAACACAGATGCCAAAATGGTGCCTCATCCAAATCATGGGTGAAAATACAGTATCTAACGCAGGCCAGCTAGTTGGGCGAAAAATGATCTTGAAATTCGGAAAGAAAAGCTTCATCGGCAGAATCATGGACTTGCACGGCAAGAAAGGCGTTGTCAAAGTCAAATTCCGCGAAGGCGTACCTGGACAAGCACTAGGGGCAAGAGTCGAACTGCTTGGCTAGCGCGCGCCTTGCATTAAACTTGCTTGTTTCCGTTTGAACGTAAAGTACGCTTCTTAGACTAGAGCACGGGCCCTTTCCCCAGCACCATATGGCGTGCTGACACCATAGTGGCGATATCTCCCGCCAATCCCTCTTTTTTATACCACACGCACGCTCCACATTAGCGCCCGCGACGACTTCAATAACTATAGACAGGTATGCCTAGCAGCTAAGCTATATAAGTGATGTTGAGAATATTGAGATGCACATTCCAGATCTATTATTTTAGCGATAGATTTGTCGAGTGAAAAAAAGCAGAGTGGAAACAAGCTAGATGGCTAAGCAGATTTGGAGAGCTAGAGGCAGGCCTCTTAACAGCATGCCTTCATACAAAGATGGAAGGATTCTGGAGAACCTTGCCAGAATCGCGATGCAGCATAAGGTTGATTCGAGTGAATTCTTCAATCGCGTTGTCGAAGCTTGGAATCACGACGGGTCAGAATGTGCGCAGTTGGCTATAAAATGTCGTAAGAAGACGAAAAATTCAGCGATTTTTCTCTTTACCAACGGTCGGAAGCGCGCGCGGAAGGTTATAGCTCAATTTCCGATATCGATTGCCATCTTGCAAGGAAAGAATCAGCTCGAAAGCTACACAGAAACAATTTTGGCCAGAACTTCCTCAGTCAAGAATTTCGAGGGGGTAACCTCGAAGATTGGTAACTTGAAAGTCGGAATGAGAAAAGTCAGCCTGAAAGCAGAAGTGCTCGAGATTCCAGAATCTAAAATCGTCTACACGAGATATGGAACGACGGCTTGTATATCAAATGCACTTATCAAAGACGAAACTGGTTCAATGAAAATGAGTTTATGGAACCACCAGATCAGCATGGTGCATAAGGGCGACGTAGTTGACATCAAAAATGGCAAAGTAACCTGGTTCAGCGGCGAAAGGCAGTTGCGACTGGGGAGAAGCGGAAGCTTAAGCGTCATCGAATGCGCGCGCACTATAAGAAGTGATTTTTAATGCCGAAGACTAAAGCCATAGTACACATTCAAAACGTTGTTGCTTCTGCTACATTAGACCAGAAGGTTGACTTGAACGCTGTGGTGAAGAGTTTCCCAGGAGTTGAGTATCGTCCAGAACAGTTCCCAGGACTTGTGTTTAGGCTTAAGAGACCGAAGACCGCCACGCTGATCTTCAACTCTGGAAAAATGGTGTGCACTGGAGCGAAATCGGAAAAAGAAGCGCGCAGGGCAGTTATGACAGTTGTTAAAGAGCTGAAAAGGAGTGGAATAATCATCATCAGCAAACCCGAGCTTAAAATTCAGAACATTGTTGCCTCCGTAAGCTTAGGCGGAAAGGTAGATTTGGAACAGGCAGTTGGCAAGCTTGGAAAAACCATGTATGAACCGGAGCAGTTTCCAGGATTGATCTACAGGATGGACGAGCCTAAGGTGGTCATACTGATATTCGCAAGCGGAAACCTTGTCTGCACCGGAGCGAAGAAAGAACAGGACGTTTACGACGCAGTGCAAAAGCTTCACGAAAGCTTAGAGGAACAAAACCTCATATTCTACGAATAGAACTTCATACGTTAATGGCCTAGCGCACGCTAAGATCCTAAAACCCAAGAAAGGTCCATGTTGAAGCAGGAGTTACTTGAACGATCGATCGACTTCAAGGTTTGTTGGCATAAAATGAAGCCTAAATGATTTTGCAGCCTTCAACTTGGCTTGTTCGTACTCCTTCTCAACTCCATAGTAAAGTAGATTGGCCGCTTCTCTCGCAATTCTTTTTCTTGAACTGATAGAATCGACTGTCACGAATTCACCGAAAAACTCCGGGATAGACGTCGGACTACCCCGCTCCAAGCTTAGCGTTTGATGATCTGTTCATAAAGCCCCAGTGTTTTTTCAGCTATCTTGTCCCACGTGAACTCGTTCAGGACTCTGCGTCTGCCGTTTTTGCCCAGCCACTTTCTTTTCTCATCGTTTTCCAAGACGCTGTTTATGCCCCAAGCTATGTCTGATGGGTTGCTTGGATCTATGTGATAACCGCACTGTTCTTCGCCGTAATACACGACTATCTCCCGCATACCGCTGATGCCAGCTGCACCGATGACAACTGGTCGGCCCATACTCATTGCCTCCAGAACGACTATTCCGAAGGGTTCATAGAAGCTTGGGAAAACAGCGACATCGCAGGCTGCATAGTGAAGGATTCGTTCTTCCTCAGGTATGAATTCAAACCTGAGCTTCACGTAGTCACTCATTTTCGTGGCCTTGACCAAATTCATTAGGTATTCTTGCAAGTCGCCTAGACCCACAATTACAAGCTTCGTCTTTGGATTTTTCTGCAGAACGTGGGGTAACGCCATGATAAGCTTGTCAACGCCTTTGACGCCACTGAGTCTGCCTATGAAAAGAATCATGTAGTCATCGTCTCTGATATCATACATCGCCCTGATTTTCTTGATCTGCTCAGATGTAACTGTTGCTGGATCGTATTTCTTTGGGTCGACCCCGTTGTAAGCAACTTGGATCTTTTCTTTCTGGCAGCCTAAGCCTACCAGCTCATCCTTCATCGCATAAGAAACTGTCACGACAAGGTCAGCCGCCCTGGTGGCGGCGAGTTCAATGTTGCTCACCGTAACCGAGCCCTTTCCAAGCGTTCTTCCTTTCTCTGTTGAGTGAACGTGGAACGCAAAAGGCAATCCTGCCTCTTTCTTAACAGCCATTCCCCCTATAGCTGAAAGCCAGTCATGAGCAACTACGAGGTCGTATTTGATACCTTCCTTTCTTATGAGTTCATTTACGAGTTTTGCAGCGCTCAGACAATTGTACACGAGCATTTTTGAGAACCACTGTATCCCACTACCCCACTTCTTTATGTCTTCTGCAACTACGTCGGGCAACGAGTCAGAAATGTCAAGGTGCAGCGGCCGGTGGATTTCGATACCTCGCCAAATCTCACGCGTCGGTAGGCCATTTGCATCATCATTCATGGTGAAAACTGTAACGTCATTGTCCATGAGAACAAACTGGCGAGTTATTTCAGCCGAGTAGGTTCCCAAGCCACCGACGATCGTTGGGGGATACTCGTAGACCAGAACAGCAAGCTTCACTGTTTCTCATCGTTGCCCGTTTCTTAATAGTCCCTTACTGATTATCACGCGCGCGTGTTTCGCAAGGTTTTCCTACTCTTTTGCGAGGGTTATTTCCATTGTTGAAACCATCCGTGCTCTGTTTTCGCCTTCTCTTGCTGGCATCTCCTCCGTTCCGATAGCGATTTTGCTCACTTTTAGGTCTTTTAGGAAGCGATTTCTGGTTATTTCAGCTACGTCAACAGCTGTAGTGATCGCTTGTCCTCTTGCTTTCAAAACTACTTCCTTAGCATCGCCAGCCGATAGTCTTGTCATGACTGCCAGAACATAGTCCATTGGTGGTTTACTTCCAATGAAAACAATTGCCGATTTTTCCGACATTTCAAATCACTCCTTTCATCATTAATTGTAACGTGCAACGTTGTTGTGTTCTTCCGGTCTCTCAACAACAGAACGCTGTTGCCCTTATACTACGCATACTTCCTTATAAAGCGAAAAGACAACAGAGTAGCCTAAGGATATTTTCACAGCTCCCAAATCCTAGATTCCGGCCTTAGACGCAGCATTCACTTCGCATTTAGGTGAAAGTTATAATCCTTGTTTGTTGTTACTATTTGATTCTAGGAAGGAAGATTTGTTTGAAACGATCGAGGAAAAAGCAGGCGAAAAGAGAACGATTGTTGAAAAGAATGAAAAGTCGAGGGAAATGGAAACATGGAAAGAGTAACGTTAAGAAAGTAAGGAGACTTGAAGAAGCGCAGGCTCGTCTAGCCAATGCGTCTCCATAGGTGAAGGCGTCCGTAGCTTACGAAACATGCTTATTCTTTACTAGTTCCTTTCTCTTCGCTTGAACAAAGGAATTATGACATAGTCTGAACGCCTAGTCCAGCGTTTTTCGTGATGTTTCTAAGGTCTATCTACGTAGAATAAGGCATTATAGCTATTGCTTTCTCAGCCTTCCTAATATTGGGTGGACATCGCCATTGCGCCCTTCCTTCTATGAGGTTGACCCAGCAATTAAATGGCGCGCATACTTGTTCCTAAATTCCGTTCACGAGGGGTGCATGGCGTTTTCCGATGGTCGATGGTCACTGTCACGGTTCAGCTGGGTGCTTGCGTGCTCACACCCTCCCCCCTCAGGGTATTCTACATGACCCAAATATGGTTGAAGAGCAAAATGAGGAGCACAAGCCACTTCCCAAAAGAATTCAGGAACACGCTAGCGCGCGGAAGAAGCGCGAAGAAACTGAAGAGAACGCAAAAAAGCGACTTTTAGCCTCTCATCCTTATAAGCTGGGCTGATAATGTATATTGCAAGAAAGGCGTGCTAACTAACTTATCGCAACATCATTTGCCGTAGGACTAGCTTGCTTTTTCTGAAGGGTATTACAACATGTTAAATGTGGGGAAGGTATCTAACGGAAACCGCAGCAGATTACAGATCATAACGGAGATTCTGAGGCAGCTGCGAATACCGGGAGGAAAGGCGAACATCATGTCCCATTGTAACATGAGCACCGCACAATCAGGGCAATACTTGAATCTTATGACGTCAAGTAGTCTCATTCGGATGGGTGCTGATGCAGGAAAAGTGACGTACCAGAGAACAGAAGCTGGCCTAGAGTTTCTAGAATTATACAAGAAGATGGCTCTGCTACTTGATACTGGCATTTCTTCACCTTTTCTAGTTTAGCCAAGACGGAGGAAATAATCAAGGAGAGGTGATGTTGTTGCTGAATATTAGGGATGTCAGGAAGTGCAGGAACTCTTTGGAGCTAAACGACTTCATCGAGAAGTACATTGCCGAGGGGAACTCGCAAAACGAGAGTGTCGACAGTACATACTGGAGTCTGTTCGAAGAATGGAAAAGGACTCTGAAGAAGAAGCCCACGAGCATGCTTTAACGCGCGCTTAATGAAGGGCAACTGCCTATTTTTAGGCGTCGATCTGCAAGCGCTTCTTACACTTGGCCGGGATTCGAATGAAGAAGAGTGAAGAGAAAATCAGTAATTGGGCGTTCACCTCGCACGCATTGGGAATCACAGAGGAATGCTCGAAGAAAGCCTGAAGAAATTCAGGTCATTAGAGGATATATCCAATGAGCAGAGAAGGAAAGATGCAAGTCTACCCCCTCTACTTGTACCGATATGAGTAGCGGGCAGATATTGAAACGCATTATCCGAGCAGGACTTCCAATATCAATTTGTGACGCAAGACCTTAGCAAGGTCTGCTTGTTCTATAGCATCCTCCAAAGCATCAAGTTCTCTTTGCACAGACTTTCTCATTTCTTCGCTAATTCTTTGATTGATCTCTTTCATTCGTTTCTGATAAAGTTCGTCCGCCTCTCCTCTAAGTCTCCAATAACGCTCCAGCAAAGATTCCTTTTTGGTTTGTTCCATCATTCACACCTTTCTCATCTGTTTTTGTTTGTTACTTGGGTTGCCTCAGTTCATTGATTGTATCAACAGGCATTAATAGTTTAAGCACCCACGAGAAAAGAAGACAAGCGTCTTTGTTCTCAAGTGAGAAGAAGGCAGTTACATGGGTTACACAAGAGGAAAAACAAGAGAAGAAGATCTTAAAAAACCTAAGCCTCAGAAAAAGAAGGAGAGAGAAGAGAAGCGGAAGAAGAAAAAACTTGCCCGGGTCGAAAGACAACAGTCCAGATAGGCTCGTCTAGAGCACAAGCAAGAGAAACTTTCTGTTCGCACAGCACGCGCACATGGCGTGAGTCTGTTTCTCACCCAGCGATTGTCTTCTTTTCAGCGCTCGTTTTCGCACATAACGAGTTTACACAGGTTCTAGGCTATGCCATAAAGACTCACACAAGAGTTTACACATGCAAATGATTTATATCCGACTTTCCTAAACTCTTTCCTCCGAGAGTGCAAATATGCCAATATTTTTGATAATTTCCAGGCATTCCGCAGAGAACTGTCCGCTGAACAATGAGAAAATGAAGAAAATGACGTTAGAATTGCCAGCCAAATTGGGCGGACTGGAGAAGAAACATGGAGTGAAGAGGATTGGAGCATGGACTGTTGTTCCGGAACATCTGCTGATTTGGGTCTATGAAGCCCAAAGCTCAGACGCTCTGCAAAAATTCTCACTGGAACCAGAAATCGTTAAATGGATGGCTTGGAACACGAGCGAAATCAAACTAGCAATGAGTCTCGAAGAAAGCCTGAAATTACTAAAACAAGCCAAATGAAATCCCAACTTTTTTTCTCTGATTTTGCACCGGTCATTCAGCCAGCGTACGCTCGTAATTAATCTCTGTGTTCGTGGGATTCCTCTTCAGACTCTTCTTCATTTTCTTCTTCTTCCTCAGCAGCTTCTTCTCCCACGGCTCTTGCTTCTTCTTCAACTTTTCCTTCTGCAGGATAAGCCTCATCTAACCAAATCCTGAACTGTTCTTTGCTCTCAGGATCGGAAAAGGCCCACTCACACAGTTGACTGACGACGGCGTTGAGATCGATGTCATGATCGTCTGCCAAATTCTTCAGAAACTGTTCCCACTTTGCAGGCAAAGATACCGGAGGCCCAACCATCTTACTCTTTCACCATCACCTTTTATGATTCAAGCCATATTTAAGCTTCAGACGTACTTGTTGCCCGAAACGTGCCAGCAATTAAGCACGCGCTTCAAGCTAGCGAGCGTTTTCGTAGAAAGAATCAGGCATTGACCTTGACCATGCGTTCGGATTTTTGTAATTGACTGCTGGCGCCATATCTTCCGTCTGCTTTTCTTCTCCGGCAAAGATTTTTTTCATTTTTGACGAGTTCTCTGTGAGTCTCCTCATCTCTGATGATGGTTTCAAGAATGCCCTTTAGGTCTTCTAAGTCCACATTGTAGGTCTCGCGGATTTCTCTTGTCGTGTATTGAAGGGTCTTCAGCTGAATCAGAATATAATACTCTTCGCCAACAGTGCTCTCTAGGAGCATCAGCTTTTCAACCAACGATGACATGTGCTCTCTGGGTATTCTCTCCTTTCTGGAGATCTCTCCTGCAAGACGCTCAATTGCCGTCCAGGTTCCGCCAAAGAAGAGTTTCTTTTCGCAACCTCTGGGTTGCTTTTTTTGCTTAACTATGCTTTCGCTTATTCCTTTGAGGATTATGGAATGTTTCCGACTATCGAATGCTATGTGAAGCAGCAAGGAATTGATTAGCGGGAGATTCACTTTGTCGGCAAGACTCTTGTAAAGTAGGTATGCCCTTTCTTCCAAAATGCTAGCGCAGCGCAGAAAGTCTGCAACGCTTTCCTGTTTGAGCTTTGTCATCCATAGACTCCCTTCTGACTAAGGTAATCGCAAAATGATAAACAATTTATGAATCCGAAATCTAGACGCACACTAAAGGAAAGAGACTGGATTCTATCTTTGTTCTTTTACCAACAACAGTCTCTTCGCGATCTCTTTAGAGATCTTTTCGAGACCCTCAGCTAATTCTGCACGGGTAACCTCGTCTAGTGGATACACTTTCCCATTCTTATCGATGAATGCAAGTTCCAACTTCCTTTTTTCCACCGTTTCACCTCCTTCACACTCTATCATCTGCTACGGCGCGCGCTAACCTAAGAATGACAAGTTTCAATCCGCCACGTAGATCTAGTTTTTCAGTAGTTGCCGCGAGCGCGAGCGAGTTTGTATTTTCTATCTGACTCATCTGACTCTTGCTTGATCTTTCTATCTGACTCCTCGATCGCTCGATCGCGATCGAGCGACGCTTGCTTGATATAGTTGTGTTCGCTCAGGTAGGCCGTCACGATTGATCTGACTATTTCTGCGTCTTTTGTTCCAAAGCCTTTCAACGACTGGATAATCTTCACTTGGTCTTCATCGAAGGTCACAAGAACCCGTTTACGCGAGCGTGCACTTTGACTAATCACATTTGTCATATTCTTTAATCTTCATGCTCTGTCATATACTCTTTGAGAGCCCTGGCTGCTTCCTCGCTTACTTTCCGACTTGATCCGTGCTTCTGAACAACAAAGAGGAACATTGTTTCCAGGTGTCTTCGCCCATGTTTAGGCTGATCTCCTTTTTCGGCATGTCCGTCATGCTTACCGTCACACATTTATAAGTTTGCTCTCAGTGCGCGAAAATCTTAAAAACAGGCAAACGGAGTTATCTGTATGGTCAAACTAGTTCCTGTTGTCTGCCCACAATGTGGTGCTGACCTCCAGATTCCTGGTCATCTCAAGAAGGCATACTGCACCTATTGTGGGGCACAAATAGTATTTGAGAAGGAAGTGGAGAAGACCAGACTGTGTCCAGAATGCGGAGGTACAGGAAAATGCCTGCCTCGCGCGACATCTGGAAAAATGGTGCCCACATGTCACGGAACGGGTAGATGCGCCGCTTGTGAAGGAACTGGAAAAATAGGGAACTTGCCGTGTGACCTATGCAAAGGGAGCGGAAAATGTTCGAGCTGCGGCGGGACAGGAAAATGCTCAAAATGTGGAGGCTCTGGTCGAGTAGTATCTTGACGCCCCGAGCACGCGCCCCAACTAGCCGATTTCTTTAAGACTGCGCTTTCTCAAGAACTATTGTTTTGCATTAGTAGACTAATGTAGAACCTGTTAAATCCTTGGAAGATAGCCAATGTACGGAAGGCGAAATCATGGGCGATCACCGATGCGAGAATTGCGGGAAGATGTTCTACACCCGGTATGTGCAATACATAGGCAAGTGCTTATGTCCAGAATGTAGGCGCAAATCGGGAGCAGCCAAAAAAGAAAAGGAATACGGAGAGGCAAAAGAATACTGGGAAGCGAGGAAAAAGGAAGTGCGGGACTTTTGATTGCTTCTTTTGGCACAGGAGGGAGGAACGCAAGGGTAGCTACGACTAGACTTTTCCGAGCAGTTTCTGTTGATAATCTCTCCATTGAGTCTTAGCATAGTTGACTCATGTAGAATGACTTAAAAACGCGGAACAGATACTGATAATAGGGTTGTAAACTATGGTTCGGTGCTCATGTGGAACAGATAACTTGGAGAAGAAATTCTGCACGGACTGTGGTAAGCAATTACTGTATGATTGCGGAAAATGCAAGAAACTTGTAGCTATAACGGAGAAATTCTGCGGAACATGCGGGACTGAGAACCCTCATTATGACGCTAAGGCATATAGCACACGGCCGCGCTAAGCAGATTCTCTCTTTTTGCGTTATTGCCCCACCCAAGCAGCTTTTCTTGGTAGTCTCGCCATTGCGTTTTTACGTAAGGCCCTAGACTTTCTATATCGCTAGCCCCCACGAAGGTCAATCGATGTTGACCCCCACTGCTAGATTAACTCAAGACATCGTGGCTATAGTATGTCTGCGTCCTGAAAGCGAAATTTCAACTGATTCGTTGCTTAATAACCTTAAAGGAATCATGACCTATCCAATCGAGACATTGGAACCGACAAAGTTGTTGCGGAAAAAGCTGTTGTTGAAGGACCCAATCCCCTCATACACTCTCCATAGTTCAACATCGAAGTGGAAGTTGCTGAGATAGTTCTTGTGTATAGTATTGTTGGAAGAATCATAGAACCCATTGCCGATACTATTATCCTCGATTGTGTTTCTTTCAATCTTGTTGTTTGTGACTCCTGCGAGACGAAACCCAATAGTGTTATTTTGGTTTTCTGAAAAGCATCACATTATCGTCAATGAAAAAACCTTTCCATTTAACGTCACACTTTTTGCGGGGAACCTTCAACCCTGCGATCGCGCCTTCTCCTGCAAAGAGACAAAAGCACCCTAATAACAGTAGCACGCGCGCAGTGACTACGAGTGAAACATACGAGGTCAAACTGGCATTAAACATAAAAGAAATAACTAAAATGCTACGACAAACCAAATGGGCTTACATCTGGGCAAAAAACTCAAAATCCCTCTTTTTCTCTTCATCGATGAGCATCAACATTTGTGATGGCGTGAATTGAGTAGCGTGTGTTTGGGGTAAAGTTTTATCCCAAAACCCAAACCCAAACACACACAAACTGAGACACAGACAGACACGTAGCATAGAAAAAAGTCAGTCTATGATTTTGCGGAAAAGCTATAGCTGAACCGCATAGTTCAAAAAGATTTTAGGTAGGAAAGACTGTCAATTGAATGTATGAGCGACAGATTTGCAGATGTTTGGGAAAGAAGAAAGAACGTCCAATTGAATGTAACGAAATATTGGGTTGACAATGATTGGACTAAGGGAAGAAATCAATATCTGACTTTTCATGTAAGGATTAGAGATGCGGGACTGATTGAGAAGATAGTTGAGATTCAGAGTTGGCTATCCACT
>Ga0187886_1002573_pt1 | contig 14402 bp, 11 predicted proteins | sample June2016WEW_20_1_FD_133001 | JGI IMG/M metagenome (GOLD analysis project Ga0187886, IMG submission 133001) | Peatland microbial communities from SPRUCE experiment site at the Marcell Experimental Forest, Minnesota, USA - June2016WEW_20_150 | ecosystem: Environmental > Terrestrial > Soil >... | reverse complement strand
GGGGGACGCCTGCGGGATCTACGGATTCATCGACTGCCGAATTGCGCTCGTCGATCCAGCCACGGTTCCGGCCGAGGAGTCGATTCCGGGCGACCCCCGCCCGGTTCGAGCCGACGTCAGGGCCGGCGGCGAAACCCTGGGCGTACTGACCGGCCATCTGCCGGCGACGCGAAGCTGGGAGCGCGCCGACCAGGATCTGCTCGATCTCTTCTCGAGCGAAGTCGGAGTGGCCCTGCGCAACGCGGAGCTGTTCGGCCAGATACAGAGCCAGAACGCCAGACTGCTGGAGCTGGACACGGCCAAGGACGAGTTCCTGCGAAGCGTCAGCCATAACCTCCAGACGCCGCTCACCAGCATCCGGGCTTACGTGGACCAGCTCCGAGCCGCATCGGAAGAGGCGGCCCGCGACCGGCGGCTGCTGATCGTGGCCGAGCAGGCCGACCGTTTGACCCGCCTCGTCCGGCAGCTGCTGACGGTGACCCGCCTGGACGCCGGCGTTCTGCGATCCGAAGTCGAGGTGATCGCCGTAGCCCCGCGAGTCCGGCGGGCGTGGGAAGCGCTCAACGCCGGGGAGGCCGCCTTCGAGCTGCGCGACGAGAGCCGCGGCTGGCTGGCCGTGGCCGACCCGGATCAGCTGGACCAGGTCCTGTGGGCACTCCTCGACAACGCCGTGAAGTACGGCGGCCGCGACGGCAAGGTTGAGGTGGACGTCCGGGCGGACGAGGCGACCGACCGCCTCCACGTCACCATTGCCGACCACGGACCCGGCGTCTCGGATAGAGACCGCGAGCGGCTCTTCACGCGCTTCACCCGCGGCGACTCCCAGGGGAGTGGCGACGGCACCGGCCTCGGCCTGTACGTCTCTCGGCAGCTGCTTCGGGCCATGGGGGGCGAGTTGTGCCTCGAATCTCCGCGCCAGGGTATCGGCGCCGCGTTCACGCTGACGCTGCCCGGGGAACCGCCCGGCGACGGCAACTGACCGCCGCGGACCGCGCCCTCGCGGACCGCCGCGGACCGCGCCCCCTGCCGAACGCGCCCCCTGCGGACCGCCCCCTGCGGAACATGCTGCTGCCGATTCCACCCGGGTCAAGTTCCCAGGTGAGAGACCGACACCTCCGACGGATGCGCACGGGCGCATCTCAAGAGGGCTAGGCAGAGATAGGAATGGCTGGACGACCCGGGTTCCTGGGAGGCTCTCGTCAGGGCGACGCGTCAGACCGCGACGCCGGGGGCGGATTCGGCGGAACGCCCTTCGACCCCGTCTGGGGGACCCTTGGCCCGCCCGACGCCCAGGCCAGCGACCCGTGGCGGACGAACTCGCCCGACGCTGAGGCAGAAGGTCCGGCCTTCGACATCGAGATCTTCGGCGACGGCTTCCAGATCTCGGGGCAGATACGCACCGGTCAGTTCGGTCGATTGTCGGACTGGCTGAACATGCAGTCCGGGTTCATCCAGGTGAAGGACGGCATGCAAGTCCACCTCGGAGAGACCGAGGTCTCCGATCCCGAACAGAAGAGAGGCACGCTCTGGGTTCGAGTGGACCAGGTCGTCATGGTCGCCGAGCGGGCCAACATCCAGCAGACTCGGCCCGGGACGCCCGTGGTGCAGAAGGAGCGCCGCAAGGTATCGATCGTGACCCCCGGCTACAGCCTGCGAGGAAGCCTCCACATCCACGCCCACGGATCGATGCGGCAGTATCTCGAGACGCCCGAACCGCACTTCCTGCCCATGACCGACGTCACCGTGCGCTGGCTCGCCGACCCGACAGTCGTGGCCCGCGTCCCCTTCGCGATGGTCAACCGCCAGCAGCTGATCACCATTCTGGACGAACCCTCGGCACCCGCCGACGACTCCGGTCACGGCGCCGGCGAATCCGAGACTGACGAGGCGATGCCGCTCCACCGCAGGATCGGCGCAGCCTGATTCCGCCTCGTCCCCCAGGCACCCCGGCCTGTCTCGATCGTCAGCTCGCCGGCTGCGTGGGTATCTGGCGCCGGATCGCGACCACCCGCCCCAGGTCCAGATCGGCTGCCACGATCCCCGGTCCGTCGGCCGCTTGAGCGACGACGATCCCCCACGGGTCGATGATCATGCTGCGGCCATGAGCCGGGACTCCGGCGCCCGTGCCGCATTGGGCGGGGGCGATGACGAAGGCTCCGTTCTCGATGGCCCGAGCACGGAGCAGCACTTCCCAATGATCCCGACCCGTCGCCTCGGTGAAGTTGGCCGGCACGGCCATGACCACGGCACCGTTGAGCGCCAGCTCGCGGTACAGCTCCGGGAAGCGGAGGTCGAAGCAGACGCTCAGGCCGAGCCGGAGATCTCCCTCCCCGGTCGCGCCCTCCAGCACGGCCACGACACTGGCATCGCCGGGCGTGATCCGGGACGACTCCCGATCCGATGGGCCGCCGTCGATGGCCACGTCGAACAGGTGCAGCTTGCGGTATTTGGCCGCGATCCGGCCCGCCGGGTCGAGCAGGACCGAGGTGTTGTAGGGTCGCTGCGGATCGGCTGAGCGCTCGGCCAGACTGCCGAGCAGGATCCAGGCGCCGAGGGAGCGGGCCAGCTGAGCGAACGGCTCGGTGAGTGGACCGGGCAGGTCTGTGGCCGACTCGCGGAAGCCCGCGACGGGGCCCCGGTACAGGAACATCTCCGGCAGGGCGATGAGACGCGCATCGTTCTGGCCTGCCCGCCGAACGAGCGCCGCGGCACGATCCACGTTCGCGGCCACGTCCTGATCGGCGGACAGCTGGACGAGAGCGACTCTGAGTGTGCTCACCGAGGCCCTCCGTATGTGGCTTGCCTCGAGACGGATGGCCCGCCTCCCGGGGTCGATGGTACCCTCCCTGCGAGGAGGCTTCATGGCCAATCCCACCCGCGACGACGCCTGGCGCTTGTTGACCGAATGGACGCACAGTGAGGCGCTTCGAAAGCACGGCCTCGCGGTCGAGGCGGCGGTCGGCTGGTATGCCGAGCACCGCTTCGGCATCGTCGGGCCCGAGTTGGAGACGTGGCGCGCCGCCGGCCTCCTGCACGACTTCGACTACGAACGCTATCCGGAGACCCACCCGATGCGGGGCGCCGAGGAGCTGCGCCGGCTGGGCTACCCCGACGAGGTCGTCGAGTCGACCCTGGGCCACGGCGACCACACGGGCGTGCCTCGCGTCAGTCTGCTGGCGAAGACGGTGTACGCGTGCGACGAGATGAGCGGCTTCGTCATCGCGGTCGCGTACGTCCGTCCCAATCGCAGCCTGGACGAAGTGGATCCCCGTGCCGTCCAGAAGAAGATGAAGGACAAGGGGTTCGCCCGGCCGGTGCCCCGAGATCAGCTGGTCAAGGGTGCCGAGGAGCTCGGCGTCCCCTTCGAGGAACATGTCGCCAACGTGATAGAGGGGCTCAAGACGATCCGGGGAACGCTCGGACTGTAGGCTCTGCAGGGGCGGCTCGGGCGGCGACGGGAGCGGCGAGTGAGCGGGCGACCGCTCGCGAAGCACTCTGAGCCGCGTGCGGCTTTGTGCGAAGCGACGGTCGACCGCGAGCAAGCGCCGCGCGGCTGCGGTCAAGCGCAGCGCGGCTGCCGCCGCGGCCGCGCCAGCCTGACCCTCAGATCGGCAGGCGCCCCGCCCCTCTGGCCCGGCACCACGCCGGCCCATCCCCCTGCACTGCGCTATACCAGTGGCAGTGGTGTTATGCGGAGAGTTGAGCTGGGCCGACGCGTTCGAGCCGCGCACGGGAGGCGTCACCGGGAGATCTCGAGTCCGATTCGTCCCGGCGCAAGCGTGGACCGGGACAGGGTGGCGGCCGAGAAGCCCGTTCGGAGGCCAGCTGACCGTCGCGGTGGGCGCACGTGGCCAGACGGCTCCACTTAGCACCACCTCCACTGGTATAGCGCAGTTGCGTCTGGGCACAGGAAGAGGAGGGCCGTCGGGGGCCGGCGGCGGAGCGGGGTCGGGACGGCGGCCGGGGTCCCTGGAGGGCCGTCCCGGACGCCGGAACCCGCGGCGACGGGAGCGGCGACCGCGAGCAAGCGCCGCGCCGGTCGGGGCAACCACGTGCTGCGGCGACCGCGAGCAAGCGCCGCGCGGCCGCATCGGCCGCGACGGGGGGCGCGGCGACGGGAGCGGCGACCGCGAGCAAGCGCCGCGCCGGTCGGGGCAACCACGTGCGGCGGCGACCGCGAGCAAGCGCCGCGCGGCCGCGGCAGCCTGACCCTCAGACGCGGTCGGTCAGAACGGGCACGCCGGGGAACGCCATCGCATCGTCCTCGCTGGCGCGCACCCAGTCGAGCAGGTCGCGGTTGACGATGAGCGTGCCCACGTCCTTGAGGTTCATCGTGCTACGGCTCGTGAAAGCGAGCGTGGCGTCGGAGAGCGGGATCATCGGTCCGCGCGAGTGGAGATAGGGCAACGGCATCTGACCGGGCAATGCATGGAGCAGCCCCAGAGCCGTGTAGGGCCCGAGCTGAACCTGCAGTCGGTGGCGGACGGTGTGGATCCGCCGCGCTCCCTCGCCCCGGTCGCCGCTCGCCTCGACTACGTACAGGGTCGAGCGGTCGACCTCTCCATCGCCCAGGTTGGTGACCGTGTCGTCCTCGAAGCTCTCGACGAAAGCCTCCCGAATGACGACGGACTCCAGGCGATTCAGAAGATCGGTGAGTCGCTCGCCCTCACATTCGACATATCCGATGTAGCGGCGACCCAGGGAGTACCCGATGAACGGGATGAGCACGGAGCCTCCTGTGGGCCGGTGACGATGGGCCGGCTGGGCCCTGCTTGACCGTCTCCGGAGCGTACCCCGCAACGGCAAAGGCTCAACGCGTACGTAAGTACCGGGGTGGCGCGTCCGCGCACCACGGCCAGTCGGCGAGTCGCCGCGGGATACTGGCCCCCTGCCGATCCGAGCCTCAACCGTTGCGGAGAGCGCTCGTGTCGACGACCTCGAAATCGGTTCCGGTGAGGTTCTGGAGTTGGTGGAACTCGTCGTCGTTCCAGCGCGAGTCCGGAGCTCCCGTGATGTACCAGGGCGCGCCGTTGTCGGCCAGGATCATGCCGTAGCGCTTGAGAGCCGTCAGCACGACGCGAGCGTTGGGGCCAAAGCCGGAGATGTCCACGGACGCCTTGAGCCGGACGCGCAGGCCCATCGGCGGCAAGTTCGAGCACGGGGCGGCGGTGAGCTGGCGGGCCGGGTAGATGTAGCCGCAGGTATGCGGGGCGGTGAAGCGGATGGCATGGTCTATGGAGCCAGTCTTCACCTCCTCGTAGCGGACCAGACCCGGGAAGATGGGCAGGCCGGCTGCGTCCGCGCTGGTCCAGCCCTCGGGCCGCAGGGCGTTCGATCGAAGGTCGAAGTAGGCGCCCGAGCCTGCTGCCCAGCCCGAGCCGGCGCGCTGGACGTCGTACAGCTCCCACAGCTTGCACTGGCCGAGGTCGAGTGACAGCAGGTGGCGGTCGGAACCGGCTTCGATCCTGGGGTTCGCCGGGATCGGGTACGGGCCCGGGTCCGACTCGTCGGCGTACTGGAAGGCGACGTTGTACGTGGGCGTGCTAGTCGTGACGATGTTGAAGGGGATGCCGTCGCCGATGGCGTCGAAGTCGGGGTGGAGGTACGAGTTGATGCCGATGGCATTGACCATTGCGGCCGAGTTCGAGGCAACCGCCAGACCCGAGATGTCGCGGTTCCATACGTTCGAAGACGGGAACACGTAGCACGGACTTGGGGCCGGAGGGGTGGTCGGCTGCAGGGTCGGCGACGGCATTGCGCGAGCGGTCGGAATCGGAGTGGCCGGCTTCGGCGTCGCCGGACTCCGCGGGCTGGGCGTGGCGCCGGCGGTCGTGCCGGGAGCCGGCGAACCGGTGAGCAGGGCGACCGAGCTCGCGCCGGAGTCGAGGGTCGTCTCCGCGGCGTATGTCGAGGAAGCCTGCGCGGGCGCCGAACCACCACTGCCCGGCGGACCCGCAAAGCCGATGCCGGACCCGGAGGGGCCGGCGACGTGACCGCCGGAGAGCGGCCCCCAGAACACCAGGCCGCAGACCAGGCCGATCGATCCCAGGACGGCCGCCGCCCGCAGCAGCCACGTGTCGTGTATCGGTCGCATGCGGAGATCCTACGGGACGCCCGCCGCGGCGCCACACCCACAAACGTCCCGCGAAGTCGCGATTTCCGTAAGTGCCCGAAACCATTCGGGCGGTCTGCTTCCGGATCGGCGGGCACGGCTAGACTGGCGACGTCGGGTGGCGTCCAGCTGGAGGTCAGGTGAGCACGTTCTCCGCTCGGACGCCGCCGCCGGCAGCGAGCGACCCCGCGCCGGAGCCGCGGATCCGACGCCCCTGGGTGGCCTTCTCCTACCTGGCGATCTGGGCGTACCTGCTGTACGGCCTCGGCAACGCCACGCCCTATCTGCGGGATGACCTGCGGCTCACCGCGTTCGAGGCGGGCCTGCATGCCTCGGCACTCGCAATCGGTACCCTGATGGCCGGGGCCGGCGCCGACTTCGTCGCCAGACGAATCGGCGCGAGCCGGCTGCTCGATGTCGCGGTGGCGATTCTGGCAGTGGCCGTCGTCCTCGTCGCGGTGGCGCCGGTACTGCCGGTCTCACTTGTCGGGGCCTTCCTGATGGGCCTGGCCGGCGGCTCCCTCGGCACGCACGTCCACGTCCAGCTGGGTCGAGCGGGCGGGTCCGAGAGTCGCAGGATGATGGCCCAGGCCAATGGCTGGGCGATGGTCACGGCCGCGATCGCTCCCCTCGCCATCGGACTGGCGGCATCGGTGCTCCACTCATGGCGGGTCGGGCTGCTGGCCGCGATCGTCGGGCTGGTCGCGCTGACGCTCCTACGGCCGCGCGCAGCCGGCTCATCGACCTCCGTGCGAATGCCTCGATCGAGCCTGCCCGCTCGGTACTGGATGATCTGGCTCTTCCTCGTGCTCGGCGTGTCGATCGAGTTCTCGTTCGTCTTCTGGGGCTCCACAATGGTCGCCCGCCGGACCGGAATCTCCGCAGCCGACGCAACCGTGCTGGCCAGTCTCTTCGTGGCCGGCATGCTCACCGGCCGAGCCGCCATCGGGCGAGGCCTCGGCGCCAGCCGGGGACCGCGGGGGCTCCTGGCCGCGGGCCTGGGCATAGTCCTGGTCGGCGCGACCCTGATCTGGGTCTCGACCCTGCCCCTGCTGGCTGGGCTGGGGCTCTTCCTGGGCGGCCTCGGGACCGCCGGTCTCTGGCCGATCGGGATCGCGGTTGCTCTTCAGATTGCCCCGAAAGCACAGTTCGAGGCATCCGCCCGGGCAACGTTGGGTTCTGGCTTCGCGGTGTTGATCGCGCCGTCCGCCCTGGGCCTGCTGGCGGACCAGGTGGGCGTCGTCTCGGCCTGGCCGGTCATCCTGCTCGTGGCCGCCGCGGCCCTGGTGGTTGTGGCCGTGACTCCGCCGGCGGGTGATCGGAAGACATGATGGATCCCCTCGTAGTTGGCGGCAGCCTGCTGATCGGCGCCGCAGCGGCCTGGCTCACGATGACCGTGCTCGAGTGGCTGGCGGACTTCGTCGAAGCGCCGACATGGCGGAAGCTGGTCCACGCCGCAGGGCAGGTCGCACTCTGCGGCTGGTTCGCCTATTGGGTGCGGGATTCCTGCTGGTCTATCCCCACGGACGGACGGCTGGGGATCGACGGGCGCATCTACTACCGCGCCGCGCAGGCCTGGCTCGGCGGTCATGATCCCTGGGTGGCCGGCGTCCCCGTCAACGGCTTCCGCTTCGACTTCGCCGGGCCGCCCCCAACGGTCCTGGCATTCGCCCCCCTGGCCGTGCTGCCCGAGGACGTCTTCACGGCCCTGTGGCTCACGATCACCGTCGCGGCCGCCGTCTACACAGTCCGTCGTGTGAAGCGGCCGATGTGGTGGCTTCTCTTTCCGCCGCTGGTCCAGGGCGTGCTCGTGGGCAACCCGCAGGTCCTATGCCTGGCCGTGCTCCTGGCCGGTTCCGACTGGGTGCGTTCGCTGGCGATCCCGTTGAAGGCCTACGCGGCTCTGCCGATGCTGGCCGAGCTGCGCTGGCGTGCCCTTGGCATCCTGGCCGCGGCCTGCGCCCTGTCGTTCGCGCTCTGGCCCGGCCTCTGGCTCACCTACCTCGAGGAGTTCGGAACGATCTCGGCTCGAATCGCCGCGGAGTCGTTCGGCGGGTTCTCCGCCACCCGGGACACGACCCTCCTCGTGGTCACCGCCGCCGCCATCGGTGCCCTGGCCTTGATCGATCGACGCGCCGCGGGGTGGCTCTCGGTGCCGGCCCTGTGGCCGTCGTCGCAGTTCTTCTACTCGGCCTTCGCGCTGCCCGTCATGTCGCCCATCCTGGCGATCGGGCTGGCGGTCGACTGGCGCCCGCTTCCGGCGCAGGTCATCTGCGTTTATGCGGCCTGGCGCCTGGCCCAGAGAATGCTCCCCGTGCTGCTGCCGGCGACCGGCGAAGCCGAACCCGAGGCCACTCAGGCGAACGGGCCGCAGGCCGAAGACGTCGCCTAGAGCCGGGGGGAGTGGAGCCGACACTCGGATTCGAACCGAGGACCTGTTGTTTACGAAACAACTGCTCTACCGCTGAGCTATGTCGGCTCGGGCGCCGATGCGCGACGGTGCGCAGAGGCGAGACGCGGAATATACCTCACAGCGCCGCTCCGAGGATAATCCATCGATGCTCCCGAACACGGACCCACCGCCGACGACCTCCCCGGCTGCCGGCGAACCGGACGATCCGTTCGACGCCCTGGTCCGGGCTGCGCTCGAATCGCTGCCGGAGGCCTTCCGCGACCGGCTGGACACGGTCGCGATCGTCATCGAGGACGAGCCCACGCCCGAAGATCTCGCGAGGACAGGCGCGCCGGGCCTGCTCGGCCTGTATCTGGGCGTGCCGCGGACCTCCTACGGGGCAGGAGAGGCCGCGGTGCCGAACAAGATCACCATCTACCGCGGTCCCCACCTCCGGATCTTCCAAACTCCCGACGCTCTGGCTCGGGGCGTGGCCGAAACGGTGCGCCACGAGGTCGCCCATCACTTCGGGATCTCCGACGCACGACTCGAGGAGCTGGCGCGCGAACGACGCGGCTAGCAGACTCGGGTCACCGGCTTGGGTAGGATGTGCGCTATGACACTCGTCGATCGGGTCCGCACGCTCTTGCGACCCGCGGTGCTGGCCGGAGGGCTGCTGTTCCTGCTGGTTTCGGGGACGGCCGCCCAATCGACGCCAACCCTGACCAGTCAGATCACCGACCAGACGGGCGTCCTGGGTTCGGGCCGGCCACAGGTCCAGGCCGCGCTGGACGACCTGCTCAACCGCGAGAACGTGGAGCTCTGGGTCGTCCTGGTCCCGACAACGAGCGGCACGACGGCTCAGCAGTTCGCGCAGGAGACCTTCGAGCGCAACGGTCTGGGCGGGAACGATCTACTGCTGCTCGTGGCCGTCGGCGACCATCGCTACGGCTGGTGGGAAGTCGCCGCGACGGGCTTGCCGGGCGACCAGATCGACAGCCTGCTCGGCTCGCAGATGGAGTCGCGTTTCAAGGCCGGCGACTACCCGGGCGGGATCGCCGATTTCGCGAGTGCCCTGAGCAAGCAGATCGAGGCGGCCAGGACCCCCGGAGCCGCCTCGAGCGCCGACTATTCGGCCATCGTCACCGCCCTGTGGACCATCCTCGCCATCATCTTGATCGGCAGCGGGGTCGTGGTCGTGGCCTTGTGGTTCCTCTCATGGCGCCGCGGCCGCCTGAGCGCCGAGGAGCGCGACAAGCACACCGGCGAGCTGGCCCGCCAGGCCAACAAGCTCCTCGTAGACACGGACGATGCCGTCAACGAGGCTCAGCAGGAACTCGGTTTCGCCGAAGCTGAGTTCGATGAGGGCGACACGAAGCCGTTCCGAGACGCGATCGCGACCGCCCAGAACGAGCTCAAGAAGGCCTTCGCGGTCCGGCAACAGCTCGACGATGCGACCCCGGAAGACCAGCCGACCAAGGAGAAGATGTACGGCGAGATCATCGCCGGCTGCCAGGCCGCGAGCGCCGTGATCGACGAACAGGCCGGGCGACTCAAGGCCCTGCGTGACCTCGAGAAGACGGCCCCCCAGGCACTGGCTGCCCTGCCGAATGCGATCGAAGCCCTGCAGGCCCGTCTGCCCGCAATTCGGGCGGCGATGAAGACGCTGTCCGGCTACGCGCCATCGGCCTGGAGAGCCGTGAAGGGCAACGCCGAGGAGGCGGACAAGCGTGGCCACTTCGCCGAGCAGCAGATAGAGAAGGGCAAGGCGGCCGTGGCCGCTGCTCCGCCGGACTCCCACGCCGCGGCTCACGCCGCGCGCGCCGCCCAGGAGGCGGTGGCGCAGGCCAACCAGCTTCTCGACGCCGTGGAGCAGATGGCGGCGGCGCTGGAAGAGGCGCGCGGCAAGCTGGAGGGGGAGATCGCCGGGGCCGAGGCGGACATTGCGGCAGCGAAGTCGGCCGCCCAGGGGTCGGGCGCCCCAGCCGGGGCCACGGCCGGGGCTTCGGCCGGGGCCGGCGACCTCGCCAAAGCGGAGACGCTGCTCAAGGCCGCGAAGAGCCAGGCCGCGGCAACGACCCCCGACACGATCGCGGCGCTCAAAGCCGCCCAGGACGCTCACGCCAGCGCCGATACGGCCCTGGCCGGGATCCGAGAAGCATCGTCACAGCAAGCGCGGGTCAAGGCCGCCTTCGATGCCGCCCGCGCCTCCGCGGGTACCAGCGTCAACCAGGCTCGGGCATTCATCGGGACGCGGCGAAACGGCGTGGGTCGCGAAGCCCGCACCAAGCTGGCAGAAGCAGAGCGGCATTTGAGCCTGGCGGACTCCCTGGCGGCCACAGACCTGAGCACCGCCACCACCGAAGCCAGAGTGGCCGCCAACATGGCCACCGCGGCCTACAACCTTGCCAGCGGCGACTTCGTCGACTTCGAGCGCGGCAGCACCCCCCGCGGAGGCGGCGGCTATAGTGGCGGCGGAGGCGGTTCGAACATCGCCGGCGCCATCCTTGGCGGCATCATCGGTGGGATGCTGAGCGGCGGTCGAGGCGGCGGAGGCTTCGGCGGGACCCGCTGGGGCTCGGGCGGAGGGTGGACCGCAGGTGGCGGCGGCTCCGGTGGTTCCGGCGGGGGCGGGAGCTTCGGCGGATTCGGCGGATTCGGCGGAGGCCACGGCGGTGGAGGTGGCTGGAGCGGAGGCGGCGGAGGTGGCGGAGGCCACGGCGGCGGAGGTGGCTGGTAATCGAGCTTCGCCCCCGAGGCGCCTGCGCTTCGGGGACTCATAGACCAGGTCAAGACAGTCTCGCGATTGAAGGGAGATCGAAACGATGGCTCAGACGACGATCCTCGGGCGTGTCGGTCAGCTGCTCCGGGCGAACATCAACGCCCTGCTCGACGGCGCCGAGGACCCCGAGAAGATGCTCGACCAGCTGGTCCGGGACTTCACCAACAACATGAGCGAGGCCGAGGACGCCGTCGCCCAGACGATCGGCAACCTGCGCATGGTGGAGGACGACGCCAAGGAAGCCAGCGCCGCCGAGGCCGACTGGGGCGTGAAGGCCGCCGCCGCCTCAAAGAAGGCCGACGAACTGCGGGCGGCCGGTAACACTGCTGACGCCGACAAGTTCGACGGCCTGGCCAAGCTCGCCCTGGGCCGCCAGATCAGCTTCGAGAACCAGGTCAAGACCTTCCAGACGCAGATCGACCAGCAGAGTGCCCTCGTCGACCAGCTCAAAGACGGCCTCACCAAGATGCGCGTCCGCCGGGACGAGCTGGTCCAAAAGCGCGACGAGCTGGTCGCACGGGCCAAGATGGCGAAGGCCCAGACGCAGGTCCAGACCACTCTCAAGAACGTCTCGGTCATGGATCCGACGAGCGAACTCAGCCAGTACGAAGAGAAGGTCCGCCGCCAGGAGGCTATGGCCCGCGGCATGGCCGAGGTCAACGCCAATTCCCTCGACGAGCAGTTCGCCTCGCTTCAGGGCAACGAGGACGCGGCCGAAGTCGACGCGCGGCTCGCGGCCCTCAAGGCGAACAAGTAGCCCGGGGCCGCGCGAGCGGCTAGCGATCCGCTTCGATCCAGCCCTGCCGCTGGGCCACGCGCACGAGCGAGGTCCGGCTCGTCACGTCGTAGCGATCGAACATCCGCCTGAGCTGGCTCTCGACGGTCTTGACCCGAAGCGACAGGCGTTCGGCGATCTCCGCATTGGCGTGGCCCTCGGCCACGAGCGCCAGGATCTGGGCCTCGCGTGGCGTCGGCGGGCGGAGCGCAGTCCGCGCGGCTCGGCGGACAGCGTCAGGGAAAGCCGTGCCGCCGGCGGCGACCGTTCGCACGGCCTTGAGTATCTGCTCGATACTCGCCATCTTCGAGAGGTAGCCCTTTGCGCCACGCTCGACCGCGGCAACGTAGTAGCTCGGATATGAGTACGCGCTCAGCATGATGAATGCCGGTCCCGGCGTGTGGTGGGCGAGAACCTCAAGCCCGTCCACCGTCCCTGCCAGGCGAATGTCGCACAGAACGATGTCGGGGGCCTCGGTCTCGATCAGACGGTCGGCGGCGACGCTGTCCTGGGCCGTCCCGACAACGGTGACGTCGGGCTCACCCCTCAAGAGGGCCGTGAGCCCCTCGGCGATGGCTGGGTGATCCTCGATGATCGCGAGCCGGATCACGTTACCGCCTTTGCCCCCGGCCGGGCATTGCCCCGAGCTCTCGGCTTGCCGAGCGGGAGCCGAACGATGATCGCCGTGCCCTCACCCAGGCTCGACTCGGCCTCGATCGTTCCGCCATGCGCGGTCACGATCTGGCGCGCGAGGTAGAGCCCCAGACCCAGCCCGGACGACCGCTTCTGCCCCAGCCGCGCATACGGCTTGAACAGCAGCGGCAGCACGTCGCCGGGGATCCCCGGGCCGTGATCGCGGACTTCGACGACGGCGACCGAGCCAGATCTACTCACGGTGACGTCGATGGTCGGCGACGCTGACGCGTGCTCGACGGCGTTCGAGAGGAGGTTGACAAAGACCTGCTCCAGGCGAACGGCATCTGCCTGGAGCAAGATCGGTCCACGAATCGGCGAGACTCGGATCGTGGGTGCGTTCGGCAGCGTTCCGGCAACATCGACGGCATCGCGCACGACCGTAACGAGATCGATCGGCGCGACGACAAGCTCGAATCGACCGGCCTGGATGCGGTTCACGTCGAAGAGGCGCTCGATAAGCTCCCCGATCTGCCTGGTCTGCACGAGTGCCCGAGCCGCATAGGTGCGGGCCTGCTCGGAGCTCTCGGAGCCGAGGTTACGCTCGACGAGCTGGAGATACCCGTGCAGGGCGGCCACCGGGGTCTTGAGCTCGTGCCCCGCCGCGGCCATCAGCCGCTCGAGGCTGAGCCGCATCGTGCGCTCGGACAGGTCCCGTATCGTTATCACCCCGCCCCAGGTCCGGTCCCCGGCGGTGAGCGGCTCGGCCACGGCCTCGAACCAGCGCCGCGCCCCTCCAGGCCGGGTCACTGCAAACTCCATGCGGAACCGTTCGCCTCGGGCGGCCCGTCGCTGCGGCCGGTCGGCCGGCAGAATCGGAAGGCCGGCGGCATCCTCGGGCTCGATCTCGGCCTCGCCGCCACTGAAGAGCCCATCGTAGGCGTCGTTGGTCATCACGATCCGGCCGTCGTGGTCGACCGCGACGATCGCATCGCCGAGGCTGGCCAGGATCGATCGCAGACGATCGCGCTCCTCCTCGAGGCTCAACTTCTGCTGCTCGAGCGCGATCGTCTGGACACTGAGCTCGTGGGTGCGCGTGGCGAGATCCTCGTTCGCGACCCGAAGCTCCTCGCCGCTCGCGGTCAGCTCCTCGTTGAGGGTTTCGAGTTCCTCGTTGGTGGCCTGGAACTCCTCATTGAGGGATTCGAGTTCCTCGTTGGTGGCCTGCGCGTCCTCGCTGGCCACCAACATCGCTTCGTTCGCCGTCCGTAGCTCGGCGACCAGGGCGGTCAGCTCCTCGTTGGCTCGGAGGAGCCGGCCGTTCGTGGTGACCGATTTCTCGAGTCGCTGCCGTGTCCGGATGTCGGCGCGACGCTCCTGCTCGAGTCTGGTCACGTCCGTCAGCTCGATGACCACGCCTTCGGTGACTTGCGTCTCGACGCGGTAGGGACGGACCGTGGCCTCCACGAAATGGGTCGCCTCGCTGGCGGCGTCCGAGGGCTCCACCTCGAACACGGCCGAAGTGGTGTTGCCGGTCAACGCGGAGTCGATGGCCACTCGGATGGCACTGGGCGGAAGAACCTCCGCGAGATGGATGAAATCCTGGTCGAAGGCCGTGCCGTGGATCCCGAGCATCCGGCGCGCGGCGGAGTTGATGCGCAGGATGTAGTAGCGCGGATCGACGACGACGATACCGACGCTCAGGCCC
>Ga0187886_1002568_pt1 | contig 14437 bp, 15 predicted proteins | sample June2016WEW_20_1_FD_133001 | JGI IMG/M metagenome (GOLD analysis project Ga0187886, IMG submission 133001) | Peatland microbial communities from SPRUCE experiment site at the Marcell Experimental Forest, Minnesota, USA - June2016WEW_20_150 | ecosystem: Environmental > Terrestrial > Soil >... | reverse complement strand
GGCGGTGCCTTCCCTGGCGTTGACCACGCGGACCTTGTAATCAATAAGGTGCATATCCCTGAGATTGGGATAAAAATTATCGAGCGATTTTCGCAGGGCCGCGTCGAGGGCGTTGACGGGGCCATCGCCTTCGCCGACGACAAGCTCTACTTTGTCGCCGACTTTGAGCTTGACGGTCGCCTCGGTGATGAGGTGGCTGGTATTGGGCGTCTCGACCAAGCTCCTCGCCTGTCTGACGCATACTTTTTTGCTCTGCAAGCATTTTTAAAATGTTTTCACGCTCATCAATGTTAATCCGCCGCAGGCGGATTAAGATGTTCGTACACAATTGTCCGGCTACGTAAAGTTTTGGTTTCGCAACTCAAACTCTATCGGAAGCCATCGACAATGGGTATTCTTTTTACAAGACAAACCTAAAACCTGTCGCTATACTGATATTTGTCTGACGGAAGATAGGGCAACGCTGGGAAGCGACCCGAGCGCCGTCTGACCTCAGAGCATGGGGCGGTGAAAATATCCTCTTTTGTGCCGTGCTTTGAGGATAAAGCGATAAATCCCAGCCCGCCTGATGGCGGGCTGCTCTTAATCTGAAGCGTTGCGCTTCAGATTAAAATTCGCCCGATAAAAAACTTCGTCTTGCTAAGGCAAGACTCCGCCAAGGGCTTCGTGCCTTAGTGTCTTTGTGGCAGAATTGTTTAATTATTATGAACGTTCGCAGTGCAAATGTAAATGACGTCAGGGCCATACACGGCCTGATAAATACCTACGCCGAGCGAGACCAGATGCTGTTTCGCTCGATGGCGGATATTTATACGAACCTTCAGACCTTCTTTGTCGCCGAGCAGGATGGCCAGGTAGTCGGCTGCTGCGCGCTGGAGGTAATCTGGTCCGATTTGGCGGAGGTCAAATCGCTGGCCGTTGATGAGAACCACAAGGGCAGGGGGGTGGGGGCGTCTCTTGTAAACGCAGCGGTCGAGAAGGCACAAGCAATGGGGGTGCCGAAGGTTTTCGGCCTGACGTTGAAGCCGCAGTTTTTTGAAAAGCTCGGCTTTAAGGTCGTTGACAAGGACGAACTACCGATGAAGGTCTGGAGCGACTGTGCCCGCTGCACAAAACAGCAGAACTGCGATGAAACCGCCGTAATCAGGCAGATTGGCAACACGCCCTGAATTGGCCGATGCCGGGGTTCACGGGGTTCACATCGTTAATTTCGATGATTGTAATATTTGCTGACTTGCTTCCGGCAGCTTTTACATTCCCGCCGTCGGGTGAAGCTGTGGCGGGCAGGATATTGAATCATTCTTCAAGATATGACTTGTATCTAATGGGATTGTTTTTGCCGATAAATATCAAGAGTGTCGAGTTGGCGGTAAAGGACTGAGAAAAAAATAGCAGAAGGATGCTGGCGGATGGGTTCCCAGGGCAGTGAAGGCAAAAAAGAGTTAATCAGATTTGCAATTTTCTGTATTTTAGTTTGCACAATGTGGTGCGTACTTTATGCGGTTCGACTCGCACCGGAGCTGACAGACCCGGATTGCTATTTGCGATTGAACCGTGTGCAGAACCTGTACGAGGGCGGGAAATGGCGAGGTAGAAGCGTGCGAATACTGACGGATACTAATTTAGGTCCTGAAATTTTCTATCGCACGAGACACGCAACGATTGGCTCGCCTTATTAGCGTAATTGGAGAGGAATACTTGATACTTACGATATCATGACAGCAGTGACCGATGCAGCGCGGGATTGAATTGATTCTGCTGTGTTTTAATTCACCTGAATTCGGCGGTTACTCAAAACCGGCGGGGGAAACGAAATTCTATCAGAGATTATTTCGCAATGAATGTCCAAACTGGCTAAAGGCGGTGGAACTGCCGACGGAGCTGTCAGCTTCTTTATAAGTTATTTGAGGTAACTGGGGAGATCGACCATTGATTATTGGAAGAAAATTGCGGTTTTTTGTGGCACAAATAAGGTTGACTTTCTGTTGTTTTTAGTTTATAATAACTGACCGGCACCGGGTTGTTCACAATGCTCTCAAACAAATACGTTTCTGAATAAAGGGTAGGGTAGGATAAATGAATAAATCAGAAATTAGGTTGTTTCAAAAAAATCGTGAGAATCAAGCAAAGGGTTTTTCCGTGAGCGGTCGCCGGTCTGCAATCGGGATGGCTATGCAAAAAAAAACCGCTGGCCGACGAGGGTCGGCGGTTGTCGAAACAGCGTTAGTCATGGGAGTGCTGTTGTTACTCATCTTCGGTGGATTGGATTTTGCTATTCAGTTTCACGTGCGTTACCTTATGAGCAGCGCTGCACGGGAGGCGGCCCGTTATCTGGCGGTTCAAAATGGAACGCAAGCACAGGCGAAAACTGCAGCTCTGGATCGATTGAGTGGTATCAATGCCACTTTCACGGTGACTTTCCCGGCACCGGCTTCCAACACGGATGTCACGGTTCAAATCAGTGTGCCTCGAAACAAGGTTTCGCTGGGCTTATTCCCAGGTCCGACTGGCGCAACCATCATAGTCAAGAACACGATGCGAAAAGAAATTTGAAAAATCATATTCACGAGAGGAGACGATGCGATGACTGCCAAAATAGATGTTCGCCGTAAGGGTGTCGCACTCGTATTTGTTGCGATTGTGCTTCTTTGCCTTATAGGCATTATAGCATTGATTGTGGATGTTGGATATTTATACAACATAAAAGAAGATCTTCAGGCCGCGGCGGACGCTGCTGCACTGGCCGGGGCCGGCGGCTTGAGCATTGACCAGGCTACGGCTCGTAATCGGGCGATTGAGATTGCGCAGAAAAATTACGCCAACGGCCTGCCAGTGGAACTCCAGAATTCCGATGTGCAACTGGGATTGTGGAATTCGGTGACAGGATTTACGCCGCTTAATGATCCGACCGCAAGGGCCAATGCCGTCAAAGTTTATGCCAATCTCACCGGCGTGAAAACCATTTTCGCCGGCGTCCTCGGATTCAAATCCGTACCAGTAGTTGGCGCATCGGCTATCGCCGTCTTCGGCGCAAGGGATATCGTGCTGTCGCTCGATTATTCTCGCTCTATGAGCTTTGACAGCCAACAAAGGCGCATTTCCATGCTGGGGAAAAGTGCGGTGGAACAGTCCCTTCTTAATATCTGGCAGGACCTCGGGTCGCACACTTACGGCAACAAGCAGTTTCCCTCCAAGGACTACTTTACTACCTCGACTAACTACAATACTATTCTCAACACCTTGGGTCTCAACAATGTCCCCTATCCCTACCAGTCCGGAAGTTGGAGCGAATACTTTCAAGTCGTCCAAGCCTCGCGGTCTGCCAACCCATCCAATCCGCAATTTGGTTGGCAGACCGAGTGGATTAACACAGATGCGGCTACCTGGAATAGTCAGTACAGGTATCACTACAACTATTTGACTCTAATGTACTATTTGCAGGACGTACAGTACCAGGCGAACGAGACCCCGGATCTCTGGAAGACTCGCGAGCAGCCGATTACTGCCGTCAAGGACGCCGTAACGTTGTTTCTCGCCTATATGGACGAACTGCGAACGAATGACCGGTTAGGCCTGGTTTCGTACACCTACACCAATGGCGGGGGGCATCTTGAACAGCAGCTGACGGATAATTACACCCTGATTGAAAGCGGATCGCGGCACATGCAGGCAGGGCACTACATGTCTGCAACAAACATCGCCGGCGGCATCGCGACCGCCCTCACAGAACTGCGGACACATGGTAGGACCGGGGCGCTGCGGGTGATAGTATTGCTCTCGGACGGATATACGAACTACCCCAATGCCGGTACCGCCGAGAGCGAAGCTCTGGCCCAGGCCCAACAGGCAGCGAATAATAATATCCCAATTCTGACAATCAGCCTCGGCGCCGATGCGGATACGGAGCTCATGCAGAGCATCGCTGAAATAAGCAAAGGAGCTTATTTTGTTATCCCCGGGGGCCATAGCGTGGAAGAATATAAACAACAATTGGATAATATTTTCGCCCAGATTGCGAGTCGTCGGCCCCTCAGGCTGGTTAATTGATTGGCAGTTGGGGCGTCTTCAAAACCGGCAACCGGCTATCAGGAATTAAGGCCGCGCCGACAAATAAAATCAAACGGCCAATATTGAAATATACAAGAGTTAATATATTCACAATACTATATGTATTGCAGAAAATATTGAAAAAGTCAGGATATATTCGGCGACTTTAACGTTTTAGTGCCATAATACCTGCTTTGCCAGCCGGCACAAGCAGATTGTTATAGGACCTTATTGTATAACGACTTACAGTAAAAATTTTTTATTTAATATGCTTGACAAAGCTAATCCTATGTATTATAATCAGAGATTAAATTAGGAAATAGGGATAGGGAGTTCCACTAAATAACGCATGGATTGCGAAATGATGCTCTTGTTGTATCAGGTAGCGATAAGAGAATTACTGATAATGGTAAAGTATATCGCTATCAATAGAAACGCGTATAAACGGTAAAGAAAGGACCTTGCCGTTAAAAAAATTAAGGGAGTGTTAAAATTTAGTTGTTACGGAGGTTCAGAGATGGAACAGGTAAAAAGATTCATTAGAGACGAGCAGGGCCTTGAGACGGTCGAGTATGCGGTTATACTCGGGCTTATCGTCGTGGGCACAATCGCCGCGATCACCGCCTTGAGGACAAAGGTAATAAATACTTTCACGAATACTACGAACACGCTTCCATAATATTTCGCTGCATAGAAGTTAAATTTTTGTGGCGGGCGGATGGAGCTGACCTTAAAAGACATAATCCAGTGGGGCGTCGTAATCGGCGCCTCACTGATGGCTGCCGTAATGGATATCAGGACGCGACGGATACCTAATCTGTTATGCGGCCCGTTGTTTTTAGCAGGTTTAATCTGGTCCGCCTCACAGAAAGGCGCCTACGGTTTCGTAGAAGCATTGGCAGCGGTTGTGTTGCTGGCGTTTCCGTTTGTGTTGTTGTTTATGCTGGCCGGTGGAGGGGCCGGTGACGCAAAGTTGGCTGGCGCTATAGGAGCGTGGCTAAGTATAAGAGAGGCCGGTATTGCTCTTGCGTGTATAGGCATAGCGGGCGGTATTCTCGGAATTATTGTTGCTATTTATAAAAGGCGCCTTAAAATTGTTATTACTAAAATGACGCTGCCTGTATGGGATTGGCTGGCGGCGATACTGGGGTTGGCCGGTATGAAACAGGCGATAAAATCGACTCAGGCGATAGAAGGCGAAACACTGACGGTGCCTTACGGTGTGGCCATATTTGTTGGTATATGTGTTGCCTGTGTTGCCAGGATAATCCTGCTATGATAACTTCGATAACCTTAAAAAGCACTGGTCAAAAAGCCGCTCGATACCGGGGGACAGTTCTTGTCGAAACGGCCATCGTGATGCTTCTGACGACAAATCTGTTTCCGGATAAATATACTGCATTCGGTTACGACGGCAAAAGAAGGTCCCTGATTAAAAATATTTTCCTGAAGGGATAAGCAATATGAGATGGGCGATTGCAATTTTAATAGGTCTTGGGGTATTGGCGGCGTTTTCAGCCCTTTTATTGGTTAATGCTCTGCGAAGTGAAAAAATGGCGGAGCTGAGAGGCAAGGGAGAGATTAACGCCGTCATTGCCGTCAGAACGCTGCCGGCTATGTCTTTGATAACTTCGCAAAATACAGTTGTTAAGAAAGTTCCCAGAAGGGGTGTGGCAGCGGATTACTTTTCCGACCAGGCACAGGTAGTAGGAAAAATGCTTGCGATTCCGATGGAGGATGGCCAGGTCCTGACAAAAAGCGCTCTTATGTCCGAGGGCGAAGGCGCTCAATTGGCCGCGACTTTAAGGCCTGGTATGAGGGCCGTCAGTGTTCCTGTTTCAGCACATTCCGTAATGGGCGGCATGCTGTATCCCGGCTGCCTGGTAGATGTTATTGCCACTTTCCGGCTGCGCTCTCAGGATGAACGGGGCCAGGCGATTTCTAAGACGCTTCTGCGCGGCGTCCAGGTTTTGGCGATTCAGGATGAGTCCATTATTTCAAAAGTCGAACTCTCGGCCAAGAACGTCTCCCGAAGTTCGGATAGCCAGTTGACTGTTACGCTTATGGTTGATACGAGGCAGGCCGAGGCACTACAGCTTGCTATGGATAGCGGCAAAATATCGCTCGCTATGCGAAATCCGCTGGACCAGAAAACAGTAGACACCGAAGGTATGGTTTTAAGCCAGGGACGGCTTTCAATGACTGGCGAACTTTTGTCGCCGTCTGTTTACGCCGCTTCGGCTGCCGATGCCAACGGTGCATCTGAAAACACTGCCGCCGAAAACGCAGAACAGCTTAATCGACTCTTCGGCGAGGGGTTGAGGGGGTCGCCGCAATGGGAAATGACGGTAATAAGAGGAAAAGAGGTAAAGGAAGAAGTCGTTAATTTTTCCTCAGCCGGCGCTACGGCTGGGGAGCATAAATAATAAACCTTCGAATTTAAGGTCATAAATGATTAAAGGGAGAAGAATGAAGATAGCTAAAAAGACAACTCGAACGGTTATTTTTGCGACTTGCTGCCTCGGCATGTTAGTTCTGCTGTGCGGGCCGGTTTGCTCACAGTTGTCCGCGCAGGTCAATTCTGACGCCGTTGGCAAAGAAGAATCGGTTACAATAGTGCTGGGCCAGTCACAGGTGATAAAGGCCCCCTGGTCGACGGGGCGTGTCGCCGTAACCGACCCCGCGATTGCCAACGTGCAGATTTTGACCCCCGACCAAATCTTGCTGCAGGGGCTGAAAGTCGGCTCAACGGACCTGATTTTGTGGAGCAAGGATGGAACCCAAATATTGCAAATGAGCGTGCGGGTAACACTCGACAAGCAGCAGATTCTTTCGCTTTTCCCCAGCTGCCAGCTCGACGTCAATCAGTCCGGGGACATTGTTGTTATCAGGGGGCTTTTGCGCAGCGCCGACCAGGCCTCGCAGCTTAAAGAATACCTCGACAAGTCAGAGGTCAAATACGTGAATATGACCAGTTTGGCCGGCATCCAGCAGGTAAAACTGCAGGTGCGAGTTGCCGAGGTCAGCCGCACTGCCGTACGGGCTTTGGGTATAAATGCGATGATGCGAAACAATGATGTCTTCTTTGCCACAAGGCCCGGCACGGACAGCGGCGGAGCGATTGTTCCAAATGCGGGATTTGTTCCTGGTTCTCCTGGTGGCACTGGCAATTCCGCCCTGGGTAAGCTTGATTTTACCACCGCTGATACATTTACTTTGCCCAATTCCCTTACTGCGGTGGTAGGTGTCCCGAGAGCAGACCTCGAAGTGTTTTTTCAGGCACTGGCAGAGAACCAGTATCTCAGAATTTTAGCCAACCCCACACTGATAGCGCTTAGCGGCGAAGAAGCCAGCTTCCTTGCCGGCGGAGAGTTCCCGATACCGGTGCCTCAAACCGGCGCAAGCGGCACTACAGTTACGATAGAATACAAAGAGTTCGGCGTGCGTCTCAAATTCCGTCCTACTGTCCTGGGCGACGGAACCATCAAATTGTATACTGCTCCGGAGGTCAGCGAGCTTACTTCCATCGGCTCGGTAGCCATTGAGGGCTTCGTGATCCCGGCCCTTACCACTCGCAGGGCAGAGACCACCATCGAGCTTAAAAGCGGGCAGACATTTGCTATGGCCGGCCTTATGCGAAGCAGAGTTAATGCTATCAATTCACGGCTGCCGGGCCTGGGGGATTTACCCGTTATAGGGACCCTGTTCCGCTCGGTTCGCTACGCCAACGACGAGACCGAAATGGTGGTGCTGGTAACGGCGGACCTTGTCGAGCCGATGTCTTTGTCACAGGCGCCTCCTGTCCCCGGCTTCATGCATAAGTCGCCGAATGACTGGGAGTTTTATATAGACGGTCGGCTTGAAGCAAAGGAGCCGGCCAGGATTAGCACCGCCGACGCCGACTGGCTTCGCCAGATGGGGCTTGATAAACTGACGGGGCCCGGCGCCTGGGATTCTTACGGTAGTTCAGGCGCGCCCAGCCAGGCCGATATCGTCCCGCAGAAAGACGATGCAGTTCAGCAGGGACGTCTCGATAATCGTAACGATACACAGAATGTGGCTTATGAAATGCCGAGATGGTGAAAAAAACAACTGGTGAAAACAACAATAAGTAATTTGAATAATAGAGGTCTATATGAAACCGTCAACGCAAATAATACTTGCAACTGAAGAAGCCGGCTTTGCTGAAAAATTCGAGCAGGTTCTGCGTTCGAATCATACCGATTCGCGGTTGAGCACCTGTTACGGCCTTGCGGAGCTTAAGACCTGTCTCGAAGAGACGGCGGTTCCCATTGCCATAGTAGATATTGACTCCAATCCTCAGAAGCTGCTTGGCGAGATTGACCGCCTTGTAACCCTGTTTCCCGATACCCGCTTTGCCGTCGCCTCCAGCGTTTCCGGCCAGGAAATTATCCTCGAAGCTATGCAGGCCGGCGCCAGGCACTTTATGAGCAAAGAGTCAATCGAGCCGGAGCTCGACCGGCTGCTCGAACGATTGCTTGTTGACGATGACAAAACCGATGTCGACCTCGGAAAGATAATAACGGTTTTTTCCGCAGGCGGCGGCTGCGGCGCAACCACCGTCTGTCTGAATGTTGCCAACGAGCTTCGGCTGGAGGCATCGCAGCCGGTTCTGACTATTGATATGGATAACTGTTACGGCGCCGTGTCCAGCTATCTCGGTATCGCCGGAAAGTACAGTATCGCCGATGTGCTTAAACAGAAAGAAAGAATCGACAGCGACCTGATTACTACCAGCGCCGCATCATACAGAACCAACTTTGACGTATTGGTCAACCCCGCGAGCATCCCGGAAAACGGAAACTCCAACGGCCTTTATACTCACCTTCCCGAAGCCCTCGAGGCCTGCAAAGGCGCGTACAAATACACAATAATAGACGCCCCGAGAGCGTCGGCCCAGATGATGCGATTGTTGGCCGGCGCAAGCAAGGCCGTTCTGGTGGTATTTCAGGCCAATGTAAAAGACATCAAAATCGCCAAAAAGATACTCGCCCAACTTAAAGAATTTCACATAAGCAACGATAAAATCTTCCCGCTTGTCAGCAGGTTCAATCGATGGTGGTTTCAGGTTCCTCCCGAAGAGATAAAAAAGGCCGTCGGCACGGAGCGTCTGTATATGGTGCGCAACAGCTTCAGAAAGATCGTCAACTGCGTCAATAGTGGCCAGCCCTTGTCGGAGTTATCGCCGCGTTCCGGTGTTCGCAGGGATTTTCAGAAATTAGCGAATAATATTAACGGCTGTAACGGAAACGGAAAAAAACAGGGGTAAAGCAAGATGACCAACAACAAACCAATGCAGCCGGTCGGCGAGACAAAGAGCGATAAGCACAACGTCACCTGGAATCGCATAAAAGACACCGTTCACCGGAGATTGTTGGCTATGTTGGATTTGCAGGAGGCCAGGCAGGTGTCTCTTGAGCAGCTGCGCCGGGAATGCTCCGGTAAAATAGACGTCCTGCTCGGCGAACAGGGTTATCCTCTCTCTACGCCGGAGAAAGAACAGCTTCTTCACGAGGTGATGAACGAGGTATTCGGGTTCGGGCCTCTGGAACAGTTTCTTGCCGACCCCGAAGTAAGCGATATTCTTGTAAACGGGCCGCATCATATATATATTGAAAAACACGGTCGGCTCGAGCTGACTGAAGCGAGTTTTGCAACAAGCGAGCATCTTATGCGTGTCATTTCGCGAATCGGCTCCAACATTGGCCGGCGCATCGACGAAAGCTCTCCGATGCTCGATGCCCGTCTGCCGGATGGTTCTCGCGTCAACGCCATTATTCCTCCACTGGCACTGGACGGCCCTATGCTTAGTATCCGCCGGTTCGGCGCCGAGCCGATTAATATCAATAATCTCATACAAATGAATTCGTTGACCAAGGAAATGGCCTTTTTCCTCGACGCGTGCGTTCGCTGCAGAATGAACATTCTTATCTCAGGCGGCACGGGTACCGGCAAGACCACTTTGCTCAATGCCTTGTCTCGATGGATTCCTGCCGGCGAACGCGTGGTAACCATCGAGGATGCGGCCGAGCTGAAGCTCCAGCGGGAACACGTCGTCCGCCTCGAGACCCGCCCGCCCAATATAGAAGACAAGGGGCAGGTGACCCAGCGAGATTTGCTGCGTAACACCTTAAGAATGCGTCCCGACAGAATCATAATCGGCGAGGTTCGCGGCGAGGAAACCCTCGATATGCTGCAGGCGATGAACACCGGCCACGAAGGGTCGATGACCACCGTCCATGCCAACAGCCCTCGAGACGCTCTTCGCCGGCTTGAGAATATGGTGAGTATGGCCGGGATAAACTACCCGGTGCGCGCTATGCGGGAGCAGATAAGCTCGGCGTTGGATGTCCTGATTCATATTGACCGCGTTACCGGAGGCGCCAGGAAGGTCGTCAATATTGCTGAAATTACCGGCACCGAAGGAGACGTAATTTGTCTGCACGATGTATTCCGCTTCAAGCAGGTTGGCATAGACGCCCAGGGCAACGCCCACGGACAGTTTGAAACCTGCGGAGTGCGTCCCAATCTCGTGAACCGGCTCAAGGCGGAAGGAATTGACGTGCCGGCGGTTCTGTTCCAGCAGCGTGTGCTTGCCGAAACCGGCGGCCAGGATTCTGATACAACCAACCCCGGAAAATAAGAAATTCGATTATTGTTCCAGTTGTGAGAATATGAAAGCGGAATTTATACTAAACATAATCGTCCTGATTACGGTATTTGTGCTTGTGTTTTCCCTGTGGTGCATTTGCGTTTTTGTCTGGCTGGGGAAATACCTCGGCCGGCTGAAAAATATTCAGCAGCGCCTCGGGCTTATAAAAAGTGAAACTGCGGATGAATCGAAGATGCTGCGGCTGTGGCGCGATACGCTGAAGGAACGCGACTCAGGTCGAGTTCTCACAAAGACCGCAGCCATCCAAGACAAGCTTAAAAGAATCGTAAACGACGCCGGATGGCAAATACGCCCTCAAACAATCCTTCTTGGGCTTGGCGGTTTGTCCTTCTTAGTCGGTATTTTCGCCTATATTCTTACCGCCAATTTTCTTGCGGCGCTGGCGGGCGTGCTGGCTGTTGTTTTCGGTTTTATGTCATATACCCAGAGAAGAATCAATAAACGGGCCAATTTGTTCGAAAACCAGCTTGTCGATGCGTTGGGAATAGCCGCACGTTCGCTTCGTGCCGGCCATCCCCTTGCCGGCTCTTTCCAGCTCATATCCGAGGAAATAAAAGCGCCTCTTGGGGACGTCTTCTACCGTATATACCAGGAACAATCACTGGGGCTGGATATGAAAGATTCCATTCGAGCGGTCGCGGGCGAGACGTCAAACTCGGAACTTCGGCTTTTTGCCACAGCCGTGGCCATACAGCTTCAAAGCGGGGGCAACCTCGCTGATTTGATGGACATTCTCCAGGGCGTAATCCGCGCCAGAATCCGGCTGGCAAAAAGGGTCAGGGTGCTGACCGCTCAGACAAATTTCAGCGCAAAAATATTGATAGCAATGCCCATAATTCTGTTTTTTGTGCTCAATATTGTAAGCCCGAAGTATATGGATCCGATGTATCACACGACGACCGGCAGGTACGTTTTGGCCGCTACTGTCATCAGTGTTCTGATGGGCTGGTGGATTATGAAACGGTTATCGGTGCTTCGCTTTTGATATGACAATCGGGAAGGTGAGTTGAGAATAATATGGTGGAAATAACAATACCTGTTCTGGCGTTTCTGTGTGTAATGGCCATTGGCGCTTCGATACTCCTTGCGCGCAAGCAAAAGCAAATGATGATGAGCGTCAGGTTGCAGGACAGCAGATTAGCCGAAATGCCCGGCAAGTCGGATTCGATGAAGTTCGATTTTTTGAAACTGCTGGCTCAGATAGGCAACTATGTTTCTCACGGAAACGCCAGCAGAACCCTCGGAGAACAATTGATACGCGCCGGATACACCGGCTTGGCTACGCCTGCCGTTTACACCGGTGTCAAGATACTGCTGTTTATTCTGGGGCTTGTGGCGATGACCGTGGTGGTGTTGCCGACGAAGCTTGCGGGAACACCGAAAGCTGTAGTTATCGTCTTCGTAGCCACTATTTTGTTCTTTATTCCGAATTTTGTAGTTGTAGCCCGGCTGGTTAAACGCAGAGTAGAAATCCGGCAGCATCTGCCTGATGCCGTGGACCTGCTGGAGATATGCGTTTCGTCCGGCCTTGGACTTGATATGGCCTGGCACGTGGTTTCCGAGGAAATCAGACAGGTCAGCCCCGCCCTTGCCAGCGCTATGTCGCTGACGAGCTTCGAGATAAACCTCGGCGCAGGCCGCGTCGAGGCGTTGCGCCATATGTCCGAAAGGACCGGGGTCGACGAAATAGGGTCTTTGGCCACGATACTTATACAGACCGAGCGCTTTGGAACAAGTATTGCGGAGACCCTGAAAATCTTCGCTAATTCAATGCGGGAGGAAAGAACTCACACCGCCGAGGAAAGCGCGGAAAAAATGACCGTGAAGTTGATTTTACCGATGGCTTTGTTTATCTTCCCTGCGGTGCTCGTTATAGTGGCGGGTCCCGCGATTATTACATTATTTGGCACTAAAATTTTTGGGAGTGGTTAAAAATGATTTTAAGCAGAAACAATCGTATTGTGAGAACAGTTTTAACGGCTGAGCTTGTTGTTTTGTGTGTGCTGCTGTGCGGATGCAACGGTAACGCCCGCAGAGAGCCGGCTGACGAAGGCAAGATGAACGCTGCGCTTATAAACGCGTTCAATGACACGGCGATGGAAAACGCCATCATCGCCCAGCATACTCTGTATCCGTATCACTTCGTAAACGGCAGCGACCAGCTAACCGATTTAGGCAAACGCGACCTTTCGATTCTCGCCAGACACTTTAAGGAGAATCCCGGTCAGCTGAATGTCAGCAGCGCCGACGCAGGCGACAAGCTCTACAAGGCGCGGCTGGTCTGTGTTAGCGCCCAGCTTAAGAAAGACGGCGTTGATTTATCCAAACTTGTTATTTCGGACGGTATGCCGGGCGGAAGCGGGATGTCTTCCAGCGATGTGGCCAAGATCAAAGAGGACGACCAGAAAGCCCGTAGCGAGCGTCGGGCGGCTTATCCCAAAAGGGAAAACGAAAGCATCGGAAAATAATGCCTCCTCGAAATCGAGCGGATGTTCCACTGTCTGGGCTTGTGATTATTTGCTCTGTCGTGTTTATCTGCGGCTGCGCCAATAATTCAGCCCCAAAACCTCCGGCGACTTATTCAGAGAGTCCGGCAGACGCTGCGTTCGACAAAGGGGCCAATCAGCCGCCGAGCATCAGTACCCTTTATGTGATGGCGGGTATTTTAGTCACGCAGGGCCGCGATGACCAGGCGGCGGTTGTGCTGACAAAAATTATTTACGAACACCCGCGTTTCACGCCCGCTTATAATACCCTTGCCGAGATCAAAATGAGGCAGCACCGAACTGATGAGGCCATAAAAACTCTGTCGGCGGGACTTGAAGTCGATTCTCACGACTCGGTGCTGCTTAATAACCTCGGAATGTGCTGGATGGTAAAGCGAAAATACGACAGGGCGCTGGATTATTTCACGCGGGCGGCGGGCGTAAATCCTCAAAGCGCCAGATACCGCGCCAATATGGCCGTCTGTCTGGGTTTTTTGGGCAGGGACGCGGAAGCAGAGGCGCTTTACCGCCAGGTTTTGTCAGAAAAGGACGCCCGCCGCAATCTCGAAATCATCCAAGCCGCCAGAAAAAAACACGGCGACAGCGACTGACCTGTATAAAGGTTTCAATCCTCTGTCAATTCAGCCGACCTGGCGGCGCTGGAGAGCATGTTTTCACCTGCCAAATTGGCACGCGCGGGGTCGTTTTGTTTGTTGTAAGTTATTGTATTTACTATGGTTAGGAGGGGAGGCATTCCAGGCACACGGTTTGCATGTAAACAACACGGACAGACACGGACCGGAACGCTGACTTACACCAACTGGAAACTATCCCGGTCTGCGTGAGCCCGTGTTTAAGTCAGTGTGAGTCAGTGTAACGGACGTCGAGGACAAATATGAAATTTGACAAATTTACATTGAAGACGCAAGAGGCGCTGGCGACGGCGCAGCAAACCGCGATGGCAAAGTCGAATACGGTATTGTCGCCGCTGCATTTGTTGAGCGCCATTGTGGCCGATGACGAGGGTATCGGTCAGGAGATACTCAAAAAAATCGGCGCAAATGTCGGGCGCATCAAGGATATGACGGAAAGCGAGATGCGTCGTCTTCCTACGGGTAAGCCAAGCGGGCAAATGATGCCTGAGCCGGCGCTGAACCAGATTATATTGGATGCGCAGAACCGGGCGGACAAGATGGGGGATGAGTACCTC
>Ga0187886_1002566_pt1 | contig 14441 bp, 18 predicted proteins | sample June2016WEW_20_1_FD_133001 | JGI IMG/M metagenome (GOLD analysis project Ga0187886, IMG submission 133001) | Peatland microbial communities from SPRUCE experiment site at the Marcell Experimental Forest, Minnesota, USA - June2016WEW_20_150 | ecosystem: Environmental > Terrestrial > Soil >... | reverse complement strand
CTGGTTATACAGATCAGGCGTCAAGGCCGCGTCCCCGGCCGGGGGATTGTCCTCTTTTCCTGTCCCAGCTTTCTTTTCCGCCTGGACCGCTGGCTTCTTGGCCACCAGGCATACGAGCAGGTAACGGTGGATCGCATCCCTCCCCGTAAGAAATACTTTCTGGTACGGATCATTTACCAGGAGCGTGGGAACATGCTCGATGCCCATGTTTTTCAGGAAACCGGCAACCTCGTTCACCGGCTGAAGGGTTACCGCTATCTTTTTCTCTTCCATCTCCTTGATGACCTCGTCGCATTGCCGGCAGTCCTTGCTATAAAATAGGATGAGCCGATCCTTCGCAGGCAGGTTCACGGTCACGCCTGCCGGCAGGATAAGATATTGAAGGCTGAAGACCGCGAGCAGGGCTGCAAATCCGGCGATCACTTCTTTTTCTCCGGCCAAAAGCCTCAGAATAGCGAGCGTCATGAGCAGCCCGAAGACGATCACGCAGAAGATGCAGAACGTATGGATCCGGAACGCCAGGTATCCCATAAAGAACCCTTCGCCCGCCAGGGCGACGATGAGGATGAAACGGATGAGGCGCTCGACCGGTGCATGATGATACCGGCTCGCGAGGGTGAGTCCTGCCAAGAAGGAAAACAGAAGAAGGCCGGAGAGAAGGATAAAGATGTCACCAAATCTCGCGTACTGGGCCGTCATCCGGCATCCCTCGGAAAAGCAGATGCTCTTTCCGAAGGACTGCATAATGATCTCGGTAAGCACAAGGAGCGCAGAGGCAAGACTCACCCACAGAAATATTTCTCCGTAAATCGGTTTACGTTCTGGCATATCTCTTCTGCAATACCTCTTCTTATCTGAAGTGAACTTAGAATATATTACACCCTTTTTTATGAGAAGTTAAAAACATTTACTCCTTCTGGGTCCCCTTCGTCATAGCCAGGGACCCCGGGGGGATGAAAATGAATTTCAACCATAATATTTTTCTTGCCCCACTTTCCCGCGAAACACCCAGTAGCTGTAGATGAGGTACCCCAGCACAAAAGGCAGAACGATCCCCGCTCCCCAGAGCACGAAGCGCATGGTTTCCGGTTGGGCGGCAGCATCCTGAAGGGTGACCCGGGGAGGGATCGCATAAGGGTAAAGGGAGGTGATCAGGCCCAAATATCCTGACAGGAAAAGGATGATGCTGCAAACTAAGGGAAGAATTTCTCGGCGAGCTTTGAGGCTCTTCCTAAGCTTATAGGATGCAATCAGGCCCATCAGGGGAAAAGCCCACACAAAATAAATGCGGGGTGGGCTAAACCAATGGGTCCAGACCAAAGGGTAATGAAAGGGCGTCCAGAGGGTCACCACAGCCATGAAGGCCAAGACCGCCAGCCCCGACCAAGCAGCCTCTCGGTAAGCCCTTTCCTGGACGGCTCCCGTGGTCTTGATAATGAGATAGGTCGATCCCAGCATCATGTAGCCCGGGACCAGGGCGAGGCCGACCATTACAGAGAACGGGTTTAGCCAGTCCAGAGGACTTCCGGCAAAGTGATTTCCCTCTACCCGGATGCCGGTAAGGATCCCCCCCAGCATCAACCCCTGAGAGAAAACAGCCACGAGGCTGCCGAGAAAGAAGGCTTTGTTCCATGGTTCCTTGCGGCTGGCCTCCCCCCTGAACTCGAAGGTGACCCCACGGAAGATGAGGCCGCAGATGAAAGTAAAAAGGGGGATATATAAGCCGCTCGAAAGCACACCGTAAACCACAGGAAAGGCGGCGAAGATCGCTCCCCCGCCAAATACCAGCCAGGTCTGATTTGCATCCCAAACGGGGGCAATGCTGTCCATCATCAGGTTGCGCTCTTGTTCATCCCGGGCCCTGGGAAATAACAAGCCCACGCCGAGGCTGATCCCGTCCAGGATTACATAGAGGATCATGACTAAGCCTATTAAGCCGCCCCAGACGAGGATGAGATTCATCCCTTGGCCTCCGTTTCCCCTTTGGCCTTTTCTCGGGCAGGCATGCCCGCCGGCCGTTGAATGGGGGGAATGGGGCTCTCTAGGTCGGGACCCCTGCGCAGCGTCTTTAGGACGTAGTAAAAATAACTTCCCCCGATCAACCCGAAGATGATCACGATGAGGCTCAGCGACCAGAGGACGTTCCCGGCCGGAATGGGAGAAATTCCCTCAGCGGTTCGCATCAGGTTATAGACCAGCCAGGGCTGTCGGCCCATCTCCGTGGTGATCCATCCCACCTCTGTGGCCAGAAAACCCAGGGGCTGAATGACCACTAAAGTCCTAAGAAACGGCCGGTGCGTATACAGAATTCCCCGGCGCCACAAAACGCCCGCCCACGCCATGACCAGGAAGAAGATAAATCCGATGGCCACCATCAACCGGAAGGTCCAGAAAAGGATGGGAGCACTTGGGCGGTCTTCGCGGGGAAATTCTTTGAGACCGGGCACCCGACCCCGCAAGGAATGGGTAACGAGCAGGCTGAGACCTTGCGGGATTGTTATCTGGTAAAGATTTCGCTCCTCCTCCATATCCGGGATAGCGATTACAGCGAAAGGAGCCCCTCCTTGAGTATTGGTTGGCCAATGGGCTTCCATGGCCGCCAGTTTGGCTGGTTGGTGGTGGAAGACGTTGCGGCCGCTCATATCCCCCAGGTAGACCTGCAGGGGGGCGAGAAAGGCGGCCATCCATAAAGCTATGCCCAGCGAACGCCGATAAAATTCTTCATCTTTTCCCTTGAGGAGAAAATAAGCGCTGATCCCGGTAACCGCGAACATGGACGTCTCGAAGGACGCCACCAGCATGTGGCCCAGGCGAACGGGCAGGGAAGGATTGAAGATGGCTGTCAGGAAATCGGTCACCAGGAACTTGCCATCGACCAGTTTGTAGCCGGCCGGGGTTTGCATCCAGGAGTTGGCTGCCAAAATCCAGAAAGCAGAAAGGATGCCACCCGCCGCCACCAGGCATGTGGCCAAGAAATGAATGGACCGATGGACCCGCTTCCAGCCAAAAAGCATGACGCCCAGGAACCCCGCTTCCAGAAAGAAAGCGGTCATGGCCTCAAAGGCTAAGAGCGGGGAGAAGACATTGGCCACAGCCTGAGAGAAACGGGAAAAATTAGTGCCGAATTCGAATTCCAGGACAATCCCGGATACCACCCCCACGCCAAAATTGATCGCAAAAATTTTTACCCAGAAACGGTACATGCGATAATAGATCTCCTGCTTTGTCCGTAACCATAATAACTCCAGCACCACCAGATAGAGGGAGAGCCCAATGGTCAGCACCGGGAAGAGGATGTGAAACATGGTGGTAACGGCAAACTGCAACCGGGAGAGGAGAATTGGGTTCATGGCTGATCCACCCTATGCGCCTTTAGAATCCTTAATCCTATTGGCCCTCGGCCATTCCCAGGGTATCCCTGGTTTTGGGTAAATCTGCACCCTGGAATCGTAACATCTCGCGAGGGTCATTATCTCACTCAGACATCAGGGGTTGAATAAGGTGATTCCCGTATTTTTTGAAGGGGAATACTTTATTTTATCGGACCTTACTGCGGGGAAGGGTTTTCTTTCATGTTGTGTTTGTTAAGGGCCGTTTCAGCGAGGATTCGTGGGATTTTCGGGGTGGCCGCCCGCGGACGCGACGGGAGGTGTTTTCAAAGATTTGGCGATACCCGTCAGGCGTTCTTGAGGCTCACCACTGACGACCGCTCCTTCTGCCTCGTATTCCCACCTTTATGACTGAATGTAAACGTCGCCGGGATCGTCGGAGTAAGATCCCTCTTCTCAAAACATTTCTTTAAAACCCGCTTGTCCTTGAGCTTTTCTGGGATTATTAGAGCTCTCTTTGCCGAATATTCTTCCCATGGGCGAATTTTCAATAATCGTGAAATTTTGGGCTTTTTTAAGTATCTTCCGGGATTCTCTCCTTATCTTTTTCACCGGACATGGCCTTTCTAAACTCTCTTATACTCTTTCCAATTCCCGCGCCCATTTCTGGGAGTCTTCCGGGACCGAATATTAGCAACACGATCCCCAAGATTATTATTAAATGTTGGGGTCGCAAGAGTCCTTCCAGCATTTTAATTCCCCTCCTTTTGGAATGAGGCTTTCAGACCGCTGTACTTAGGATTTGGCTAGATTCCTAAGGGTACCTCGAAAAAGTGAATTATCCAGACTTTGGCAGGCCCGAATCCTTGGGCTCTACCTTCGGTTTTTCAAGTAACTCGACCTTCGGTTTTTCAGGGGGAGCATCCAATGTTTCCTTTTCAATTCCATTGACTGCATCCTTGAAACCCCTGATGGCCTTGCCCATCCCTGACCCAATTTCGGGCAGCTTTTTGGCCCCGAAAATAAAGAAAGCGATGGCTAAGAGAATTAAGAGATCTTGACCGGCGAACATCCCCCTCACCCCCCTTCATAGGCTGATTTTATTTTAAGGCTAAACGGGGGAAAAGTCCAGTCTATTATAGCCGGGATCGCAAGAGCCTTTTGTTTAGGAGGCCCTCACGAAAGATACTTGGATTTCATAAGTGAATGATAATCCTAGTCAGGGATCCTCGGGTAGAGGCGGAAGGACTCTTTTCGCGGAGCTTTCTTGATCTTCAGCCAGCCTTCGATGTGATCCCGGTAAATCACGGTGAGCACATCGAGATTCTCTTGGCGGAACCCGACACCGATCCCCATTCAGTATGGCGGATCGTCATGGCTGGCCAGGGTTAAGGTCATTCCTCGAAGGGACGCTATATTTCACCTCTCTTCCATCAGCGGCCCGCCCCACTTTCCAAGATCTGTTTCTCCCTGCCCTTTACCAGTAAGGTCAGTGATTCGTTAATCGGGGTGGGGATCTTCAATTCCTCCCCTAATTTCACGACGGCCCCATTGATATAATCGATCTCCGTGCGCTTTCCCCGATCCAGATCCTGCAACATGGAGCACCGATTCATGGGGGCCCCGGAAACGATCTCCTTCAATTTCTTCACCGGATCATTGTAACGGAAAGAGATTCCCTTGGCCTTCCCTACTGCCATCCCCTCTTTCATGGCTAGCTCCTGGAGACGAAGGGTTGGCGGATAGGAGACGGTCTCTCCATTGCGCATGCCGGTAAGGGCTCCCACCGGATTGAGGGCCACGTTTATGAGGAGTTTCCCCCAGGTCAGGGAATCGAGCTCCCCATCGAATTTGACCTCCACTCCGGCGTGAGTGAAGATTTCTGAGAGGCGCTGCGAATCCTGTTTCTGAGAGGGATGAACAACCCCCAGGACCGTCTCGGCGTGGCCCGAATTGTTCACCACTCCGGGCCCGATGACATAAGCTCCGCGGGAGGTAACCCCGGGGATGATTCGAGCCAGGGGGATATGGCGGCCGATCCGCTCTATATTCCCCAACCCATTCTGCATGGTGAGAAGGAGGGTCTTCTCCCCGAAGAGTCCCTTCCATTGTTTCAGGGCAGAGTCCGTATCATACGCCTTTACCATTAAGAAGACGAGATCCACCGGCTCCCGGCCCTCGGGAGATGAGAAGGCTCGGACCGGGATGAGCTCTTCTTTCCCGCTGGCATCGCGGACGCGGAGGCCTTCCTTTTGGAGCTTCCCAATATGCTCCTGCCAGATATCGAGGAAGATCACATCGAAACCAGCCTTCACCAGCAGGCTGCCGAATACCGATCCCATGGCTCCCGCGCCCAGCATTGCAATGCGCATCTTGACCTCCTTCATAGCCCAGAAGTTTGATCAAAACTCGGTTTTTATGACTGGGAGTATACTAGGGAGGCAATTGGGTGTCAAACGAATTTGAGCACAATCTGACCGTTAAGACAGGTGACCTAAAGGTTTACAATCCGCTCAGGATCACATTATCGATCAGCCGGGTGCGGCCGATCTTCACTGCTAGGGAAGCAAGAGCCGATTCCTTGATTCGCTCTAACTCGGTAAGGGATGTTGGGTCGGCCACGCTAATGTAGTCGATCTGGACCCCCGGAACACTCTCGATCATTTGGCGCATCCGGTGGCGCAACGTCTCGCCGTCGCGCTCACCGGCCAACCAAAGTTCCTGGGCGGCGAAGAGGGCGCGATAGATGACGAGCGCAGAGCGCCGCTCCTCAGGGTTTAGAAAGACGTTCCGACTGCTCATCGCCAGCCCGTCTTCCTCTCGAATGGTTGGGCAGACGATGACCTGAAGGTTCATGTCCAGGTCGGCCACCATCTTTTTGATCACCAGCACCTGCTGGGCGTCCTTTTGGCCAAAATAGGCACGGGTGGGCTCCACGAGATTGAAGAGCTTGGTCACCACGGTAGCTACGCCGCGGAAATGGCTCGGCCGAAAGGCACCTTCAAGGACATTGCTGAGGCCTTCTACAGTAACGAAGGTGCAACTGTTGTCCGGATACATGTCCTTCACCTCTGGGAGGAAGACGAGGTCGATACCTTCCTTTTCCAATAGAGCCAAGTCTTTCCCTTCGTCACGTGGATAGGTACGGAAATCCTCGTTGGGGAGGAACTGCGTAGGATTTACAAAGATGCTCACAATCCCATAGTCGTTTTCAGCCTTTGCCCGACGCACCAGGGACAGATGGCCCTCGTGGAGGTAACCCATGGTAGGGACGAAACCAAGAGAACCCTGAATTTCGCGCCGCAATGCCTTTAGATTGGGTATGGAACGCACGATTCTCATCTCAGCCCTTTTCGAGATCAATCGCGATTCGCTATCTTCTCTAGTCCGGACCCGCGTCCCCCTCGGGTATTCTGCCAGAAGGATTATCTTTGCTACAGTCGAAGGGGTCAAGGTGCACCGGGGTGCCCGGAATAAAGGGCGCCATTGGGATGGGGATTTTACGCAGTGGAACGGCTCGCTCCTGCAGAAAAAGGTCCGGGACGAAGTCCGCAATCCCAGCGCCTATTATCACCGGGCAAAAGGGAACTTTGATGAGCGAGGATGCCCCTTCGTCCATCGGGAAGAAGCCTACCATCTGCTTACTAGGGCGTATGATGACCCTTTCGGATATCCCCTATTGGGGAAAAATAGCAGCCCTTTTCTGCTACGTTCCTCGGGCCTCTTGGATGACCTTGAGAAAGGCGCGGGTGTTCTCTGTGATAATATGAAATTTCTTCTCTTTGACCGCCTTCTTATCCACCAGTTCGCCTCCCGCCCCGAGTGCCGCAGCTCCAGCCCGGATGAAGGCTCCGGCGTTCTGGAGGTTTACCCCCCCAGTGGGAACAAGAAGAATTTGTGGCAGCGGTCCCCTCAGCGCCTTAATATATTCCGGTCCTCCCAGCTGAGCAGCGGGGAAGACCTTAACCAGATCCGCACCTGCATTCCAGGCAGTTAGGACCTCGGTGGGGGTCATTGTCCCCGGGATGACCACGGCGCTGTAACGGTGGGCGAGATGGATGAGATCAAGGTTGAGGGTAGGGCTTACAAGGAATTGAGCCCCAGCGAGCAAGGCGGCCCGCCCAGTTTCAGGATCCAAAACAGTCCCTGCACCCAGGATGATCTTATCCTTGTACTTTTGAGTCAGTTCTTTGATGACCTCGATGGCTCCCTGGACACTCATGGTGATTTCGATGAGGCTGACGCCACCTTCCTTGATGGCCTCGGCTACATCGATGGCCTCTTGGGCTGAAGAGACCCGGACCACCGGAACCAATCCCTCGGAAATTATCCGATTAAAGACTTCTCTCTTCTCCATATGGTTTCCTCCTATCTCGAAATCCTTAGACCTGCACCTTTGAGTTGGTTTTCTACCTCCTCCCGGGTGCTCCAATTGAAGTCTCCGGGTAAGGTGTGTTTGAGTGCGGCAAAGGCATTTCCATAGCGGACCCCTTTTTCAACATCTTTCTCTTTTAGCCAGCCATAGAGAAATCCGGCGGTAAAAGAGTCTCCTGCTCCCACTCTGTCCACAATCTCCACCTCATACTTTCTATCCCGGAAGATCTTCCCATCTTGAAAGGCGATGGCCGTCCAGTTATTCCTCCAGACCGAGAGATCTTCTCTCAGCGTGATGGCGACGACTTTGAATTTAAAGGTTTGGGCCAATCTTTCGGCCGCTGTTTCGTAATCCTTCTCCTTGATGCCGAAGACGACATTCGTATCCTCCTCAGTGGTAATAAGAATATCGACATCTGCCATCATGGGTTCCTGGACCTTTTTAGCATCTGCGGGTGTCCAGAGTTTCTTCCGGTAATTGAGATCATAAGAGACAGTGCAGCCGGCCTTCTTCGCAGCTTTCAAGGCCCCGACGGATACTTCCGCGGCGGATGAACTCAGGGCGGGAGTAATTCCACTGAGATGGAAATGCTTCGATCCGGCGAAGACCTTGGCCCAATCCACTTCCCCCGGTTTGATCATGCTAATCGCGGATCCCGCCCGATCGTAGAGGACACTCGAGGCACGGGGGGATGCCCCAAATTCCACGAAATAAAGCCCGGCCCTTCCCTGATCAGACCAGACGATATGAGAACAATCGACTCCAAACCCCTGGGCGCGGCTTCGGATCAGGTATCCCAAGCCATTCTTAGGGAGCTTTGAGACCCATGCGCTCTTCATTCCAAAACGGGTCACTCCCACGGCCACATTCAATTCAGCCCCACCGGCATTTACATCGAGACTTTGAGTCTGATCTAACTTCTGAAAGTGGGGAGGTGAGAGCCGAATCATCGCCTCTCCAAAAGTCACGACATCGTACATATCGGTCCTCCTTTCAATAAGAATTTATTTCATAGATTGTTATTAAGATCCCGCCCGATCGCGATGAACCATCTCAAATCCATTCCGTAACCGGTTCCGAGAAAATCGAAGACTCTCTGAGTTTGCTTCGACTCTCCCCCGGGTCCCCAATAGTGGATCTCTCGATCCATTTCTCGGGACAATCTATTTCTGGGCGATTACGTCATAGACCTGGACTGTACTTCCATTGTAGAGGGTCTTGATCCTGGGAGAAAGGGCCTTATGCTCTGCTGAATCTCTCCATGCCGCAGCCGTCTCGAGGGATTGAAAACGAATCACCATCTGGTAAATAGACTCCTTTTCCTGCTCCTTGAGAAGTGTCACCGAGACAAATCCTCGTTGTTTTGACATGGCCAGGCTGTACTCCTCCTTAAAGAGGGATTCAAATTCCTTTTCCTTTCCAGGAATGACGTTGAAAGTCACATGTCTTTCGATCATGGTCAAACCCTCCCTTCTTTAAAGGTTGGCATTCCTTCTCAAATGCGCTTGTATTTTTCCAACCCCTTGATCAAGGACTTGGCTTCCCGGATGAGTTTAGTCTGCTCCTGCTCTCGTTTTTCAATATCCAGAGCCAGCTGTAACACTTTTTCAATCATGCCGGAAGGCACCACCACGACTCCGTCTCGATCGCCCACCATTAGGTCACCCGGGTAAACCGTGATGCCGCCGACTTTAACCGGCACATTGGATGCTACAGATTTGAATCGCCCCACTGTGGTCGAAGGGACGATGGACCGCGAAAAAACCGGGAAATGATAGTCCCGCTGGATCTCTTCGACATCGCGCACGCCACCATCGAGGACCGCGCCTTCGAGTCCGTTGGCCACCGCGCCAGCGGTCATGATTCCGCCCCAGATGGCCACATCCCGGAAGCCGCTAATGGAGATGACGATGACGCTGCCAGGTTCGCAGTTATCGATGAGTTCCAGCGCGTGAGTCGGCGGCTGCCGTTCTGTCGTTGGCTCTTCCAGCACAGTTATCGCCGGTCCTACAATTTTTACCGGGAAGATCGGCTTGATATCGTGCGTCATGTGTCCTGAGGTACCCTGCTCCCACAGGGCATCTGCCACCGAAGCCGTGGTTACACTTCGATAAGCTTGAATCGTTCCAGGTGGAATCTTGGTCATGTTCTCTACTCCTATGGATCGTTTACATTCTGAAAGGTTTGCAGAAGAGAAAAAATTTCAGATTTTTATACCACCTTAACTGGCAGAAAGCAAGCAAGAAATATGGGAAGTGCTGCAGATCCCCCACAAGGGGATCACGATGGGTTGGGAAAAGAGATTCTTACTGGCATCTCCCTCCTGTTTTTTGGGGCCGATTTTGGAGACAACGATCGGAATCTCCAGCGAAGGGTGTTCGATTAGGACAGGGATAGGTCAGATGAGGGGAAGAGTGAATGAAAATATAGAATATATCATCACTTCTTCTGCAAAATTGTTATCACATCCTCACCCCGAATGGCCGGGGCACCCAACTCCTCTCTAAAGTTTCCAGTCCAAATCAAATCCAGACCCTCGCCCTTAACTATCTCTCGCAGTAACCAGGCCTTGATTGCCTCTACATCCTCCCCCCTATCAAAAACGTCGCTCGCTTCCCGAGGAACCTGGAATTTTTTGGGAAAATAAAAGGGAGTGGCTGGAACGAATGGTCCAGTAGGATTCGCTAAGACTGGGCTCCCAACTGAACGGACAACCGTTAGAATGTCAGCATTAGCCGGCCCTATCTCCCCAAGAGTTATGCTGAAGGCGAATACGATGCCCATAGCGAGAAAGGCTTTAAACAATGTGTTCAGGCATTTCATACCCTTCTCCTTTCGTTGAGGTTTAAGGTTGCAGGCTCGATTCTTATTTTCGCCCCGACAATTTGCATTGACTTCTATCTTTGCATGATTATAGCAGCAATTCATATACCAAAACGATGAAATTATTTTAACCCTCTATTCTTGCAGGCCATTTATATCTGGACCCTTTTACTTGGCAAGGCCAAAAGTGGAAGAACTTTTCCCAAAAGTCCCAAATTTCTGGAATACTTAAGGGGAAAAAGGTTTCTCCCTTTCCAAGCCTACGAGGAATCAGTAAAACGGGGAGGTTCGCCGTCACCCTTCCCCTGTCTTTTCTACTCGAAGGCTAAATATCGCACAACTAATAAATTGGAGATGATCTGGAAATTATAAAATTTGTTTGGACGACCCAATTTCAGGCATTTTAGACACTTTAGCGCACTTTAGGCATTTTTATGCCGTCCCTCAGAATAATTCTGCCCGATCCACCCGGCATACCGGTCGCTGGCCATTCCAATTAAAATGTTTTGATTGAGGTCTCGAAAAAGAAAGTTCTTTAACCCATCCTGAGGAGTTTTGGGCATAAATTCATTTTATCACGGCGAATCAGTAGAAAACATTAACATTGCGATTGCAAAAGCAGCCCTACAACACCTTGAAGTTAAGCACGTTCTGCATGAACGCCCCCATCTTCCGTCCTTTTCATGAAGGAGAGTACCTCATATCCCTGTGTCGCGTGGAGCGGGGATTAGTTTTTCGAGCAACGAAATAATCTCCAGGATCCGAATCGTAGCCACCTTCCATATCAGTTCATGCTTAATCTCACCGTATTCGTGGGCCAGCACATTTCGCTGAGCTATGATATTCTGCCAAGGGATTTCAGGATGTTCCTGTCGATATGTTTCGGATACGCGCCGAGCCGCCTCCCCAATGATCTCTAATGATCTCTCAACCGCTAATTGTAGTTTCTTGTCCTGGCTGTAGTTATAAAAGCTGAGGCCCGTGACGAAGCCATGCAGAGTTCGGGCCGAGTCCAACATGTCCCAAATATAAGCAGCATCACGTTCGTCAGGTCGCATAGATTACCTTTTGAGTGTTCAAAATGTAATGGCGGCGAAAGGGATTCCTCAGGGCGGTCTTCTCGACCAAATCCACTTCCCGCCCAAAGATGCCCTTTAGCTCCTCAATCATATTGACCCAATCAAATAAATCCCAGTCCGCATCCTCTCCGAAGCTCACTAAAATGTCGACATCACTGTCGGATCGGAAGTCTTCACGCAAAGCGGACCCAAAGAGTGCAAATTCCGCAATCTTCCACCGATGGCAAAACTCTTCGATTTTCTCTCTAGGAACCGTGACTCTCTCACTATCCACCGCGGTCTTCCTCCGAGCCAAATATAGCAGATCTGCCAAGAATTGAAAAGACTTAACCTTTCCACCCCATCTCAGGGTGCACTTTGCACCAACGGTTTACCCAGGAGTTGATTTTGAACCAATTCCTCATCTGGATTTGTTCCTCAAAAAACCAGATGGATCGATCCATAAGAAACTGAATTATTTAAGGGCGTCCCCCTCCCCACGGTGCGGCGAAGTAGAACTTGCGATTGTTGCACCGAGCAACCACATGCATTGTCGCCCCAGGGGAATAGATGCGTGGCAAACGGGGCATGGCGATCTGCAGGACAGGTCGAAGCGCACGATCTTTCTCACCATATAAGGTCACAGCTTCCCAACCCTTTGCTCCCACACCTATTTAAAAATCCCGAACCGATCTTAATAAAACCAAGGCCTTATATCATCCAAGGTGTCCGGTACCTATTCTTGCGCTTTCCTTGGTGGCCTTTGCAGGCAAGATGGCCTGCGCGGGAGGGATCGTCTCAGAACCGGAGCCCATGGATCGATGGACCGTGGCCCTCGGGATGGTTCCCAGGGGGGAGGTGGGATTAATTTTCGCGGGAATGGGAGTCGGCTTGAAAGTCGGCGGAGTCCCCATCTTGGGTCCAACCCTTTATGCTGCTGTCATCCTGATGGTTTTTATAACCACAGCCATCACCCCGCCGCTCCTGGCAAAAAGGCTTGGGCACCAACCGCGGAATATCTGAAAATGGTCGTCGGAGATACACCCTTGGGACGGTGTCAGGCAGTGCCGGCAAACTCGGGTTCACGATCGGTACCGCAGCTTGATGCTGGAGGATTATTCCACTTTTCGGATTAAGAGCCCCGTCGTCGAAACCCGCACCTCGAACTCTGCGGCTTTGGTTGCGGCGATGAAGGTGGCTGAGCCGTACTCGGCATCCAACAGCGGCTTTAAGAGAGGGAACCTCCGGCGCAGAGTGAACATGTCCACCGGTTTCTTTTGAGAGAGCGCGAATACCGTGCGGGCTTTTGTCTGTTCATCCTCAAGCTTGGTGTAGCGGCCGGCAACGCGGTCCAGTTCATAGGAGGTATGCAGTCCGAGGAGGTTGGCGATGGGTTTCCACTTAAGGATATGCGCGTCCACATAGAGTTGATCACCGCTTAGGCCGAATATAGCCTCTCGGCCATCGGGAAAATGAAACCTGGTCTGGAAGCGACTGGGGCCCACGGGCTCGGTCTTCACCACCGCCGCCACCTCCTCGCGGGTGAGCGCGCGATAGCCCTGGGTCGCGACGCTAATCGTGCCCGACAATGCCGCCAATGAAAGCATGAGGAGCGCGAGCAAAAGACTTACCCCCGCCCCGAGGAGTCTCTTTTTCTTCAGGGCGACGATTCCCGCTATAAAGAAGGCAAGGCTCAAGACTGCAAACAGGATCGCAACGATAATCAAAAAATTCGGCATCGGTAACATCTTCCCTCCTTTGTAACCCCTTGGGTCGTAAAAGGGGGCCGAAAGGGGAAATCCAGAAATCGTCTCCCGGAGTTTCCTTTCAGCTTAATCTTCTTTTTGTCTTGGGAATTTATCTTTAAATTTGTTCAGTAATTTTCTTGCCCAGACAAATTCAGTGGCCAGAATGGCCAAGCCCAAAGGGATTACCAAAATAGCCGGCCCGGGGAGTACAATCATACCCCCTGCTGCTTCGATGAGCTTCCGCAGATTATTTGTGCCGGGGACTTTTGTTTTTGCCTCGGCCCCTAAAGCGGCACCGCCTGCATCTCCGGCAAGTTGCCGGGCGATGTCTACCCACGGTGTCTCAGCACCCGGTGCTGGGTCCCAAGCATTTCCCACAAAAACCGCTACCCGGGCATCAGGAATTCTAGTGAGACCAGCATCTGCAAACAGCTTGTTTATTTCCTCATCATTTTTGATCTTGCCTCTGTGTCGAACCAGGTGATATAAGGCTGTTAAAGTGTGTGTTTTCCCTCCTCCGAATTGGGTGATTAACGCGAGGACTGGTGCGGTATTCTCCGTTTTGCCTGAAAGCCTGCGAAATACCATCCCTGAGTGTTCGCATAGGGCCTTGGTAAAAAAAGTCCGCGAGAAAAACTTATTGGGGTCTTTGTAATCGTCTGGAGCAGTTCCAGCGACCACTTGCTCAAGAGCGATAGCAAACTCATCCGGATTGAATGAGCGCCCCTCCCGAACTTCCTTCCGTGGTATCGTGACTTTGTACCAAGGTTCCATCGGCTTAACCTCCAGGGATATGGCTTATACGGATTCGCCCGGGTTGGACGGTTACAAAACATCCGGTCAAACTCTCCCCTTTTTGTTTTACGAGGTTGGAAACCTCCCTGGAAATTTGCTGCCGGGCTGAAAAAGGAAATCGTAGGAAAATCACTCCGAGTGTCTTTTGCCCATGCGCATAGACCAGTTGACCAAAATCCTTGTCTTCTGTTATATATCCTTGCATAAATAAAGCGACATAAATTTAATAAATATTATTGGAAAGGATGTAAAAGACCTTGTACCTGTGACGGTGCTTTCTGGATACTTCGGAATGTTGAAGTTAAAGACCCAT